>Ga0164295_10002626_pt1 | contig 14696 bp, 15 predicted proteins | sample GEODES006metaG_FD_111798 | JGI IMG/M metagenome (GOLD analysis project Ga0164295, IMG submission 111798) | Oligotrophic lake water microbial communities from Sparkling Lake, Wisconsin, USA - GEODES006 metaG | ecosystem: Environmental > Aquatic > Freshwater > Lake | place: USA: Sparkling Lake...
ATTTTTCATGGGGGGTTCTCTTGGGGATGTGAACCCCCCATTGACGCACGCTTGGCAAATGCTTTTCGGTACGGTATCGAACTCATTGACTCAGTGACAACCTACCTTGATTGACAGTTCCCGGGCCTTGATCGTTGTGTCCGATCAGCAGCAGTTCTGGTTTGCCGCCGCTGGTCGAAGTCACAAAACGGTTTTGCTTTGAATCTTCCGCGTTGGGGTTGAGGTCGCCCACGATGCGCTGGCCGTCTTGCATCATCCGCTACTTTTGGAGCTTGACTTGTAATAGGAGTTGGACTGTTTTGCCCTTGAGCACGCCAACGTCAACCTGACCGGTGTAGACAGAAAATGTGGTTCGGGGGTTTTCGGCGGTGGTTTTGTCGCAGGTGACCCCGTCTTTGTTGAAGACGCCGACTGCGTCCGCGCATTGGTTCATCGCCCTGTGGTCTTTGCCCCACATGCCATAGGTTGCGACCAGTCCGGCTGCGCTGCAAACGATGATGCTTGCGGCGATGCATGCGGTCATCGTCCCTGATTTTTTTGTTGCGATGTCGCCAAACCAGGGTTGCCATTGGGGCTTGGCTTGCTTGGTCTCGATCTCACGCACCATGAGGCATTGCATTTCGATCACGCCGGCGCAGTTGCAGCTTTTGGGGGCTACTTCTAAGGTGACTGCGCTGCTCATCCAGGGGCGCACGCATTGTGCAAGTTGTGCGTTCCAAACATAGCCTGCCGAGGGTCTGCAGCCATGCGCATCGACATCGCCCCCAACGCGCTTCGTTTGGGCCAAGCTTGCCGTGCTGGCCAATAAACTGTTGGCCGCCAGCAGAGCGGTGCAAAAAAGTGGGTGAACGCCAGTTTAATCATGGGCGTTTTGTCATGGAGGTCGGAAGTCTATAAAAATTTTGTCATTCATTTTGTTGATATTTTGTAACAGCGCCAAAGCCGGTGGGCCGGCCACGTTGACTTATTCATGCCAAGTCAGCCGCCTTGGTGACAAGTTTGCTGGGTCCGCAGACCCAGAATGAACTGTACAGGTCGTCGTATGTGTGGCCTCTTTTTTTTGATTGTTTGTGATGCTGTCTGCCTCTTTTCATCGTTTGGCTTGGTCCAATTTGTTGGCCCAATCGGCAGAGCAGCTCAGTTTGGCGGCGGTGCCGATTGTGGCGGTGCTGTTGCTGCAGGCGGGGCCTGGCGAGATCGGGTTAGTGGCCTCTGTCCAGTCCTTGCCCTTTTTGCTGCTGTCCATGCCTTTGGGTTTGTTGGCCGACCGGACTTCGCGCAAGCGTTTGATGATCTTGGCCGAATCGCTGCGGGCTTTGGCTTTGTTGCTGTTGTTCTTTTTGATTGTGACGGGGCAGGTCAGCATCATGGCTTTGGCGGTGATCGGGTTCATGGCGGCAGTGGGCACGGTGGCCTTCAGTGTGGCGGCCCCTTCGCTGGTGCCAGCCTTGGTGCCGGTGGAGGACTTGGCCAGCGCTAACGGGCGGCTGGAGTTGGCGCGCAGTTCGGCGTTTGCCGCGGGCCCGGCATTGGCCGGAGCCTTGATTGCGTGGACGGGCGCTTCTACGGCGTTTGTGTTGTCGGGGATATTGTCGGTGGCAGCGGTGCTGTTTTTGCGCGGTATTTTGGAGCCTGGCCGGGCGCCTTTGCCACCCCGTCATCCTCTGTTGGAGCTGAAAGATGGTGCGCAGTGGGCTTGGCAAAGTGACTTTTTGCGGCCCATCATGTTCACATCCATCGCCTGGAATATTTCGTGGTTCATGCTGCAGGTGGCCTATGTGCCGTATGCGATTCATGAGTTGGGCCTGGACGCGAGTGGGGTTGGCGTGACGTTGGCGTGCTACGGCGTGGGCATGATCTTGGGGGCACTGCTGGCGCCGCGTGTGGTGGCCGTTTTGCCGTTTGGCCGGGCAATTCTGCTGGGGCCTTATTTCTCCGTGCTGGCGGCGCTGACCATGGCCATGTCTTTGTATTGGCCGTCGGGCTGGATGGCGGCTTTGTCGTATTTCTTTTTCGGGGTGGGGCCCATCATCTGGACCATCACCTCCACCACGCTGCGTCAGACGGTGACACCGCGCTCCATGATCGGCCGTGTGACATCAATCAATATCATGGTCAGCTCGAGCGGGCGTCCTTTGGGTGCGGCATTGGGCGGTTTGGTGGGTGTTCATTTCCCCGTGTCTGTGAGTTTGTGGTTGGTGGTCTTGGGTTTTGGTGCGCAGGGGATCATCATCACCCTTTCCAAGGTGCGCACCTTGAAGCACTTGCCGGACCCTTTGCCCGGTTAAGCTTTGCCCGATTTACTTATGCCCGATTATTTATCAAGGAATGGTATGAACACAGTTGAATTTGAAGCCTTGCTCAAACGCTTTTCTGGCGCAGCAGAACGCGGGGATGGTCCGGCCTTTGCCGAATGTTTTACGCCCGATGGCGTTTACCACGACTACATTTATGGCGACCACACGGGCCGCGCCGACATTGCCCACATGATGAGCGATTTGTTTCACCGCGATGCAGGGCCCGACTACCGCTGGGAAATGTTTGAGCCGGTTTGCAATGGCCGCATTGCGTATGCGCGGTCTTTGTCGAGCTTCACCTCACGGGTGCCCGACTTTGCTGGGCGGCAAGTGGTGATTGACGGCATGAGTCGCTTCGAGCTGCGGGATGGCTTGATTTGCGATTACAGCGAGTCGGTTAACGGCGGTGTGGCCATGGTGCAGTTGGGTGTGGCCGCGCCCCGGCTCGAAAAAGTGCTGCAACGCTGGAGCCGGCAACTGCTGGAGCAACCCGCTACGCAGGCCTTTTTGGCCCGCGGCAAGTCTGCGGTTTGAGCTGATCAGATGAGTGACAGCATGGGGATGTCTTTGGCGGTCGCCAACTTGTCGAGTTGCTGACGGGTTTGGCTGGCCAAAAAGCTTTCTATGGCTTTGTGTGTGCTGGGCTTGAACATGTCTTTGTAGGGATGGCTGAAGGGCACGCCTGCGGCTTCGCACAGGCTGGCGGCAAAGTGCGGCTCTAGCGCTGCCACGGCCACGCGACCATTCTTGCAGGCATACACGCGGTAACCCGCGTGGGCACCGCCCACAGACCCTTTGGGCATGGTCATACCCAGGCGGCGCGGCATGGCGAGCCAGGCGGCGGCTTCAGACAAGGCGACTTCGTGGCGGCTGCCTTTGCCGCTGGACTTGAGTGAGAGCACCGCTTTGAGCGTGGCTTCGCAGGCCATGAGCGCGCCGCCCATGTCGGCAAACAGGCTGGGCGGCAGGTCCATGCCATTGACGAGACCGACCTCGGCTTGGTAGGTCAGATCGTGGCCGGGGATTTCGGCCAGTGGGCCGGGAGCGCCCACGATTTCAATCAGGCTGAGTGCAGGGTAGAGCTTGCGCAAGGTTTTCCAGCTCAGGCCCAGTTTGGTCAAGGCTGAGGGGCGGAATGAGGTCAGCAGTACATCGGTTTTGGCCAGCAGCCCGTGCATGACTCCCTGGCCTGCCGCGCTCTTGAGGTCCAGTGTTTTGCCTTTGACGCCTTTGTGGAACAGTTCGTAGGCCTCGGGCGCTGAGTTGAACATCGGATCGCCCGCTGGCGGGTTGATCTTGGTGCACGAAGCGCCCATTTGCGCCAAGCGCATGATGGCTGCGGGGCCAGGCAGGTTCAAGGCCAGGGTGACAACGCGCACACCTTGCAGGGGCTTGGTAGAGGACATGATGGACCTTAATGAATCAAGATCCGTATTATGAGCAAGGCCGCTTGCGCGGTCTTGTCATGTGGGCGCCAATGCGGCTAATGAGTGCCAATTAATCGCCAAAATCCATCGGCAAACCCACATAATTTTCTGCGATGGTGCGAGAACCTGATTCGCTGTGGATGAGGTAGTCGAGCTCGGCGTCTTGGAACTTCTGCCCGATCTCACCGTTTTCTGGAAAGTGGTGCATCAGGCTGGTGAACCACCAGCTGAACCGTTCAGCACGCCAGATGCGGCGCAGGCACCGTTCGGAGTAATGGTCGATACCTGCCTCTGAGTTTTCTTGGTAGTACTCGATGATGGCGCTGGACAGGTACTTGACGTCAGTGGCCGCCAAGTTCAGGCCCTTGGCACCTGTGGGCGGCACGATGTGCGCCGCGTCCCCGGCCAGGAACATGCGTCCGAAGCGCATAGGCTCGGTGACAAAGCTGCGCAGCGGGGCGATGCTTTTTTCGATGCTGGGGCCGGTGACCAGTTGGGCGCGTGCTTCGGGGTCGAGGCGCTTACGCAGTTCTTCCCAAAAGGCGTCGTCAGACCATTGCTCGACTTTGTGGGTCAATGGCACTTGCAGGTAGTAGCGGCTGCGGGTTTTGCTGCGCTGCGAGCACAGTGCAAAGCCTCTTGTGCTGTTTGCGTAAATAAGCTCATGGTGCACAGGCGGTGTGTCAGACAGCACGCCCAGCCAGCCGAAGGGATACGCCTTTTCGTATTCGCTGATTTTGTCTTTGGGTACGCTGGCGCGGCACACGCCGTGAAAGCCATCGCAACCGGCAATGAAGTCGCATTCGATGATGTGGGCGACGCCGTTTTGTTCGAAAGTGACGCGGGGTTTGGCGGTGTCGAATTCTTGAACCTGTACGTTCTCCGCTTCGTAAACAGTGGGCAAGTCCAACGCCTTTCGGGCGTTCATCAGGTCGAGGGTGAGTTCGGTCTGGCCATAGACCATGACGTTTTTACCGCCTGTGAGCTTGTGCATGTCAATCCGGTGGCGCGCGCCCTTGAACAGCAAGTCAAAGCCGCCATGGACCAGACCTTCTTGGTGCATGCGTTTGCCGACACCGACTTCATCGAGCAGATCGATAGAGACCTGTTCGAGCACACCGGCGCGGATGCGAGAGAGCACATAGTCACCGGTCTGGCGCTCCAGGATGAGGGTGTCAATGCCGGCTTTGTAGAGCAGTTGCCCCAGCAGAAGGCCGGAAGGGCCTGCGCCAATGATGGCGACTTGGGTGCGGATGGCTTTGGGCATGGGTGTGTCTCCAGCAAGGTCTTACAAAAGAATGAACGCAAGCTTAGGCAATGACGGGTCAACTGGTTTCTTGCCGGAGCATACTTTGTGCGATGATTGGCCATTTTGTGCGAATATCGCGCAATTTAATGCCTGTCAATGACCTTGTTCCCTAAGCCATAAACCACGAGCCATAAGCCCTAAGCCCTAAGCCATAAGCCGCAAGCATGACCATCGCCAAAGCAGATTACATCGAGGGCCTTGCCAAAGGCCTGTCTGTGCTCGAGGCCTTTGACACCGAGCGTCAACGGCTGAACGCCACGCTGGCCGCGCATCGCACCGGTATTACCCGTGCTGCGGCGCGGCGGCATTTGCTCACACTCGCCGAGTTGGGCTATTTGGAAACCGATGGCAGTTATTACTGGTTGTCGGCAAGGGTGTTGCGCTTTGCAGGCAGTTATATGGCCTCTTCGCGCCTGCCGCGCACACTGCAACCCACACTCAATCAGTTGTCGCAGCAAACGCATGCATCGTTTTCTGCTGTGGTGCTGGACGGTGGTGAAGGCGTGATTGTGGCCCGAAGTGCGGGTGTGGCCGAACCCGTGCGGCATCTGGCTTATGGCTTGCATTTGGGGGCACGCTTGCCTGCACATGCCACGTCCACCGGTCGGGTCTTGTTGGCCAATTTGTCCAAGACAGATTTTGCGCAATGGCTACAGGGTCGTGCGCTGACGCGCATCACCTCGCAGACCGAAGTGGGCTTGGGTCCCTTCAAAGCCTTGATTGCCCGGGTTCGGCAGGACGACTATTGCCTGGCCCGAGAAGCGCACGAACTGGGCATTCATGCCTTAGCCGTGCCTTTGCGCAACATGCAGGGCAAGACCTTGGCCGCGATCAATGTCGTGGGCACTGCTGATGAGTTGACCGATGCCACGGTGCAGCGCAAGTGGCTACCGCTGTTGCTCGATGCTGCGCGGGCGTTGCGGCCTTTGCTTTAAACGCCCAGGTGCTGCTCCAGCAAACTGGGGTTCTGACGCAATGCTTCCGAGCTGGCTTCATAGGCCACTTCGCCTTGGACCAAAATTACGTTGCAGTCTGAAATTTGGGTGACGTGTCGCCAATTTTTGTCAACGATGTTGGCGCTGATGCCGCTTTTCTTGATCAGGCTGCAAATCCGCCATATTTCTCGGGCAATCAGGGATGCCAGGCGTTCGGTGGCTTCGTCCATGATCAGTACATCGGGGTTGGTCATCAGCGCCCGGCCGATGGTTAGCACTTGCTGCTCGCCACCGGAGCGTTGTTGGCCGCCAAGGTTCAGGCGCTCTGTCAGCGCGGATTGATCAGGGATATCACCCATGCCATTGTGGGGTGCTGAATTGCATTTTTATAAGATATGAAATCCAGCTGACGAGATAATGTAGAACTGAACTCAAGTAAATTGATGAACATGAACAAATTGCCTTGGTTCTTTTATGCCGCACTGGTTTTTTTGACTGCATGTGGTGGTGGCAGCAGCAGCAGTGGACCGAGCATTCCAGTTTCTACGTTGACCTTTCCAGGTACGCCCTTGAACGTCACTGTTTCTGCAGGCGATGCCTTGGCAACAATCAATTTTTCTGCTCCCAGCTCTGATGGGGGCTCAGCCATAACGTCTTACACAGCAACTTGTACCCATGGTTCGGCCAAGGGGACCCAGCAAGGCACAGCCAGTCCTTTGCTTGTGGCAGCTTTGACCAATGGCTCAACCTATGCCTGCAGTGTTGTTGCCACCAATGCACAAGGCACGGGCAGTGCGTCTTCTGCTTTGAACGTGAACCCTGTCGCAGCCTCTTTGCCGCTGAACGGATTTACTTTAACAAGCCCGGTGGCAGCAGAAGGGGGAACGCTGCCTGTCGATTACACCTGCGATGGCTTCAGTGCGTCCCCTGCACTGTCTTGGCGCAATGCGCCGGCGGGCACGCAAGAGTTTGCCCTTGTGATGAGTACCATCCCGAGCCCGGGAACTGTCAAATACAACTGGGTGCTCTACAAAATCGCCTCCTCCGTGACTGATCTGGTGAAAGACAATTACGCCATTGGCACCGCAGGCTTGGGCAGTGATGGCCCCTTGCTGGGTTACCAAGCGCCTTGTTCTCAAGGGCCGGGGGCCAAAACCTATACCTTCACGGTGTATGCCTTGTCCAAGCCTGTCTCACTGTCGGGAAGCGGTATCGGCGGCTCTGAAGTACTGAGCGCGATCAGTGCATCAACGCTGTCGCAAGCTTCTTTGAACGTGAGCGCCACCCGCACCACGCCCAGTTCTGCGGCGACCCATTGCACCTATGTCAGAAGTTCTGTCGCGGGGTCAACATCAGGGACGCCGGCCATCAGTTGCGATGCAAATTATGCCTACATGGCTTCAAGCGCTTTGCCTTCGCACACGATGATGAACGGCATCACTGCGACCAATTTGCAAGTACCGATTGCTCAAAATTTCTGGGCAAGCAATGCATGGCGTATCCCTTTGAATCCAGCCATCGCCAGTACGACCACATCGGCTGTGGACGGGCCCATTGGCGTGGCCATCAATGGCGTGCCTATTTTCAATCCTTGTAAACAAGGTGGGTGCCAGAACGGTGACACCAAAGTATGGGGTGAGTTGGACTCTTGCAACGGTCATGCGGGTCGTGCGGACGATTACCACTACCATGCTGCACCCGTTTGCATGATGGCCGGCAAAGCCAGCAATTATTGGGACACGCATCCTGTGGGCTGGGCGCTGGATGGATTTGCCATCATGGGTTACAACAACCCAGACGGCACAATAGCTACGCGCGATGCGGTTTGCGGCGGCAACACGGTCTCAACTCCCAATGCACCTGCCGGCTACAGCTACCATGTGACCGACAAATCCCCTTATGTGCTTTCTTGTTTCAGGGGTACCCCCAGTCCTGATTTGGCAGGGCAGGGGGCCAAGTACTCGCCCATTCGGCAGCCCCCTGTTACACCGTTTGCCGTCTCTGGCCTGTCCTTGACTGGCACTGTGGATGGCATGCAAACCCTGCAGTTCAGCTCGAGCCAAAGTTTCACGACCACCGCCACCGGTTCGGACAGTGTGGTCAATAAAGCCGGGTCTTATCAAATTCGCTACACGCCCTTGAGTGGCGTGGATCTGGTGGCCTCATTGGCCTTGAATACCAACAAAGGCAAATCAGATTGCTGGCGTTTTGAATTTCTCACGGCTGCGGGTGCAACCTCACAGCCCGCTCAGATTTACTGCCGATGAGACGTTTTTGTACGTTGTTGTGTGTGCTTTGGGTATTTGCAGTTGCAAGTATTCAGGCGCATGAATTGCAAGCGCATAAATTGCAATTGGTGCTTCGGGATGATCGTCATTTATCACTCAGCTTATGGCTAGACATTCCCCATGCGATGAGGAAAACCTTAGAGCCAAGCCTGAGCACTGCGTCTTTTGAAATGAAGTATTCGGCCATGCCCTTGCCCTTGTTTGAAAAAGCCTGGGGACAGTGCATCAGTCTCTGGCTTGAACAATGGCAGCTCAAAAATTCTGCGGACATTGCTCTTTCTGCGCCCGTTTGGCGCTGGCCAGATGGGGCCACGTTGCAAAATCAAATCAAATTGCAAATGATGGCCAACTTGACCGGAACTGACCATGCTCACACGGCGTTGACTGCCGTTGCAGGTGAGGTCACCTCAAGTGCGAGTATGCGGTCAGCACGCTTACAAATGCCCCCGAGCTGGCAACCCTTGATGGTGGTTAATTACAAGCCTTCCCAACAGTGGAACCCGTCGTCTGAAAAAACCGTGGTCTTGAAATTTTGAAATGAAGACGTCTCCTGAACTCGCCAAAGATCTTGCTTCGCTCTTTCAGGCGCATGCAGGCGTGACATTTCCACTGTGCGCCTTGACGGTTTTGCATCAGGGCCGGGTTATCGTGAATCAGGCTTGGGGTCAATGCGAAAGCATGACCGCTTCAACGGAGACTTTGTTTGACATTGCGTCCCTGACCAAATTGTTCACCACGACGGCCTTTCTGGCCTATGTCAGTGGTGGCAAGCTTGGACTGGACGATCCCTTGGTGTCTGTTTTGCCTGGCTTCGGGTTGACGGGTTCTCGGGCGATTGAGGGTGGACAAGATCCACACAGTTTGCAACGACTGGACCTGGACGTTTCTTCGCAGGGCCAAATCGTGGACCCTTCGTGCGTGACCTTTCGTCACTTGCTCACTCACACATCCGGACTGCCTGCATGGCGTGATGTCTATGCTGTTGCAGGCCCTGTGACCATGCCACCGCAGATGCATCAGCCCTTGGATGGCTTGGCCCGTTGGGCAAAGGCCTTGCCGGTTTTGTACCAATACCCCTTTATCGACAGGCCAGGCCGCCGCGTGGTTTACAGCGACATCGGGTTGATGTTGCTTGGGCATGCCTTGGAAGTCATATCGGGTCAGACATTGGAGCAGGTCATACAGGCACAGGTCTTGGACCCCTTGCGCTTAAGTCGCACGCAGTTCAATCCGGTTCAAAAGGGATGGGCGAGCCTTGACCAAACTGCACCAACCGAGTTCGACATGCGCTGGCGACAGCGCCGTGTGTGGGGCGAGGTTCACGACGAAAATGCCTGTGCTTTAGGTGGCGTGGCAGGTCATGCAGGCCTTTTTTCGACCGCCATGGATGTCGCGGTATTCGGTCAAGCTTGGTTGAGTCAACCCCAAAAAATGGGTGTTGATGTCACTCTGGCGGCATTGGCCAAATCGGAGTTGGTCTGCACGGACGATGTGCGTCGGGGCCTGGGCTTTGTGATCAAGTCAGAACACAATGCTTCGGCAGGGGATCATTTCAGCCCTCAAACCTTCGGCCATACGGGTTTTACGGGGGCGACGCTGTGGGTTGATCCTGATCGCCAATGTGTGGTTGCTTGTTTGACCAACGGTGTTTATGCTGGACGCGCTCAACATGTGCCCCATGCCTTCAGAAGGCGCTTGCATGACTTGCTTGCGCATTCCCTGGGTGAAGGTTAAATGCCTTAAAATTGATACAAATAGTTTCACTTTGTTATTTTTAGAACTTTTTTAGGTATTGTTATTTTGAATCAGATTGCCTCTTTGAATTCATAAGTATCTGTATTTAATTGATGCGCGTCCTTCAGGAAGAAATGCTGATGCTTGAGTTTGCAAACGGTCATTCAATTCATTAACAGGAGTGCAAATCATGCGCCAAGCAATATTCAAAGCTGCATCGGCACCTAAAGTTCATTTTCTTGATCAGCAAACGCTGGAGCGCGAAAAAAAAGCTTTTGCCATTGCACAAAACGCCTTGGTTGCGGCACTCCATCACGTTCGCGCAAATGATGGCAATTTGCTTCGCGCCATGTCCAATACCCGCCGTGCTTTGGAAGCCATTCAAGACATGCGCCAATTGATCAATTGAAGCTTGTGTATGTCCGATATTTTCTTTGAAACCATCATCATGTTTCTCTTGTCATGCGACACGCTGATGTGCGCGGCAGGACTTGTACATTCATGGATGTATTGAATGGACTTGAGCGCTGATTGATCAGCCCGGCGCCTTGTAAATCAGCACCTTGAGTGATCGATCGGTGGATACATCGCCAAACGATAAGGGATTCGGAAGTCTTTGGACAAAGTCCAACTCACCCGCGAATTCTTTCATTTGGTCTTGCAAGAAGGCTGTGCCCAATTCTGGCGCGTTCAGACACAGCAGTGCCAGTCCACCTGGCATCAGCAGATCAGGCAGTCTTCTCATCAGCTTGGCATAGTCTTTTGTCGCAACGAAGCTGCCTTTTTGGAAACTGGGCGGGTCCACGATGATCAGGTCATAGGGCCCACTCCGTTTGATCTTGCCCCATGTTTTAAAAATGTCATGGACCAGGAAGCTTGCGCCATGCGTCAGACCATTGAGTTGGTGGTTTTTTTGTCCAATCGTCATCGCCCCTTGGCTCATATCGACATTGACCACCTGTTGGGCGCCTGCTTTTAAGGCGACCACTGAAAAAGCACAGGTGTATGCAAAAAGATTAAGAACTCTCAATTTTGGGTTGGCCGTTGCTTGTTCACGGACCCAACGGCGACCTTCGGCCATGTCAAGGAAAAGGCCATGGTTCTGTCCTTTGAGCACGTGCACCCGAAAGCGAGCACCTTTTTCGGTCACTTCATGAGGCTCAGGTACTTGGCCTGCCATCAGCCGAGTGTCTGGCTCTCCATCATGCCGGTTTTGGAACACCCAGTTAAGGGGGGCATTGGGCGTTATCTCTGCCCACCTCTGGCTCAGTGATATCTGTACGGATTCCAATTCTTCTTGCGTTACGGGCTTGAAACTGGTCAATACCAGTACCGGAGGGAATGCGTCCAAGGCCCAATGCTCGCACCCTGGGTAGAGGCCGCCGCGGCCATGAAAAATGCGTTCGGCATCAATGGGCATGGCCATGGTGGCAATGGCGTTCAGCAAAGCTTGCATGAGGGCGATATGGATGGGGAGAAGTTGGTCTGCCCGGAGGGGCTCGAACCCCCGACCTGTTGCTTAGAAGGCAACTGCTCTATCCAGTTGAGCTACGGGCAGATAGAAGAAAGCATACCAAGAAAAAAAGCCCACGAATGGGCTTTTTAAAAGGGTGGTCGGAGCGGCGGGATTCGAACTCGCGACCCTCTGCTCCCAAAGCAGATGCGCTACCAGGCTGCGCTACGCTCCGACAAGGGTTTATTGTAACGCGTGATCAGACAGATCCTCAGTCACGCGTTAATTTATCTGTCGGACCGAACGTTAACTGCCTCGTGTGACGGGCATTTCGACGTTGCCTGGCATGAGCAAGTGTTTGGCCAGTTCCAATTTGGCCAATGAGTTGCGGTGGACTTCATCAGGGCCATCGGCCAGGCGCAACGTGCGTTGATGCGCATAGGCATATGCCAACGGAAAGTCTTGTGACACGCCACCACCGCCATGCGCCTGAATGGCCCAGTCAATGATTTGGCAAGCCATGTTAGGAGCCACGATTTTGATCATGGCAATTTCCGCTTTGGCGACTTTGTTGCCCACGGTGTCCATCATGTTTGCTGCTTTGAGTGTGAGTAAACGGGCTTGCTCGATCATGCAACGTGCATCAGCCACCCTCTCTTGCCAAACGGTTTGTTTGGCAACTTCGCGGCCAAAGGCAACGCGGGTGTTCAAGCGTTTGCACATCAATTCAAGGGCACGTTCAGCAATGCCGATACTGCGCATGCAGTGGTGGATTCGGCCAGGGCCAAGGCGGCCTTGCGCGATTTCAAATCCACGGCCTTCACCGAGTAACAAGTTGCCGACAGGGACGCGAACGTTTTCCAGCAAGACTTCCATGTGGCCATGGGGAGCGTCGTCGTAGCCAAAGACGCTCAAAGCACGCAGCACGGTGATGCCTTTGGTGTTGGCCGGAACCACGATCATGGACTGCTGTTCATGGCGTCCAGCTTCAGGGTTTGTTTTGCCCATGACGATGTAGACGGCGCATCGTGGATCCCCTGCGCCGGACGACCACCATTTGCGACCGTTGATGACGTATTCATCGCCATCGCGTCGAATTTCGCACTGGATGTTGGTCGCATCTGATGACGCTACATCAGGTTCTGTCATCAAGAAGGCGGAGCGGATCTCGCCTCTGAGTAAGGGTTCGAGCCATTCGTCTTTGATGGCCTCGCTGGCATAGCGCTCCAGTGTTTCCATGTTGCCCGTGTCTGGCGCTGAACAGTTGAAGATTTCAGCGGCAAAGGGGACGCGACCCATGATTTCGCACATGGGGGCGTATTCCAAGTTCGACAAACCTTGTGGTGCGCGCGATGACTTGGGTAGAAACAGATTCCACAAGCCTGCAGCCAAGGCCTTGGGTTTGAGTTCTTCAACAATTTGAGTAGGTACCCATGCATTGCCTTTGGCGCGATTTTCGGCAATTTCGGCAAAGAAGCGCGCTTCATTGGGATAGATGTGCTCATTCATGAAAGCCAGTAAACGGGCCTCCATCTCTTTGACTTTGGGGGTGTATTCGAAGTTCATGGATTATTTCCTGTGGTGTAACTGGTGGAAGTGATGAAAAGGTTTCAGGCTTTGCAGGCAAATTGCCAAGCCAATTCGGCCATGGGTCGAGCGCCTGCGCCAGATGCGCGGGCTTGATCACTGGAGGCTGTGCCTTCTTCCACGCGTTTGGCGATGCCTTGCAAAATGGCCGCAATCCGGAACATGTTGTAGGCGAGATAGAAGTTCCAGTCTTTGGCCAAAATTTCAGGGGTGGTAAATCCTGTGCGTTCGCAATAAAGGCGAATGTATTCAGCCTCTTCGGGTATGCCAAGCGATTTGTGATCCAGACCGCCAATGCCTCTGAATGTCCCGGGTGAGATGTGCCAGGTCATGCAGTGGTAGCTGAAGTCGGCCAAAGGATGGCCGAGTGTGGAGAGTTCCCAATCAAGCACCGCAATCACGCGGGGTTCTGTGGCGTGGAACATGAGGTTGTCCAATCGATAGTCGCCATGGACGACACCCACCAAACTGGTGTCTTTGGCGCTTTCGGGAATGTGTTCAGGCAACCACGTCATCAGTTTGTCCATCTCAGGGATTTGCTGGGTGACGGAGGCTACAAATTGCTTGCTCCATCGGCCAATTTGGCGCTCGATGTAATTACCTGGTTTGCCGAAACCTGACAGACCTTGTGCTTCCGTACTGACAGAGTGAAGTGCAGCAATGACGCGGTTCATCTCATCATAAATTTCGCCTCGCTGGGTGGTGGTCATGCCCGGCAGGGACTGGTCCCACAACACTCGGCCTTCCATGTACTGCATGACATAAAAGGCACGACCGATGATGGACTCGTCTTCACACAGCACATGCATTTGAGGGACTGGTACACCCGTGCCAGCCAAACCTTTCATCACAGTGAACTCGCGTTCAATGGCATGGGCGGAAGGCAGTAACTTGGCGACCGGTCCAGGTTTGGCCCGCATCACATAGTTTGTGCTGGGTGTCAGGAGTTTGTAGGTGGGGTTGGATTGGCCGCCTTTGAACAATTCAACTGTCAAAGGCCCCGCAAAGCCGGGCAAGTTTGCGGTTAGCCACGCCTGCAAATTGGGTACATCAAAAAGATGCTGCCCAGAGACCGGGCGGGTGCCCACGAAATGATCAAATTGGCTCATGGGTGGGTACCGCCGTGGAAAAAAGAGGAGAGGGCTAGTGGTCGGCGTTCACAATTTTTAACAAAGCGGCGCGGTCTAATATCAGCAAACCACCGGGTTCGATTTTGATGACCTGTTCGCGCTCCATTTGTTTCAATTCTTGGTTGACGCGCTGGCGTGATGCCCCCAGCAGTTGCGCCAATTCTTCTTGCGCCAGTTGCAGGCTGATGCGAATGGCTTTTGCATCCGACAGGCTTGGCACACCATAGCTGCGCAGCAAGTGATTGAGTTGCTTGGCCAGTCTTGCGCGCAGGGGCAGGGTGTTCAGGTCCTCGACCAAGCCGTAAAGCTGGCGAATACGGCGCGCATGCAAGCGCAGCATAGCTTCGTAAAACTCGACGTGTTGCGCCAGAATTTTTTTGAAGTCCGCTTTGGCTACATTCAATGTGGTGGTTTCGCCATGCGCGTAGGCATCGTGCGTGCGCCGATCTCCGTCGAAAATCGACACATCGCCAAACCAAATACCTGGCTCCACATAGGTCAGTGTGATCAGTTTGCCCGACACCGAAGTTGAGCTG
>Ga0164295_10002627_pt1 | contig 14694 bp, 12 predicted proteins | sample GEODES006metaG_FD_111798 | JGI IMG/M metagenome (GOLD analysis project Ga0164295, IMG submission 111798) | Oligotrophic lake water microbial communities from Sparkling Lake, Wisconsin, USA - GEODES006 metaG | ecosystem: Environmental > Aquatic > Freshwater > Lake | place: USA: Sparkling Lake...
CGGTAGCCAAAGGCTGGACCACCCCGGACAAGGTCCACTCGATGATCCACGGTTGGATGCGCGATCAGGTAAACGCTGGCGCTCCGAACTAAAGTCCAATTACTAGGGGGTTTTGGTATGAGGAACCTAATTGCCCACGAATACCTCACGGAAAACCTCCTTGAGGTTTACAAAGAAAGTCTCAATCTCTCTGTGAAATTGTTGCAGGCCATCCAGTCTGCCAATGCCGCCATCGATTCTAGGCACTAAGGGCAGAAACTTTATTCGTTTTCCTCCGCGAGTGAAAGCGCTGCGCGCTGCTTGCATCCCAGTTCCCGCGACCCCATCAGCTCAGCGCTGGACGAGGTTGAGAATGGGTGGCAGGGAATTCTTCCATGCGTGGGCGATGGCGCAGCGGATCACGGCTTCCTCATCGTCGCGGTTTGGGAACGATGCATTTGAGCGAAGCTTGCGTGCGTATTGCGAGATGGCTTGGAGTTCTGCAGGGAGTGAAAGCAAGCCGAGGCCGGATGCCAGCGCCGTGGCGGCGAAAAGCAATGAAATGCCACCGATCAACGGGATTTTCGCGACGATGGTGGCGAAGACGGCGACCATTCCACTGAGGGGAGGGACGGCCATGCCGAAGCGCTTCGAGTTCTCGCGAGCGGTTGCGGCTTTCGGGTCGTTCGATTGCCAATCCGCGAGCGCTTTGAGTCGCAGGTCTTGGCCGAACTCGGAGGCTGATTGGTCGGCACGGTGGATGATCGATGAGTCGCTGGGACTGGGGAACCAACGACCCAAGTCACAGGTGCATGGGCGGTTGCCGATTTCTTTCAGAACCCGAATTCCGAACCACCAGCGAACCGCGAGCGCGATGGCGATGGGTAGGGCAGAGATGAAAAGCAAGAGACGCCACATGTCGTGAGGAAACCAGCGGTGGCGAAAAGAGCAAGCAAGATGGGAGGAGCGGGACTTAGGGCGATTTTTTAGGATTGGTGGCGAACCAGGTTTTCGGGTCATCGGGCCATGGATGTCTGGGGTAGCGACCGGCGACCTCCTTTTTCATCTGGGCGTAGCCAGATTGCCAGAAGCCCTTGAGATCCTTGGTCATTTGCCAAGGTTTTTGGCCGGGTGTGAGGATGTGAATGAGGAGCGGGATGCGACCGCCAGCGATCATTGGAGTTTCCCAGATCCCGAAGAGGTGAGAGACACGGATCGAGACGAAGGGATCCATGCCAAGCGTGTAGGTGACCTTGGCGGATTGCCCGTTCGGCAGCGCGATGCGTTCTGGGCAGTAGGAGTCGAGTGCGGCGCGTTGTTCGTGGCTGAGCCACTCGCGCAAGATCCGCCAGACATTGGCCTCCTTGATTTCCTTGTAGCTCACCGATCCATGGCAGATTTGCGCGATGGCATCCGCCCGGTCCTGGTCTGACCAACCCGGCATTCCCAGTTCGGGCCTCCAGGTGCCGAGCGAGGCGAGGCGAGCGGTCCACTGCGTCACCGAGTCGTCCCAGTTTTTCAAAATGAGATCCCCTGAGAGCACCCGCAGGGCAAGGATTTCGGCCGCCTGATCGAGGTTCACGCCGTGGTCGCTCTCCTTCGCGTCGAGCACCAGATCGCGGAAGCGGATTTCCTTACGCGAGACGACTCGGCGGCGGGATTCGTCGAATGCGGATCCGTTGGATGTCCGGAAATCATCTGGGAAAAGTTCCTCAAGCCATGCGGGATCGATGGCCGTCGCGCGGCGGAGATGGACGATGATCTCGCGTGCCTCGACTTCGGTGATCTCGGCGGCCACGAAGGCGGGAGCATTTCGAGCACAAGATTCATCGTCCAGCTTGCCCTTGCGATTTCCGACGAGCCTGCAGGCGAGAGTGCCTTGGCTGAGGCGCATCGCGAGCTGGTCGCTGAAGGCCGCGAGCATCGCCTTGCCGATCGCTTCGCGGTTGGCTTTGAAATCGACGGCGTGCCAATCCCAGCCGAAACGTTTCGCAAGCGATCCGAGGCGGTCGAAGCCTTGGGCGATTTCGCGAGCGCTTCGAGCCATCACGCCGATGGCATCGCAGCGCCTTGGGTCAAAGCTCATGGCCTCTGCCGACTCGAAGGCCCGCCACTCGGCGGCGAAGTCTGAGTCGTCATCTGGGAAGCGGAAATCCTTGCAGCCGGTGGCACCACGGGTGTTGGTGAAGATCCCTTCGCCTTGGACCGTTGCGGCGATGAAGGCGGTTTCCGCGACGCAGCCGTGTTCGTGCCCGGCGAGCATCAGGCGGGAGAAACGAGGTTCTAACGGCAGCGACGCCATCTTGCGGCCTTCGTCGGTGAGAGCGCCATCGGCATCGAGTGCGCCCAGATCGTGGAGCAGGCGTTCCGCGCGGCTGAGTGATTCTTCTAATGGGCGGTCGAACCAGCGGAAGTCCCGTATGGCAGGCACTCCGGCGGCTTTCAGCAAAAGCACCGCCTCTGCTAGATCCACGCGGTGGACTTCGGGCGCCTCGAATTCCGCGCGTCGTGCGTGATCCGCTTCGCTCCACAAGCGGAAGGCGCGGCCAGGTGCGGTGCGGCCTGCACGGCCTGCGCGTTGCTCGGTGGCGGCGCGCGAGATTTTGCGGATGAGCAGTGTGTTGATGCCGCGGCGTGGCTCGAACGAAGCGGTGCGGGCGAGACCGGAATCGATCACCGTCCGCACACCATGGATCGTGAGCGAGGTTTCCGCGACATTCGTGGCGACGATGATCTTCGGGCGGGTGCTGGGTGAGATGGCCGCTTCTTGAGCTGCGGGAGGCAGGGCGCTGTAGAGGGGGAAAACGTCCCAACCGCGAGCGGCGGGATTATTTTCTAATAGCTCGATCGTGCGTCGGATCTCGTGCGTGCCGGGCAGGAACATCAGAATGTTTCCAGCGTCTGGCATGGCCATCGCTTCACGGCAGACCGTGACCATTTTTTCCCAGATGGGAGTCTCACGCGGAGGTCCGCCACGGCGGTCGTTCGGGGTGGGTCGTTCTGCCCGATAGAGGACATCGACGGGGTAGGTGCGTCCGCCGGTTTCGAGTGAGACTGCGGGTGCGAGGTAGTCTGCGAGGCCGGCGGTTTCGAGGGTGGCGGACATCACCACCACGCGCAGGTCCGGGCGCGATCCATCCTGCAGGTCGAGACAGCGAGCCAAGGCGATATCGACGGCGAGCCTCCGCTCGTGGAACTCATCGAACACCACTGCTCCAACACCGGTTAGGTTAGGATTGTCTTGAATCCAACGTTGGAACACCCCGTCGGTTAGGTAGATGATTCGAGTTTCGGCGCGGTACTTCGAATCGAATCGAACGGCGTAGCCGACCTCGTCGCCGAGTGGGGTTTGACGTTGTTTGGCGACCCAACCAGCGAGCAGGCGTGCAGCCATGCGGCGGGGTTCGATCACGAGGATTTTACCCGCGATGTTTGCATCGACTAGCATTCCCGGCACCGAGGTGGACTTGCCAGATCCGGTGGGGGCCTTGAGGAGTAGGCGTGAGCGGTTGCCGTGGCTCATTGCGGCCACCAGATCGCCGGCGATTTCAAACACGGGCAATTCTGCCGTCATGTGTCGGTGGGGTAGGTGGGTGGTCGATGAATCGTGACGTGGTCGATCAGTCGAACGTCATCATAGAAAACCGCCGTGGCGAGAATCGCTGGGCGATCGAGCGAGTGGGTTGGTTGCAGGGTTTCTGCATCGACGAGTGACAGGTAGTCGATGCGGGTGAGTGGCGATGCCTCAATTGTCGAGCGGGCGGCGGTGAGGATTTCTGCGGGCGTGTGGAGGGTTGATGATTCTAACAGCGCCTTGCGAATGCGTGGGGCATCGGCCCGTTGTGCTGGGCTGAGGCGGGCATTTCGTGATGACATCGCTAGGCCATCCGTCTCGCGGACGGTCGGGCATGAGAGGATTTCCACGGGTGCATCGAGGTCGCGCACCATGCGGCGGATGATCGCGAGTTGTTGGAAATCTTTTTCGCCGAAGATCGCGGTGTCACAGCCGGACAGCAGGAATAACTTGAGCACGACCGTGCAGACCCCGTCGAAGTGGCCAGCGCGTGTGGCACCGCAGAGCCCGCTGGAAAGCAGCGACTCCGTCACGGTGACGGAGCGGTCTGGAAAATACATCGAGCCAGCGGATGGGGTGAATGCCACGTCGACCCCGGCGGCTTCGCACGTCGCGAGGTCGCTGGTGAGGGGTTGCGGGTAATTCGCGAGATCCGCGGGGCGGTCGAACTGGATCGGGTTGACAAAAATCGACGTGACCACCGTTCCGGTTGCTCCAGCGATTTCTCGGGCGCGGTGCATTAAAGAAATGTGGCCGGCGTGAAAGGCTCCCATGGTCGGGACCAGCACGATGGGACGAGGTGCGTTTTTGAGGATTTCTCGGAGAGCGATTCCCGTATCGGCGACTTTCATGGCGGCTATTGTTCGGTGAGTTGGAACCAGTCGGGGGTCATGGATCGGGTGATTCCGGGAGGCGGATCCATGCGAGGAATTCTTGATTGCCGTCCATGCCAGTGATGGGAGACGGGATGACGCCGTTCCAAGTGCAGGCGAATTCGGTGGTGACGAAGTGGCGGATTTTTTCGATGGATTGCTCATGGAGGGCGGGGTCGCGCACGATGCCACCGCGGGTGATGTCCTCGCGGCGGAGTTCGAATTGCGGCTTGATGAGGCAGACCACTGAGCCACCAGATTCCAGGACTGAGAAAACGGCGGGCAGCACCAGAGTGAGCGAAATGAACGAGAGATCCATCACCGCGAGGCGGACCGGTTCACCGATGTCGGCAGGAACCATGTGGCGGGCGTTGAATTGCTCCTTCACGATCACGCGCGGGTCGTTGCGGAGTTTCCAAACGAGTTGGTTCGTCCCGACATCCACCGCGTGGACTCGGGCGGCACCGCGTTGGAGCAGGCAGTCGGTGAATCCGCCAGTGGAAGCTCCGACGTCGATGCAGACCCAGCCGGTGGGGTCGATTTGAAATGCATCGAGTGCGCCTTCGAGTTTCAGGCCGCCGCGGCCGACGAAGCGGGGTTTGTCTTTGATTTCGAGAGGGGCGTCGGAAGCGAGTTGGACGCTGGGTTTGTCGATCACCCGGTCGCCGCTGCGGACTTCGCCGGCGAGGATCAGGCGTTTTGCCTGTTCGCGCGAGTCACAAAGACCGCGGGCGACAAGCAGAGCATCGGTGCGGTCTTTTTTCATGCGGTTCGGGTGATTGGCGGCTGGGACTGAGCGAGGCAAGCAGGTCTGGGGGCGACCGACAAGGCGCGTCTTGTGGCGGTGGGGGAAGTATTCGGATGTGAAACTTGTGCCTTGCCTTGTTGGCCGCGTGGAGGCAACCATCGGCCCTGTGACCCTCCATCGCACCGACGACCTCAGAATAACAGGCCTGAATCCGCTCATTTCACCGGCGGTTTTAGCGTATTACTTACCACTTTCCGAGCGTGCTGCCGAGTTGGTGGCAAATGCTCGTGCCCAGGCGGATGCGATTCTGCGAGGCGAGGATGATCGGTTGCTGGCGATCGTAGGGCCCTGCTCGATCCATGATCCTGAGGCCGCGCTTGAATATGCGGCGATGCTCAAGGAAGAGGCGAAGCGGGTGGAGAAGGACATCTTTGTGATCATGCGGGTTTATTTCGAAAAGCCCCGGACCACGGTGGGCTGGAAGGGCTTGATCAATGACCCTCATCTGGATGACTCGTTTGACATCAATCACGGGCTCAGAGTGGCGCGCGGTCTGCTATTAGAATTGGCCAACCGTGGCGTTCCTGCGGGGACCGAATTCCTTGACACCATTTCGCCGCAATACATCGCGGACATGATCGCTTGGGGGGCGATCGGTGCTCGCACGACCGAGTCCCAAATTCACCGTGAGTTGGCGTCTGGGCTTTCCATGCCGGTCGGTTTCAAAAATGGAACCGGTGGATCGATTCAGATCGCCTTGGATGCCATTCAGTCATCGTCGCGGCCGCATCATTTTCTATCCGTTACGAAGCAAGGGGTTTCTGCGATTGTCTCCACGTCGGGCAACGAGTCGTGCCATTTGATTCTGCGTGGTGGCAAATCTGGACCGAACTACGGCAAGGCTGACGTACAGGCGGCCGCGGAGATGTTACGGGAGCAGCAATTGCCTGAGTCCGTGATGATCGATTGTTCCCACGGCAATTCCATGAAGGATTACCGCAACCAGCCCATGGTGGCGCAGGACATTGCGAAGCAGATCGCGGAGGGCTGCAAGGTCATCACCTCGGTGATGATTGAGTCCAACCTCGTCGAGGGAAATCAGAAGTTGGCGAAAGATCTCACCACGCTGACTCGTGGGCAGTCGGTCACGGATGCGTGCATTGGTTGGGAAGACACCGCGAAGACGCTCGATGTCTTGGCTGCTGCGGTCCGCAAGCGCCGCGAAGTGTGAGCGGTGACTGCGGTCTGGGGGGGCTCAGTCTTTTTTCAGATCCTTGGAGGTCGGTGCAGGCTCCACCACACGTGCGCGCGGCGCATTCTGGTAGGGTTCCATGGCGAGGTGGTTTTTAATCAGAAACCAGATCGCGATCGCCAGAAGGAGTGAGAGGATCTTTGCGATCCAATTTTGGGGCAGGGTCAGTTTCATGAGAAGATTTACTTGAGAAGAAGATCTCCTCGATTTTTTCCCGGAATTGTTTCTCGGTTAGGTTTCGTTGGAGGATGCCGTTTTCGCAGATCGAGATGTTACCGGTTTCCTCGCTGACGACCACGGCGATGGCGTCGGTTCGCTCGGTGAGTCCGATGGCGGCGCGGTGGCGCAAGCCGGTTGAGCGGTCGTTCATTTCCCGTTCGGTCACGGGGAACACACAGGCGGCACCGGCGATGCGGTCGTCGGCGATGATCATTCCGCCGTCGTGGAGGGGGGCCTTCGGATGGAAGACGGTCATCGCAAGCTCGGGAGAAAATTCGGCATCCAGCACCACGCCGGTGTCGAGTTGTTCCTTGAGGCTGATGTCCCGCTGGATCGCGAAGAGTGCGCCGATGCGTTTCTTCGACAGGTTGATCACGGCATCTGCGAAGCGTTCGAGGAAGGCCAGTCGGCGTTTGCTTGAGAAGGAAAAGAGGCGTTTGCTGCCGAGGCGCGCGAGGCCGTGGCGGAGCTCGGGTTGGAAAATCACGATCAGGGCGAATGCAAGGATGGCGGCGGCGCGGGTGATGATCCACTGGATGACCTCAAATTTAAACACCGAGGAAACCAAGGTGAGGAAGATCAGGATCGCGCCGAGTCCTACGAGAATTTGGGCAGCACGAGTTGCTCGGAATGCCCGATAGATTTGGTAGATGCAGGTCGCGAGCAGCAAGATTTCAATGCCGTCGTTCCATTGGACTTGTAGGATTTTCCACATGGGAATGAATTGATGGGTAGGCTACTGCGTGATGGTTCCCCCATGCAATCCTAGAAATCCGCTGGAGTTGGATTCTAGCATCTCGCGTGCATTCGGCTGGGCGCGAGATGCTAGCCGATGAGTTTTTGGACGATCGGCATGCGTCGGCCGATGCCGAATGCCTTGGAAGTGACGCGCAGGCCTGGGGCGGCTTGGTGGCGTTTCCACTCGTTCAGGTCGACGCGGCGCTGGACCCAGCGGACGGTGGTTTCCTCGTAGCCACGCGAAATGATTTCGTCCGCAGAAAGTTGGTGCTCCACGTAGAGTTCGAGAATGCCGTCGAGAATTTCGTAGGGCGGCAGGGTGTCTTGATCCTTCTGATCCGGCCGGAGTTCCGCGCTTGGGGGTTTGTCGATTGTGTTCCAAGGGATGATCTCTCGGTCGCGGTTGATCCAGCGGGAAACTTCGTAGACTCGGCATTTCGGCAAGTCTGAAATCACCGCCAGGCCGCCACACATGTCGCCGTAGATCGTGCAATAACCGACCGCGAGCTCGCTTTTATTGCCCGTGGTGAGGAGCAGGTGATTTTCTTTGTTCGAGAGCGCCATGAGCATGAGTCCGCGGATTCGGGCCTGCATGTTTTCTTCGGTCACGTCTTCGGGGCGGTCTTCGAAAATCGGCTGCATGGTCGCCTTAATCGCCTCGAAGGCGCTGCGGATGGGCACCTCGTCGCAGCGGATGCCGAGGTTTTTCGCGAGTGCGAACGAATCGTCCACGCTGCCACGCGACGAGTAGGGGCTTGGCATCGTGAGGCCGCGCACATTTTCTGGACCGAGGGCGTCTGCGGCGATGGCGGCGGTGAGGGCCGAGTCGATGCCGCCACTCAGGCCGAGGCAAACGCTCGAGAATCCGCATTTCGTGACGTAGTCGCGGGCACCGAGGACGAGAGCGTGATAGAGATCGGCTGCATCACAGGAGTCGAAGGGGACCTCGGGTGCGTTGGGAGCGAATGGGTCGATGACCGCGCATTTTTCGGTGAAGCTTGGCAGTTGCGTGCAAATTTGGCCGTTGGCATGGGCCACGACCGAGTTTCCATCGAAAACGAGTTGGTCGTTTGCGCCGACGGCGTTGCAATAGACTACGGGCACCTTGGATTTGCGGGCGATGGCACCGATCATGGTGCGCCGGAGCAGCGGCTTGCCGAGGTGGAACGGCGAGGCGCTGAGGTTGAGGAGGAGGTCGATTCCCTTGGCCGAGAGTTCCGCGATGGGGTCGCGGTCATAAAATGGGCGTTGGAGGAAGGTCTCCGTCCAGATGTCCTCACAAATCGTCACCCCGATGCGATGGCCGTTCCAGACGATCGGATTGCAGGATTCGCTGGGTTCGAAGTAGCGTCGTTCGTCGAAAACATCGTAGGTTGGGAGAAGGGTTTTCCAGATGCGGTGCTGGATTTTTCCATTTTCTAGCCACGCGGCGGCGTTCCGAAATGGCTTGCCGGGGTGGCCGGGATGATGGTGGTCGATGTAGCCGACGAGCAGTGGAATCTCGCGGATCTCGCCGGCGAGGTAATCGAGTGCTTGCAGGCATTTCGGTACGAATTGGGATTTAAACACCAAATCCTGGGGAGGGTAGCCGACGAGGGACAACTCAGGGGTGATCACGAGGTCAGCGCCCGAATCGATGCACTCGCGGTATGCGGCGAGGATGCGCTTCACATTGCCTGGGAAGTCTCCGACGGTTGGATTGATTTGGGCGATGCCGATGTTCATGCTCGGCTTGAGAAAACACCCGAATCGGGATTTCGCGAAAGGAAAAATCGTGGTGATGGCATTTGATCGTGGATTGGAATGGGGTTTGGCGGCAAAAATCGGCGAGAATGGTGGCTTGCTGTTTTTTGAACGTCGGCCTAGTCTCCTTCATCTCAAATGCCTATGAAAGCCATTCAACTCCTTTTGCTTTGTCTCTTTGCCGCCCCACTTGTCGCCCAAGAAAAGTCTGCGCCAGCACTGAAAAAAGAGGCGCTCACTGCGAACCAGCAAGCCTTCTTGAATTTACCTGAAGAGAAGCGCAACGAGTTCGTCAAAATTCTCACCGAGGCCAACCGCTTGTTCCAACAGAAGCGGATTTTTGAAACGATCGACAAGGTGCAGAAAGCGGCCAGCATTTTCTCGGATAGTCCTGAGATCTATAACTTGCGGGGAAGTTGCTACGTGGAGATGCGAGCCTTCGACAAGGCGCTTGCGGATTTTCAAAAGGCACAGTCCTTTTCGAGTGACGCGAGCGTCAGTGATTACAACATCGATTTCAATATCGGTGAGGTTTACTTCGTGACCAAGCAATGGCAAAAGTCTGTTGATACTTTTGCAAAAGTGATGAGAGCGCTTCCGCCCGAAAATGTGGCACTTGGGCGTTTGGTGGAGTTCAAAATTCTTCTAGGCAAAAAGAAACTTGGCTTGGACAACGACGTCACGATTCTCGCAGGGAAGTACGATTTCCTCGATGATTCACCATTTTATTATTACGTCCAGGCGGTCCTTGAGTACGACAAGAAGAACTCACTGAAAGCGGAAGAATGGCTCGCGATCGCTGGTCGGATTTTCCAAGATCCCAATGTGGTTGCACCATGGCAGGATACGCTCGTGGAGTACGGCTACATCAAAAGTTTCTACGGAGACGACGACCCAACGGAGAAATGATTTTGCCTGATGGCGGCTTGCGTTGAACGAAAAGAGTTCAGAGTTTCGTTGGGAGAGATTGGCGCTGATTCGGGCGGATTTTAGAGAAATCCAGCCTCGGCGCATTGCAAGTCGGGGTGTTTGCGGTCATAGTGTGGCAAACTAACAGCCATGGGACTCGAAAAAATCACCCAAAAGCTCCAAGAGGGGCTGCAGTCGGCGCAAAGCATCGCCTCAAAGTCTGCCCACGCGGAACTGAAAAGCCTGCACGTCATGCTTGCGTTGCTCCAGCAGGATGGAGGCATCACGGTGCCCATATTGCAAAAAGCGGGGGTGGACGTGCCGCGTCTCAAGGCCTTGGTATCTTCGGCACTTGCCCGTGAACCTAGCGTACAAGGGGCTTCGACGCAGCCGCAGATGAGCGTAGGACTCCGTGCGACCTTGGATGCGGCGGATGCGGCTCGGGCGTCGCTTGGTGACGATTACTTGAGCGTGGAGCATTTCATTCTTGGGGCCTTGAAGGGTGACTCACCTGCGGGGAAAATCCTCAAGGAGGCGGGGTTGGATGAAAAGAAAGCCCGCGAGGCGATCACCGGCGTGCGTGGCGGCCAGAAAGTGACCGACGATGCGCCGGAGGGGAAATATCAAGCCCTCGAAAAGTATGGCACCGACCTCACCGCTCGTGCCCGCGAGGGGAAGATCGATCCGGTGATCGGACGAGACACGGAGATCCGCCGCGTGCTCCAAGTGCTTTCTCGGCGGACCAAGAACAACCCGGTCCTCATCGGAGAGCCGGGCGTGGGCAAGACGGCGATTGTCGAGGGCCTCGCCCGCCGCATCGTCTCCGGCGATGTGCCCGACTCGATGAAGGACAAGCGGATCATCGCGATGGATCTGGGGTCGATGTTGGCGGGTGCGAAATACCGCGGTGAGTTCGAGGAGCGGCTCAAGGCGTTTCTCAAAGAGGTCACCGATTCAGAGGGGCAGATCATTTTGTTTATCGATGAACTCCACACGATCGTGGGGGCGGGCGCGAGTGAAGGTGCAGTCGATGCCTCGAATCTGCTGAAGCCGCAACTGGCTCGCGGCGAGTTGCGGACCATCGGCGCGACCACGCTCGATGAATTTCGAAAACACATCGAAAAGGATGCGGCGCTCGAGCGTCGGTTTCAACCGGTGACGGTCGGCGAGCCATCGGTCGAGGATTCGATTGCGATTTTACGCGGTCTCAAAGAGCGCTACGAGGTGCACCATGGAGTGCGCATTCAAGACGCGGCGCTGGTCGCGGCGGCCACCCTGTCCGACCGTTACATTTCGGGGCGCTTCCTGCCGGACAAGGCGGTCGATTTGATCGATGAGGCAGCAGCCCGACTCAAGATCGAGCTGGACTCGATGCCCACGGAGATTGATGTGTTAGAGCGGCAGATCTTGCAGTTGGAAATGGAGAAAAAGGCCCTGGAAAAGGAGACCGACAAGCCCTCGGTCGCCCGATTGGACAAGGTGCGAGAAGAGCAGGCCAACCTCCGCGAGAAATCCTCCGGGCTCATGGCGCAGTGGCGAAATGAGAAGGCGGTCATCGACGAAGTTCGCATCGCGCAGGGAAAGATTGAAACGCTCAAGGGCGATGTCGAACGTGCGCAACGGATCGGAGATCTGACGCGTGCTTCCCAGATCACCTATGGCGATTTGCCCGAGGCGCATCGTGAACTTGAGGCGGCCAAAGACCATCTAGCGTCTTTCCAGAGTCAAGGCGCGCTTCTTACCGAAGAGGTCACCGAGGACGACATTGCTCGCATTGTTTCCTCATGGACGGGGATTCCGGTCAAGCGCCTCCAGGAGGAGGAGAGGCAAAAGCTGATTCTCATGGAGCAGCGACTGAGCGAGCGCGTGGTCGGGCAGAAAAAGGCGATTCATGCCGTGGCGAATGCGGTGCGGCGTGCTCGCGCTGGGCTTCAGGATGAGAACCGCCCGATCGGGTCATTCATTTTCCTCGGGCCAACGGGTGTCGGGAAAACCGAGCTCTGCAAGGCTCTAGCGGAATTCTTGTTCGATGATGAAGAGGCGATGGTTCGCATCGACATGTCCGAGTACATGGAAAAGCACAGCGTTGCACGGTTGATTGGGGCGCCCCCAGGCTACGTGGGTTATGAGGAAGGTGGGCAGCTCAGTGAGCGGGTGAGACGCAAGCCATACTCCGTGGTCTTGTTCGACGAGATTGAGAAAGCGCATCCGGATGTCTTCAATGTTCTTCTTCAAGTCCTGGATGATGGACGGATCACCGATGGACAGGGGCGTACGGTCGATTTCCGGAACACGGTGCTCATCATGACATCGAATGTCGGCTCGCAACATATCCTCCATGAGGAAAATGCGGAGCAGCGTGAAGCCAAGGTCACGGAGGCGCTGCGGACCTTGTTTCGCCCAGAGTTCCTCAATCGCATCGATGAGATTATCATTTTCGATCGTCTGGAACGGGAAGAGATCACGAGCATCGTGGATTTGCAGCTCGCCCGTGTTCGCCAGCGTCTGGCCAAGCAGGGGGTGGGGCTGGCCCTCACCGAGGCGGCCAAAGAACGACTGGGCACCTTGGGATACGACCCGATTTATGGTGCTCGGCCGTTGAAACGGGTGATTCAGCATCAGTTGTTGGACCCGCTGAGCCTCGACTTGCTGGACGGGAAATTCAACGAGGGCGATGTCATCCACGCGGACGTGGAGCATGGTCATCTGGTGTTCAAGGGCTGAGGTCGAACGGGTAATTTCGATCCGGTGAGGGACTGACTGAAATTCGAGCTTGGCAGAAACGTTATCCGGATTACCCCTCCTGTATGCCCGATGCCGTTTACGTCCATGCTGCCTTCGCTCGAATCGCCGATCGCTACGTGCTAACCAACCATGTTCTGAGTTGCGGCATGGACATCTGGTGGCGGCGGGTGGTGAGTTCGCGCATTCGCAAATGGGAGCCGAAGCGTCTGCTAGATGTCGCCAGTGGGACGGGTGATTTGGCGTTAGAGATTCAAGATCGTTGCCCGCAGTGCGACGTGATTGCCACGGACTTCTGCGCGGAGATGTTAGTGCATGCATCCGGCAGGGGGATTGCAAAAACGGTGGTGGCAGATGCGCTTGCGTTACCGTTTGTAGATGGCGAGTTCGACGTCGTGACGGTGGCGTTCGGGCTGCGCAACATGGCGGATTATCCTGCAGCGCTGCGGGAAATGCGCCGCGTGCTCACGCCGGGTGGGCGCTTGGTGATTCTCGATTTTTCGATCCCCTCAGGGCTGCTGCGCATCCCGTATCGTTGGTATCTTCATAACGTGTTGCCTAAAGTCGCGGGTTGGCTCACGGGGCAAAAAGACGCGTATGAATACATGGGCGGCTCGATCGAAGCATTTCCATCGGGCGACGCGATGGTGAATCTATTAGAGTCTAGCGGATTTCATGATGCTACCTACACGCCCATCACGTTCGGTGTGGTGACGGTGTATGAAGGAACCTGCTAGGTCGTTGTACCTAATTTAACTCTAGCCCATGAAGATTCCGTGAGCGAAAAACCGGAGCATGATGGCGATGATGACGACTGGGTTCGGGTGGGCAGTTACCCGACCTTGGATCAGGCGAATGACCATGGGTTGGTGATTTTGGCGATGGGGGAGGCCTGCCAGGTCATCGAGTCGGATCAGCCAGGTGAGTTTGATTTGCGGGCAGATGCGAATGCAGTTGGAGGAATTGCGGATGAGTTGGATGCGTATCGGCGTGAGGGCGGTCCGCCGGACATGATCGCCTCATCGGTTCGCAAGTGGGCCACGCATCCTTCAGGCGGGTGGCTTTCAGCATTGTGGGCGTGCGTGGTGGTCTTGGTTTTCATTTGGCAGGGTCGCGATGCTGGGTTGGTCGAGCGTGGGTCTTCGGCGAACCTCGCCATGATGGAGGGGCGCGAGTGGTGGCGGTGTTTCACTGGGTTGTTTCTTCATGCGGATCTTTCGCATTTGGTTGGAAATCTAGTGAGCGGTGTGGTGATGGCCACGCTGGTTTCCAAATCGCTAGGCTCGTTGCGAGGGTGGGGCTTGATTTTGGGTTGTGGCGCTTTGGGAAATGCCTTCACGGCATGGATCACCTATCCACAGCCATTTATTTCCATTGGGGCTTCCACTGCAGTTTTTGCAGGCCTTGGGATCTTGTCAGGTCTTGGGATTGCGGAAATGTTAGGTCAGCGTGAGCGAATGTCGTGGATGAAGATATTCGCGCCATTGATGGGAGGAACCATCTTGCTTGGTTGGTTGGGTGGCGGGCATGACTCGCGCACCGACGTCTTAGGCCATGTGTTTGGTTTTGGCGCGGGCGCTGCTGCGGGGATTTTAATCAGAGGGCCCTTCAACGATTTACGCAGAATTTTGAATCGGGCGGACACGCCGTGAAACCTTAGGTGATTCCGCGAAACGGAGACCACTTGATTCCATAAAACTCCGTGCCACCACCTCGCGTCGCGACTCACGGCCACACGCCCGTCGCGCACGGGTGGCATTATACCAAAACCCTCTAGTAATTGGACTTTAGTTCGGAGCGCCAGCGTTTACCTGATCGCGCATCCAACCGTGGATCATCGAGTGGACCTTGTCCGGGGTGGTCCAGCCTTTGGCTACCGCGATGAGATGATCCTCTAGCCGCTTGAGATTGCGGTAGA
>Ga0164295_10002629_pt1 | contig 14684 bp, 13 predicted proteins | sample GEODES006metaG_FD_111798 | JGI IMG/M metagenome (GOLD analysis project Ga0164295, IMG submission 111798) | Oligotrophic lake water microbial communities from Sparkling Lake, Wisconsin, USA - GEODES006 metaG | ecosystem: Environmental > Aquatic > Freshwater > Lake | place: USA: Sparkling Lake...
CTCGGCTGGTGGAGCTGCTAGTAATGATACTGGTGGAGCTGGTGAGTTGGTTGTGACCTCTACTTGTGGCTGGGCTGGTGACACGGCTGGTGGAGCTGGTGACTCGGCTGGTAATGATACTGGTGGAGCTGGTGGCGACTTGGTTGGCGAGTTGGTTGTGAACTCTCGTTGTGGCTGGGCTGGTGGAGCTGGTGGCTGAGTTGTGACCTCTCCTTGTGGCTGGGCTGGTGGAGCTGCTGGTGACCTAACTTCTGGCTCGGCTGATTGGTTCTCTTGTAACCTCGTACGTAATTCCCTGGTTTCATTCAATACAATATCCGCATTCTCTCCTGGCATACCCTGCACCTGTAATCGTTGAACCCTTTGTTCTACTGCGTCTCCCTGTTTTTCACGTTGTTGTTGTTTTGTTAGGTTCACAGAGGATTGAGCGAGTTGTTGTAAACGTTTTTGTTCAGCCTGGTATGTTTTTGTTTTTTGTTCCGCGGCTGCACGTTGTCTCTTCTCTTCCTTTGCTCGTGCCTGTTCATTCGGCTCCTGGATAATTACCTTGGGTTTTTTCGCTCCTTGTATATCTTGTGTGCCTTCGGTGCCTTGTATACCTTCGGTCCCTTGCCCCCCTTGGGTTCCTTGTCTTAGGTCCTTCAAGGCTTTCGTCCGCATGGTCTCGCGTTCCCGTATCTGTTTCTGTAACCTAGCTTGAAGGTCTTTCAAGGTCTTCTCGTCTTTGTGTTCTGCTGGTTGTCTTATGTCTTGTCTTATGCGTTGACTTAAACCTTGTCGTAATCCTTGGGTGCTTTGGTCCTGTTCAAACATACCCATCCACCGTTTGAGGACCGTAGAAAAGACAGGTTCGGACGGGTCTGCTCTCACACGGAGAACAGGCTTCTGGATTGGTTGTGTCGGTTTACCTTGGCCCATGGGACCAAAGATTTGTTCCAGCCGATTGCTCCATGTGATTGGTCCTAACGCACCGGTGTCTTTGTCTAAGCCTTCGGCTGGGCCTTTGGCTAATCCTTTGGCTGGGCCTTTGGCTAAGCCTTTGGCTAAGCCTTCGGCTGGGACTTTGTCTAAGCCTTTGGCTGGGCCTTCGGCAGTCTCTTTCGGCGAAGGCGTAAGGAAGGAAGCGATGGTTTTGTCTACCACCTTTTCTATCGGGTTCACCTTTTGGATAGGTACGTGAAGGGGACGGTTTGTTCCAGGGCTTCTCCTCACCGGTGTCACGACATTATTCGTCTCCAGACCACCGATGTCCACGCCCGTTTTCTGTAGGCTCATCAAGATAAGCGTAATCAGTGTAATGTCATCTATACCTCCGTTCAAGAATTCACCAAAGGCTTCCAGCATGCGAGGGTTTCCGCGAATAGACTGTATCCATTTCTTCTCCATCCCCAAGACACGTTCGTCATTTCGTCGCAACACGTCCACCAGATGACGAATGCGTTGAACGTTTTCTCGTGCCTCGGGGGTCATCGGGCTCATGGGGTATTCTTGTAGTAACGTGGTGAGGTTTCCTTTGGTCGTGACCGAATGGGTGTACAAACGTTCCAGCTCGTCATGAGGAATGACCTTGAAATTCTCCACCATAAACTCGTAGTATGCTTCAATCTTTCCCGTCATCGTGTTCAGGCTTTCTAAAAGGATTTCCCGGCTCAGTAGGTTGACCTTCTCTGCCTTGGCTTCTAAGATGCCCGTCAGGGTATCCAGGTAATCGCCGCACGACGTATACAGGGGTAACAGCAACGTCATGGACACCGGTTGGCTCCGCTTGATACGGTTAAAGATATCTACACCATAGGTGAGCTGTTTGATGACATAGACCGCATTCATTTCTACTACTTTCTCCATCATTTTTTCCTGCCCCCACTCCAATTTTTGTAGCTTGGCCAGAAGAGGATTGATGGCCGACGTAAACGGCATGTCGGACATGGCATTTATCCATCCGTTTAGGTTTCGTACTTTCACGTCCACGCTGTCAGGTTTCACGGGTAATTGAACCGCGTCCAGGTCTATTCCAAAGAGAGCCAGGCATTTTCGCGTGTAATCGGTCAGCTCGTCCTCGTAGCGAGCATAGCGGATACAGTCATTCTCAAACTTGGGTTGTTTGCCGGAGTCTAGAAACACGGACGACAGGTACGAGTCAAAGAAAGCTTTGAGTTCGCGTTCGGTCAGGCTTGTTTTTTTCAGGACTTCTTGGGTGTAGTCGTTGAGCTTTTGTTCCAAGTCCTGCTCTTCTTTTGGTTCTACCTTCGGTTCAGGGCCATCCTTCGGTTCAGGGCCATCCTTCGGGTCCAAGCCTTCTTTTGGTTCTAGGTCCATCTACTCTACTCTAGATAGATATATCTTCTGTGAAGTTCCGTTAAAAAAAGGTTTCCTGTAGGATACGGCCATGCTTCAGTTTAATCTGTCTAAATGAGCTGTCAATGGGGTCATGCGAGACAATGATGACCGTCTTTCCCACATTGATGCGTTTGATGATATCCATCACGAGTATCTTGGTCGCCGGGTCCAGGGCAGCGGTAGGCTCGTCTAGAACCAGGACCGGGGCCTGGCGGTAAAAGGCTCGCAACAACCAGACGATTTGTCTCTGCCCGCCCGACAGCTCATTGCCCTCTACCCCGACCGAGTGGTCCATCTTGTCTTCAAACACCTTGCGAATGTCGTGTAGTTGTAGGTCGTCCAGCAAGCGTAAAATACTTTCCTTGTTAGGTTTCTTTTCAATGCCATACGTAATGTTTTCATAGAGGGTGCGATTGAACAACTTGGGTTTCTGTGGAATGTAGAAAATGTTCTCACGTAATTGCGTGTTGGAAATCTGGTTGGCGTCCAGTCCGCCGATGGTAATGTTGCCCATGGTGAGAGGCTGGAACCCGAGGAGCAGTTTGATGAGGGTGGTTTTGCCGCTTCCAATCTGGCCCACAAAGGCAACCTTCTCTCCCTTTTCAATGTGGATGTCTACGTTCTCCAAGACAAACTTGTTTTTGTATTTGTGATACACGCCTTGGAAGACAATGTCCCCGTTTTTAAACGTGCTCGTATTGGTCTTCCTCATATTACTGTTGTAACTAGAAATGTCATTGAAGAAGATTTCCGTGTCCAGGACCTTTCCATAGAGGTCCGAGTATTTGTCTGAGTTCAGGACGGCCTTTTCGTAAAGGCGTATGATGGAAAAGGTCACGATAAAGGTACTAATCAGGGTCTCCGCATTGATAGTCTTTAATTTGTATTCGCGATAAATCAAATAATTGAGGGACACGAAGAGGGACACAGTCACTCCGCCCCACAACGAGGCCGCATTCAAATACTTATCCCAGGATAGGATAACGCGTTCTTTGTAGTCCTTAAAGACATAATCGTAGAACCGTTGTTTTTCCTGAGGCTGCTGATTGAACGCATAGATGGACGAAAAATTATTAAAACAATCCACCAGAGATTCGTACATTTTGTCTTGGGCCTTGTTCTTCTCCACGTCAAACGTCAATAGGTATTTGAAGAGTAAGTATATGAACACGTAATACAATATCGCATAAGCAATGTACACCACCATCGTGATATTGGAGACGGAATAGTACGTGTAGATGGCCGTGACCGACACGAGTAATTCACGGACAAACTCCACACCAAAGGTTTGGAGGCAATCTGCCAAGATGCCGGGCATGCGTATGATTTTGGATAGAATTTCGCCGGTGTGAATGTTTTCAAAATCCAGCTCGTAATGGTCAATGATGAATTCAAAGATGGCACCTGTTGTGTACTCGGCAAAATCAGGGAAGATGACCGATTGGGTTTTGTAGAGACACATCTCCAAGATCCAACAAAGGACGTAGGCCGCCAACAACATTTTCACAAAATAACCAAAGGAGGACTTGTTGTTGTCTTTGAAAGAGTTGATGACCATACCGTAATATTTGGGAATGATGATGTAGTGAAAGGGATACAACAAAATCGTGATGAGGAAATAGATAACAAAAACGAGTACGTTCTTTTTCATAAAAGAGACCAAAATGCCATAGATACTTAGTTTGTCCACGGGTTCATCCATTCAGTATATAGTGTTTTGATATTTTAATCACTCTGTCCCATCTATTCATCCAATTCTTCCTTTTCAAAGTAAGACATGAGTTGTCCCGAGGCCCATAGCAAGAGTAGAAAGACGGGCATGATGAGGAAGAGAAGGATGGACGTGAGGAAGAAGGCCACCAGAAAAAACCCGAGCGTGGCAAACCCATAGACCAGGTACTTTATCCATTGTTTGTATTTGGAATACCAGATAGCATGAACACCCGGATGTAAGACGGGATTAATCGTATAGGAAATGTATCGTATGTCTTCACGTATCATGGACATCAGCCAGTCCGTCATGAAAGAATAAATCAGGGCGACCACAAAAATCCAGGCAAGAAACACAAAATAACGTTTGAACCAAAAGACAAAGGTCATGAAAAAGGGCATGAGGACCGTTTTGGTAGAGAGGAACCTCAGTATGGAAAAGGCGATGATAGCGAAAATGACATAGAAGACAATATGTCGTGCCTGTTCCAGGACCTTGTTCTCGTAGGGCTTGTTGAGATAGACAAAGTTGGGGTTGTCGGCAGGATTGGAGTAGAGAATGGTGTTTAAGATGGATTGAAAAAACCCCGGGTCTTGTGCGGACTGGACCGCGGCGGCAGAGTTCGCCGTACTCGCGGATAAGGCAGCAGCAGCCTCGGCCTTTTGCTTGTCGGCGAATGCCTTTTGTGCGGCCAGCCCGGTGCCGTCGTATATCTTGTCATACTCAGACAAAAGGTCTACGGTAATGACACCTTGCTCGTTCTTAAACAGAGACAAATTCGTACGAATACCGTCTAGTATCCGTAGGCTGTCCTCCAACAGCTTTATCCCCAATCGTATGATTTCGGGTTCGGCTGCTTGTGTGGTGTCGGTTATCCATCCCGCATACAGCTCAAAGGTAAACCCTTCCTCTTTTTCCTTTTCTTTCTCTTTTTCCTTCTCTTCGTCCCGTGCCGACTGAAGCGTATCTCGTGCCTTTTCTATGTCGGTATAGAGTTTGTCTACGCCCTGGTCAAACAACTTCATGGACGCCGTCATGGAGACATATTTGTCCTGAGTAAATTCGGTCATGGCTACGTATTGGTCTTGAATACTTTCCAAGAGGTCTTTCAGGGCTTCCAGGTCTTGTGGAAAGGTCCACCCTTTGGGCATGGGGTCAAACTGACGAAGCAGGAGATCCGCCGCATCCAGCTCCGCATTCATCGCATCAAACAGTTGAGCCATCGTTTTCCCGCCTTCGTCCATCCATATTTTTGTACACTTGTCGGGAGGTGGTGGTTCTGGTTTGGAACTGCCCGTAATGGGTCCGCTTCCTGTGGTTGGTCCGCTTCCTGACCCTGACCCGCTTCCTGACCCTGAACCTCCTCCTGGTCCTTCTCCTGGCCCTGAGCCGCTTCCATCCTTGGCCTCGGGGGTCGGGTCAGGATTGATACAGCCTTGTTCTTTTAGCTTGGAATAGACCTTGTTGTCCATACCAAAGCCTTCTCTCTCCGGAAAAAGTTCCAAAGGTTCCAATGGAAACAAATACATTAAAATATATATAAACATATATAATGTTTTTCAAACTTGTACCCATCCTTGTGTCCATCTTTGTCTTCTTCCTCTACGTGTTTTTACGAGAATACAGTCGGGAAGGACTACAAAATCATACCACGCCCGTTGCTCTGTCCCCAGACAACACCAAGACGTTTAATTTTTACAAACGATTGACCACCGAATCAGACGTGTTATACGAGAAGAAATACGAGAAATATTACAACTCCGACATCAAAGTGGACCTGTCTTATTTCAACAACACGTCTAACCTGTTGTATGCCCTGAGTAAATTGGAGAAGCCCCGATAGGCATGAGTATAAGTATTTTACCGGAGGTTATACGTTCAGTATTTTACGCAACAGAGACTTCTGGGTCTTTGGATCCATGAACCCGCAATCGTAGGGATTTTTGTATTCATTGGGCAAAAAGCGGTAAGACAGGTTGAACCGTTTGGACACGTTGTCCATCCAAAACCACAACCAGTATTCTCGGTACAGATGGTCGTTTTTGATTTCTTGTTGAAACATCACTTCAATGAGGTTATGTGTACTGGTCAACATGATGAGCTCCGTCACGATGGCGTTTTTGCTCTCGTACAATTCATACACCCGTATCTTTTCCTTCTCATCCAGAAAGTCCTTGCGATTTAAAAACCGTATTTCATTCAGGATATTCTTCAAGGTCGTGATGAGACCCATGCGATAATCTTCCACCGTTTTGATAAAGGAAAACACATTGATGTTGTAAATGATGGGGTAGTGGTTCATGATGACCGAGGGCACGGCGAACCGGTTGTTTTCTTTGATTTCCAGGACCCGTTCCTTGATGATGTTGATACGTTCTTGTAGTGCTTCAATGAGTTTCTCTTGTTCCGTCTTGACGGCCTTGCGAAGGTTCTGTTTAAACGCATCGCTTTCGGCCACGGGCACCTTTTCGTGTAATTCCATCCATTCGCTCAGCTCCTGTTCATACGCATTGGGATGTAACAGGGGATGTTCAAACAACAGGATTTCGCCCGAGGTGAACTCCAACAGGGTTTTCAGGCGATACAAATGATTGCTGGCAATGTGATGAGACTCGGCCGCAGCATCTAACTTTAAGTAATTCACAATGGCCAAAAGAAAGGCCACAAACGCACTGACCCCGCTAATCAGGATGGTCCCGTTTTCATACCTTGCACTGACCGACGACAGCACGCTACACATGGTAGACAAAAAGATACAGGGCAACATCAACAGGTTCAATTGATACTTACAATAATGACATGACTCGTTGTAGAGAAAGGCATGGGCTTTGATGAAACTGGCGAGAATGTCCAGAGCACAAGAATACTTATGAACGAGACTGGGTTCATAATGATGCATGAGCTTCTTCTTTAATTCCTCCATGGTAATCTTGCGAAACCCCTCTCCCTCGGTACTGTCACTGTTGGCCTCCCATAGACCGTCGTTCATCTATACTAGGCGTATCTTATAGATATTTCAATACATACGTAAACAGGAAACTATAATGTTCCCAAATGTCCTTCCGGTGTGTGCCTTGGTGGTGACCAAACCTCGGGTCCATATAAAAGGATAGATTTCGTTGACCCGTTTTGTAAGCCTCCACTTGTTGTAGAGACTTGTAATACAACAGAGGTTCTTTGTAGGGAACGAGGGTATCGTTGAGGTTGGTGTAAATCAGTAGGTTTGGATAGACCGCGTCCAGACGAATGTGTTCCAAGGGGGCATAGCCTTCAATGTATTTACCGACCGTGGGTTTCGTCACGTTTCCCAGTTCACTGCGTGTCTCAATGCCCAGCGGGGTCTTGTACGTGGTCATGGTCTCCATCGGGGTGATAAAAGGCACACCCACCAGAGCCACCCGGCAGAGGTCCGGTTCCATGTTTAACACGCTACTGATGAGGAGACCGCCGAAGCTACGCCCCCAGATGGCCAACTTGTCTCGGCTGGTGACCTTGTGGTCCAACAGAGCATGAGCGATTTCCAGAAAGTCGTGAAAGGTATTCTCTTTCTTCATCATGCGTCCGTCCATGTAGCCCTGGTATCCGTATTCCGCTCCCCCACGCAGGTGAGCGATGGCCACCACAAACCCGCGTTCCAACAACGGATAAAAGTGAATGCTTTCATTCGCTCCCTCGTAGCTGTTGTATGCCCCGTACCCGAAGAGCAGGCACCGAGACAAATGGGGGGTCTCCTTGTACAGAAGGGTGACACGCAGCCCGGGGCGTATCATCCATTCTCTTTCTGTATACTTGGGGGTCATCTTCGGTGGACGGACCGGGGAGGGGTCACTTAGGGTAATCATCAGTTCCTGTGGTCCACAGGTATACTTGTGTCGTAAAATCTTGTATTGATTGGTATTGGGTAGATAATTCTCCAAGGAATAATAATCCGTTTGACCCTTGCTTTCGTGTAACAAGGCAAGATGGCCACACGACCATTTGTACAGTTTCAGTGTCTCGGGACAGGCCAGGGTAAAGACAAAGGATTGATTGGCCAGGTCTATTTCCAGGATTTGTTCATTCAGGTGTTTGTTTTCATAGAGGATAGTCTTTTTCACAAGGTCCGGTGACGTATACAAACGGTGCCGGCCGCGTTCTTGGATGCCCACGTACCACAGGCCCGCCTCGTGCTGTAAAAAGAGGACCTTCGTAGACGGTTTCCGGGGAAACAAGGTAGTCAGGCGACGCGTGTCTACGTCTAGCAAAAGGATTTCGTCGCTGTTGTAATTCTGTACTTTGATGACCACAAAGAGACCACAGGTTGTCATGTACATGTCTAGAAAATAACCATGTGGCGTCTTGTACAGTCTCGTGTTTTTTTGGGTCAACAGATTGTACACGTAGATCCCCGAGTCATTGTAGTAACGATTGATGCTCACATAGAGGATTTCATCGTCGTTGAGCCACAGAGCACAGGGCGTAGAGAAACGATGGTTGGACAACAAGTCGGTCGTTTTTAAAATATGTTCTTTGTGAAGTTTGACTTCTTCGTAATGCTCCGTGTAACGCGGTTTCAAGAACAGGTGAAAACATTGGCTTCCAATAAAGTCAATCGCGAGCAAAAAGGTGTTGCCCGAGGGGTTCAGTTCCATGAGACCTACCCTGAAAAAAGGATACTTCTTGGCCATCTTGCTCAGGTTTAACAATTCCAGTTCCTTGCATGGAGTACGCTGGGTCAGGATTTTGTAGCCATTGTGCGGGTCTCGTCTGCCCACAATCGGATTCGGACCCTCCTGGCTATACAAAAAGGGTTGTGGGTGATATTCCTTTTTCATTTCCTTGGCCAACTTCTGTATGGAACGAAGGTAGTCTCGGTCTAGTTTCATGTTGTGCCCCATGGCATGGACCGCACGCTTGTCGTGTAGAGACGGGTTCACTACGGTAAAGTCAAAGGAACCGGTGGATGTAAGTTCCTCGGGGGTCATGTAGTCCGTCAGGTACTCTTTGAAGTCCGCGAAAGATTTACGCGTCACGTTGCGTGTCTTGAATAAGTATTTTAACGTCTTGTGTTTCATTAGAATAACACGTTATTTTATACCGGGCAGGGTGCGTTTTTCTCCTTGAACTCCGCCAGGGATATCGGCACCGCCATGACCTCAATGCTGTTTCGGGACACGGGAGGCGGGTAGTGTCGGTTTTCTGGGGCGAAGATACGCTTTCTACGTAACAGTCTTGGGTAGTACATGGCATAGGTCATTTGGGGTGCCGCGACCACGGGCTTGGGCTTGGCCTTGGCACAGGTCATTTTGTGTTTGGGGTTCAGCATAGACTTCACCTCTACGCACTCAGCCTGGGCCTCTATTTCTTCCGTCGTGACTGGATGGCACAAGTCCGTGAGAGCATTGGATACTTTCTTGGAATAAAGCTGGTCAAAGCTTTCCTGGGTCAACGGCTGGACCACGTTGTGGGGATAGCCACGGTTCAGCCAAGTGGTCCGGGCCGCCAACATGGCATGATTGGACTTGACCGAGGGCCGGGGTTGGTTGTAGGAGTCGGCATTGTGACAGCCCGTCTGTTCCACTCGCCTGGAATTGTTGAGAGAAAAAGCGGGCTGCCCCGTGGACAAGTGTCGCATGGCTTGGGATTTACGTTTCAATGCGGTCAAGGACATCTATATAGGAAGCAGAGATTAAATACCTACACGTAAAGTAATATGGGTAATGGTTCAAAGGTGTTTCGTATAAAGTAATACGCGGGCGTGCCTTTCAACACGTCTAGGTCTGACTCGCGATGATACGTTTTTCCCGTGAACAAGGTATAGGCAAACTTCCCGATTTCTCGGTACGCCTTGACCAGGTCCACTTTGCCCACGTTCGCATTGCTTTTTAGAAACAGGGTTCGGTCTACCTCCACAAAGTCGTCGGGGTCAATCGCAAAGAACGAATACCCTTTCTCGTACATGAGCAAGGTGAGAAAGGTGAGGTTTTTGAGAATGTCCTCTTTTTCAAGGGTCGTTGTTTTGAGATGAAACGGGATTTCACGAGTAGAGGTAATGTTTAATTCCAACCTCTGAGTACTATTCAAATCTGCGATATTCATTAAAATTGAATTATATAAAATACTTATCCATAGATACATAAAGAAATCCTCGTACTTTCAAAGAGATGTCTTACGTACCTCCTCACCTTCGCAAAGCGTCAGCGACCAAAGCGTCAGCGACCGGGTCCAAAGCGTCAGCAACTGTAACCGCGACCGATACCGATGCCAAATGGGTGAATACCAAGAAGGAGAAGGAGAACGTACCAAGGGCCAAGAAAGAAGACTTTCCGGAACTGGGTAAGCCTGAGGTTAAGCCTCTGGAAAAACCTGAGGTCAAGCCTCTGGCCAAGACCGAGTCAAAGGCATTGACCCTTGCGGATGCCAAACCGGAGGTCAATCTAAAACCAAAAATGGACTTCTCCAAGTTGTTTAAAAATGCCGGCCCCAAACCTATTCCCAAGAAACCCATGAAGCGTGGTTTGGTCCTTCTCTCCAAAACCCGTCCCAAGGACAGCATGACCGAAGAGGAATGGAACCAGGAAGAAGAAGAACGAATGGCCTTACGCACCGAACTACACTTTCAAAAGATTACGTTGAACTTGGAAAAACGACGTAATCAAATGAGGGAATTTGACCCTTCGTACGAGTCGGAACAGGTGATTACCTCGTCGTCCGAAGAAGACCCGGAGGACCCTGTGGAAGAGGAGGTAGAAGAGGATGTGGTAGAAGATGAGTTAGAAGATGAATAATAATATCTATCGGTTTTCCAATGGACCGACTGACCCAGTTGTGTGAAGAAAACTATTTTAAAACAGCAGACAATCTGTTTGCCAACGTTTATTTTTTTTACATTCAACATGGAAATTGTGAAGACTACCGAAAGGTACAAGTGCCTTTAAAAGAGGGTATCTTGACCAAGGAAGAGTTTACGGGCGAATTGCTGAAACACCGTGTCTTTAAAGGTCAGCGTTATCAGCTGTATCAACTGTATTCCTATCATGTGAACCTACGGGAAGAGGATTTGCCCGACCTGGACATCCACAATGCCTTTCGGGGTCACTCCCAGGTGGAGCCCATGGAGTTTCCGCCCAGCCTGGAACTCTTCCAGCATCACAACTCGGTGTTTGTTTTCTTGACCACCGAGCAAGTCCGGAAAACCAAGCGTACGATGTTGGCGACCAAAAAGACCTTGAAGGCTCACTAAGATACGTCGTAACAACAAATACAATCCTCTACCCGATATCCATTAAACTCTGTCGCCGACACGGACGTATACGCTCCAAACTGTTCCTGATACACGCAATCTCCTAGCGACAATTCAGGGAAGGGTTTCTCCTCTACCAAGAGGTCCATGGAGTCACAAGTGGGTCCGTAAAAAGTGGACGTGTGAAGAGGTCCTTGTTTCATCACCCTGAGACAAGGGGTCAGTTTGTCGTAATGGATAGAGCTGTACCCGCCGTACACGCCTTCGTTCAAATAATAGGCATATTGTTTCTCTTGTCGTTTCTTGCCAATGACACTCATGACCAGGGTCTGGGTGGGCTCAGAGAAATACCGCCCGGGCTCGGCCACAAACTGTATCGGTTTTCCATGAAAGAAATCATACAATCCCTTTCGTATTTCGCTCGCAAAAGGAGCAAACCGTGTACGGTCGCCTGGAAATCCACCACCCAGGTCCACCACCCGCGTCTCCATGCCCAGGCCGGTCGCGATGTCCACGGCACAGCGAGTGGTGCGTAAGGCTTCGTAAAAGGCCAGAGGCGACAGACAGAGGCTGCCGACATGAAAACTAAACCCCAAAAAATGTAAGTTCAATCGTTTGACGAGTAACAACAATTCTTGTATCTCTTCAAGCTTACAACCAAACTTACGGTTAAAACGAAGGACGCTTTTCGTATCGTCTACGGCGATGCGTAGGATGAGTTGGGCTTGTGGATGATAGAGCTTGACTTTGTACAGTTCCTCTTCGCTATCAAACGTCATGTGTTGTACTCCTTTTTGTTTGGCATATTGTAAATGGCTGATGGGCTTACAGGGGTTGGCATATAAAATCCTTGACCCATCCTTGACCAGGTCATGGATTTGTTCTATTTCCCGTTCGCTGGCACAGTCAAAGCTGAGGCCGAGCAAGGCCATGGCTTCCAGAAGGATAGGATGGTTGTTACTTTTGACGGCATAAAAGGGTTTGACCATGGGCAGCTCGTTGTTCCAGGTTTCGTAGGCGGCAAAGACCTGGTCTAAATGAAGCAAATAAAAAGGGCGGTCCGTGGTCCGTTTGTTCAGGATAGATTGAAGAAAGGCCGGTAAGGAACCATGTTTCAGGAGGACCTTGTGTTTTTCTACGAAAGAGGGCGGTAACTGTATCGAGTCTTCGTCCATACAAACAATATACTTCTTGTATACTTTTTTCTATTTAAATGGCTTATCAAAAAGATATCCTAATGATATCTATTTATATTTCTTCAAAGTCCACGGGCTCTGCGTCCTCCGACAGCGTGATGCCCATGTCTTCGTCTTTCCAGTCCTTCTGTGCCTGGTCCTGCTGTTGTAGGATGGTCAGGTTGGGCGTACTTTGGATAAGGGTTTCTTTCTCTCGGTCGGTGTACACATAGAGAAGGTCACAACTCTCTTGCTTTCCGTCTGTCTTGGAGGCCCAGTCCCGCAGCCCGACCAGGACCCAGACACCCGGCTTGATAAAGTTACCTCCTTTGAACTTGCCACTAAATGACCCGCGAATATGACACATTCGTTCTTCCTTGTCTTGGCACTTGACAATACAGATGCGTCCACCGGACATCTTGGTCACAATCGCATAATACTCCGAGGGGTCCGTAGACACCTTCATGCGAGAAGGCGTGAACGAGGTGCGTCCGGCCTGTTTTGTTTTTTTGCCTCCGGTCACGTTGCGAACCATTGTTATAAGCTAGATAAGAGTTGTTGCCTTGTCTTAAAATACTTATCAGGACTTTTATTTTACCCTATTCAATTTTTCTGTAATGATGTCCAGAATACTCGCTCTGTGGTTGTCTTGTGCGGAAAGACGGACTTTTTGACTATACGCCGACAACGGGACATTTTTCAGGATAACCTCTTTCATTTGTCTGAGCTCGGCGACGGTGGGACGCTTGGACGGGTCCGCGTGAAGCATCCGTAATAAATGGTTTTTCCAAATCGGGACGTCCATGTCCTGCTCCTGGTACATGTGTAAAAAGTGGTTCGCAATCTTGTAACTGTCCCAGGTAGACCAAAAGGAAAACAAAAAGGCGAGTTGTTCGGGTTTCGTTTTCTTTATCCAGGGCCGAAACACGGACAAGGCGATGGACTGGTACGCATCCAGAAACCCAAGACCATAGACACTCTTGAATAGGTAATGCATGCTTTTGAGGTATTCTTCAATCGTGGATTTGAGGGCCTCTTCACTGAGTGGACCGACGTTTAATACATAGGTAATCAGGTGATATTCCAGCGGCCACCATTTCCAGTTGGGCGTATACGAATGAAAGATTTCATTCAGGAAGTCGGTGTTGTCTACTTTCAAGAGGTCGGCTTTGATAGAGAGACCAAAATCAATCACAAAGAGGTTCCCTTTACTGGTATACAACACGTTCCCCATGTGTAGGTCGTTGTGGACGATACCCGTGTCGGTCAAGAGGGTGACTTTGTGAACGAGGTCAAAGAAAAAACGTAACAACTGATACAAACGAACGCCTCGTTCAATCATATCGTACAGTTCAATAGACTTCAAATAAACAGAATAAAGTAACACGTAGTTTCGGGTGCGACTACGGTCCAACATCTTACACCCTTCTCTCAGGGGGTCCAACTTGCTCTCGTCTACGTGACACTGCTTGGAGACGACAATAAAATGCTTACCATAGTCAGGCACATGCTTTCGCACATGATTGCCTATTACAATCTCCGTCTGTGTTGTGAAATTATCCTTGACCAGTTTTGTGACAAGCCCGTTTTTTTTCAGGGGCTTGCCTTCGCAATTGTACCCGGGATAATAAACACATCCATAGGCACCCGAGGAAAGGAACCGACTAGACATCTATTGTAAGGGCATATTTTTTATGTTTCATTTGATAGTATTGATTGTTAAAAGCCTTTTTCAGGGCCGCCTCGGGGATGTCGTCTGGATAGTCGGCCAGGTCAAACAGACGTGAGGGTTTGAAGGTGGGGTCCCTGAGAAAGGCCGCAGTGAGTGTCTCCACCATCTGTGCCAAGACCTCCTTGGGGACCCGGACCTTTGTCTCCTTTGTACTGACCTCTACGGACTGGGTTCGTTTTTCCTTTTTGATGTAATAATATTTAATGCTCTTAAATATTTTTACGTCTATGGGGAGGTCATAGTTGTGCCGAGACAAATAAGTCTGTTCTTGTGCTGCCAATGTTTTGACCGGTTCTGTTTGAAACCATTCCTCAAACTGTTGAAGGAGTTGTTCAGGTTCGTCGTACTGATGGATTTGAGAGAAGGCTTGGATGTGCTGGTTCAAGAGAGGGCTGCACTTGAAGCGATGGATCGCCATTCCTTTTCTTATCCTGGCGTATAACTTCCTGTTCAATTTTATGGATAGGTTCTGGGTCTAAGGCACGGTCTAATGCACTTGTCTCTACC
>Ga0164295_10002631_pt1 | contig 14680 bp, 13 predicted proteins | sample GEODES006metaG_FD_111798 | JGI IMG/M metagenome (GOLD analysis project Ga0164295, IMG submission 111798) | Oligotrophic lake water microbial communities from Sparkling Lake, Wisconsin, USA - GEODES006 metaG | ecosystem: Environmental > Aquatic > Freshwater > Lake | place: USA: Sparkling Lake...
AATATGATGTTGTATTTTCAGCAGGATTTATTGAACATTTTGAGCGCTTTGAAGAAATGATTGATTTACATGCAAAATTGGTAAAGCCTGGGGGACATGTCTACATCACTGCACCAAATTTCGGAGGCTCAGTGCAATTAAAGCTGCATTCACTCTTAGATAGGGAAAATTTAAACAGGCATTTTATTCCAAGTATGGATGTAAAAAAATGGGAAAATGTATTAATTAAAAACAACTTCGAAATAATAGAAGCTGGTTACATTGGTGGCATTGATTTTTGGGTAGATCAACAAAAAAGATCCGCAGGTCAGAAATTATTACTAAGCATTACTAAGAAAATAGTCAAGTTGCTAAAAAGAATCAATTTACCCAACAACCGTGCTTATTCTCCCGAATGTATTATTATTGCCCAAAAGAAATACTAAGTCCTACATGAAGAAACCTACGATTGCTATTTTGTACATTTGTACTGGCGAATACGTTTTATTCTGGGAAAATTTTTATGTAAGTGCAGAAAAACATCTGCTACTTGATTACGAAAAACATTTTTTTGTATTTACCGATGTAGCTGATATATATATGGGTCACTTGCCAAATATTCACTTACAGTATCAGCAAGCCTTACCCTGGCCGTACCCGACTTTATATCGTTTCAAATTTTTTAAAACTATTCAGGAGCAACTGAAACAATTTGACTTTACTTATTTTTTCAATGCAAACTGCATAATCTGCAAAGATATTAATGCAGTCGATTTTTTACCAATGGAGGATGAGCATTTAGTAGTAACGCAGCACCCCGGATTTTGGGATGCTGCACCCAATAATTTCACTTATGAAAACAACCCATTGTCGATGGCTTATATTCAACCCGGACAAGGGGATATCTATGCTGCAGGCGGATTAAACGGGGGGAAAACAAGTGACTACTTGACTTTTATTGAAACTTGCTTTCAATATACACAAACAGACATCGAAAGGGGCATCATCGCTTTATGGCATGATGAATCTTACCTAAATAAATACATCCTTTGTAAAAAAATAAAAGTCCTTCATCCTGGATTTTTATACCCAGATGGTAAGGAACTACCTTTTGAAAAAATGGTTCACTTGGAAAATAAAAAGAGATTAATAAAAGGCTATGGTAAATACTCTTTTGTGCATAAAGTCATGAAAAAAAGCACATTAGTTAGAAAATTATTTTCACTTTGGAAGAGCTAAAAAATAAAATCACCTACTGAATAATTTGAGTAAAACAATTTTCATATAATTATAAAAAATTGCAATATGCTAGCATCGGTGATAATTCCTTACTATAAAGACCTGGTGGCACTAGAATTGGTACTAACAGCACTCAACAATCAATCTGCAAAAAACAGGTTTGAGGTAGTGATTGCTGAGGATGACAATGATCCGGAAACAAAAATATTTCTCGACAAACACAAAGCTTCTTTTCAATTTGAAATACAACATGTAAATCAAGAAGATAAAGGGTATCGTAGATCCAAAGCATTGAATAATGGAATTAAAGTAGCTAAAAATGAATTAATTATTTTTATTGATGGAGATTGTATCCCTCACAAGCATTTTATAAAAAATTACCTTGCAGAGGCAAAAGAAAACCTCTTGTTATATGGAAGAAGAGTCAATTTGGGCGAAAAAATCAGCAATCAATTGCGGCAATCAAAAAAACTTTTTTCTCTTAACTTTTTTTCGTTGCTGCTCAGTGATAGCAACCGAGTAACAGAGGGCGTATACATTCCATTTTATCCAAATTCTTTAAAAAGCAAGCGGCAGCCCTGGGGCTGTAATATGGGCACTTTAAAGAAAAATATTATCGCTATCAATGGTTTTGATGAGGATTACCAAGAGTGGGGACCCGAAGATCTAGACTTTTACCACCGCCTGATACAATCAGGGGTTACTTCTAGGTCAGTTAAATTCCAATCAATTATTTATCACTTGTATCATACTTCCAAGGGAGCAGCAGACGTTGTAAAAAGGGGAAAAAAAATATTCGATGAAAAAGTAATCAGCGGAATAGTTTTCTGCAAAAATGGTTTGACAAAAATTTAAATAAAATAATTTATGCTAATTGTACACTTGAGAGGTGGATTAGGAAATCAAATGTTTCAATATGCGCTTTACCAAGCTGCAGTAGAAAGTGGAAAAAAAGCTTTGCTCGACCTTTCGCATTTCAATAAAAATAACCAATCAACCCAATACGAATTAGGAAATATCTTTTCGATTCACACCCCAGCTCTTTTACTTTGTGAAAAGGTTTTGGTGAAAGCATGTTGGAATTTTCTTTATCTACTTCATCAAATTCCTTACAAAGAAACCGATAGTAGTTTTGGGATTTTTGATAAAAAAATTACTACTTTACAATTTGCTTATCTGAAGGGCTATTGGCAATCTGAAAAATATTTTGAAGGCATCTCTAAAACCATTCGGAATCATTTTTCATTTCCCCCATTTACCGACAACAAAAACAAAGCGCTGTTAGAGTTGATTGTGCATAGCAATTCTGTGAGTATCCATATCCGCAGAGGCGATTACCTAAAAAATAACCTCAATTGGTCGCTTGACATTGACTATTACAACCGCGCTATTGATTTAATCAAAGAAAAAGTAAACAACCCTATTTTTTATATTTTTTCTGATGATATGAAGTGGGCTGAGGCCAATATCAAAGTTCCTAACTGTCATTTCATTAACCACAACAAAGGGAATGACAGTTTCAGAGATATGCAGTTAATGAGTAATTGCAAACACAATATAATTGCCAACAGCTCTTTCAGTTGGTGGGGAGCTTGGCTGAACAACAATGAAGATAAAAAAGTAATTGCCCCAAACAAATGGCTGTCTACAATGGAAGGTACAAGAGATATTATACCCGATAGCTGGATTCAATTATAAGAAACACTAGGAGTGGTTTCCTAAATACTGTGAAACCCCCTTCAAACACCACTTAGACTGAGCATCTATTGATTTTTTCAAAAGGGCATCATTGGTAGAGAGACTATCGCGAGAGAGTACGGGATGCCACAGATGGTAAGTGATAGCGGCAAATTTTATATTTTTTCTTTTTACTCCACTATTTAAAAGTCGAACAAAAAGGTCGGAATCTTCCCTACCCCATCCGGTAAATGCCTCATCTAGGCCATTAACAGTCAGGTAGTCTTTTTTAAAAAAACCCATCAACCCACCCCGAGCCCCCTTATGCGTAGTACTACCCTTGATGAAGTGATGCAACCATGGAAGCCTTACTGCCGAGGTCGTATTTTTCTCGAAATTTTCAAGATGAAAATTAACTACGCAACTTTTTTGATTTAAAAGGACTTCGGTGAATGACTTTGACAAAAATGCACGGCTCGCTACCTGTATATAGCCAGGCTGAATATTTTTTTTGTAATCAAAAATAAAAAGTGGATGAAGTAGTAAATCACCGTCAATAAAAATAATATACTCGCTACCCGCAATTGCCACTGCCTTGTTTTTGATGGTGGATAACCGATAACCTTCGTCCTCGTGCCATACATGCAATAAAGGGACAGGGAATTTTTTTTTATAAATTTCAATAAGCTCCTTAGTTTCCTCCCCAGACCCATCATCTGCAATCACGACTTCCTGCGGCAGTAGCTTTTGCTCAAGGACACTTAACAAAACCAACTCCAAAAACTTTGGATTGTTATAAGTGGAAATTATCAATGAAATGGAAAATGAATTCCTCATAACTATTTATACTATTCGTTAATTATTCAACCGGCTTTAAAAACATTCTATTTACCAACTATCAACCCTTCATTACTTTATAATTCTTATAAATAAAAAACTGCTTACCAGTAAGCATTTCTAAAAATTTCATAATTTTTTCCTTTCTATTCATATTGTTTCTCGAAGGATCATAGTTAAATTTCCAATCCTGTGCCGCTACTACCTGTTGGATTGCTGCAGGATGAGTTCCAGTAAATACCTTCAAATAATCATATTGATGGTAATCGTATGCATCACCATGTACTGCTTCAAAGTCCTTAATAAAATCATCTGTGGGATGATACCTTTTACCAAATTCAATATTTTTTGCTTTTTGAGTTTTGGGAGCCTTAGACCAGCTATAATGATACACTGTGGCTTCTATTTGTTTAACTAAAAGTTTAGTACCCTTTTCATTGACCAGTTCAGGTGTATGAAATATTCTAAAGCCCATTGAATCCTTATAACTTCTAATAGAACGATCATTTCTGATAATTCTAATTTCACGTTGATGAAATCTGCGTGAAGGACAATAGTGATTAAAATCGCCAAAAAAATTTATAAACCTCAATAAAAAACCATCTACTTTTTTATTAGTAAGATTCTGTTCTAAGCTTTGTAAAATAATTGGAAAGTCTTTTTCGTGAATCACTTCATCTGCCTGTAAATGAAAAAGCCAATCGCTATCAATACTCGTGCTATCCAATCCTATATTAGCTTGTTGTGCAAATACCTTTCCCCCTTTTCTTAAATTGTCATCCCAAATAGTATCTACGATTTTAATTTTATCATCTCCAATATTTTCTACTGCTTCTCTAGTACCGTCTATACTATCACCCACCACTACAATGTATTCATCTACTATAGGTAGCAAACTTTTAATAGACTCAATAAAGGGATAGCCAAAAGTCTTTCCATTTCTTACATAGGTAAAAGCGCTAATCTTCATTTTTTATAATATAAGAATCAAAGTACCGAAATTATTCTTACATAATAAAAGGAAAGCTTACACTGACTAATTCTATAAAAACATTTTTGAAATAATATGAAAACATTAAATTATGCATCTAAGAATACATATAACTATCAACTTGGTTAAACTTTTGCGATATTTGCTTTAATATATAGCTTAGTAATAATTTACCCCCTTTTTTACAATGAAAATTTTATTTAAATACTTACAACCCTATAAATGGCTAGTTATTCTTACACTTGGACTAGCTGGGATAAACATTGGATTTTCACTGATAGACCCTATTTTGTTAGGTAAGATGGTCAATCTTGCCAATGAACAACAATCAGTTTCTACGGGCAAATTCAATTGGTCAGTATTTTTCTGGAATTATGAATGGATTACTAAAAAGGGAACTCCCTATTTACACATCGGCGTATTTTATATTTTGGTATTCTCTATATCTGTTGCTATGGTGAGCCGTATTGCAAAAAACTTCCAGGATTATTTTTTAAACGTAGTTATCCAAAAATTTGGAGCAAGAGTTTTTACTGACGGTCTTCAACATGCAATGAAACTTCCTTATCAACAATTTGAAGACCAACGAAGTGGTGAAACCTTATCGATTTTAACAAAAGTTAGAACCGATGTAGAAAAGTTCATGACCGGCTTTATTAATGTTCTTTTTGGAATATTAGTGGGCGTTGTATTTGTATTTGTATACGCGGCTATGTTTATTAACTGGCGAATTCCATTAGCCTATTTGGTTGGTATTGTTTCCTTAACCTTTATAACCAATCTGCTTAGTAAAAAAGTAAAGAGCATTCAAAAAAATATTGTAGGTCAAACTACCGCACTTGCTGGTTCAACTACTGAATCACTTAGAAATATTGAGTTGGTTAAAAGTCTCGGACTTACCAAACAAGAAGTTGAACGACTGAATAAAAATACTTACAAAATATTAGGACTTGAATTGACCAAAGTAAAGCGCATCAGGAGTATTAGTTTTATTCAAGGTACGATGGTGAATACCCTTAGACAGGTAATTCTATTTATATTAATGTGGCTGATTTTTCAAAACGAAATGGATGCAGGGCAATTGGTAACGATGCAAGTTTTTTCATTCTTCATTTTTGGTCCTTTACAGGAGGTAGGAAATATTTTACTTTCTTACCGTGAAGCAGAAGCCTCACTCAATAACTTTAATAACTTAATGCAAAAGGCACCTGAAACTGAGCCTGCCAACCCTGCACATTTGGGAAATATAGAAACACTTTCCTTTGACCATGTTTCGTTTCAGCACCAAACTGCCTCTCACAAGGCAATTGACAATATCAGTTTTGATGTGAAGGTAGGAGAAACCATTGCCTTTGTTGGCCCATCTGGTAGCGGGAAATCTACTTTAATGAAACTTTTAGTGGGGCTCTATCGCCCGCAAGAAGGAAATATTTTCTATAACAAATTAGATGAAAACACCATTCACTTTGACGACTTAAGAAAACAAATTGGATTTGTAACTCAAGACACCAATTTATTTAGTGGTACCATAAAAGAAAATTTATTGTTTGTAAATCCCACTGCGACAGAGGATACTCTAAAAGAAGTTTTACAAAAAGCAAGTTGTTCAAACTTAATTTCACGAGCGGAAAAAGGATTAGATACTTTGATTGGTGAAGGAGGCCTAAAATTAAGCGGAGGAGAAAAACAACGACTTTCTATAGCACGTGCTTTACTAAGAAATCCCCATCTTTTAATCTTCGATGAAGCTACTTCTGCACTTGACTCAATCACTGAAGAAGAAATAACCCATACCATCAAAGATATTTCGAGTGCCAAAGAACAGATTTCAATTTTAATAGCCCATCGGTTAAGTACCATCATGCATGCAGACAGGATATATGTATTAGAAAAAGGGGAGGTAGTTGAAACAGGGACTCATGAAAAATTGATTGAAGAAAAAGGCTTATACTTTGCCATGTGGCGTCAACAGATTGGAGAAAGAAAAAAAGTTTCTGAAAAAACAGTATAATTTAATTTTTAGTAGAATTAAATCACTCATCTCTCACTGTAAAGTTTATAAAAAATTTCTTTTCAATTGATTACCTTTGCAAATAATGGATCATATCATTCCGAAACCCAGTTACCTGCTGAGCATATTCACCTCTAGATGTCCAAGATGTAGACGTGGCGATATGTTCAAAGAACCCAATCCATACAAAAAAGTTAAACTTTCTCATATTTTCGACATGCCCGATAACTGTCCAGAGTGCGGACAAAAATATGAATTAGAAAATGGGTTTTGGTATGGAACAGGCTATGTAAGTTACGCATTGGCTGTAGCCATTTCGGTCTCTACATTTGTAGCATGGCTGGTATTAATTGGTGTATCAACAGAAGACAACAGGGTATTTTATTGGCTAGGCCTTAACGGTGTATTACTTGTATTATTGCAGCCTTGGATGATGCGACTTAGCAGAGTAATCTACCTTTATTTTTTTGTGAGTTACGATGAAAATTATAAAAAGACCAACCCAGTGGAGTTTGATCACAAACAATAAACTGGTGAATGGTGAATGGGCAATGGGCAAAATGCAAAGATTTTTTTACATCAACAATTCACAATTCATCATTCACCATTCACAATTCACCATTCACAATTCACCATTCACAATTCACCATTCACCATTCCTTATCCATCTGCCTTAAATATATCTTTAAAAATATTCCCTGCTGATAATTCTTCGATGTCACCTAGCTGAAGTTCTAGGGCTTTGGTACTTTTATTAATTTCTATTAATGATAGAACAATAGATAAAAGTAAAAAAAACAAACTAAAAGCAAATATCCAATGTGCCATTACCATCCAGTTTCGGAAAATGAAATACATACACAATACGCAGCACAAAAAACTCAAAACACTAAAACTCTGCATATAGCGAATTAAGTTAAGACGGGTTCGAATACTTTTAATTTGATTGAGTATGTTTTTTTCCTTTTCGCCACGATTGTACTCAATGTGTAATTTTCTTACCAAGGCTGCCAGTGATAAAAAACGATTGGTATAAGCCAACATCAATAAGGTGATGGCAGGAAAAAGTAAGGCGGGTGTATTAATTGATATTTCTAACATTTACTAAAATTACACACAAACTTGAAAAATTATAGTTTTCATTCAATAATTTAATAGGATTACTTAATACTGAAGGTGAATAACTAGTAAACGAATCGCTTTTCTTTAAAAGATAAATTAGAAATAAATGTAACTCAGTACATTTATTTTCATAACAAATTAGAAGCCTGTTTTTTATTTTGCTTATGTTTTTTATCCATCCACTTTTCAGCTTTGTAGCAGAGCCAAGCACTTCCAGCACCAACTAGTGCTCCCGCAATCACATCAGAAGGATAATGAACTCCCTGATACATTCTTGCATAACCAACAGTAGCTGCGTATAAATAAGAAGGAACTGTAACATACCATTTTGGAAAAAGTAAACTTAGAGAGGTAGCAGTGCAAAAAGCTGAAGAAGTATGACCAGAAGGAAAAGAATAACTACTACTCCCCGCATATCGGTTAATTATATATGGATATGTTACATAAGGCCTGTCTCTTTTAATAATACGTTTCATTGATTGTGTAACTATGCTAGAAACAACAAACCCTCCAACCATATAAGCAGCATTTTTTTGCAATTGTTTATCATGCTTTACAATACCTGCAGTTAACAAACTTACCGGGGCTAAAATATTGAAGACAGTCACAGTTTCTGCCGTTACCTTAAAGAAATTATTTTTAAAAGTTGTTTCAGATTGATTAATAGGTTGTAAAATATTGATATCTACATTTTGCCCATTACCATAAAAATTAAAGTACAGGATTATAAATAAAAAGATAAATATTTTTTTAAAATACATTGTTATCTAATTGAATAATTATGATCGTAAGGTAAGTTCTTAAATCGATAAAAATTAATTTTTAGCAACAATTGGTTCTTAATGCTAAAAAAACAAAACCTTCATAACAACTATTTTTTATTTCACATTAAAACTTAATGGAAAATTTAATTTGATACTAAAGTTTCGCCCCATATTAAATACCCCCATTCTACCAGTAGCTAAATTTTCTGATGCATATTTTAATCTGCTCAAATGATTTTGATAGGAAATATCTCCAAGATTACTTCCAACTAAATTTATAGAAAATATAGTGTTGCCATTTTTAGATACATAATCGGCACCTAACCCCGCATTCAATAAGGTATAACCCCTTGTTGCTGTTTCTGTATTGTAGGCAGAAAAAATATTATTCTGAGCAAATGTATTATCAAATTCCAACTTAACGTAGAAATTACGAATCGCTTTTTTGAATTTCTTAAAATCGACTCTGCATTCAGTCAATAACCGTGGAGCAGGAATAAAGGGTAAATATTTTGAATTCGAAATTGATTCTTTCAATTGCCCTGCTACCAAAGAAAATACATTTTGAACGTGTAACCAATCTAGTGGATGAGGATGAATGTCGATAGAAGCCTCTAATCCATATAAATTAGCTTTTTGCTGATCAAATTTAAACGCTGTCAACATTTCTCCATCCACCTCCACAAGTGAATCTCCTGCTTGAAAAGCCTGTAATTTTCTGTAAAAAATAAAATTATTAAAACTATTGTGATAGGCAGCCATTCCAATTGAAATATGTTCGGTGTTATAATCAACACTTGCATCGAACTGAGTACTAGTTTCACTTTTTAAATTAATATCTCCATATTCGTAACGAATGGTTCCTTCATGTGCACCATTAGAAGCGAGTTCTGAAATACTCGGCGCCCTAAAGCCTCTTGCAACATTCAATTTAATAATAAGCCGACTACTCAGTTCAGCAGCTACTCCAACACTCCCTGAAAAATTGCTGAAACTTTTATTAAAACCACTCCCTTTACTATTGACGCCATCTAATAAATCGTCTGCCTGCAAGTTTCGATTGTCATATCGACCACCTCCACTAAAGCTTAACTTTTGAATTGTTTTTTTAGTGAAAAAATAAGTACCCATATCAAACAATCGATAATCAGGTATTAATTGTTCTATGCCTTTATTAGAATTTTTCTGCTGCATTCCATTAACACCAACTGAGGTAGCCCAACCATTTATTTGTTTCAAATGAAATTGAGCCGTATAAGTAAGGGTACTTAAATCAAAGTAAAGAGAGGTTTCCTGAGGAAGATCAATATTACCAAATTCCTTTCGTTTATTTTTTTGATATCCTACATTAACGGTCAATCTATTTTCACCTAAACGAAAACTATTGTCCAACGCTATTTTATTATGCTGAATATTTTGATACGGTATTTCTGCATGAGTGTTAATGAAATCATCCTCCGTAGCTCTTGATTCTCCACCACCTGCTACAGGCTTTATAAAATAGCCCTGCTCATCTCTCTCCCCTTCAACTAGACCTGCTTTTAAATTAAAGCTACTAAACAATAAATGACTGAATCCCCAGCTTCCATTATATCCGCCATACCCTCCAAAATTGTTTTGATCAAATTTTGAATTAAAAACTCTGCCGTCAAATTTATTTTTATAATCAGCAGCTGCCACGGATGACCCATAGACATTCCAATTAATACCTTTTACATTACCTGCAAGATTTGCGTTTAAAGTTCGCGCGCGATTATTTGTCTGATAATTTGTAAAAACATTCGCTTTTACTGTATTATTTTCTACCGGCACATTAGTAATAATATTTATCACTCCTGCCATGGCATCGCTGCCATAAATTAGGGAAGCAGGTCCTTTTAATATTTCTACTTTGTTTACACTAGACTCGTCAATTTCAATACCATGCTCATCACCCCATTGCTGACCTTCTTGTCGAACTCCGTCATTCATTGTCAATACTCGATTATAACCCAATCCTCGAATAACAGGTTTTGAAATAGCAGGTCCGGTTGACATGCTTGACACACCTGGTCGTTTGGCCAAAGCTTCGATAATATTAGTGGAAGCAGTTTGCGTTAGATCTTGCTTCCTTAATACGGATACTTGAAAAGGAACTTTTTTTAATTGAGTAGCTCCACTTACTCCTGTTATAATTACTGCATTGTTCTCAACAACTGATTCTAAAAGAGTATACTCCTTTCTTGTGTCGGCAGCTAAATTTATATTGTCAACAATGGTGAAATAACCCACATGCGAAATCTCCACCAGATGGCTTCCAATAGCCAGACCATTGATTTCGAAATATCCAGCTGCATTGGTAATAGCTCCGGATTTTACATCTGCCAGAAATACGGATACCCCTGAAATGGGTGCATTTGTTTTGGCATCAATTATAATTCCAGAAAATTTTACTTTTATAAATTTATCAAAACTATTGGCATGAATTTTATCATTTGCTTTCAAATGAATTGATATAAAAAAAAGAAGGGCAAGGAAAAATAAACCTTGAAATGATTTCATTGTAATTAATTTAAAAGTCATCGAAACTAAAACTTTGCTACTCAACAAGAGTTGAGGATTAATATTTAGGCAATGACAGGAGGACCCCTTAGTTGGAAAAAAGACGAGGTTTGATAAAATAAACTACCAATGATTGAAGGAGAAAATTTGGAACCTAATAATATTGAAACGCAATGAGCATCGACAGCAGGAATGGAAAAGGATGAATCCACCACAAAATGATCGCAGTTGCAATGATATCCTCTCTGATCTAACTGCGCCTTGTCATTGGAATTAGTTTGCCCACTCGAATAATCTTTGTGATGAGCGAATGTATCATGCAATAATTGTGTAGGCGTATTACCCAATACAAAAAGCAATAGCAGCAGAAAGGCAGCAATTTTTGATATGAGGTTGTTTTTATACAAAATGACAAATTGAAACTACGTTGCAAATATACTTTTTAATCAAATAAAAGTAAACACTTAAAATACAACCTGCCCAAATCTAATTCCAAAAAAAAATTTAGCAGAAAATCGTTTTTTTAGCAAATTTAAAATACAAGGAATTAAAATAAACTATCAGTAACCCAAAATTATTTATTGGTTTTAAGGTATTCACGAAATTTCAAAACACCCGGAGAATATGTACCTACAATCGATTAAGAAGACTTAAAAAAAGCGAATAGTATTAATCGATATTTTCAATGATAGCTGCAATACCTTGACCACCTCCCACACAAGCTGTAACAATCCCGTATTTTTTAGTCAATCTTTTCATGTCATTTACCAACTGAATCGTGAGCTTACAACCAGTACAACCCAAAGGATGGCCTAATGCGATTGCGCCTCCATTGATGTTTACCTTTGATGAGTCTAATTCAAGCGTTCTAATAACAGCCAATGATTGAGAAGCGAATGCTTCATTGAGTTCAAACAAATCTATCGCATCCAAACTTAAACCGGATTGTTTTAATACTTTCGGAATGGCTTCAACTGGTCCAATTCCCATAATACGCGGATGCACCCCTGCACTAGCGCAATTTACTAGTCTGGCAATTGGCTTTAATCCCAATTCCTTAATCATTCTCTCACTCATTACAATTACAAATGCAGCACCATCACTTGTTTGAGAACTATTTCCTGCGGTAACACTACCTCCCAAAGCAAAGGCAGGCTTTAATTTAGCCAAACTTTCAAGAGAAGTATCCGCTCTAACCCCTTCATCCGTATCAACTGTAAATTTTCTTTTTTGCTTTTTTCCCTTTTCATCTAAATAAACTTCTTCAACGTCAATGGGAAGAATTCCCGACTTAAAATAACCTTCTTTTATAGCATTACCGGCCTTTAGGTGACTCTGATAACTAAAAGCATCTTGATCCTCTCTATTAATCTTATACTCATTCGCAACCGCTTCGGCAGTTAATCCCATACTTACATAATAATCAGGATTGTCTTTAGCGATTGAATAAGCTGGTGAAGTTTTCCATCCCGCAGTTGGCACCATGCTCATGCTTTCTACTCCTCCTGCAATAATACATTCTGCCATTCCCGATCTAATTTTTGCTGTAGCAATGGCAATACTTTCCAACCCACTTGCACAATATCTGTTGATAGTAATTCCAGGTGCATGTATTCCTACTGCTTGAGCAGAAATCATTCTTCCCACTTGCAAACCTTGCTCCGCCTCAGGTACAGCATTTCCAACAATTACGTCATCAATTCTTTTTACATCCAATTGAGGTACGGTAGCTAGTAAACCCTTTATCAAATCGATAGCGAGATCATCAGGCCTTGTAAACCTGAACGCACCCTTTTTACTTTTAGTAACTGCCGTTCGGTATCCTGCTACAATATAAGCTTCCTGCATATCCTATAATTTGATGAATGGTAATGAATTTTGTTTACGTATTTTCCAATAGTTGTTTATGCAACTTTCTATATCAAAGTTATAAATTCTAAAGGAAAACAAAAAACTGATTACAGTCACCTAATTTTGCAACAATATGTACAAAATTCTAAGAACGATTTTATTTTATTTTAACCCGGAATGGGTGCATTATTTCTCAATGAACGGGTTGAAATTACTCTGCAATCTTCCCTTTGGAAAAGCTGTATTGACCTCCGTTTTTAAAGTTTCGGGAAATCATTTAAACACAGAATTCATTGGGATTCAATTCCCTAATCCAATAGGCCTTGGTGCTGGATTTGACAAAAATGCGCGCTACCTCAATGAACTAGAAGCGCTTGGCTTTGGTTTTGTTGAAATTGGAACTGTGACACCAATAGCTCAAGCTGGCAATGAAAAACCTAGGTTGTTTCGTTTACCAAAAGATAAAGCACTGATTAACCGAATGGGATTTAACAATGATGGAGTAGAAATCATTCAGGATCGTCTAAAAAAATGGAATAGCCGAGTACAAAAAACTAGTAGCTCCCCCTTCAATCAACGCCTAATTGTGGGTGGCAATATTGGTAAAAATAAAATAACTCCCAATGAAGATGCTTGGAAAGACTATGTTATTTGCTTCAATGCATTGCATGAATTAGTAGATTACTTTGTTGTAAATGTAAGCTCTCCCAATACCCCAGGACTTAGGGAACTTCAAGAAAAAGAGTCCCTAAGAAAAATTTTAACCGAATTGCAGAACCAAAATAGTAAGTATAAAACTCAAAAGCCAATTTTATTAAAAATTGCACCAGACCTTAGCTTAGAGCAAATTGATGATGTAATTTCTTTGGCAATGGAAATAAAATTAGATGGTTTGGTAGCTTCGAATACTACTATTGACAGGAAAAATTTATTTACACCCCTAACAGTGCTAGAAAGCATTGGTGCAGGCGGATTGAGTGGCAAACCTTTACAAAAAAGAAGTACTGATATTATTCAATACATTCATGAAAAAACCAATGGTCAGCTACCCATTATTGCTAGTGGTGGAATTTTCAATGGGGCGGATGCTCAGGAAAAGTTGAGTGCTGGTGCGCGTTTAGTGCAAGTATGGACAGGGTTCGTATATGAAGGTCCTGCTATCGTAAAAAATATAGCTGCCCATCTAAAGAAAAACTAATCAAATCGCATTGGGAATCGATGCTAGTAAATCAAATAAGTTAAAATACAAATAATAAAAAAAGAAGGAAAAGCTACACGCTAAACATTATTTTTGCGATATGGACTATTTATTTACCTCCGAAAGTTTGATCAGCTTTTTTATTTTAGTGATTCTAGAAGTGGTGCTCGGAATTGACAATGTAATTTTTGTAAGTATTATTTTAAACCGACTTCAAAAAAAATCAGACCAATTAAAAGCCCGTCGTCTGTGGATGTTTACAGGTATTCTTTCCCGTAGTCTTCTTCTAATAGGTCTAGGTTGGCTACTTGACCAAAAAGGGAAACCTGTGATTACTTTATTTGAAAAAGGATTTGACTTAGCAAGCATTGTAATGTTGCTAGGTGGGCTATTTTTAATCTACAAATCAGTAAAAGAAATTCATGGAAAATTAGAAGGGGAAGACCCCAATGAAGTTACGAAAACAAAAA
>Ga0164295_10002633_pt1 | contig 14678 bp, 15 predicted proteins | sample GEODES006metaG_FD_111798 | JGI IMG/M metagenome (GOLD analysis project Ga0164295, IMG submission 111798) | Oligotrophic lake water microbial communities from Sparkling Lake, Wisconsin, USA - GEODES006 metaG | ecosystem: Environmental > Aquatic > Freshwater > Lake | place: USA: Sparkling Lake...
TTCCGAAATCAAGAAGGTTGTTCACTTTAAAAAATTCATTGAACAACAAACTCTTTAAATCCAAACTATAAAAAAAGCCTCTTGAATTTCAAGAGGCTTTTTCTTTGTTAGCGGTCGGGACGGAAATTGAACTAACTTTTAGTGGTTTTGTTAAGGTGTTGAATAGTAGTATTTTAAGTTTTTACATCCCTCTGAAAACAATTATAAATGACTATATTTGTTTTACACAATGTTTTACACAACTTAAATTATGTCTTTTTCACTCTCTTTTGGAATACGAGATGACCGCCCCAACAAGAAAGGGGAGGTTTCAATTTTTCTGCGTTATATAAACAAAAGAGATTGGGTTAATATTCCTCTGAAACGAACTATTGACCCAAAGTTTTGGAGCAAGGATGCCTCACAGCCAAAGACGAGTTACCCATTATGTGACGTATTGAGGAAAGAGATGTTTCATTTTGAAGAGCGATACACTCAATTTATTCATAAGTATTTCCAAGAAAAAGGGGAGTATCCACCTTCCACTTATCTTAAACAGATTAAGGATTATTCTTTAAAAGAGGAGGAGACCATACCTGTAAGAGTTGATTTACTTATTTCAGAGTTGTTTAAGATGTATGTGGAGAATAAGAAGAAAGATGGCTTTAAGAAAGCTACTTTGAACATCTATCAGTATACAAAGGATAAATGGGATGAGTTCTCAGACGGAAGGTATCTCTTTGTTACAGAAATGAATTTAGATGTTCTCGAACACTTCCGAAGTTTCCTTTTTCAAAAGGATTTAAAAGAGAACACCGTAGGCAAATACATCAAAACGATAAAGGGGTTCTTGAACTTCTGTTATTTTCAGAAGGAAATTACAGAAATTCCAATTTCATTCAAGAAAATAGTCGTGGATAAGGAGTATGGGACTGAAATTGTTCACCTCACCAAAGATGAATTTGAACAAGTTAAGAGGGAAGTTTTTTATAGTGGTTGGTATGGAACTCCACAATTGGGTTTGTCTGATAGAGAAAAGTTGATTGGCCAGATATTCGTTTTCTTATGTTCCACAGGTTTCTCTTATGTAGATTTCAGCAATTTGAGGCTCCATCATATTCAGATAGAAAACAACAAATTGGAAGATGAGAAGTATGTAACGATTGAGATTAGTCGACAGAAATTAAAAACCATTCACAAATCAATTATCCCAATTGTAGATGTTACAATAGATATACTTTTGGAGTGGGTTGCTATTGAAAGAGATGTATATTCCTATAACCAAGTTTCTTTAAAGCGCAAGAAATCACTTTTAGAACATATGTTAAAGCTGATTGAAAAGGGTAAATTAAAGAAGGAACATCACCCAAGATTGGTGAAGTATATACCTCAACAGGTATTCAATAGAGAGATAAAAAAGGTCTTGGAGAAAATTGGCATTGATAGAAGGATAAATCTCGTTTGGAGGATTAGAAACGAAAAACTCGAAAAAAGTCAACATCTATGGGAAGTTGTATCATCGCATACAGGAAGACGGACATATGTTACCCTTTCATTAGAGCAAGGAGTTTCACATCATCATTTAATGCTCACTACGGGCCACACGAAAACAGCCACTCTGTTGAAATACAATAAGACATCAAGAAAAAGTGTCGTTAAGGAATTTGAAAGCAAGGTCACTAATTCGGGTATTCCTGGCTCAAACAACAATTCGTAGCATTTTACTCATGTTTTCTCGTTCTCGTCATATGGAAACGAGATTGCACAAAATAGTAGGTTACATATTCTGTTTGATAGGCTTGTTCTTTTTTATCAAGAACATTCCATTTATATGGTATTTGAATTCCAGGCCGCACTCAATTCAACTCAATGGATTGCAAATAGACGAGGAGTATTTGTTTTGGATAAAATTTGCGGTCGGATACTTGTATTCGGTAATATTTCCATTAAGTATTGGAATGAGAACAATTCATTTAGCATCAAGGAAGAATTGTATTTAAATCAATTGAATTGTTTTCTTTCTGTGTAGTTTTGATTTACAAATTACCCTCATGACTATGCACACAAAAAAAAATATTTTTGTATTGTTTTGTTTTATTAATTCGATATGTATAGGGCAAAGCATTGCACCTAAAAAAGAATGGTTTGTATTTCGTTTTGATAATCTTCTAATAGAAAATCGAATGCCATATACCAAGAAACCAAATGAGGCTTTCAAAATAGCTTGCTACAAAGTTCAAAAAGGATTTGGACCGATAAAAGATGGTCATTTATTCGCAGGTTCTCCCGAACATATCATTCTAAAAGATGATAGCATTGGAGTAATTATTACTTTGGATATTTTTATTGATGCAAGCGACACATTACATTCAGAAGGAATAAACGTTTTAGTAGGACCTCCTGGCTTATGTTTTCAAAATGAGATTTCTTTTGAATTTAGTAATTCTGAAAAACTTTTGCTATCGTCATCGAATGAACAAAATCAACAGGGATGGGCAATTTTCAAGTTTGAAACCCCGACAGTAGAACAAATGTTTCGAAACCATCCGATTAAATCAATTTCTTTTATAAATGGAGTTACACAGAGGCGTATTCAGATGACGACACTCGAAGAGAAAGATGCGAATTATTTTATGAGGTTATTTGCTCTGATAGATAAAAACGAATTTGTTAAAATCGAAGAATGATTTCACCAAAATCAACAAAGTATATATTAGAAAGGTTCAAATGAACTTTTTGAAATTACATAAATCTATTTCACAAAGACAGAGCGTCATAAACATCAAATATCTCCTGTTGTCTAATTCCAAGATACCTTTTTGTGATTTGAGGAGAGGAGTGACCGAAAAGTTCCATCAGGAGGTATATAGACATTTCGCTGTTGTCGTTTACAGATAATACTCTTCTTCCAAGAGTTTTCCTGAATGTATGGGTTGAAAATCCAGCATCTAACTTAATTCTATATTTCCTCTGAATTCGTTTAAGCTGGACGTTGACGTATGACTTATCTATTGGTTTACTCCCGAAACGATTGATGAACATGTAATTTTCGGAATTGGATATATTCTGTAATTGAGCTACTCGCTCAACCAATTCTCGTAAATCCTTATTGATTTTGATTTCTCGTCTTTTGTTGGTTTTCTTTTCGGTAACTACCAATCTCTCTTTTCCAATAATATCTGAATACTTAATATTCAGTAGGTCAGAAATTCTGAGACCGGTATAGACGCCAGTTGCGATGAGTAGACAGTATTTGTAGTCCTTATCTTTTTCTAATCGTTGGATTAGGAATTGGAACTCCGCCCATTCAAGATATGTCGCTGTGGTATGTGAACCTTTCAAACTCATGTTTCCTCCTTTTTCAATCTTAACGATTTTACTTATACTATTATTGTTTATATACAAAAGTATAAGTTCAGTATGAGCTAAAAAGACCTTTGAACTGAAAATCAACTGATTACATGTTCTACTTCTAACAATAGTGTAAGTTGGTAGCGTGCAGCCAGTAAAATCACTGTTTATTCAACTTGTTTAGGAAAAATGATATTTCTAAATTTCAGACTGGTAAATTAATTCTCTTCAGAAGTAGCATTAGATTGTGGATTTAATGAATCGTCCAATGCTTTGTCAAATTCATTCTGTCTATCGTAATTGTAAAAAGGCACTGCTGTAATCAAATATGTGTCCGTATGAATTTTAATTGTTTTCTGTTCCTTTTGAATTTCCTTGAGGAAGTCCTCCTTCCATTTATCATATCCCAGCAAAAGGTTTCCCTTGGGCTCTATGAAAACCTGAAAAATCAATTGTTCACCATCAATCTGTTTGCAGAAAAGTAAAAAATCAGGTTCAAAGGCTTGACCTAGTTTATTGAATATTTTAACTTCTCTTTCATTTCGAATAAGAAATATGTCATTAAATTTCAGTTTAAGCCCAACAAATCTTCTTGAAAACAGTTCTACAAATTGTTTCTCTTCGCTTGTTCCGTAATTTGCGTTATAGGCATACCATGGCTCATTGGCTACTAATGCCTCTTGGCCATCAGCTCTTGGGCTATTTTTTGCAACTCTAATTTGTTTGTCCTTGAAAACTTTGTGAATTGGTTCATTAATAAAGTGAGAGCCTTCATATTCAGTGGAGTTACTCTTGATATCCAATTCAATAGTTCGGAGTAATCCGTTAAGTGCTTGTAAAAAATCCAAATTATTTATTTCGCTTAATCGATTATCTGTTCCTAAAAAGGTTATACCTAAATCTCCTAAAAAGTCAGAACTCTCAATAAAGTTTGAAATTGAATTAACACTGGGAAAATAATGCGATAAATTGTTAAAATAGAAAAATGGATTTTGGCTTAATGCAAACCGGATTGTGTTTTTGGGAAAAACGGAAAGTTTCAGGTCTTTTGTTTTAACTACCGATTCATTAGAAGTTGTTGTTTCCATTTCAAAAAATGCACTTGACATTCTTCCAATTCCTGAAGATAAAGTGTGTCTATAGTTGGTTTTTTTAACTCCTAAATCATCAAACGATTTGATATTGCTGAAACTCCTTGGAACCTTCTTATTGAAAAAAACTAGACCATCTCTATAAAAATCGGTTTTTTTAAATTCAGGTTTAAGGAATAAATTTAGCTGAACCAAATTTTCATCGTCTTCATAAATACCGGAATGGACAAGTGCTTTCTTTAATTCTGAAATGTAACGGCTATCTTCTTTGGTGTGGTAGTATAACTCTTCCAAAATTCTTAAGTCATTAGAAATATCATCATCAAACTTTCGGGTATACATATCTTGACCAACTTCTAAAGCAAACGGACAATACCTTGCACCTCGACCAATTAACTGGGCTTCTGATAGTGTTGTTTTTCCTGGCTTTCCGTTTTTTCCGTCTCGGTCTTCATAAAGACGAACAATGTCAAATAAATTCAAAACATCCCAACCTTCGTTCAGTTTCTGTACTGCAAAAATGGCTCGGATTGGGTTATTTTCATCTTCTAAAGTGTTGAGTAAGAGCTGGTTTTGCTCAGATTCATCGTCATTATTGGCACTCAAGCAATTATCAAATTTGAAATTGGATTGAATTCGTTTTACTATTTCGTTTTGGGAAATACCTTTTGCTTCGAAAAAACGGAAAGCCTTCTGAACAATTGCAACAGTGGAAGTTTTTTGTATTTTTTCTAGCATTGCTACCGAAAAATCATCTACCAGTTTGTGAAATTTCTCCTTATTTTGTTCCGATTCTTTAATTGTTCTTTTGGCTTTAAACAGAATTATTGGCTTCAAATTGATATTGTTTGAAGTTGCTAATTCTTGGCGATACAAATTCAAAATTAAAGCTTGAATTATTCTATCTTTCTCTTCATAAAATGAACGAATAAGATTGATTTCTTTGGAATACTTCTGATTACGAAACTCGGCAAGGTCGTATTTGAAAATCACTTTATCTTGATATTTTTCTGCTATTGATTTACTTTCAAAATCCATAGTTGCAGTAAATTCCAAGAGAATGTTTTCAAAATTCATTTTGTGAATTCTTTCAACTAAATCACCCCAGACATCAGCATTATTATGGTGGGCTTCATCTCCAATTAATACTAATTTACGGTTTTCAAAATCTTCAAAGCTTAATCCATTTTCTTTCGCATTTAATAGTAACCCAGACGTAAGCATTTGAATGTTTACAAACTTGATATTTATATTTTGATTATCAGCCTCATCAAAATTATCAATCTCTTTAATAAGCACTTTTTTTCCGTCAATCACAATTTTGTCATTAAACAAGTATTTCGAAGCCTGTGGATTTAGAAAATTATCTTTGGTTTTCTGAATTACATTTTTGCTGTTCACAAAAAATAAAAAATTTCGATAACCTTTTTGAAATAGGTGCAAAATCAAACCTGCCATTATCAAAGTTTTTCCGCTTCCTGTTGCCATATTGTATAGCAAGTGATAAGGTTTTTTAGGCTTCCCTTGAAAATCTTCTGAATCAAACAGAATGAAACGCTGAAACGCTTCAATTTGATATGGTCGCTGACCAAACCCTGACTTGAAATTGTCTGTTACGTGATTAGGAATTATAACTTGTGAAATGCCTTTATTCCCAAAATAATCTTTTAATATGTCATATAGAAATGCCATTTATTTACTTCTTAATTTGGTAAAAATCTTTTGTTACTATCAGTTCATCTTCAGTGCATGCAAAGTCATTATCATTAAGCGAAGATAGATTTACATACAACTGGTTTTTGTCTAATAATTCGCAGAGGTGTTGTTTCTTCTCGTCAATTGTCCAAGTTTTAAACTCTTCTAAATGCTCATCTTGCTTCTTTATGTCAACGTTGTAATTCAAGAAGCTTTTCTCTTTCATTCCCTCCCATATTTCCAAAAGGGCTTCAGAGTTTTCAGCGTTCTCTATCTTCTCAAGGAATGTTTGATTATATTTTTTAAGTTCAAAATAAACGAAAGAATCGTCTCCATTTTGCTCAATTACTTTCTGAATACGCTTTGTCGTAACAGTTTCGATATAATCCATTTGTTCACACATAATGAATTTTCGATTGCCCCCATCTAATTTATTTAATTCTAAAACTGCATGTGCTGTTGTTCCGCTTCCGGCATGATAATCTAAAATAATTGCATCCTTATCCTTACTTACAACGGCATAAATACAATCGTAAACATTCCAAAGCGATTTAGGATAAGAGAAAGGATTGTTCGGGACTAATGAGTTCAGCAATTTTTTACCATATTCGTTGGCGTCATATCTAGGGTCAATCCAAACTGTTCTGTATTGACCAAAATCTTTTCCAATTTTGATGTCAAATGAATCTTTGACTTTGTCACATCTAAGTAGGTTTTTCACCTCTTCAATACTTTGTCTTGCGAATCTCCATTTTCTCTCAATCCCATCATTATCGACCGGGTATATAAAGATTTTATCGTTTTCAATGACGAATCTTTTATTCACAGAAACGTTTTGTGGAGTGACATCGCCAAACCCAATTATTTCTAATGTTTCTTTGTCTGCTATTATGGGATAGAAGCAGTTTTTCGCATCAGTTCTTAGACTTTCACCTCCATTATCTCTTAATCCTCTCCACTTAATATCTGTGTCCTCAATTTTGCGATTTTGAATTAGTTTCTGTTTTGCAGGGAAAACAAAAAATGCATATTCATGGGTGTAAGAAAAATTTGTGCCTTGTATGCCTCTTGGATTATGGACAATTGTTATGCAATGAACCTCGTGTTCCTTGAAAAACTCTTTTAGTAAAACCCCTAAATGCGGTTGTTCGTTTTCATCAATGGCAACTATCAAAACACCGTCTGCCCGCAATAACTCCTTAGCTGCTGCTAATCTGTTATACATGAAAGTTAGCCAAGTCGAACGTTTGAAATTGTTATTGTAAGTAAAAGTATCACCCATTCCTCCAGTATTGTATGGGGGGTCAATATAAATTAGTTTTACCTTACCAGCATATTCTTGTTTTAATGTGTTTAATACTAAAAGGTTATTCCCTTTAATAATCAGATTGTCAGTGATTGTTCCGTCCTCGTTTCTGCTAAATGTATCAAGTGGTTTTTCACCGTTTTTGTCTATGCGTTTGGCACTGGTTAAAACTTTTGGTTCTAATAACTGAGTTATTTCATCCTGTGCCAAAATTTCATTAAAAAATATTTCTTCACGCTTGTCTTCTTCACGGCTTTGACCACCTTCTAAAATACAGTCTTTAAATGGCCATACCAAGGCAACCTCATTGCGCTGTTTCAGGTATTTTCCGTCAATAGTTAGTCCAATTTTTTTTTTATATTGGGTGTAGCTGTCATTCAGGTAATTTTTCTGCTCCAAAAATTGTACAAACATGTTTAAATTGAAAATCAGTGTGCCTTTTACCTCTTTGAAAAAGTAATTTTTAATTTCCTCATTATCAATTAGGAGCTCTAGTAACTCCTCATCAAAGTTTCTAGCATTGTCTAAAACAACCCATTTCTTTAAATCTCCATTATCACTAATGAAATTCGGGTTTTTTTTGAGTTGATTATCTAAAATTTCGAAAAGTTTCATTTGGCTAGTTTATTGCCAAAGATAATGAAGTGTTAGTCATTTGATATTTGCAACCATTGCTCAAAAGACAAATCTTGAAGCAATACTATTGGAATGTTTTCAAGTTCAACAAGGCATCTAAAATGGGGAAAACCAACCACACCGAATTGATGTTGATGAATAAGAAGGGGTTGAACCAAGCAAGTGTGATTTACAACATCAAATTTCTTCAATAATTCTTCCCAAAGAATATTATTGTTAAAGGTATTTGTGTTTTCAATAGCAATGGTCATTAATGTTCGAACAGGAACGACCTTTTGAAATTCTTTGAGAATGATAAGAGTATCCATAACCTCATAAATGTTTGTATGAGGCTATTATACAGCGTTTCAGGAGGTTTGCCTAATTGTTAGGAACAAAAGCATCAGGGTGTTCTTGTTTGAACAACTCAATAAACCTGGCCTTACTTTGGGCAGCGTAAATCTTTGAGTTTTCTACCCCGATGTATGACCTGTCGGTGGCATAAGCTACTATTCCTGTGGTTGCCAACCCTGAAAACACATCTAAACACACCTCATTTCTTTTGGTATACGGTAGTATACAAAGCATGGGAATTTCATAGGAATACAAGGCAGAATGGGTTAACTGAAATCCTTTGCTCTGTAATAACACGTTTAAAGCGTGTTTATTTAGAACTGTAGTAGAAATCAATGTTGGATTGTGATTTGTACCATCTTCAATAAAATCAGTTGGAGGGATTATCAAATTTCTAATCAAAGGCACATCTCCATCAACACCGTATAGAGCATCGTGTAACAATTCCCGACTTTCTAATTCGGTTATCCAATTTTTGTTTTGATAGTAGTCATCAACACCAAGAGTAAAGTGAAGGATATACTCACATGATGTTTGAAGGGTCTTCTGATTTCCCTGATAGACAGGATTTTTCTTAAACCACATCATGGGTTGAATATATTCAAACCCTTGTTGTTGCATTTTGTAGGAAAGTTTGGAAGGAATTTCACAAACCTTCCCTTTAAAAATCTTATCCATCACATTTATAAAAATGGAAGAATTTGATTTCATCTTTGATTTGTAAGCAACGAATATTTCAACTAAAGCATCAATATACAAATCAACATTTGGTTCGTTTCCAAGAGGGGTTCTATCACTTAATCCTTCATTTTGGTCGTAAAAACGGAAATCCCAGTAGGGTGGACTAGTAGTTAGATTATCTATTGAATTATCATCAATTTGCTTGTATGCGGTCAGGGCATCACCTTGAATAATTTTAAAACATTCGTGTTGGTAATCTTCATATTGATTGGCCAGTTCAGTATTTTGAAGTTTTGCCTTTTGAGATTCAAGGTTTTTAAGGATTGTATTAACCTTTGCACCGTTGTGTACCTTAATACTCAACTCCGACCAAATTTCCTTTTCTCCCTTTTCAGGATGTAATTCTTTTAATATTTTGACGGAGGATATTACCCTCTTGCGTGTACTATCCGAAATCTCATTTCTGACTGAGGACTTAATTTTTTCAAGTTGTTTTTTGCTCTCACCATCTAACTTAACTCCTTGTTTAGAGCCGAGTTTCTTTCTTACCAATTCAAGTTCGTAAGCCAGTTGAACATCGTTTTTTACCCTTTGGAGATTATGTTCAACTACATCTAATTCGGAAATCTTCTTCAAGTCAATAATGGTTACAGGAACTTCCTTGATGTGGTTCAGCATTTTTGCCACAAAATATCTCCTAACACCTGAGATAATTTGATTATTACCATTAATGATAAGTGGTTCTAATATTCCGTTTGCATTAATTGATGTGAACAAAGAAAAATCCTCTTCGTTTGCTAAACTAAACTCACCATACAACTGAATACTATGCTTGTTGGGTGTTAATTGGGAAATAGCTCTTGTTTCCATCAATCCTCAAAATGTAAAGGAAATTGTTTTTTGATTTGTGATTTTATCTTTCTCTCAGCTCTTTCAATCAACGTTGGGTCATTTTCCCCTGAAAATTCCATTTTACCACCCAATTTATCTGAAATCAATAAATCCTTACCGTTGTATGGAATTGAAGTTTTAGCAACGTAGAATGAAATCTTATCGTTGAATTCAATTGTTATCTTCGGTTCGTAGATAGCCTCCAAGAAGGGTAGAGCAAGGTCAAATTCATCCACAAGGATTTGATATTGCTGAATTTTCTTCAATAATTCCTCCTTGTCTTTCTTAATTTGAAGGTAACCGGCTTGGGTAAGGTTATTTAACACGAACATAGAGTTAATGGATTTAAAATGGTCATATGGACTTTTTCAAATGTAGCAATTTTTAAAAATTACCAATCTGATTTTTCGGCAGGAACTTCTTTCTTTTCTTTGGATGTTCTGATGAAGGTTTCTAATTCCAACAAAGTTGCATCACACGAGGCTTTATAGTTCTTGGCTCCTGATGCTTGTTTTTCTTTGATATTCCAACCGCCAGGTGCAATCTTATAAATGATAATTCCATCTTGGAAATAATCTTTTACCTTGTAAGTATATGACTGAATAGCAGGGGTAGAAACACCGCTTGAATAAGTCCCTGGCTGAAAGACATTTCCTTCATCTACAAGTTTTACCCTCATTTTATTGGGTTTGAATTCCACAACCATCTGAACATACATATCTAATATGCCAAAAGAAGATGTTATGTATTTCAGGATGATTTGATTTTCCGTCTTTGATGTTCTAACTTCTGAATAATTACGGAAATTCTGTCCCCCCCAATTTTCAAAATAGAGCATTAGGTCTGTTACACTTATACTATCAAATTCCATAACTTTTTGGTTGACTATATTGTTGTCCAAATCCAAGTATATGTCCTTTACATAGGCGGTGTCTTTTGGAGCTTGTCCAAATGTTGTTACGTGAAGAAATACAAAAGACAGTAAGATGAATGATATTTTTTTCATGGTTTTAAATTTCGCCAAGTATAGCGAGCGACATCATTCTCTTTCCAATTGTTAATAACAATCTTTAAATCACAGAGAAGAACTATCAGAAAAAGTCCATTTGGACTTTTCGGATATTTATAGTTATGACCACAAAACACCTGTATTATCAAGATTTTCCCGAAGTTTTGGACTTCATATCAGAAATTAAAAAATCTATTTCAGATAACCATCAAATAATTCAAAATCACAACGCTTTATATGGTTTACCGCCAGAATTGGACTTTGAGTTTAATAATGAAGGTCTAAATATTAGCTACAAGAAGACAAAACAGCTTCAAACAAACAGATGTAATGGGGTAGTGGTAGAGCTTGACTATCAAAGTTTTTCAGACCCAAAATCATTTGGATTAATGGTTCAGGAACTTACAAGTGGTAAGTTTTCCTCGATATACTTCCCCAACACGAAAATGAATGTAGAGCAGTCATTTGAGTTTGGAGATAATTCATTAAAGATTAGGTTCTGTAACTCCCAAATTTCAGGTTCATAAGGCGAGTGCAAGTAATCAGATGAAACAAAAAACCCACCCTCATCAAATGGGGTGGGTTAGTATTTGATTGAAAGGAATATCATGGACCTACTTTTCTCCATACTCTGTCGTCTTGAACCCACGCGTAAATCCCACTTCCACATCCGACAATAGTCCCGTTAGGGATTGCCATATCTTCTGTTTTAACTGGTAATTCGGAATTAAAGGAAACTTCCTTTGTTTCACTCGCCTGAACGGGTGAGATGGTGTTGATGAAGAATGCGGTGGAAGCAATCAATGCAGACACTCCAATCATTATCTTAAAGACATTCTGAATGAGTTGTGTTTTCATATATAGTTGTTTGGTTGTATCAAATGTAATGATTTGATTTCAAGATTACCTGACTACACCTTCTTTGAGGAAGTAGATTTTACCTCTGTTTGATTGGATGTCGTAGTAGCTGTTCATTATTATCCTATCACTAAATCCGACCTTTGTTTCCAAATACTTGGTGAAGTGTTCCTTAACTTCTTTGTAATCTGTCTTAAAACTGAAACCCAGCAACACATGGGTGTGGTAGAAGTCCCTGTGTATGTTATTTGGGTCGTATTCTACGTTGTATTCGAATGTAATAAGTTCTTTACCGTAAGAGTTGATTAAGTCATTCTTGATAATATCTGTAATCCTTATGTTGTCTTCTTTATTCATCTGTGGGGTTATGGTTATAGTGTAATCAACCTTTAATGTCTTAACGTAAGAGCGATACTTTTTATCGTCATTCTTATTTCTTGGTTTAATCTTTAAGTGAAAGTAGTAGTCAAGAATGCTACTTCGAAAAAATCTAACATGTTGATATTTTCTATTAAGATTTGGGAACTCAACTTTCTTCAAGTAGGTGTATCCTGAAAATCTTGGAGATGATTTTATTTGTTTCAGATGCTGTTTGTAAAGTGAAGCTGAAATACCTGTTTTTTCTATTATTTGGTTTTTGTTATATTCAATCATAGTATTAAAGATTAGATATGATAAACCCATACCCCGCGATAATGGGGGTTCTTGGTTATTTCTAATGATAGACAAAGAATATCTAATGTAAAGTGTCTATTCTATGCCCTGCTTGAACCTTCATACAACTCGCCAATCGATTGAAATAGGTATTCCCCATTCCTTTGTGTGAACATTCTAATCTTGTCCTCATTATCCTCATTCTGAATTGTTCCTATTTGAACTTCTGACCCATCAACCAACTTCATAAATCGAAGTTTCAGGGATGCATCTATTGTCGATGTTCGAGAGCCAGGTTTTAGTTTGAATATGAATATGAAATTCATATCATTAATGGACACATCGGCTCTGTATCCTCCTGCAACGACATACTTCTTGAAAAATGCTTTATTCGTCCTTCTTCCAATAGAGGAATTAGAATGAGCGAATTTTCTAAAATAGGAGGATGGGGTAGAGAACTTATTTAAGTAACCAATAAGGGGAATTTGAACCCTTACAACAATTGTATTTGGGTCTAAGACCATCTCCAAGAAGCTCATATGGGATTTTCAGGGTTATTAATATCTCTTATCTTCCTGAACGCATCAATTTCAAAGTTTTTATCAAATAACAAGTTGGGGTCAATTGGATGCAGTTGAAGAAGACCCAAATCTTGCAATTGATTTCTTAGGTTTTCTGTTCCATAGATATTCCATTTGGTATTACCAAAAACAAGAGGAAAGTCGTCAGGTGTAATTGGTTTTTCAATCAATTCTTCAAGACGATGTAAATTCTCTTCAAAAGTGAGCAATTCGAGGTAGCCTCTTTTTCCAGCGAAAACCGGCGTTAACGCTTCACCTATATATCTTAACTTTTCAATCATTTGCTCTGACCAATTACCTTGAATTATTAGTTTTAGGTTAACCAAAGGGTAATGGAAGTAATTTGAATTTTCAAGCTCTGTTGCAAGGAAAATGATAGATTTTTTGATTGTTGGCTGTTCTTTTTTCGAAAATTTCGAAAACAGCAAATAAATCAAATCCTCAATCCCTGAGAAGTTTTGCAACCATATGAAATCCTCTGTGGGAATAATGGAAAACGAAAATTCCATGATTTGCTGACTTGGATTTAATAGAACTCTCAAATCATCCAATTTGATTTTATTGAGTTTCTGAACACTTGCCAGACACTTTGGGCATAGTTCATCGCAGAATTCTACATAAACGCTATTATCGGGGTTTGTTGTTTGTCTAAAATTTGGGTGGGACATATTCATTTGTTTTCAAATAAATAGTCAGAAAATGAAAAAAGGACACAGTATTTATGTCCTTAAATTATCGGAAAATTAATGAATGAGTTGAATAAGGGATAATACTTTTAGGGTGTTAAGGGTGCTTCGTTAGAATTCCATGAAAATTCTAAAAAGCGTTGGAAAAGCTATCCTACCCACTTTTTCAATCAAAGGGTCTTGTTATATGGGGGGTTACGGAGGGCATACCCCCCGAAGCCCATACTCCAAGAGGGACGGGGAGTAGTAGTAATAACTCCTTTTAAGTTCTTTAATCCATTGCATGACCTCTTGTTTGTTCAACATAAAGTTTAATCTAAGGGCATCCCCTGAATTGTTATACTGATAGTGAAGTTGAATTTGAATTTTTGCAAGACCTTCTTTGTAACCGAAAAATCGAAAATCAATCATTTGGTCAATAGGGGTAAACCTTCTCTCTGTTTGGTGATTGAGATAGATTGATGTTAGCCAATCAATCAACTCTTTTAATTCGTTGGTCATCATGGATGGGTCTGTATACGAATGTAGTAACCCATTGCCTTGATATGATATTTTAACGTGCAGCCAATCTTCTTGTGGAGTTTCCTTTCCAACTATTTGAAAGTTGAAATGGATATTATTGATGGTTGTTAGGTTCATATTTATAAATACTTCCTAAAACCAATAGAAAATAATTCAAATTATAACGAGATAGAATAGATGAGAAATGAAGAGTAAAAACTTCCAATGTTTTACACAGTGTTTTACACAAATGGGTTTTAAAAAGAAAAACCCCTTGATAATCAAGGGGTTAATCTCATAAGGAGCGGTCGGGACGGGACTCGAACCCGCGACCCCGTGCGTGACAGGCACGTATTCTAACCAACTGAACTACCCGACCGTTGCCGTAAAGCGATGCAAAAGTAATGTCAATTTTCAATTACACAA
>Ga0164295_10002634_pt1 | contig 14677 bp, 9 predicted proteins | sample GEODES006metaG_FD_111798 | JGI IMG/M metagenome (GOLD analysis project Ga0164295, IMG submission 111798) | Oligotrophic lake water microbial communities from Sparkling Lake, Wisconsin, USA - GEODES006 metaG | ecosystem: Environmental > Aquatic > Freshwater > Lake | place: USA: Sparkling Lake...
ACTGGGCGGCGGTTCGAGACGTAGGGCTCCGGCTGGTATTGCGCTGTGACGGTGGATCGGGAGGGGCCCGAAGCCGCCGAATCCGCCCGCGGGCGTCCGCGGCGCCTCCTCGAGCGAGAGCTCAATGCGCGACGAAACTCTTGACGAAACTCGTGTGTCCGCCGCGCCGCTGAGCGCAGTCGCGGGCACCGAGCGAGCGCCGTCGAGCGCGTCGGAGCTGGGCGGCGCCGTACTGGGCGGCGGCTCAAGTCCGGCGGCCAACGCTCGCACGGTCGCCTCGGCATGGCTGAGCTTGCTGGCGGCCTCACGCTGCGCCGCCGCGAGCGCGGCCTGCTTGGCACGGTAGTACGGAAGTCGTAAGAAGGCATGCATCGTCGGTAGACCCACACAGTCGACCATGCTCGTACGGACGGCCACAATCAGTCGGCCGCTCCGCTTGGCCTCGTCCTGGGCCGCCCGCTCGACCTCGGCCCATGCGACCAGCTGCGAGCTCGAGCCCGCACCACCGTCGCCGCCCACGCCAACGCTCTCGTAAGCCTCCTCTTCGGAAGCATCCGTGCAGTCGGCAAAGTTGGACGCGAGCAGCACCGGCACGTGGGCTGGCGCCTCGCCAAGCAGCCGTAGCGCGTACACAAAGGTCCACCGCTTTCGTGGGTCGAAGAGCACGATGGCCGCATCGGCGCCGCGCCACACGTCGATCGTCGGGCCGGCGGAACTGCCGCTCTCACAACTATGACTGTGCTTGAGCGTGGGGGACAACTGTGACGGACGGCGGCACAGGTCTGCATCGACGACGTCCCAGGCTTCGACCTTGACCACGTCCGGGCTGCCCTCGCAGTGCCAGTCGATTGTACCGACGGTGAGCTCGCTGGAAGCCTTCATCTCCGGCACGTGGGACAAACCCTGCAGGCGGCGCAGTAAGCTCGACTTGCCCGTCTGCACATCGCCGCGGAGCACAATTTTGATGTTCAGCCGCGCACCGTGGCCAAGCTTGCGTTGCAGCTCGACCGACAGGCGCATCGGCGATATGGTCGGGCGCGGTGGCGGCGCGCCTAGGAAGCTGGACGACGACGCGTTTGCACCCATTTCTCACGCACTCAGGACCGCGCGCCGACGTGTGAAACGCGGTGTGCAGCCTGTGTCCGTGCACCCAAGAAGTTTTATTTGAACGTTTCACGCGATGCTCTGAGCGGCAGGAGCGCTCTCAGACCAACGAGGCTACCACGCTTGCCAGCTCGTCGGAAGCGCTCTGCAGCGTGGCGATCTCGCACGCGAGATTCTGAGCAGCGCGGGCTGCCTGGGCGAGCCCAGCTCCAGCCGTTAAGACATCGCCACCGCCACCGCCGCCACCACCACCTCCGCCGCCACCTCCGCCGCCACCTCCGCCGCCACCTCCACCGCCACCGACGACGACGAGAAATTCTTCGCACGCGCGCGCCGCCCCCGCGAGCTCCGCGTGGAGGGCAAGGCTGGCGCGCCGCAGGCAATCGAGCGTGGGCACGGCGCCCATCGAAATCTCGATACGGAGCTCCGAGGGGAGATTTGCCCGGAGCACCCCGATGACACTCGCGAGCACTGCCTCGTGCGCCGCGCCGCGCACGCACAGCCGCAGCTCGGCGCACCGGCCGGCGGCAGTGAGGCCCACCAGGAGTTCCGTGCCGGTGCCGGTGCCGTCACTGAGGGCGTGGCTCTCGCTGCACGCCAGCCAAGTCGACGGCGCCGCCAGTGCGCACGGCCCCATGCCGCCGGCGCCCGGCTCGGCGCCCGGCAGCTGGGCGAGCGGCCCGTTCCTAATTTGGTAGAGAGGGCGAAGGCTCAGGAGTGTGGTCAGCGCATGCGGCAGTTGGATGAGCGCTGCGCTCGCCACCGGAGCCTCGAGGACCAGATGCACGGAGCGCTGCAACGCGGGCGGCAGCGTGAGCACTGCCGACGAGCCGCGCCGTGACAGTAGCGACGGCGGCGGCGCGAGTGCTGCGACGAAGAGAGAGCCGCCGCGCAGTCGCACGCGTGTACCGATACGATGATGCCAGCGTGTAGGTGCGAACGCAGCGGAGGGGGTGGCGGCGGCGGCGGTGGCCGCAGCCGCAACGGCGGTAGTGGTGGTGGCGGCGCGCCAGCACAGCAGAAGGTCGACGTCGAGGTCTGCCGGGGAGAGAATCTGGGAGAGTCGGACAGCGAGCGTCATGTGTACTAAGGCCGCCGGCGGCAGCTTCCGCAGCTCGGCACCCTCGGACTGCAGCGCGAGCGACGGGTGCACAAGTGCACAGCTCAGCTGCATTGCGGCACGCTGCCCGTCGTTGCGCACGCACACACGCAGCAGCCAGTGGCCCTGCCGAAACCCATGCTCGACACCTATCACCCGCGGCCGCGCCGCCGACACCGCCGGTGCTCGACACGGCGCTCGTTGCCTTGCCATCGAGCTCCTCGCTCCGTCCACCGGCTCGTCCACCGCGCTGCCCGCCGGCGGCGCCGGGCGGCCAAACTCTGATCGTGCCCTCTCGCGTTCCGATGCTAGAGGTGGCCCAGTTGTCGTTACGCGGACACCGTGCGCTGCGTCTGTAGGCGATCGCGCCAGTGGGCCGAGTTGTGCGGTCTCGCTCCATCGTGCCAGTGACCACTCGTCCACCGCCCCCACCCCAGCTTCCGACTCGCCGGCAGCCTGGACGGCCAGCAGCGGCGACGTTCGGCATGCCAGCGCTCGCCACGAGAGCAGCTCCTCGTACGTTTCGGCGCATGCATCTGAGGATTTCGCGGCTTGAGCTCGGAGGAGCGAGATTGCATGCTCCCTCAGTAACCTCCGTTCCACTGTGGCGCTTCGCGCCTTCTCGAGAGCTGTGAGGCCCGCGCCGAGCCGGCCTGCGAGCGCTTGGGCGACGCTGCGCAGCTGCCGACGGCGCGCTGCCCCGGGCGCACCACCGGCTGCAGCAACGAGCAGCGGCGCTGTCGTGGGCGCTGGTGCACCCGCACCGGTACCTTCCTCGGAACCAACCTCGGCCCACGTCGTATATGGACTGACGAGGGCATAGCCCCTCAGATGGCACACCCTTGACTCATGCTCGCCGCCGCCGCATGCGGCACTGGTGACGCTGGCGGCCATGCCAGCGCGGGCACAGACGGTGGCGTAGGCCACGTCACCGCTGGCGCATGAAACGTAGATTCCAAAAGCGGATCGGCGCACGAGGAGTTGTGGCAATGCACCGCCGAGAAAGGCGGCTGCATGCCATCCGAGTACGTCGTCGATGGTGCGCAGCACGTCGCCCTGTCGGCTGAGCAGCAGCAGCTGCGAGCGCACCGCGCCCGCGCTCGCGCACAGCACCGCCAAACCATCGAGCTGGCCATGCTGCATAGGTACCGGTTCCATCCGCCGAGGCACGTGGGACAGCGCGAGCGAGGCGAGAGGCGTTGACTGGCCGTCGCACCCGCAGCAGTGCAGCATCGCGGCGCTCGTGCCCACCCACAGCTGAGTCACGAGCGCGGCGCGCCCATCGTCGCCGCACACCGCCAGCCGCTGCGACGCGGCGCACACGATGGTCGGAGCGAGAGCAGCGGCCGCCGGCGCCCTGTGCCCGACGGACGCCTGATGAGCGTTCCATCCGCCGATCAGCGGGAGAGGATCGTCAAGAGTTTCGTCAGAATGAGTGGGAGCGCCGCCGCAAGCGGCAAGCTCGCGAGCGCCACCAGCATCCGGCTCGCACAGGCACAACGCAAACGTCTCCTCGGGCTGCCCGCTCCAGCTCAGCATGCATAACACCGAGACCACGCCCGTCGAGCGCACATGGCCGTGCTCGTCGCCCTCGTTCACAGGAGGGCGCAACCCAAGCAACGAGCCCCCCTCCATAGACTCACGTTGGCTCGCACGTTTGGAGAGCAAGTACAGCACCGGTCCGTCGGCGAGCGCGTGCTCCGTCCCGTCCGCCGCATCTTCGGCGCTGACCGAGCAGCGGAGCAAGCTCTCGAAGCACCTCGCACGCAGATCGAGGACCCCAACGATGTAGCGAAACCCGCCTCCGCTGGCCGTTGCGTGCGTCCGCAGGGCAACGGTGAGTTCGCGTACACTCGAGCCACTATCCACGACGGAAGCAGCCGCGACCACCTCTGCACGGCCAGAGGCCTCCTCATCAGGTGGCAGCGTGATTGCAAAGCAATCATGCTCAACGAAGGCGGCGCTCGCCGCGTCGAAGCGGTGCAGCCTGCAGCACAGGTCCGGCGTGAGACAAATGATCTCGCTCGGAGAGGAGGCGGTCGTCAGGAGGTGCATCGTGTGGGCGCGCGCGGCGCGCCCGCCGCCGACGACGACGCGGCCGAAGCGCTTGGACGAACGCGATGAGCATGAAGTCCTCGCGCGCGCCGCGGTGACCTGCTGTGAAATGGCGCGGCGTTTTTCAGCCCTTGGTTTTTGAGAGCTTGATGTCGCCTACCGGCTTTGTTGCCTGTGTTCGCAGGAGTTTGCGATGGCAACGCCGTTCTGGGCGGCCGACGGCGCGAGCGACGCGGGCCGCTCGGCAACCCCGCGCGCACGGGTCACAAATCCCGAGTGATGATCAGGTGCTTGATGCTCGTGGTCATGACACGCGCGGACTTGCTTCCCACGAAGATTACGATAACTGACGACGCCTCTGCCTCGGAGCGCTACGCCGCGTCGATGCTGCAGTCACATCTGCAGATTGCGTGCCCCAAACGGACCTTCACGGTGGGGCCGCCCAAAGGATCCCGCCCAGGCAGTGAGATCATCGTCGGTCCAGGCGCGGCGCTCCATTACGGCCTCCCTGCCGAAACGCTCACCGGCCTGGGCAACGAGAGTTACTACCTGGGCTACTTCGCACCTCCATTGGTGGGCTCAGTGGTGCTCACGGGCGGGATTGGAAGCACACGCAGCACGATATATGCGGTTTACAGCATGCTGACGGACGTGATCGGCTTCAATTTCTTCGCGCACGACGAGACCGCCCCGCCCATGGAGTGCCTATCGGACGTCCCCCACTTTGATATCACGAATTCGCCCGCGTTCGAGTACCGCGACAACAACCAATTCCAGCCAACGACGCAACTCGACTGGAGCACGGCGGTCGCCTACAATGGACGCGTGACGGACGCGACGCACGGCAACTACGTCAAGTACGCGGACCCCCCTGGCTTCGTACACACGTCGTACAACATTCTCGCCTTTCCCGACAGTACCTGGCAAAACCATCCGCCGCCCGCGCTCTACAATGCGCACCCCGAGTGGTTTTGGCCGCGGGGCGCAGCTGGGGCGAGCACGTACGGCCAGCTGTGCTGGAGCAACGCGTCACTGGTGGCCTTCGTCACCGAGCAGGCGCGCAAGATTCTGCGCGCCGACGCAAACGCCACCATCTTCTCCATTTCACAGAACGACAACGGGGCGCAGTGTGAAGACCCGGCCGAGAAGGCAGTCAACGATAAAGAAGGTTCGCCGATAGGCGCGCTACTGAATGCGGTGAATGCGGTCGCCGACGCTCTCGCCGACGAGTTTCCGCACGTTGCGTTCGATACGTTGGCCTACCAGTGGACGCGCTCTGCGCCCACGTCGGGTCTGAAGCCGCGACCGAACGTGATCATCAGGCTGTGTACCATCGAGTGTGACTTCGCGCACCCACTCACGCACGAGAACAACGCGCCGTTCCAAAAGGACATGGCGGCGTGGGCGGCGCTCTCAAAGCGCACGTACATTTGGGACTACGTGACCAATTTTCAGCACTACGTGGCCCCCTTCCCTAACTGGCACGTGCTCGTGCCCAACCTCCGCTTCTTCCACGAGCACGGCGTCCAGGGGGTCTTTGAGGAGGGCACGTATAATACCCCGGGCGGGGATCTCGTGCAGCTCAAGGACTACCTGCTGGCCAAGGCCCTCTGGAATCCAAACATCGACGATGACGACGCAACCACCCAGTTTCTCGGCTACTACTACGACTCGGCCGCAGTTCACGTGAAGACCTATATGGATGCAATGGTCGAGGGGATCGACGGGAGCGCCTACTACATGCACGAGTCCTTCGACGTGAACGCGCCCTTCCTCACCCCCGCTCTGCTGCTCCGTTCGGCGCAAGCGTTTGCGAATGCAAGTGCCGCCGTCGCTTCCAAGGACGTGCGCTTCATGCGCCGCGTGGAGGAGGCGGCTCTGCCCGTCATGTACGTCGCCCTCTTTCGGTGGGACGAGCTTCGGGCCTATGCGAGCTCTGCCAAACTGACGTGGCCATACAATGAGACACTCCGACCCCAGTTTGACGAGTTCAAGCGTGTGTACCAGGCCGTCGGCATCAAAGTACTTGACGAGGCCGGCCACACGATCGACTGGATGGAGTCGGTTCTGTTCCCGACGGCCAGGGGGCTGCTGTCCCTCGTCGGAGGGCTCGACGGATCGTCGTCCCGGCGCGGCTCAAGCTTGCACTGGCGTGCGAGCTAGCCGTGTGACCTGCTTGAGCTCCGAGCGAAAGATCTCAGGGGACCTCTCGGAGCGGGAATCGCTTGGGGGCATTTGCGCCGTACGGCCTTTACTCCTCTGCGTGCGGGTACGCTCTGAGTAAGACCGGAAGAAGCGAAGCCCCCGAAGCAACCGCCCGTATAACGTGAAACGTTACGGGAAGGTCGACGCTTGTTTCGAACGTGGGTTCCGGTGGTCCGGTCGAGAGACGCCTATCGATCGCGCTTTGCCGCGCCGGTCTTGACGGTTCGTGCATGGGTTCGTGACGATTGGCGAGATATTCGAAGTTTTGTCAACGAAAAGTTTAAGGGGCGTCCGTTCTCTGCCATCACGAAAGTTCTTTCTCAGTCACTAGAGCTCTACACGGCTTTCTGCTGCCAAATCTGCGCCCTCGAGAGTGCTTCTTGATGATCCCTGATGACGCACTGATGACCCACTGATGACGCCCTCGAGAGTGCTTCTTGATGATCCCTGATGACGCACTGATGACCCACTGATGACGCCCTCGAGAGTGCTTCTTGATGATCCCCTGATAGTTGGTACCCGTATGAGATCCGATACGTTGATGTACGTGAAGCGTAGGACGTCCTGCATGACCACCCGGCGATTTGGGCTCGGTGACGACTCTGTCGGCGGCGATCCTGCAGTCACGCGACGACGTTCACGCCTCGTCTCATATAAGCAGCCGACGCGCCCGCCACCAAGGTCAACGAGGGCCGAGTATGCAGCATCCTGTGGCTCGACTACTTCGTGAGTCTGCCAAGTCAGACCACCATCTTGAGAGGTGCGTGCCGTGAGAACCCTGCGACCGATTCCGGTGGAAGTGGCGAGGAGGGCGGGTGTGCCTATGCGTATGCCGTCCGTGCCTCCGTCACCGTACGCCAGAAGCTTAGTCGGATCCAACGCTATCATCGACCCTTGTGCGTTGCCATCGACCACCGCACGCTGCGCTGTCTCGGGCGGAGTGCTCCAAGTTTCTCCGCCGTCGGTCGAGCGCGACTGCAGCCGTACTGTTTTCGTAGAGCGCATATTGAGCAGCAGTGTGCCGTCGCTCATCTCGACCGCTTGGCACTCGTTGCCACCGTCGATGAGGTTACTTTGTTTCCAAGTCATTCCACGATCGTCACTCAACAGCACGAAGCTGAAGAAGCGGGTCGCTTTCCAGATGCTTGAGTCACCGATCAGCCCGTCGCACGGCACAAGCCATCGGCCAGAGCTGAGCCGGAGTGAGGCTGGCGGGCCAGTCGCGACCCACGTCCAATCAGGTGGCCGCGACCAGTTGATGAGGCTCGGAGCAGACCATGTGAGGCCATCATCGACGGATGACATCTTCAGCACCTCTTGGTTGCCACGGCAAAAGATGAGCACTGTCTCTGGCGCATCGTAGAGCGGCGCTGGATTTCCAATCGTGTTATGCCCTGGTTCCGAGTGCACGACAGAAATCGGTGACCATGTGGTGCCGTCATCGAGGCTGCGCCTCAGTACAATGTCGACCTTGCCGTGGTCCTGGCGTTGCATTCGGCCTTCGGCAAAGGCGAGGAGGATGGTCCCCATACGCAGCAACGCAGGAATACGATAGAAGGCGTAGCCGCCCTCGCCTTCTCGGAAGATAGCGCCATCCGCGTCAGAATGCGTCTGCAGCATTTTCTCGTCATGAGTTCCCGCGGGAGCGTCCTTTTGGGCGTCCGTAACGCCACTCGGCGGCCGACTCAAGAGAGGCCATCCCCCTCCCTTTCCTTTTGTCAGATCTAGGCGCACCAGGAGGGTTGTCCTGGGTCGGGTCAGGGTAACGATCCGCGTAACCCTTTTTGAGACCGCCCGCGACCCGGGCCGTCCGCGTAATAGTGGTCTAACGTCTAAGCACTAAGGCTTTACTAAATAGCAAAAAGGTGAGTGAGTGAGACCAGCCCACGCGCCGGAAAGGAGTGCGATTCACTATTTTAACGTCATGCTCTGGTGCCTTCCGCCGAGTACGCCCCTCGCGCTTGCCCCGCTATTGCCCCGCCCGGTCTCACTCCCAGACTGACGAGGGACGTGACAAGCTCCGTGCCCAACGCGCATCAGATGATGCCCGCTTGCCCGGTCCGGACGGTATACTGTACGTTCTGTACCCCCCTAAGAACCAAATCTAAGCCGCCTTCCCTCCACCTGCGAGCTCCTGTTTACAACAGCAGTTCTCGATCACGCTGCCCATGTACTGCTTGCTCGCGCCCCACATGAAGCGAGGATTTTTCGTCGGGCGCTCGCGCGTGAGGTTGATCAGCCGCTCGATCCCTCTCCGGCAGTCCGAGCACGTCAATCGTTCTTTTGTCGGTTGCAACTCTGGCACGAGGCCTTCGAGCAGCGGCTGGTTGAAATGCAAAAGCTCGCAGGATGACGAGCAATTGTGCCACTCAGATTGAAAGTTCGAGACTGAGAAGAATGTGGTGCTCAGCTGTCGATTCCAACCACACGGCACGATGCGACACAGATGGGGCTGCCGGTTGCAGAGCCTTGTGTACAGAGTCTGATCTCCCAACGCTGGCTGGACAGCATCCCATCCAGGAAACTCACCGGCAGCATATGCACCCAGCGTTTCCTCATATGAGGGAGATGCGCCGAGCGCATGCTCCGAGGCAGTGGATCGCATGCGCTCTAGGTCTTGCAGCTGTACGCCTCCATTGACGCCCACATGAGTTGGTCTAACACGAGCATAGGTAGGACCTTGCTCCTTGGCCAGCCCAATGACCTGAGTCTGGCTGAAAGCATCGAACTCCGACCAAAGACCACGGATGCCCACTGGACCAACAAGCGCAACATCGAGATCGAGGACGATCACTTTGTCAAGCATGACCAGCTTGTACAGGAACGGCTTCCAAAGGAAAACATACGCCCCGTGCGGCTTACCACGTGTCAAGTTGCGATGCCGAGCCACCGTGTCTTCGGGCATGCGTGTGATGGGCCACTGCGTGCACCATGTTGGCAGCGCCGCGATTTGGACGTTGACGACGGCGTGGAAGTGCACAGGTGAGTCGCTGCTGGCATTTATGTGACGCGACACTCGGACGATATTTTGAGCGAAGGCGTCCCCGTGGTACATGGCCACGAATAGCAGGTGCGGCTCAGTAGGGCTCATGAGGATTGGTACCGGGATGTCGAGACGCGCGCGTCGTGTGCGATGGAGAGCGCACGCGCGTTTTCGCGCGGCGTGTGTACTGGTAACAAGACACCGGGGGGAGTGTTTACTGGTACCGGCAAAAAGACACCGTGTGGAGCCGGGACACACGGGACCGGAAAAAAGTAAAAAGACACCGGGGGGAGCTGGGACACACATGGACACACACGAGACCGGTACAGAAAGACAAGTGTGAATGAATCGCAATGAAAACCTCGGACTGAGTGTTTGATTTTAAGAACGGTCACACAGGGACAAAACACAGTCACAGAGGCTGGTCAAAACGTCAAAGCGGATGGCGTCGCGCGGCGGCTAGCGTGAAGGCTACGTGGTACTGTACATGTTCATGTACGCAGGAGTAAAAATCCTGGGCTTATCTCTGGTACTAAATCTCTGGAAAAAAATAAATAAACGACCGTGTGTACGCAATGTGTGTACGTCGGCAGGCACACTGCGCAGTTAAATGCGCAGCTCGGAGTCATCGTGATAGCATAAATGTGGTGGTTATAAATCCTGGAGCTTTCCTGAATACAATCCTGGCGCTAACCTGGCGCGCGAACACGGGCCCCAAGCAAGATCCAAGATGCATGCCCCGTCCCGCAGTGCCCCACAAATATATATCCGGCAAATGGTGGCGCCATAAGGTCATTCGTCCATGCTGCGAGTGACAACTCCACGGCTCCCTCAAGTACATCCTAGTACGAGCTGTCACAAGAGCCGCAGCCATGCTGAGGCGGTGTCACCTAGATCCTTTGCTTCTGACCTGAGCCGACTTGCCGAGCCGCTGAACGAAGACGACCGCATCCTGCGCGATGAGTGTGTTCATCAGCCAAGCCGGGATGAGACCGCCCACGTTGACCTGCTGCGTGAACGTGTAGTTCGTGAGCATCGGCCTGCCTACCACAGGCTGGACCAGGTGCATGCCACCCACGATCTTGGCTCGCACAAAACCTTGCCTCTCTGGCATGGCTGGGTGATCGACGGCCTCGAGCAGCATTACGTGGCCCCCGAGGTTGGGCAACGCGCGCAACGCGACGCGGGTGACGGTATCACGCGGTTTGAATGGGAAGATCGACCGCACGCTGCCGTACGAGACCTTGGTGTTGCCGTCCAGCTGCTGAAGGTCGTGACCCTCATCGTACATCGGGTTGTACTCGCGGATAGTCTCTGGGTCTCCGCGCTTCAGCAGAGCGAGGACGACTGCCGGCGGCGCGCGCAATATCCCATTTCCACGGATCACGTCGTAAGCACTGCCCTCGACACTTCTCCGCCAGACACGCACCCCGTCACGCTCGACCTTCAGCTCCCAAGTCTCGTCCGAGCTCGCGCTGTCGCTGACCATGGCTTCGATCGCTGCTGTATTGTCGCCCGCCGCGCCACCTCGCGCTGCCTTGTGCCGCCGGCGCCGGCGAAGCTTTTCGCCGAGCTTCTGCACGGACAACGATGGGAAAGACGGTAGCTGGGGCATTGGAGGCAGAGACATCAGCTGCGGCAGCTGCGGCACTGAAGGATGTGCCAACCAAGTGCGGAGAGGAATTACAAACTGCTGCTGCCGCTGCTGCATCGGCTCGGCACTCATCGAGACGCCACCTAGGTGCGCGACGAGGAGCGAGACCATGATGAGGAGTCACCTGGAAAATCGACGAAGTTACAAGTACAGATTTTGCATGTATAACCGTGAATCGTGAAGTGGTTATTGGAAGTGGTGCCATGCCGACCGCATTCCACTTGAAACTTGGACGATATTTCAGAGAAATTACCGGAGCTCCACTCTGCGATGGCAGCCTTGCTGTCCCTTTTCGCGGCGTCGGCTGGTTTCCAGCTATCAGGTGACACGCTGCGCAGACAGCAGCATCACTTACACATCTCCCAGTGTCGTGTCCCTGGCTGACAAGTCGCGCTACTTCCGCGTCCTCCCCGCATCGTGCGCAGGCGTGCGGCCTGTGCTGCAGCAGCAGATGCGCTCGTTGCCGCAGATGGCGCAGCTCGAGCCCCAGCGCGCGGCGAGCAGCGTCGTCGCTGCGGCCCTGGCGCTTGCTCTCAGTGCCGCCAACCCGATGATGACGCACGCCTCGATCGAGCAGCCCGCTGTGGTGCGCTGCAGCAGTGGCCATCGAGATGTGGTCCTTGGCCTTATGCTGTCGATCCCTTTGGTGTTCTTGACGAGAGCGGTCGCGTTCGCCTGGCAGGTGCAGCGGTATGGCGGCTCCATGATCGCCGTTGACGCCATTGAGGCGTCGGACGCAGATCTGCGCGAAGCTCAGAAAAAATTCTTGGAGGAGCGTGCAAAGCTGAAGCAGACGTATGAGGCTTCCACTGATTCGACCTACAAGGGGGCGGACGAGACTGGACAAAAGAAGAACATCTACGTTACGATCGTCGGCGGCTTGATTGTTCTTGCGTTCGTGGTGCCGATGCTCCAGTTCTTCTACTACACCGGCGGGTACGTCGCATATTCCTGTGCCTGAGCGTGGCATGCTCCTCTCCATTGTGTGGGGCCAACTTTGCTCTCCATTCTGTGGAGTACTCCGTGTGGCTGACGCAGCGTGCTCGTTCCGTGCCTCATGCTCACAGAGATTGAGAGGGATCCCTCGAAGGGATCTCCGCACGTGCTTCCGGCGCCGGGCGCGCTCTAGATATCGCGCAGGACGGCGTGGCCAGTGTGCTTCCGGCGCATCCTTCCTGCTCCCCCGCTGGAGCGAGATGTGGGAAGTTGCTTCGGTCTTGCATGCTCGGCGGGACTTAATCAGGCAGGACTGAAGGCTGCGGGTGTGCATATGCATGCTGACGGTAGCCTTCCCTTTTTCATTCGCATGCCATGTGAAAGTCGCCACCCGGGTCGCGTCCGGTCGCACGGTCGCGGTCGCGCGAGCTCGGACCTTCCACCGTGAACTCGTTGAAACATTGAAAAGTCAGATGTGTCATCTCTCGACCTGTCATCCTCATCGTGTCGACATTCACGGTGGTGACTTACTATTGTCTGTTCACACGCCGGTCAAGTGATAAGTCAAGTCTGTACATGATTAACAGACATCCACGGAAGCCTAACGAATGTGCTCCGGCAGCCAGCTGGGGAGGACGTGGAGGAGGCTTGACCTGAGACTTGACTTGTCTTGTTCACGGCATGGAGATGGGACCGGAATGGCTTGTGCGAGTCATCAGTGACGCGTGGCCGAGCGCACCGCCATTGGTCCTCGAGCCAACTCCCGGCACTTCACAGTGCGGCTACGAACTCATCCGAGCCTTCGATATGTATGTGCGCCGCCGAAAGCTGCGCTACACCATTGGAGCGGGTACGCTGCTTGGCGCCATGCGCAACCAACCTGCAGGCTTGCTGCAATGGGAGCACGATGTGGACGTGTACATGCCAGCTCGTGATGCTTTCCAGCTCATCCGATGGTTGGGGACCGATTGCAGTGATCAGCGGCAGCGCGGCTGGGGCAATCGCTGGTGCCACGTGCTGCAGTTCCCGGGGCTCCTTGATCGCTCAGGCCAGCCATGCTGCGGTTGGGGCTTCAAACTCTACCACCGCCACTCATCTGCGTGCGAGCTGGACGTTCTCGTGCTCGCTGCCACACATGCCCCCTTCATGCACGGCGAGACGCCCCTCTGGCCCATCTGGTCCTTGCCCCTCGCGAGGCTATACCACCAGCTGGCAGTGGCGTGGAGGAGGCTGAGCTCAGCTGACGACCGTGGCGGTGCGTACTTTGTCATCCCTGAAGACGTTTCGCGCAAATCTCTCATGTCGGATGCGTCGCGCTGGTGCGAGATGCATGCTTTGGATGAAGGTAAGGGCGTGCCAGCGAAGCCGTCCGAGCTGGCTTGGTGTGGAGCGCCCCTGTCCTTCTTCCAGGACGAGTACTTCGCTCCTGGCGAACTCTTCCCTACTGGACGAGTGCGCTTCCACGAGCTGCATGTCGCCATCCCTCACGCCCCTTGGGCGTTGTTAAATCGTACGTATGGCCACGATGTCGCGTACATCGCCAGGCTCAATGAGCACGCAGGTGCACGCGCCGACCTTCGCCTTGCCGAGTATCGGCGCCTGTTGGCGCCCGCTCAAGTGCGGCGTCTGCAGTGGTGGCGGACTGCCTCGTAGATTGAGTTCGTTATCATGAACTCCTTTTCAGAACGGTCCGGAGTGACACTTCAGAAAGCGAGCACAAAGGCATCACGCCAACCGATCGCTTTCGGTCGGTCCGTGGGGTCCAGTTGTATTGGTGGAGAATGCTCGAAGTTACCTTCTCGAATCCGCACATGATGCTGTGCACGACCGTGGAGCACCAGCGCCGCATAATCCGTCTCCTCACTGAGCAGAACATTGCAATTGCTCAGCAAATTGCAACAGTTCAGCGGCGGCGCTCGGGACTCGGTGTGAGCATGCCGGGATTGACACGCGAGCAAACGGACGCGTTGCCGCTTGTTGATGCCACATCAGCGAGCGACGGCACGTGCTGCCTTTGCTTGGACGATCTCTGCGAGGACCAGTGCTGCCGGCTGCCGTGTGGACACGTCCATCATCACAAGTGCGTAAGCAAGTGGCTGGTCCTCTCGCCACTATGTCCATTATGCAAAGGCGTCGCCTTTAAAGGACAGAGTGGCTAGAGCTACATCGTGCAACCGGCCTTTAAAATGCTAACACTCCATGCGACGAAGCCACCGAGATCCTTGCGGCCATCGCGAATCCCAAGACCAACCACGCCCCAGCCAAAACGCAGAGGCAGCGCTGCGTGCACGCGCGCTGGCGAGTGTGCGCTGATCACGCTCGCGCACTGCGTACGCAAATGGACGCCTAGTTTGCACAGTGAAATTGCATGCGTGTGTGTCCATAGCCCAACGCTAATGATAAGAACAGTCCTCTCGCTCCTCGCTGGGCTGCGCGGACGCGGACATGCGGGCGCTCGAGCGTCTCGTGGAGCATGGTCTGGAGGTCCGGGTTTGGTCTCTACGGAGTTCGTTCGTGTGCTTCGTGGTGTGCCGGGGAGTTTCTGAACAGTTTCGCGCTAGCTTCGGGGAAGTGTGAGTGGATGACGATTCGACGAATACAAAGCACTGCTCACTCGTCCTTATCTAGCACACGAAATTTG
>Ga0164295_10002635_pt1 | contig 14676 bp, 17 predicted proteins | sample GEODES006metaG_FD_111798 | JGI IMG/M metagenome (GOLD analysis project Ga0164295, IMG submission 111798) | Oligotrophic lake water microbial communities from Sparkling Lake, Wisconsin, USA - GEODES006 metaG | ecosystem: Environmental > Aquatic > Freshwater > Lake | place: USA: Sparkling Lake...
AACAAGTCATAAACTGTTCCAGTATCAACCCAAGATTCAAAGTTCTCATTGTAACCAGCCATTCTGTAAAGATGCTTCAAATAACCAGCTTGGTAGCTGTAGAAGTTCTTTTCTAATTGGATAACTTCTTCAGCAGTACCACTAGGATAACTAGATTTTTGTGTAGCACCACCAGTATAAATAACATTAGCTACAATGTTACAAGCATCAGCAACAATAAAGTCAGCTGTAGTTGCAGGACCACTGTAAATAAATGCTCTGAAATACATTCTGTCATACTCCCAAGGGAATGCAGCAACGTCACAAGGTTGACCATACTGAGTTAACGCTTTACCAGTGATACGAAGAGTAGTTCCACCAATGTTTGCAAAAGTGTAGAAAGTGTTAAAGCTAATGTTGTCTGGATTGATACCAGGAGCTTCTTGTTCAAGCTTATCAATAAATTGATCAATCAATGCATCTACATCAACAGTCTCACAAGGATCTCCACCACAATCGCAGCAAGGAGCTTGAACAGTTACTGAACGAGTGAAACCATTGAAGTACAAAGTATCAATGTAAGAAGAGTGTGCACGTAACGTTAAAGTTACAATATCACCACACTTTACATTAAAATCTGTAATATCAGTAATTTGATTTACAGCTGTAGCATTACCTTCAGTTTTGTACCATTCAGTTACATTAGAACCAGCTGGTCTAATTGTTTGTACGTTTCCTGTAAGAGCGATAGTTCCACTTGCTATCTTATCAGATCTTTTAGATCCTTGAAGATAGGTGTTAGTTCTACCTTGTGCAATGTAGAAATAAGGGGCTGTTCCAGGAGTTGCTGTAGCAACATAGGCGTTGGTGAATACACCAACTTGTCCAGGGGTCAACGCTTGTGTAGAGCTACCAGTAGGGAAGGTTGAACCTTGAGCCACTGGCACTACGAAGAGCGTAGTTAATGAAAAATCTGACATTTTATTTATATTTAATTGTGAAAAAACTTATTCATTTGTTTGAATCCTTAGTTGAGAACTTTGTACAGCAGATTGATTTTCAGTGTACATTGCTAAGTTCTGAACTGTTAGATCTAGGATTTCATCCTCTAGATAGGTTTCAAGTTCACAGTCTTGATCTATCGAGGGTGTTCCATCAAACCTTATATATCCCACCTTATCAATATAAACAGGGTATCTCATGTAAGAAATATATATTTGAGATGGTGTAAATGTTCCATCTGTAAATATAGAGATTTCATCAGAGGATATAAAGTTGAATGTTTCCTGATATTCAAACGAAGGTTTGTAATGATCGTTTGTTAACAGAAGAGTAAGATCACCATGTTTAGCTAGTTCCTTATTGATCCAGATCTTTCTATCTTTACATCTTCCTTTGTCAGCTAAAACATATGCATCTATATAGAACATATATTTAGGAGACAGATTATGAAGATATGCTGTCCATTGATTTAGTTGTGTATTTTTAATTGATAGGTCAAGAGGTTGATTGTTGTATGTTATAACTAAGCTTTGGAGGTCTTCGTAACGTTTCTTGAATGAATCAAATCCAAGACCTGCAACAACACTTATTCCATCAACCTTTTGTTTTATCAACTTGATCTGAGCCTCGTTCAAGGCTAAGATTTTATCTTCTAACTGAATCTGTTGGTGATCATTAGTAGATAGTTTATTTAATCTTTGGTCAATCTTATATAATAAACTATCTACTGGTATCATATAGAAGCAAGTTTCTTTGTTTTCAATTTTTGTGCAAGGGTGATTAAATCATCCTGATTATCATCATCAGCTAAATGTTTAATCAAATCATCCTCATCTGAAGCAACCTCAAACTCTCCTTCATAGATCTTACCATTTGGTTTTGCTCTATACACAGAGTGTGCTATTGCTTGTTTTACCAAGTCTTTAATATGTAGCAAGTTTTCCTTCATATCTGCAAATCTGTTAAATACCTCTACAGGATTTAAACCTTGAAATTTGCCATTCTTGAATTCAGTTTGTTTCAGAACATTATCTACTAGATTATACACTGTTTCTTCCTTACTGTCGTCAGTCACTGGAAGACCAAGCAATCTCGCAACCTTTTTCTTTTTCTCAGGAGTCATAGAATCAAACTTAATAATAGCTTTATTAATAAGTTGTTTTTTCTTGAATACCACTGCACTTTCTATTTCCTCATCAGCTACATAAAATTGCGTATCTGCAGAATATTCACCACGTTCCCAAGCTTGGTAAGAACTTGCAATTGTAGGATGCACACGCAACCATGAAAATGCTAATTCTTGAAAAGGTACACTAAGATCAAAAAAGTTATCTCCATCTATCAACTTAACTGGTTGCACATGCATGTTGTCATCATTAGATGTAGAAAGACCATAGTTCCAAAAAGAAGAACGAGGTCCAAGATCAACATCTCCAAGAGCTTCCTCAAGTTTTGCTTTAAGGTTTGTTACACGTTCAATTTCCATTTCTTTTTCAAGAGGATCTTGAATCCTTCTGATATAAGAAGCTTTTGCATCAAGTCCTGTTCTGTATTGACCATCAAGTTCTTTGTAAGGATACTTGAACACGCCTGTACCAGGAAGTCTTGTCATACCTTTAGCAGCTAATCCACCTTGCATTGTCTGCATTTGAGAGTTGTTATACTCCTTTTTAATCGTAGAGATTTTTCCTATCTTTCCCATGTTGTAGTTTTTATTTTTGGTTTTTAATTAAATTAGTTCTTCTTTCATGTGTAATTATTCTATGACAATTGCAACATCTTATTTCACATTTATCAATTTCATTTTTTATAAGTTCTAGCTTGTAAGCTTTTGTAACCATATGAGAAACATGATATAATTTAGTTCCTCTTACATGATCAAACTCTAAAACTCTAATATCTGAATTTCCACAATCAACACATGATTTATTTTCCAAGTAATCTTTTACATACAACTTATTTCTGAGAATAGATTTATCCCTACTTTTTTTCTGAATTGCGTAGGTGTTCCACTTTTCCTTGCCCATATGTAGTTGTTTATTTGGTTTAATTTGCAGAGTGCCACCATCGAAGGCAAAGCAGTTAACACTTATTAACCCTTCACTCTGTATTTAAAGAAGAGCCTCAGAGTTTGAGGCCCTTCTATTTTTATTTTTAGATTAGAACTGTGGAATCTCTTCAATCAAGACTGTACGAGACAAATCTTCAATGAATACATCACAACGATCTTTCATCCATATTTCATAACCAGGGAACTTGTTCGCAGAACTCATACCTTGAGACTTAGCAAAACCTAAGTGGTGACGAGTACCATCGATATAACCCCAAGTCATTGAAGGAGCTCCTTTCATTCTCACTTCTCTGATGTTGTTAACCATTGAACCATCGCTCATTGGAGAAACATCAAATACCATGAATACTGGAGTGCTCTTCTTGTTCTGACCAAATTCTAAGTTAGATTGTGGCAAATCAAGTTCTTTCAAGTGAATCAACTCAACACGACCTGTTTCACGTGTAACCATTGCATCAAATGCAAAGTTATAAGTGATGTGTTGACCTTCTCCTTGCATGTAACGATTTCCAGAATCAGCCATGAAAGTCAATCCACTATTTAAAGCGTCAGACTTCAAAGCTTGTTGGAATACGTCAAAACCTGCTTCGTTTGTATACATTTTAACCTTACGATCTTTAACATCCACACGTCTGTAGAACAAATCTCCAAACACGCTTCTGATCAAGTTAGCAGAAAACTCTCCACGATTATATTGTACTAAGTTACCATTGTTACGCATTCTGTGGTAAACACCTGCAGATGTACGCTTCAATTCTTGCTTAGAACCATTTGTTTTAACTGTACCTGGCTTAGACCAGATCATACGCTTAACCTTCAATTCCAACATGCTCTTACGCATCCAGAACTCGATGAATGGTTCCCATTTAACATCATTACGAGTTAAAGGTAATTGATTTCTACGCTGAGGAGCATACACTAAGATATCCAAAGGATTACCTTTTGCATCTCTCATCATTTTGTCATCAGCCCACTCAGTGATTTTGTGCTCATAACCATATGCAGAACCTAAAGATTCAAACATTGTGATTTGCTCACCCAAACGAGGAAGACCTAATAAGTCTTGATCAAATTCACCAATTGCAGCATCTACTAATTCAAGCTCAACACCTACTTGTAAGAATTGAGAACTTGAAGCTATGAAGTCAATGATTGGATTGTCACTCACTAAAGTGAAAGAGTAAAGATATCCCATGTTCCAAGGAACTGGATCTTTTACTACGTACAAACGAGGACCATACTGACGAGAACCTAAGCAAACGATAGCGTTTTTAGAGAATTCGTTAGTATCTAAAACAAGAGAAAACTCTTGACCATCAATACCAATATTAGAAAGACTTGTAGTAGCCTCAGGAATACTGATGATTTTAGGGAATTTGTATGGAACAGCTACTTGCCATTTCCAAGCATCACTATTATTATCGATGTAATAAGGTGTGCTTTTGTTGATCATGTCCAAGAAGTCATTGCTATACAATGAACTCTGTGTGTAAAGACTGATGATCTTTTTGTCATAGTCAGCTGGTTCAGTGCTGTGAAAGCTCTCTAAGTGATTTGAGTCAGTAAGCTTACCTACAGCACGCTTATCCATAGAGGCTACTCTTGCATACGTAAAACCAGTAAGACCTGGGATTGTTTGAATTGCCATTTTAATTGTTGTTTAATTATTACAAATGTTTATAAGAACCAAGAATTTGCTTTTTGAGCACCACCACCACTTGTTGATTTTCCACCTTTTGTTACCTGTCTAGCCACTTCACTAAAAAGCTCATTGGACTTCTTTGAAACACCTGACTTTTGAATTGTTGATAATGATGGATCTTTTTCTAATATCTTTAGAAGCAATCCAACCTTTACTTTCATAGCATGGTTCTCAGGTCTTTTTAGTTCAAGTATTGTACGATCAAAATCTGTGAGGGTTTCTCCAGAATTGGTCTTATACTTGTCTACCAGTAGAAAATCTTGTAGTTCGTTTACTAATTTGGGATTGATGGGAATACCATCAAACTCTTTAGTTTTTAATTTTTCCTGGAGAACAGATTGCACATTGGTGAAATACTGTTGCTTAATTGCTTGTTTCTGTTGAAGCTCTTCTTGAGCATTCTGTTCCATCTTTTGCAATTTAGCAGCTTCTTTCTTTACTAACACCTTGTGGTGTTTTGTAGCAACGCTTTCTAAATCTCCATAGTTTTTTAACCTTTCAACCTCGCTATCTATATCATCAGGTTCGAAACCCTGATCTGATAATGCTTGTTTAATTATTCTTACTTGGTTGTTTTCTTCTCCTAAGTCCATCTCTGCAAAGTTTGCAACAGACTCATATGTACCAAAGTAATCTTTAGGATTAACTCCTTTTACAAATATGGCATCAAAAGCTTTTTGATAATCTTCTCCAAACTGACCAATGAAGTTATTTACCACTTCAATAGCACCTTTTTTCTTTTCTTCTTGAAATCTTTCAAGGAATTCCTCAGGAGTAGATATTGTTATATCTTCTTCATCTTCATCTTTAGAAAATACACCAAGTTTAAAAAGATCATTTGCTAATGCTCCAAATCTACTTACCTCTGTTTCTTCCTCATCATCTTCAGAAGAGGTTTCTTCTTTAGCTACAGGAGCTTTCTTTGTAGGAGTAGCTGGTTCATCATCGTCTTCTTCTTCTTCATCATCTTCTTCTCCACCTAATAAAAAGTCTTGAATGCTTTGAGCAGCATCTTCTTCAGATTCTTTTTTAGAGTCTTCCTTCTTAGGAGTTTCTTTTTTTGGAGCTTCTTGTTTTGGCTCATCTTTTATCTCTTTAACATCATCAGGATTTCCTGTTGAAGTTTCTGGAGCAATAAGATCATTTAATAATTCAGCACTGCCCATTCCCATATCCATGGTGTTTTCAATACTGAAGTTGCCAAAGTTGTTATCTAAGTTCTCTGCCATATGTAGTTGTTTTATTGGTTTGTTAATGTAAATCTAGATTTTACGTATTTAATATCAAAGAGTTAGAACATTTTATACATCAATTTCGACGATAATATAGCATTAATGTTTTTTACTCTAATCAAGTTTATTTGCACCTGCATCATTTATCAGTCTGTAGCTCTTAATAGGAGCAACATCTGTTAGTGTAACTTGTTGTATTTCAACTCCCCACTTCTTAGCTTCCACTCTTGCTTTCTTAGTGAGTAGTGTATCCAATTCAGGATCTATACACATCTCTGCAGGAATTGATATTACAATGTTTTTTATTATACTCATAGTCATGTCTGACAATGCATCTTTAGCATCATACACTTCTAATAAAAATGTTTTAACATCAGCTATCTTATATTTCACAACACCTTTCACTACAAAGTTTTGTTTATCCAAAGTGTATAGTGATTGTGCTGGAAGACTGAGTGTTGTTACCACTACGTGCTGATGAAGGATTTCATCTACAAAGGGAATCTTGAAATGCATTCCTGGTTTAATAGTTCTTTTATATTTTCCAAAGCTAAGATGAACACCCTCCTCATAGGATGGAATAATCACTACAGGGAGGATGTCTGAAATCCATTGAACAATAAGATCTATCAGTTTATCAAACATTATTTAGATTTTTTAGCTCTGCCTTTTGCATTTTCCTTAGCTACAGCAAGATCATTAGCTTGATTCTCTCTAGCCACTTGAAGTTTCTCTCTTTCAATAGCTATCTTATCAGCAGCTTGTTTATTTTTAGAATTAATTTCAGCAAGTTTTGTTTGGTAGTCTTTAGCTGCTTTATCTTGTTCATTAGAAAGTTTACTCATTTCTAATACATCAGGGATTGCATTTTTATCAACATCCTCAGATGGTACATTACCAAATCCTGTTGCAGCTATGATTGCAATCTTCTCTTTAGATAGTCTATCAAGTTCTCTTTGGTAATCATCGTTAGCTTGCTTCTGCTCAGCCATTTGAGCTTGTTGTTGCAACTGAGCTTGAGCTTGTTCTTGCTGAGCCTGAAGTTGTTGTTCTTGCATTTGTTGTTGTCTCTCTTGCATCTGCTCTTGTCTTTCTTTAAGTGTCTTAAACACCTTCTTCATTTGTCTAACACTCTTAGTTGAATACAACTCAATAATGTCATATAATGAACCACCATTCTGTATAACAGCTTGTGACAACTGTCTGATCTCTTGGAACATCTGATTATCTTCTGGTCTGTTAGTTGTGAACACTTTGAGATCTCTAAACTTAAGATCTGTGCCATTCACTTGAACAAAAGCAGATTCTCCTTCAGATGTAATGTATGAAAGGGTTGATTGTGGCTTTCTAGATTCTACATATAATGCTGCATCAATGATTGCTTGATAGAGTTGTCCCATCACGTATTCATGTGCTATAAATATAGGTTCTGTCTGAGAATAAGATTGTTGTATTGCTGCATTTGTACCTGTTGCAGACTCTGATGCTGATATAGATCCCATTCTTTGTTTAGACATACCAATAAGTTCCCAGCACTCATTCTTTAATTGCATTGCTAGGTTATATCTAGATTGTATCTCCTGCGTACGTGTAAGATCAATATCTCTAAACTGATTGAATGAACTAGGAGATTTAAGATTCTCTGGAGAATCATCTATAAACATCACACCTCTGTTACGTGCTTCCATTTCCCATATGTCAAGAGCATCTTGAGCATCACCATCCTTAGGAATAGGAATATGTCTAATAGATGTAAGATAAACTTTACCAACTTCTTTCTCAAGGAGTTTATAAAGCTGATTCATACATACATTATATAACACCTGGAAAGGTTTCATAAGATCTACAAGACTCTTAGCTTCTGTATTCTTAATCTCATGTGTAAGTCCTATTATTGGACAGTAGTTAAGAAGTTTGTATGGCTTGATGTGATAGATGTCTGGACCAATCTTTATTCCTTGATACCACTCATTAATCCATCCCCATTCTAAAGATTGTTGTGTAGGAATAGTTCCACTCTTGTATGTTTCATCAACAAGCATAGACTGCTCGTTTTCCATTTCATCCAAGTAGATGAGTTTACCAATCTTCTTCTTAGAAATCCAATAACATCTAACCACTACATACTTATAACCAAATGAAGATACGTTAGATGTAAGTCCTAAGAAATCTTGTAGCCCATCATCATTATTCTTCATCTCAGATTCAATAATCATTCTTGTCTGAAGGACTAATGGATCAAATGTGTCGTATTGCACAGAGTCTTGACCAGGGATTGCATTAGGATTACCAAGGTTTGACTCTCTAACATTGATCAAACCATAATCCTGGAGAGATGAGCGTAAGTGGTCAATCTCATCTTTTGTTAAGTCAGGAATTGACTCAATAATTTCAGAAAGCTCCATGACTTGTACTGTACCAGCTGCGTAAGCCCCTTGAGCTCTTCCTGTGGGATCAGAGATATATTTTCTATCAGGAGTTGTAAGGAACCATGTGTTCTTAGGATTCGCCACCTCAATGTTAAACCCAAGTTTGCTATTGTCTTCATATATATGATAGAATTCTCTTGCAGAAATAAGCATATCTCTGAAAGCATCTTCACTCTTTTCTTTTAAATTAAATTCTGCCTTTTGACATGTAAGAACATGGTTGGCCCATTTCTCAGCTACAGAGGTGTATGTATCAAGTTGATCTTTGATATCCTCCATTGTCATCTGTTGTAATTGCTCTTCATCAAGTTCTTCTCCTTGCATTTGAGCTTTTTCCATAATCTTCTGCTTTGCCTGATTCATTACATATTCTTGAAGAATGCCAGTTTTGAATTCTAGTTCTTCAGCTTTGGAATCATCATCAAATGCTTTCACTCTAAATGTATCAGGACGTTTTGATATTTCTCCTACAAGTTCATTGATTGGTGTAGTGATGATTGAATAATGCTTAACGTATGCAGGAAGTTGAAGATCTGTAGTGAGCATGTCAGTGAAGCTCTTCACTTGTGGTTCCTGATAGAAGTCTTCCATTCTCAAAATACCCTTCACCAAGTCGTAGTTCTTTACAAAGGTGTCTCTATTCTTTACATATTCAGCATAAGCTTTATTTGCAAAATAGTCCATTGTATTTTTAATCCAGCTTTCATCTTGTTTCTCTTTTTCAGTTTTAAACTGATCAGGGAATATGTTTAGATACGCATAGCGTATAGTAGCATCTTTTGTATACCTTATAATTGCCATTATGTAAACAGTTTACGTTTTTTACTATTAAATAGTCCTCTTGATTCAGAGAACAATGTATTTTTCTTTTGTGCTGCGAACATAGCCTTCACTCTTTCATCACCTGAGCCACCCACCTTTCCCATTATAGGATCCATCTTAAGTGCCTGAGCAATAGCTAGTTCTGCTGCAATGATTCTATCAAAGTTACTAACATCATTGTATTGAATAATCTCTTCCAACAAAACAGGATCAAATATTTTAGTGACACCAGTCAATTCTCTTATTGTATCTCCATCCTCATTTGTTTCCTTATATACCACTTCTTCTAAATACTTCTTCAGACAGTTATGTAGATAGTCTCTAATCTTATCTGAAGAACGATGCACACCATACTCACGTTTAACAGTGGTATTTGGAACCACTTCCAATAACCACCCTGGTTGTTTCTCAAGATAGTGAGCATCTCCCTTACTCTTCATATATTCAATAAACGAGATGTCATCATTCTCACAAAGCGTTCTAGCATTAAAAAACTTTATAAGTAAACGTGCTTGTTCTTCCCATGTTTCCTTCTTATCAGGTCTTGCACAATAGGATGCTACAAACATATCTTGATACTTCTCACCTGTCAGCTCATGCATTCTCTTATATATGTATACAGCTCCTAATGAAGAACTGTATTCAGACTTTCCTTGTCTGTAGGGATCGACTCCTGCTACATACAGTCCATATGGAGGATTTTCCACAGGGAATTCATATATAACAACTGGAGCATCCTTCAGATCGCTATTCTTAAGGGGGAAGTTTGATATGGGTTGTTTATCTGTAAACTCATGACAAATCTTCTCTCCATCATTGAATAACACAATAGGAATACCTGTTCTTTCCTGGTTCAATAGTCTTGTCTTCTGTCTCTTGGCTGCCTCAATATCAAAGATGTTTGTGTCCTCATTTAAGAATATGTCATCGACTTCCTGAGGATAGTACATCTTCTCCTTTAAATATGCAATCCTATCACCAGCTTTCTTGAGACGTTCAAGGTTTGTGTCTGTTATCAACTTAGCCTTCTCAGGATTAGACACAAGCATTTTTACGTTATACAAGTCTGAATCTGCAGGCTGTTCTAAGAAAGCTCCTAATGTAGACTCTTCCTTTGCCTCCATTCTATACTTGTGAGAAATAAATAAGCCATGGATTCTTCTCTCATCCTTCTCATTGTTATATGTAAGGAAGTTAAAGTTGTCCACGTCAAACATAAGACTCTTGGCATCCATGAATCGTTTCATATCACCACCTGTTCCTGTGAGGATAGGGCTACAGCCCCAACCAAATGGTGTAGTGAAACCAGGCACAGCTGCTTGGAAACCTCTTAAGAAGCTTCCTTTACCAATCTCATCTATAATAAGCTTTCTAGGTTTTGTACCTGCGATAGCTTCTTCATTATTACCTTCATCTAAGTTCCTGATGAGGATTTGTGAGAATGGGATTCTTTCTCCTGCCTTTGTCTTTATACCTAATGTCACCTGATTCTTCCAGTTGTCCTCAATTCTCTGCCATCTCCAATACTCAGGAAGAAAGTTCAAGCCCTTATCAAGCTTATCTGTAATCAGTTTTATATCTGGAGCATTCAGTCCTGCAATAATGTTCTGTGAGTTCTCATCAAATGTAGCTCCCCATCCTATATAACTTGCCTCCAATACAGACTTTGCAAACCTTCGTATACCAAGGATGACCAGTCCCTTCTTCTCTTGTTGAGCTCTATCTATCTCATTACTCACTAGCCATTCATTGTCCCTGAGGAGAGGATTAGCATATTTCTGATTAATTCTACCATATTCATCAATCACATCCACCTCTGTATGCCATATGTTCAAGTGCCAATACAAAAATGGGTTGATGTAAACATCACCCATCATGGCTCCATTTAAACAAAGCTCTTTATGAAAATCAAAGAATGGTTTGTATTCAGAAGAGTCCTTATCAGGAAGTCTCTTCTGATTCATGAACCAGTCTTTGTAATCTATACTATGTAGTTCCATTATCTTCTGTTTTTAAGGAAGTCTTCAGCTATTCCTGAAAGATCTCCCTTGCCTCTCACCTCAACCTTTGCTTCTTCCATACTACGAAGTTTATCAACCACTTCTACAAGTGCAAGATAGTTCTTCATTGTCTCCTGGACAAACTTACCTTGTGCTTCTATAGAGGCAATCACCATTGGTAACATTCCTCCCTTAGATGTAGGTTTCCATTCAATCCTGTCCTTCAGTTCGTGAAGAGGATTGGCATCAACATATTGCTTCCAGGATTTCAGTTGTTCTTCAGCCCATTCTAGCTCTGTGTTGATGTATGTAGTTTTTTTTACTGCTGCCATATTAACATTTCCATTTTCTTAGTGACTTGTTAATCCTGCTATTAGGATCATTTGCTGTCTTAGCAGATGTGAGTTTCTTTTTCATACCACTCATTCTAGCACAAAAGCTTTTCTTTCTAGGACCACCTTCAGGTTGAGGAGCTTTAAGACCAGGTTTGCCAGGATTAGCAGCATTATATGAAGCTCTTCCTTTAGCATTGAGTCCACCTTCTTTGTTTTTACCTTCTGATCTTTGCCAAGCTGGTGTACTTCCACCATTCTTCATTGTCTTAGCTTTAATCTTTTTCTCCTGCTTAAGCATTTCTTTAGTAGGCTTCTTACCAGAACCTTTAGCAGCTCTGATATTATCCCAAAGTCCACGTTGTGATGTAGAACCATCCTTACGTTTAATCATTTGTTTCATTGTCTTCTTTTAATATGTTATCAAGATCTATTCCATCTTCTATGATCCTTTCAAGATCATAGGGGTCGTGTTTAAAGTCCATGTTTAGCTGTGACCTGTATTTTGTAAGGGCAAATACAATCTCAGTGTCAGGAATTCCCCACACATCCCCATAACCATCAAGTGCTGTAGCCAAATGTCTCCCCATGTTATACTGAGGATAGTCTTTCTGCAACTCATGCAGTATTCCTAGGATTTGGTTATATGCACTTGCTCGTCTCATAACAATATTCCTGCGCCTGTAGCTGTTAACTTATTTAGTGAGGGTTTAACCACACTAGTTAGAAGCTTCTGAATCTCTTCATTAGCTATCTTTTGTGTTTCTTCTGAAATGCCTGGTGTTGCACATAAAGCTCCTAGCTTCTCAATTACAATCCATGCTTCGTGTATTGGGTTCATATTAGTTGGTTTAAATCATTATTATCTGAGAGGTCAATCTTCTTTGACTTCTCTTCTTTTTCTAGTCTTTCTATTATCTCGTCTGCCACTTCATCTACAATATCTCCATACTTATCCCTCATGTCTTGGGACATGTAGTCTTGTGTAAACATGATTCCTATAGTGTCTTGTTGCTCGTCAGGCGTAGCTACAATATCTACATAATCTAATCCCTCGTTATACAATTCCAATAGGGCATCTAAGAATGGTCCTAAAGGAATCTTATGTAGTCTTATCTGATTCTTGTTTTCCATTAATCATGTTTTTAAGTTGTTCCTCTTGATCGTCTGTTAGTATGGCCTTCCATTTATCAATTGGGCATTCACAAGATAGACATTTAGTCTTTGCTGCTAATGTACATCCACAATTCGTACAATGTGCATCAGGTCGCAGTGTCTTATGATATTTGGAATGATAACTACAGTCCAAACATATGTTTATTCTTTTCTCACTCGTTGTCTTGATCAGGTCCTTCAGATGAGATGGTGGAATCGTGTTGTTCCTCCAGCCCTCCAAGATTTGTTTGAAATTCATAAAGCTTTGGTTTTAATATGTTTATATTATGAATGACGTTATTTAGTTTCACTGTCTCTGTTGCTCTTCTCTGCTCTGACAACTTAGGATCATCTATCCTACTTTGAAACAGCTGCTGTTGAGACAACATCTTCTCCATCTTCTTCACTGCCTTCTTGTAGTTAAACGTAAACTTCCCAAATCCACTGATTTCCACTGTGTTATGCATCTTCATTGCCTCATTAGCTGAATTAAACTGGTGGTTTATTACAGCCTCAATTGTCTTTTCAGAAACCATCATCTTGACAGCTAATGTCCTGATGAGGTATTCCTTCATAGAAAGTGAAATGGGCTTATCCATGCGTCAGCTTTATCTCTAATGTAATATCCTTTGTAAAATCTAGGACAATCATATTATTCACTTTCACCTTACTGCCATCCTTCACCAATACACCTATTTTCTTAAGCTTGCTTATTATATTATTAATCGTTGGACTTGTTGTCTTGTAAATGTCACAAAACTCCTGCCTATTATTAGCATAAGAAATGTTTCCCTTAATGGCTGTAAAAGCTACAAGCTGTATCTCTCTATTTGTTAAATGGAGATTGTTTACAGCTGAAAGAATTGTGTAATACTTCTCTGCTATGAGAATATCACTCTCTTCTTTCCTTTTGAGCCTCTGTAATATACCTTTTGTTGGTTCCATATTTAGTTTATACAAATATAATCAATTCTGTTACAATTCCAAATCAATGTTTTATACATCGTCTATATGCTTGTAAAATATAAGAGATATAGAAAATAAGAACAGAGCAAGAGTAAATTCCTGTTCTACATATTCAGGATCATCTGTATCATGTTGTATAAAATGCATACCAAATGTATAATATACACTGGAGAATATTTTAACCTCTAATATAAAATCCACACACATAGCCTTTCTATATCCTAAGATTAAAGGATAAGCAATGAAAGTAACTAGTAGTATAAGAAGTATTGGTACCATTCTATCGTTTATGTATTCAGGAGTAGCTATTCCCACCCTCCACCCTTCAAAGGTCAGGAATATTCCCTATACAAAAAAATAAAATTTTTTCTAGCCCCCTACCCCCTCATCATGCCCATGGAAGGAAAGACTAAAATTTTCAGACCCCCCTAGGCATTATGTCCAAGGGAGAGTTGACTACTTCCAACTTCAACCCCTCCTATCATTCGAGTGGTGGGCCTATTCCCCCTTTAATGTAACACTCGTTAATCAATCACAGTTTTATGAACAAAGAAATTAATTTGAAAGGTAGAGACGTTTTAAAGATTAAAGCGTTACCAGGAGTCTTCGATTACAAAGAAGACACAAAAATGAAGGGTAAGAAATATCGTAGATTCTCTTACAATGGTGCAGTCTTCATTGCAAACACAGAAGACGAATTTGTTACACTCAAAGATAGTGGCAAACTCTATTCTGCTGATTTGCAGTTAACGATGGATGGAGAGAAAGCAGTCTTAACGTTGCTGAACCAAACTTCTTCTACGCAAGAGAAAGAGATGGCGAAGACTGAATCAGAGTTAAACTACATTCTTAACAGTTTCAATCCTGCAAAAGTTGACGAGAGTCTACTAAATGATTTGGCTTAACCAAATCGTTACCTGAGAAAAGGGGCTTTGCCCCTTTTTTACATATAATGGGTGGGTGAATCGCTTCACTTAGGGTGGGGT
>Ga0164295_10002637_pt1 | contig 14663 bp, 19 predicted proteins | sample GEODES006metaG_FD_111798 | JGI IMG/M metagenome (GOLD analysis project Ga0164295, IMG submission 111798) | Oligotrophic lake water microbial communities from Sparkling Lake, Wisconsin, USA - GEODES006 metaG | ecosystem: Environmental > Aquatic > Freshwater > Lake | place: USA: Sparkling Lake...
AAGTTCTCTATAATCTAGGACTCGAATCGCAAAGGAAGAGTGGCAGAGCGGTTGAATGCACCAGTCTTGAAAACTGGCGAGGATGAAAGTCCTCCGTGAGTTCGAATCTCACCTCTTCCGCCAGTTATTAAAATATTTATATAAATCAGTGGGTTATAGAAGAATTAATAGAGATTTTTGCTCTGATTTACCACTAACATTTACCACCATAATATTCATTTCATTATCGCCTTATTTTACGCATCGGTGGTCCAATTGGACCCCTTTGCTAGTGCAGAATTCCCTTAATAGGGTTGCACCCCTTAGGGCTAAAAGTCATTGTTTTTCACATATGGCTTGCTTAAATCATCTACATATTCATCTTGCACTTCATCTTCGGGCTCCCTATACATGTCCATCAGCGCCGGAAGGAGGGTTGAGTCATATATGCATAGGGCTTCGTAAACCACCTCAGGATTTTTACCGAAGTTAGTGCCGAACTTTGCCAGTAGGTTGTTTGCCATTTGTTGGGCTAATTCGGCAAGTCGATCATTATTGAACTCCCTGTCAGGATCCAAACCTTTCAGAACCATCTGCGCCTCAGCCCATGACAGCTTCAACAGCGCCTCCCTAGTGTGGGTCTTAAGTATTTCTTTCATTACCCTTCTCATATTGGTAACAGTACTTCTTGATCGTGTTGATGCTTTGACGATCTGATTAAATGAAAGCTGAGTCCCTAAAGTGAGCCTCCAGGCACCTTCAGATTTTTCTAAAGATGTCATCACAAGCTTGTCCCGGCTATTTCCTTTTAGTGCTTCAGCAATTGCCTCATCTAGAGTGCCTTTGAACACTTCCACTGGAACTATAAGGTCTGAGAGTTTTTGACTTGTCTGATACTCAAAGTAAGCTTCGTGACGATGGTGACCATCTATTAGTAACCATTGTTCTCCGCTCCAAAAAATTGTTAAAGGGGGGAAAGATAAACCACCAGATGTTTTTAGAGCCTTCAGTAAGTTGCTGATATGCCTTTTAGAATTCCACTTATCTGTCTGCCTATGCTGAAATATCAAATCATTTCTAGCTATGTTTTTTATCGACAATTTATGGACTATCTCATTTGGGATTGAAGATCCCATCTCTATAACTTTTGCTAATGTTAGCTTTTGATCAATCCACCTGTGACGTGGAAGAGGGGTTTTAATCTTCTCTAAATTTTGATTCTCCAGTGTGCCTATTCCCAGATGAGGTGGTGGAAGTTTAGGTGGAGAGAGTTTAGGTGGCTTACTTTTTCTCTCTACTGGTTCGCTAGGATCTCTCATGTAATCCCCAGCAGCGCTGTTCTCATCCGTTTATCCAATTCTTCCTTTGAATTCATTCTCTTGGTAATGGCTTTGCTAAATTGATACCCCGATACACCGAAGACTTGATTGAGGAGGTCGTATACGGTGTTAACTTCGGGAACTCCCATCTCAATTACGTATTTGACTATTGGCTTCCCAGTTCTCTTATTAATAAGAGCAGGGTCAATAAAGTGGCTAATGCGCCTCATATGCTTAACCAGTTGGTGCTTGTAAGACCTCTGATTAACAAAAATCCCCGGGGTACTATCCTCGAACCTCTGGAAGGATGCCCACAAAAGCAACACCTCATCCATGGGTACATTCTTGAGAAGGCTCTGGATCACCAGGTAGCCCTTACGTTGTCCTTTGATACCCACAAACCCACCTGCTTGCTGCTTAAGATATTTATCCACAGATTTCCCAAGGATCGCCCAGCGTTCTCCCAGGGCTAACTTGAGGTCATGAAGAGAGGGGTTACTCTTATTTACCTCAAGTAACTCTTGGATCTCCTGGGTTGACCTCTGGAGACTGCTGATCTTGATCGATAGCTGCATTGGATCACCTTTAAGGTGGAACCCGTGTTCGTGCTTATTGCAGAACTTCTTGCCGCTCTTACGTACAAGGGTACATCCAGGCATCTGGCAGCCACGTCCATACACCTGGGACATCTTGACTTCCCGCTGTGAAACTACTGGTTGAGTCATGGTTCCCCTTATGGGTACTACAGGTAGTCGACTCTAGGAGTTCCTTATGGATCCTTAATAGCTCTGCCAATGACTCATATTAAGGTACTAATGTTATGAGGGCGGAAGCGGGGTGGCAAACCATGCCTGACTGTCTCAAAACGGCCATTAACAGACCTTCTGAAGTTGTTGAGCCGCCTCTTCCACCAAGTCACTAGGTATTAAGGAGTTTGTGACAATACAGCAGCTATTTGAGTGACTAATCCATTTGACTTGTATGGAAAAGCTCTCAATGCGAAATAAAGGGAAATATGCTGTAATTGGTGAATGAGAAAAATCCTGATAATCCTAGCCCTGCTAGCTTTATCGATACAAACTTCCTATGCTACGGTCGCTGCTTACTGCCAAGAAGAGCGAATAGCAGCATCCCATGCTGCACATCACGAGCATGAGAAAGTCGCTAGTAGTGCCTCTAGTAGTGACTCTGCAAGTTACGATTCTGATTGCGGAGTCTGTCATTTGGCACATTCTCCAGCACTAAATTCCACTTTTAGTATTTCAATTACATCTACCATCTTTCATTATGAAGATACTCACGTAGATTTCTTGATCGATGTTTCTTCTGCTCCTCCCGAAAAACCGAATTGGCTCGCTCTCGCTTAAGTTAGCGAGAGTTTTAACCTAGCATTTCTCCTCTCGCTAACTCTGTTTTGATTAATCAAATGGAGTTTTTATGTTACGAGAGTATTCGGATGCGGTTCGTCGCTGCGTCATTCCACTAGCGGGATTAGCCTTTTTATTGGGTTCGCCAATAGCGTTGGCCAATGGAGAGCGCAAAAGTGAGTCAGCTTTAAAGTCCTTCTATGAATCTTCATGGGAGCGGCAGCCTGATTACAAATCCTACCAGTATCGAGTTGAGGCTGCGCTTGCTAAGCAGAAAATTGCTAGCAGCCTTTTAGTGAGCCCCGCATCAGTAGAAGTGGCTCAAAAGACAGATAGAGCCAACAGTAATCAGGGTGCCAGTGAAACCATACTGGGTTTGGGTATTCCGCTCTGGCTATGGAATGAGCGGTCAAGCTCGATCAATTTAGCTGATGCTGAATATAAAAAGCTTTTGTCTCAATACTATCTATCTCAATTGAGAATTGCGGCCGAGGTGAGGGACGCCTATTGGAATTACCAGAAGTCAAAAATTGAGTCTGATTTGGCTTTACGTAGGCATGAGAATGCAAAGAGCTTAGCTATTGATGTTGAAAAGAGATTTAAGGCTGGAGACTTATCCCGCGCAGATCTTCATCAGGCTAATGGGGCTCTCGCATCATCAGAAGCTTTTTTGGTCGAAGCACAGGCTAACGTTATTAATGCCGAGCAAAGGGTACGCTCTCTATTGGGCAGTGAAAATCTAAAGAAAATTCAATTCGGTGACATTGCTAAAAATATTGAACCGTTACCCAAGGTTCCAGAAAACTTATCAGGACTAAACTCAAGCTTGCCAATCGTTGCAGCACTTGTAGATCAGCTAGAGGTTGCTAAAAAAGCAGTAGATTTGGCAAAGTCTCAAACTCGGGCTTCTCCGCAATTGCAGTTATTGACTACAAAGGGTCGTGAAGTCTACGGCGTTCCCTATCAGCAATCCGTTACTGTGGGATTGAAAATACCTTTTGGCTCAGAAGCTCGTAACACCAATAGATTGGCAAGTGCTACTGCTGAGATGGTGGATTCAGAGGTTCGATTGTCCTATGAGCGGGAGTCTGCATTAAGTAATGTGGAATCAAATGTGGCTTTAGTGAGGTCGGCACAAATGAAGCTTGGCGCAGCAGATAAGCGCTCTAACTTAGCCAATGAAACACGACATTTTTTTGACAAATCATTTCGCTTTGGTGAAACCGATTTACCCACAAGACTACGTATTGAGCTTGAAGCAGTTGATGCAAATAGACAGGCTGCAATTGCAAAAATCAATTACGCAGTTTCAGTTTCAAATTTACGACAGGCCCTAGGTCTGTTGCCAGAGTAAGGTCACTTAACCCATGAATTTATTGAACAAATACAGTCAGTTTGTATCGCAACTATTAATTGCACTGTCAATGACAATCGTATCAGCGGCTTATGCAGGACCTGGCCATGGAGAAGATAAGCCTACTACGGCACTAACTCAGATATCGCCCCGTTTTTATGCTGAATCTGATCTTTATGAGGTGGTAGGAGTAATTAACGGTAAGGAGATTTCACTTTACCTAGATCGCTACTCCTCAAATGAATTAGTAAAGGGGGCTAAGATTGAAATTGATCTTGATGGCTCCAAGATTAGCTCAGAGCCCCATGGTGATGGAGAGTATCTCTTTCGTCTAAAAAACAAAATTAAAGATCAACCTACTGCGATCACCATCACAATTATTGATGATGGCACTCCGGATATCCTCGCAGCCACTATCGATCTAAGTTCTTTTGAACGTCCCTCATTAATTACTTTGAAATCAGGAATAAAGATATTGCTTTATTTCAGTCTCTTGATGGCAATTGCCTATTTTTCTTATCGCAAGAAAGAGATATTAATGACGTATGCAAAAAAATTAATTAAACAAATCAAGGAGCGGGTATGAATCGCAAACAGAGGGATTTTGTATTGCGCCCCATTGTCCTAATTGGCTTATCGGTAGCGCTATTTGCTTTTAAAGTGCATGCCGGGCCAGGTCATGGTGAGTCGGAAGTATCCCCAGTTCAAGGCGACGCCCCTAAAAGGCAATCGGATGGCAGTCTTTTTATTCCTAAATCCGCGCAACGACAGTTGCATGTGATGACAACTCCTGGCCAGTTTGGCGAATATGCCAAAACCTATGATTTAGCTGGAAAAGTCATTATGGATCCTAATTTTGGCGGTAAGGTCCAAGCTATTGTTGCTGGCCGAATTACGCCGGGGCCAGCTGGCTTTCCATTACCTGGCCAAAAGGTTAATAAAGGCGATGTCTTGGCCTATGTAACGCCAGAAGCTGGCCCAGGAAAATCAAGGTCGCTTGCTGAAAGTCGACTAAAGCGTTTGCGAGATCTCAGCGATACAGTTCCTCGTAAGACTATTGAAGAGGCAGAAGCCGCAGTCGCTAATGAAGAATTAAGGGCTCCAGTGAGCGGAATTATTTCTACTACAGGTGTCGTATCTGGCCAAGTAGTGCAAGCAAGAGATTTGATCTTTGAGGTCGTTAACCCATCCAAGCTATTGATAGAGGCGCTTGCCTACGATTCAAATCTTAGTAAGAACATCGCTGATGGCAAGGTGGATGTCAATGGCAAAGTGATTAAGCTCAAGTATCTTGGTGGTGGACAGACCCTCAGAGAGCAAGCTTTGCCGCTAGCATTTTCCGCTAATTCGGACGACCTCCATTTTTTACCGATAGGGCAGCCTATTCGAGTATTTGTAAATACCGATAGCAAAGTCACTGGAGTAAAAGCGCCTTCAAAATCATTAGTCAAAAGCGGCTCGAACCAAACAATTGTCTGGATTAAAAAGTCTCCTGAAATATTTGAACCAAGAACAGTTTTATATGAGCCTTTAGATGGTCAGAACATTGTCATTACTAGCGGAATCAAAGATGGTGAACGAGTCATTACTGGTGGGGCATCACTCATCAATCAAATTCGTTAAGGACTAAGACATGTTTACTTGGTTACTTGATTTCAGCTTAAAAAATCGCATGATAGTGATTTTACTTAGTGCCATATCGATGGTCTATGGTGCGTACACCTTAAGCAAGATGCCGGTGGATGTCTTTCCCGACCTGAATAAGCCTACTGTCACCATCATGACTGAGGCTGGTGGCATGGCTTCAGAAGAGGTGGAGCAGCTCATTACCTTCCCACTCGAAACGGCTATGAATGGTTTACCAGGGGTAGAAGCCATTCGCTCAGTATCTAGTGCTGGCCTCTCTTTCATATACGTTACTTTTGACTGGTCTGTAGACATCTATCGCGCCAGGCAAATGGTGTCAGAAAGACTGTCATCTATGGATGGAGCTATTCCGGATGGCATTGTTTCGCGTATGGGGCCCATTAGTTCGATCATGGGTGAGATCATGCAAATTGCCATTCCGATTGATGAGTCAAAGATTTCATCTATGCAGGTTCGTGAGTATGCTGACTGGGTTCTGCGACCAAGGTTAATGGCTATCCCTGGGGTAGCTCAAGTCATCCCTATTGGTGGTCAGGTTAGGCAGTTCCAGGTGCAACCCAATACCCGCCGCATGGCGGAGCTAGGGCTTAGCATCTTCCAGATCGAAGATGCACTGCGAGGATACTCTTCAAACACGTCTGGTGGATTTCTTGAATCGAATAATCGTGAGTATCTCATTCGTCATATTGGACGAACTTCCAGCCTTGAGGATTTAAAGAACATTGCCGTATCAAATCGTAATGGACAAACAATACTTTTAAGGCAAGTTGCAGATATTACGTTTGCACCAGCAGTTAAGCGAGGTGATGCCGGTTATGAAGGTGGGCAAGCAGTCATTTTAGGTGTACAAAAGCAACCTTCAGCAGATACGGTGGCGTTAACGAAAAAGATTGAATCTGCAATTGCAGAATTAAAGCAGGGCTTGCCAGCTGGCATGGAGTCTCCGAAAGTAACATTTAGACAGGCGAGCTTTATTGATGCATCCATTAGCACTTTAGAGGGTAAGCTCATTGGCGCATCAATCTTTGTTGCCGTGGTGCTGTATTTCTTTTTGGGAACAATTCACCCAGTTCTCATCTCACTGACAGCAATCCCAGTTTCTATTCTGTTAACTGCCCTGGTTTTTAAGTACTTTGGTTTATCAATCAACACAATGACCTTAGGAGGCTTAGCCATTGCTATTGGCGGCCTGGTTGATGATGCAGTAGTTGATGTGGAAAACGTGATTCGTCGTCTTAGAGAAAATCTAGATAAAGCATCTTTAGATCAATTAAGTCCATTAGCAATTGTGAGAGCCGCCTCGCTTGAGGTAAGGACTGGAATTATCTATGCTACGGCGATCATTGTTTTAGTATTCATCCCATTATTTGCATTGCCAGGAATAGAGGGGCGACTATTTGTCCCTTTAGGCATTGCATTTATTGTCTCTACTCTTGCATCGCTTTTAGTTTCAGTCACAATCACGCCAGTACTCTGCTTTTATCTACTGCCCTCAATGCAGTCCCTAAGAAATCACGATACCAAGATTGTCACTTGGCTTAAAAGCCATTATGAGGTTCAGTTATCAAGTTTATTAGCAGCTCCTAAAAAACCTCTGATGTATGCCTTTGCATCTGTCATCGTAGCTGCTGCCAGTGTTCCCTTTATGGCGAGCTCATTTTTACCACCCTTTAATGAAGGGACTTTACTGATCGGCTTGCGTCTGAATCCCGGTGTTTCACTCTCTGAATCGGCAGGAGTAGCGAGTCAAGCAGAAAAGTTGGTCAGGCAGGTTCCTGAGGTAACTTATGTGGGACGCCGAAGTGGCCGAGCCGAATTGGACGAGCATGCAGAGGGTGTGCATGTGAGCGAGTTAGATGTTGGTTTAAAGCTGGCAGGAGACTTAGACCGCTCAATTGCTGAGATACAGGCAGATATTAGGTCAAGATTAGTTAACTTGCCGGCTGCAATTGCGATCGGTCAGCCAATCTCGCATCGTATAGATCACATGCTTTCAGGGGTTCGGTCGCAAATTGCAATTAAGATTTTTGGGGATGATTTAGATGTGCTGCGTAGCCAGGCTGATCTTTTGAGAACTAAATTAGCAGGTATTGAAGGCTTAGTGGATTTGGAGATTGAAAAGCAGGTTTTAGCACCACAAATCAAAGTCAGAATTGATTACGATAAGGCGGCACAATATGGAGTTTCAACTTCTCAGGTTATGGCCACATTGCAAGGCATCGTTGAGGGTGAGAGGCTCTCGCAAATTATTGAGGGAAATCGACGGTTTGCTTTGGTGGTCAAGCTACCAGACTCAGCAAGAAATTTAGAGGGTCTTGCTGATATCTTGATTGATTCACCCAATGGGAAAATTCCACTCTCAAAAATTGCCAGTATTGAAGATGGGGATGGTCCAAATCAAATTAGTAGAGATGGTGGCAAGCGAAGAATTGTCTTGTCGGCTAATGCCTCTAAGCGTGCCCTGTCGAATATCGTGGTTGACATTAGAGCTGCAATCTCTAATCAGACCCTTCCAGAAGGGTACTTCATTACGCTAGATGGTCAATTTAAAGCGCAAGAAGAGGCATCTAAGTTAATTGGTTTGCTGTCAATTGGATCATTTCTCTTGATGTTTGCAGTTTTAAATAATCGCTATAAGTCCATGCGCTTATCTTTAATGATTATGTCTAACATTCCCTTAGCTATGGTCGGGGCCGTTATTGGTTTGTGGATCTCAGGTCAGCCACTCTCGATCGCTGCATTAATAGGATTTATCACGCTAGCAGGAATATCTGTACGTAACGGAATCTTAAAAATTAGCCATTACCTCAATTTGATGCAGTCAGAAGGTGAATCGTTTAGCCTGGCAATGATTATTCGCGGATCAATTGAGCGTTTAAGTCCTGTGCTAATGACAGCTTTGGTCACGGCTTTTGCCTTGGCGCCATTGTTATTTGAAGCGGAGCGTCCTGGTACAGAAATATTGCATCCAGTAGCAGTCGTTATTTTCTCTGGGCTCATCAGCTCTACCTTATTGGATACCTTTTTAACGCCAGTCATGTTTTGGCTTTACGGAAAAAAGGCATCCGAAATTGCATTAAGCAGCATGAAAACTAACGAAGTTTTTTAATTTTAAGGGGTCTATATGAAATCAATGATGGTGATTGCCACCTTGCTAATCAGTTTTATTAGCCCAGCCCATGCTGGATCTGGCCATGAATTAAAGCCAATGCATGGCGGTGTCATAGTTGAAGCCAAGGACATTGATGTTGAATTGGTTGCAAAGGCTGATAGCCTATCGCTGTATTTGACGGACCACGGTAAACCAATACCCCTAGACGGTGGGACCGCAAAGCTGACAATCTTAATTGGATCAGAGAAAAAAGAATATGAGCTACTACCTAATGGAGAGAAATTCGAACTGAAAGGAAGCTTCGCCACTTCTAAAGGGGCTAAGGCCATAGCAGTTATCAAGATAAAGACGAAGGTAATTACAGCAAGATTTAATTTATAAGTTAAATCACTTCAATCTAGTCTGCATATCGGGGCGTCGTAAAGTGCTCGTATTGCTGTCGTTGATTGGTTGAGCTATGTTCCGCCAAGGACCGCTTTGGGTCGATAGCGGTCCTTGAGGAGAGCCACTCCCTAACTAAGGGATGCCGTTAATTTAACTCCAGCCTTTTCAGCACTCTAGTGACTTGGGTTGAAGTCCACTGATTGCCTCTAACCGTGGGGCAATCTGCCTCATTAAGTGCTCCAGCAATTGCACCTAAGGACATCTTCTGTTTAACCATGGGTATAAGTAGTTTCTTGATGGATCTAGCAAAGCCTAGAGCCTTATCAGATCTCACTTGATTAAGAAGGGCAGTGTTAGCTCTCAAGCCACCTAGTTTGACACCATTAGACTTGGCTACAGCTAGCGCAGCCTTAGTCCTTTGGGATATGAAGGCTCTCTCTTGTTCAGCTAGTGCTGCATAAATATGAAGTTGAAAGTTATCAGCCTGGGGTAGGTTTGCTACTCGGAATTGAACTGTCTTGTCATCCATCAATGTAGCAATGTAAGAAACCTTTCGACTTAACCGATCTAGCTTAGCAACCAGTAGGACAGCCTTCTCCTTACGGGCGAGATTCACTGCCTTGAAGAGCTCTGGTCTAGAGTCATCACTGCCTGACAGCACCTCTACAAACTCGTTAATGACGGTATAGGGCTGTCCAGAGAAGTTTTGAAGGTAAGTATCAATGTCTCGAGTCTGTGCCTCTAGTCCCAATCCAGAACGACCTTGTTCTTGTGTGCTGACTCGTATGTATGTGACGTATTTGATCATCCATCACAGTAACACATACTGCTATGATCGTTGTGCCTGTAATGGTCAGGATAAGAGGAGAATCAGGAGGCTCTAGGAAGCCTGTGGTGACCTCTGAATAAAGAGGCTACCCTTGCATTGGAAGGTTGAAGCGTGGTGTCCTGAGGTGTCCTAGTGAGGACTGGAGGATCTCTTGGGAATAGCTCATTTCAGAGTGATTTGAGAGCTTTTTGCTGACCCCTCTGGGGGGTATTTGCGTGGACTTTATGGATCGATGGGTAGAGAAATTTTTATTTCTAATTTATTTCCATAAGTCAGATAACTGGATTTGGTCTGCCCCCAGCATGAACCATGTAATGAGTATTAATAAGCCACCAGCAGAAAATAGCAGAATAAAGATGAAATAAGTTTCCCTCTCATACTTGGGATACTTTTTTTCAAGGTATACATAAAGACTAGCAATGCTCCAACCAAAGATAACTAGGGTAACTGCAAGTAACATTAGTGTTCTCTAGTTATTTAAATAGATACGGAAAGGCAGAGGGCTTCTTCTCATTGTTGCTAATGCCAGCACCAAATCGTGACGCCCATGCAATGTCTCTTTTCCACTTAGCTTCATTCCACTTCTTAGCGAGGTAAATAACCAAGGCAATGATTATTAGGATGTTGACTATTGTTACTAGCATTAACTCTTAACCTTTTTTCTTTGAATTCTTAACTAACAACACTATCCCTGTAATGGGTGCAAAGAACACTCCTAGGAAAAACCATAGCCAAGCATTTCCCCCTGTCTGTTGAGCCCAGTAGGCACAGAAGATCCCAAAGAGGAAGAAGGGGATTCCAGAGTATTCATTCATCACTTCTTGTCCCCAGTAGTCCCCACATTACCCTTAACAGGGTTCTGCACAGGCTTACCTTGAGATACTGGAGTAACTGGTGGAACTGTAGTTGGTCTAGTGGTACTACCTTGGTTACCAGCATAGGGTGATGCAGCATGGGATACCAGTGGTGAAACTAGTAGGAAACCTAGGAGGGCTAGTGGGATTTTTTTCACTAGTAATACTTCAATTGGGGTACGCTCTCAGGAGGCTGCTTGTTGCAAGCAATCGACCAGTTTATCCAGCCGACTGTTAACGGAACCACTGGAACCCAAGCACTAGTAACCTTATCATCATTAGCATAGGCATCAAGTACGGAGCCATTACCCATGTTTGCTGAATATATTGCAGTGTATAAAACTCTACCCCTATCTCCCTTGCAGTCATATTCCCACTGCTGTTTCAAGGATAGATAAGTTTTTGCTTGGTATATTTTTGGAGTTTTGTTATCCATTAATAACCACATCTTTACATAACCATTTAGCGGCTTAATAGTATCAAGGTCAACATAGTTAATCTTTGGTTCACCAGCTTTATTAACATTAGTCCACTCGGCAAATGAAGTGCTAGCATTTAGCATCAGCAGAATTAAAACCAATAGTTTTTTCACGGTTGCTCCTCAAAAGGCTCTCTAGTAACCACTCCAACCCTCTGTCCAATAGGAGTAGGGCAGTCAGGACTCACCGACTTCTCAGTCCTATTCACAAACTCTTCATCTAAGGCTGCCCTAGTAAAAGCCTCAGCCCTCTCAACTTCCTCTTGCATACGCTTGGCTAACTCTGAGGCAGGAATGACCTTAGCTTTCAGTAGTCTCTCTTGAGCTAACTGCTTATAAGTCTTGGTGGCTACTTTGCCTAGGTATTCGAGGTCACTCATATCAATCCCACTGGTACACCACCATAACTATTAGCACCTTCATCACCACTCAGGATCAACCAGTAGATAACCACAAATATACCAAAGGGAACTAGCATCAGTAAGACCCATAAGCCACTGTGATTGGTGTCATGCAGTCTTCTAATCATAGCTGTGAGGTGAGGGGGAATGGAGATTACAGCAACTATCAATAACACTATTGCCAGTTGATCACTGACTGACGATAGAAAGACAATCAGAAGTCCATTGACTACACCCACAAGATAGAACCACCAGTATTCACTTGGACTAGCTCTACCATCAGCATCTAGAAACTTTGATAAACAGATCTTGGTCGACTCGATTAAGTCCATTGGTAACCTTTGGTTATGTATTCTTTAACTATAGACCCTTGGCTACTTAGCCATCCAGCTATCCCTATCCAGTGGTCTCACTGGGACTGGTGGTTGACTATCAGGTAATGGAGTAGCTGTGTAAGAGCCACCAATGGCTGATCCATTGACATCCCTGTAGGTAGTATTGCCACCATAGCTACTAGCAGAACCTATAGGTGACCCAATGCGATCATAGTAAGTAGTCTGTCCACCATAGGTAGTAGATGAGCCTGTAACCTGACCATTGCGATCTGTGTAGTTAGTATCCCCAGCAAATACAGTGGGTGAACCTAGGGTCACTGAAGTTACTACTAATGCAGCAAGTAGCTTATTCATTAGGGATACCAGCTCTCTCATTCTTGAGATAGATACAGTAACCAGCATCATCATTCCAAAAGCCTAGCCCCTCTTGTATAGGTTCACCAATGGTGTATCCAGTTTCATCAAAGGTATCCTTGGCATCTTGGCGAGCTTTGGTACGAGCTGGGTTGATATAGGGGGTATATGGTTTATTCATGGTGATCCTTATGCAAACTTATTGAAGGGAGCTGGGTAGCTAATCTTATTGATTGCTTTCAGCTTGAGTGACATATTCGTACCACTTGAATACACACCATAAGTCATCGTCTTAATCTTGTGACCAACTATGTGTGCAGCTACAGTCTCATCTACACCAGCGTTCTCTAAGAGGGTTGCTACCGTACCTCTGAATGAGTGGAACGTGAGTGCTTCTCCATAGCCCAGTGAACTTTTAATCCTACCGAAGCGTTGACTCAGTGGAGCACTGCGGTTGTCATACTGGTTATCCGCTGTGGAAGCAATGATGTATTCATCAGTAGTCTCTGCATACAGTCTCTTAAACAGCGGAAGGATTGCATTATGGATAGGCACTTCTCTGACACCATCCTTAGTCTTGGACTTAGGTAAGTAAAAGTACTTCTCTTCAAGGTTGACATCCTCCTTCTTCATCTCCGCAATCTCATTGATCCTGCAGCCCGTGTAAGCACCGATGATGAAGATGTTGAGCATTCCTACATGCTTAGTCTCTTGCACCTTCTCATAGAGCTTCAGTGCATCTACTACAGTCCAGTTAGACCTCTTCTTCTTATTCTTCTTAACGCTCCCACGCACCACCTCAGCCAATCCAGTAAAGGGATTCTCAGCGTTGTGGGCTACCTCACCAGCAACCTTTAGATACTTGTAGAAAGACTTATATGAGATGAGGACTCTATTGATTGAGGACTGAGTAGCACCCAGACCCACTAGCTCATCTGTCCACTTCTTAATTGATTTAGCTGTCAGGTCATCTAGTGTTTTACATACACCTAAAAACCTATCCACATCTCTGATCATTTGATCTTTAGTCTTAGGATTTTGCTCGAGTGATGCAACCCAACCATCCCTATGAGGGGCGAGTCTGACGAGAGCTCCAGCTACTTCAGAATGGAAATCCATTACAGCTTTGGTAGGAATGAATAGGCTGGACATCTCTAAGTAGTTATTCCACTCAGGATCTTTCAATAGCTCCTCCTCAGTTTGACCCTCGAATCTGTTCCTAAGCTCTGTGGCTCTCTGTAAAAGTGGCTTAGTAAGAGAACCTCTAGCGAAGGCTATTTCACCTTTCCACTGGGAGAGATATTGATACGATCTATTGGCTGCTTCTGTCTTGCTGTGAGTCTCTAGTGACTTGATGAATCTGACCCGATTACCGAGCTTGGCTCTACATTCTTTAGGGATTGTGAGTACAGCAAACCATAAGCCATTTCGCTGTTCGAGGTGGGAGGGATTTCGCTTCTTATTGGAGGTAGTAGACAAGGTGTCCTAAGGTTGATTTACCACCTAGTTTTACCACGTATAGTGATTCAGTGGTAAACAATAAGCCACGTGATACCGTGCTTACAGGGCTACAGGGTGATAAATAGCTTAATAATGGAATGTCTCACCTCTTCCGCCAAGTCAATAGGTATTTCAAAGGTTTGTGGCAATACAACAGCCTTGTTACCAAAATCGTTACCAAAGCCATCCTGCGGGGTGGCTTTTCTTTGTAGTCCAAAGGCTGCTTAATTACGAGAATGCTTTGGGCTATGGTTTCTTCCTAGCGAAATCCATTTATTTAGGTTTAAGTAAGCCAATTAAGGCTAAGGCTCATTATTTGAGCTTTGTACTCTCGATAATCAATTCTTAGGGATTAAAAGCGCCACCCTCTTCAAGCGCTTTCAGATCATCTCCAGCAATTCCTAGTTCTTCCAATAGCTCGTGAGTGTGCTCACCTAGGAGTGGGGGATGTCGCGTCACTTCTTGGGGCGTGCCCATCAGCTTGACTGCAAAACCAATATTAGGAACCTTGCCTTCAATTGGATGATCAATTTCCATGCGCATCTTCCGATGTTGGCCATGCTCGCTATCAAATGCTTGGGGGTAGGTATTAATTGGCCCCGCCGGAATACCATCTGCCAGCAGCAGATCCACCCATTCTTCACTAGTTTTGCTAGCAAAGGTCTTTTCAAGTTCCATTGCCAGGATCAAACGATTGGCCAAGCGAAGCGGATTAGTTCTAAAAAGAGGATCCTCAAATAATTCTGGCCG
>Ga0164295_10002640_pt1 | contig 14654 bp, 27 predicted proteins | sample GEODES006metaG_FD_111798 | JGI IMG/M metagenome (GOLD analysis project Ga0164295, IMG submission 111798) | Oligotrophic lake water microbial communities from Sparkling Lake, Wisconsin, USA - GEODES006 metaG | ecosystem: Environmental > Aquatic > Freshwater > Lake | place: USA: Sparkling Lake...
CCATCGGATACCGCTGGTACAATAAGAGTGACGGTAGATCCCGCAGGCCATATACCTGTGTCTAACGCGGCGGTTCCTATGGTTGTACTTCCAATGTTACCAGCTACAGTAAATACAGCAGTGGCGGGGACTGTGGAAACACCGTAGATACCTTGAAATATACTTCTTAGATTAATATTATATGTATTACTAGATGCAGTTCCAATAGTTATATTAGCAATTAGTCTAGGTATAGTTGGTGTTGGTGTCGTTGTTAATGTTGTAGTAGTTGTTGGTGTAGGGGTGCGGGTTAACGTTGTTGTGGTTGTCGGTGTCGGGGTACCTGTTTGTGCTGGTGTACTTGCAGGCGTTCTTGTCGGTGTATTAGAAGGAGTCATCGTCGGTGTTTTGGTCATTGTAACCGACGGCGTCTGTGTCATTGTAAGTGTAGTTGTGGTTGTTGGTGTCGGGGTACGGGTTTGGGTAGGGGTATTCGTAGGTGCAGCAGTAGCAGTGTTTGTTGGTGTATTGGTTTGAGTAGGTGTCGAAGTTTGTACAGGTGTTCTTGTTGGTGTTGGTGTACGTGTAGGTGTATTCGGTGGTGTAGCACCCGGGGAACCGGTCATGGAAGGGGTAACGGAAGGTGTAACCGTAGATGTAGCTTGTGGTGTCGCTATGGGTGTCTCGCCTGGTGTTGGGGTGGGTGTGGGTGTTGCCCGGGAGGTTGTTGTAGGTGTAACCGTAGGTGTTATATTCGGTGTAGGTTCTGGTGTGCTTGTGGGTGTTGGAGAGGGCTCTGGATTCTCCATATCAAAGTCCCCGTAAGCTACTAACAGGTAGGATGAGCCGGGCTCAAATCGAGTGAAGGGTGCAGAATAACCTGGTGCATATGATATGAAGCCACTGCCGTTAGAATTCGTTATAAGTACAGATTCAATATAATCGCCGTATTTACTGAAGTCTAACGGTACGCTATAAGGGTAAGTAAAGATATTATAACGTCTTTTAAATCTTAGAATATCTGGCTTTGCTGCATCTGGTAAAACTATTGAAAAAGATAACCCTTGCTTCTTAATAACAATATAACCTGTTGTGGGTTGGAAGGTTGTTATTGGACTTGAATATCCAGGCTGATATACACTAAACCCTGACTTACTAGCATTAACCCCTGCTATATAGTCTACGTATGTATCGTAGTCAGAGAACGGATATGGAAAAGCTCCGCTAAACTGAAATAGATTATATTTTTGAGTAAAGTTGACCGTCCGCACTCAAATATTTATGCTAAATTAGTTCAGAATAGCTACTTTAACTATCTTGGGTTTGGTATTTGCAAACTCTAAAGCATCCCGTTTGTTAGTAAAATATACATCTATAACAGGCATACTACCATTTGAAGCTTTGCGATCTATAACATCTGTACCTGTATCTACAGCGCGGACAATACCTACATTAGGAATTATAACCTCTGTATTGTACGGAATAACACGGGGGTCAACAGCTATTGAATCACCTTCCTTTAAGGTATATCCGGTAGAGCTTCTACGACGACTACTATCATAATCAGTACTACCACCTCTCGACCAATAGACTGTTAGCCGGACGGTTAATACTTTTAACTCCGTTTTGTCTGTTGCAGGTATAAAGATGTCTTTGTACTTCATGCCGCTTTTATTAATCACAATAGTTTTTGCAGCTTCTTGTTCTTTATCCAGGGATAGAGATGTTAACTCTTTCTTAACATCTGCGAGTGTTACCTTTTTAGGAATAAAGGATGTACCATTGAATGTTATGGTTGTAATTAAGAGTGTAAGCGCTGTGTAGAATATTCTCATAGGTTTACTATTGTATGAAGTTAGGAACCGGAAATCCACTTCCCTACTGGGAAGGGGGGGTTATAGAGGTTTCAGGCTGTTGCACCGGCTTGGGCTTGGGCTTCAGCTTCTTTTGTACGTCTATAATTGCTTTTACTTTACGTAAAGTAGTATCCATTATTGCACCGATATTGGAAAATTCATCATCACCGGAACGACTCTTCCTTAACATTTCTCTTAAGTCCTCCGCAACATGTTTCTTTATCTGACTGAGCTTTAAAACCCCATAGCCTTTGATTAATACTTTAGGATCCCAAGGGTCTTTTGTAGTACCATAGATAATACCCTCTTCTGCTTCTCTATACTCTTTGGCGGGGTACTGGTACGAGTCCGCATTTCTTGTCGTATTGTTAATACCAAGATTAGTGTATTGCTCGTAAATGCGATCTTGATCGTTATTCACTATAAATATTTATGTATGTTCTGCTTTAGAAACAATAAAAATACACGACTAAAAATTCAAGCATACAAATTAATACGAAAAAACATAGATTTATTCCAATGCTGTGAAGCTTGCGATGCAGTAGTACCTATTATATATAGAGTCTGCCCTATATGCAGGAATTATAAGTTTAATAATGACAGACATTATATGAAGAGAGTGCTAAGAGAGATTCTTAAAGAAGAAGATTCAGGCGCTATCTTTGACGATATACCTATATAAACATGTATTCGTTTAGATGTTGAGAGAGAAATCTAACCTTATCCATCAATTCTTTCTGCTTAACACCTTTAAGCTTCTTTGAAAGTTTATATAAATCTAAAATCATATCAGCAGTAATTTTTTTATTATGCTTATTACTCTTTGCTGTCATATAATTATTTATTCTTTTTGTAAACAAGTTGATCTTTTTTTGTTACAACATAATTAGTTGTATGAGCAATACTATTGACCAACTTAAAACCACTTCGGAAGAAATAACCTCGGAATTCGCAAAGTTCGATTCCGGTAATAATCTCGCGGGTACCCGCGCGCGCAAAGCCTGTCAAGCTTTAATTAAGATAGTGCGCGAAATTAGAAAACAAATCCAAGAAGTTAAAGTTAGCAGAAAAACCAAAAAAGCCTAATTAAAGGCTTTCTTGGTTTAGGTGAATCGCATAGATGGTCTGTCCTCTTCTGTGAAGAGCTCTATGATGCGAATATTATCTAAGATAAACCATTCGTGATTTATCTTGATACACCTCTTGGAGGGCGAGACTTCATTTACTTTACCCTCATGAACAATATTCTTGTTTATGGGATAGTTTATATATAGTACTTTTCTGTCGATAAGTTCTTCGATTTTCATGAACGTTTCTTTCCTGCATCACTTCTTTGTGCACGAAACATAGGTTTATGATTACGTCCTATTGCTTTTATTGGACGAATAAAATGTTCTCTTAAGGATTTTGCTACACGCTTGTTTGTACTATTATTATGTCTGCTTACTATTTTTGCCATTCCTCTATTCTAGAGGAACTTTAGAATAGGTGCAATAGATATATCTTACAGATATTGTAGGTTAGAGAAAATAAACTGTTAGCCTGTCACCGTTTTTTATTACAGAGAATGCTTTGAACTGGGCTCTTTCTTCTGTCATCTTGGTAAACATATCGGACCATTCTGATTCATGAATCTCTTTTATTGTACCGCTATATATGGTAACATTATAATTAGCGTTTATATTTTCTATAAAGTCGTCAAACATAGGTGATTTTATCTTAATAAACGCCTCGAGTACAGGTAATAGAGCTTCCCGATTATTATAACAAAACTCTTCAACCCTGGTCTTACAGGAGCAATTTGTTGCGCCTTTTTGCATACTTTCAATATCTGCATATAATTCAACAGGATGCTTATCTATAAGTATTTTTGCAAAATCCGAACTTGCATATATTAGTTGGCTAAAGTAATTCTGAACAACATTTTTATTATCCTTAAGTATATTCATAATTATAATTATAATTAGTTGAAGGGTTATGCAACCGCTTTTGTACACACACAAGTCAAATGACCACCGGACAGCCCGCCATAAACATCATACACAATAACCTGTTTGGATTGTTTCTTTTTCCAGCTGCAACTCACACTTGCTCCACCTGCGTAGCAAGAATTTCTTGCTACACCACACCCGGTAACAGTACATGAATCATCGCATCCTCCGGTACAGCTACAGTTTAAGTTATAATCTGTAGGGTTTGTAAGTGTAAAGCTACAGCCCGTTGTACGGTTACAAGGGTTGGTCTTCTGCCAGCCACCTCCTCGATTACAGCTCCCACTGAACGTTATATTACATTGATCCTGCAGAGCTGATATAGCAGCGATAAGACCTTGACAAGCCCCGATCATTAAATCAAGAACACTATTATACAGTTGATCTTTAGCAGCAAAAAGACCAGGCATCTCGGTTATAGCATTGATTGCTGCTGTCATCATCTCACTTGCAGAGGGGGAAAAAGGTGCTACCCAGCAAACAAGCTCATTAACTTTTGTGGGAAATGCATTACTACTGCCTGTTATTTTCTTACATACTGCAGACCACATTGCAGCATTGGTAGAATAATTAGTTACACTTAATCCGTTTGCTGCGGCCGCAGCTTGAACTCCTGCTTTTCCATTATCCAAAGCAATTTGAGCTGGCGCGCGGCAGCCTGCAGGTAAAGCATTGATAATATTTTGGCAAGTAGAAACAACAAAATTCCATGCAGATACTCCTGTATTATAATTTCCTCGAAAAGATGTGAGACTACCGTCACTATCTACCTTGTTTTTTATTACAGCACCATAATCTTTCGTCTTTATTTTATTTAATCCCTCAGTTACTTTTGCTTGTAACTGGGCTAAGTAACCGGCAAGAAAGCCAAAGCAGTCCCGTATTGGTGGTTTATTTAAAACATCTTGAACTCTAGGGACATTTATAGTAAAAGAACATCCCTTGGTAGCCCCGCTCCTTACACCATTAAGTGCAGCTATATCAGCTGATTGCTTTGCACTTATCTCACCGTTAACGCGGCCTTTGACAGCATTAAACCAGCTTATCCATTTATTTAACTTTGCTATTTCAGCACCCTTACTTGTACCTGCTTCTTCAAAATTGCCAAAATTGGTATTTGATGTACAGCAAAAAGGTGATATTAAGCTATCTTGAGGAACTACTTGTCCGAAGCAATATTGTGAACCAAGTTTAGCCCAAATACTTGATGCAGCACTGCTAATTTGACCCAAGATGCCTTGTATACCAGACATAGCTTTCTGCAGACCGGTACAAGTACTTGCTTGGTTTAATGGCCCGTTAATATATGTCTGTATTGCTTGTGAGGATGATTGTATATTAAACTGTTTTTCGTATTGTAAGACTGCTGTTGAAACTGTAGGCCGAACTAAACTCCACCATTTGTCAATTTCATCTGTTATTGCAGTTATTACGTTTGTTATAATTTCACCTCTCAGTGTCCCTGTAGCAAAAGAAGCTGCAGCAGCGAACACGGCTGAAACTAAAGCTATAAAAACGGCGAGAGCAACAGAAATCAGTGCTGCGACAGCATTGGTACAAGAACCGCTTCCACCCCCACCAGGTCCTCCTCCAGCTCCTCCTCCTCCTGCAGATCCCATATTATTATTTATCCCGAGTAACTTGTATGTAGCACAGAAGTTACTAAGGTCCTTTCTTTTGGTTGTATGAAAAATATTGTGATGGGTTTATATCCTAGATATCCGTCAAAATCAATCTTATAGGTAGTATTACTTTTATTATATTCAATTAATGAGACGTAGCTACCGCTTGTAGTTATTACTGCGCTCTGGGGTATAGTAAATTTATCCGGATCGCCAAAGAAGTAGTATTGTTGAAATATATTGCCGTCAACCGCATTATAGGCTGATGTTGTTATAAAGTATGCTTGTGCTGCAGGTGCCAGTTCCGTTGAATATGCTGTTGTGGTATCTGTATTAGAAAAGGGATTGACTATAGCTTCTATGTCATTAAGCACAGCTGCTGTAGAGGGTATTATATTAAATTGTGAGTGCAGGCTTGAGAGTGAGCTTAAGGAAGTATAAAAGCCTAAGGTAAACGGCTCTATGTCCTGGTAAGAAGATGGCAGGACATCCTTGTTAATATGTATCTTTGTAGAAGACATATAAGGATTAATTGTAGTGCCAGATATACTAATATAAGGTGAAACATATAGAGTGATGGATTTACCTGATACCTCACTATTAATACAACCACCGTTAAATCCTAGTACAGCAGAAAGTGTAGGAGAAGATAAGTCCTGGACGAATGTACCCTGGGGGCCTGTATACATATAAGTTTTAATATTTGAATCAGTAAAACTTACATCGCTTATTTGATATGTGTTGATGTTAAAATTATAAGGTAGGTCGCTAATAAATTCATCGTTGTTATTATAGAGATTTGCATAAAGGTATGGGTATATGCCTTTGTTAGCAAATAGAGTACCAGTTACTACATTGGTTGTTACGGGAACACTTAGTGTTACTGATTGGCGTAAAGGGTATATATCGTTAAAATTATTGAAGAGGGAGATAGCTGTGAGAAGCTCGACCCTATTGCTTGCTCCTACTAAATTATTATTTGTAGCTATATTTGCGAGGCTATTTCGTAATTCTATAATTTTATTAATCTGATATGAGGGGAACGTATAGGCAGAAAGAAGCATATACTGGTTCGCCACACCCACAGAGGTTGTAGGTTGTGTAAAGCTAACAAAAGATGATAGAGATATTTCACCAGAAATACAATTAGTTAATGTCTCGTTATAAAATGTTTCAGAGAAATCAAAGGGACCTGTTTGATTTTGATAGCCTAACCCTCTTGCATCCATTCGATCATAATCTGCAGTACCAAAGAAAGTCAACTTAGGATAAAAGACCCCTGTGGTATCATTATATCTTTTATCAAACTTCGCATTTAAGTAATTATAATTAATAACACTACGTACAGCTGTAAGGGTTCTAAATGCAGTTTTATTATTATCCACTCCTAGTTCATAGGATCCTTGGGTTATGTAGGTAGGGAAGCGAGCACTGACCACGTGGTATACGGAACTATAGTAAGCAGAAGGTATGTCGGTAATTGTTACATAGTACGACGTATTAATGGCATCCTCATCATCAATCGGTATGATAAAAGTACTTAAATTAAATGTTCTGGTCGCTGTAAGACTTGTCATCATGCTATGGTTAAAAGCAATCTTACTGGTCGATAGTGTCGAACCCCAACGAGTATATCTACCACCAGAAAGCCCTTGCATAATGGGACCGTTTTCGGGATAACTTGTGAAATCTTCTTCTATATAGTTTGCATATCCTGCGTCGGTTGTAAAGAAAAGAAATGAACCGTATTCGAAGATATTATTATTAAATGGATACAATATACTTACCTCGGTACCGAAAGGTATAGAGTCAGCAGATCTACCATTAATAAATACGGTTGCCCATTCTTCTTGGAGTAAAACTTGGTTAGACTTTAGAACATAAATAGGTTCTGATAAACTATTCTGTGGATACCATCTTCCAATAGTTTCACCTACAGAAGTCAAATATGATACAATAGTGTAAGAAGCGGATAGTATGAATGGGGTATCTTGAACTTTATAGGGTGTATTAATTTGACCAGTATATGCATAGAGAAGTTCTGCAGTACTCAGAACCGTGTAATATGATTCATAGGTATTAATAAATTTATTACCAGTCCCAAAATTAATATACTCATCAAGATCGTTACCAAAAAAGCATGTGGCAGAGAACTTTGTTGCATATGTTACCAGTGAACTACCGTCACCCTCTTCATAAATCTTGGTACCTGCGGAAAGAGTGTTTATAGAATTATCTCTAAAATGTGTTATTATTTTATTAAATGACGAGTCGGAGGATGGCGGTATTGTGCTTGTGCCTACTGTCCAGCCATATGCATGAGATAGTACCTCTACAGGGTCGAAAGTTAATTGATACTCAGTAAAGCTCTGTAACGGGTCTCTCTCGCAATTGAATAATGCTAACGCTGTTGCATAATCATTACTGATTAACTGAAAGCCAGATAACGCAAGCGCATCAGCTTGAAATTGATTGATAATAGCACCAAGAGGAAGACCACCACCGTATATGTAATTATCAAAATATGTAGCACAAGGAGACTGAACTAAAGACTGCCACGGTATAGCTTTCAATACTGAATATGTTTGTATGTCAGTAACCTCCTCGGATGATGCACTGAGGGTGGGTAGCAGCATCCATTCGGGTGAAAAGAAGTTTAACTTACCGTTGAAGTTATTATTAATGAACTTTAGCTCACCGATATAGTTAGGACTATTGAGTGAAAAGATTAGATTACGAAAATCTTCCTGGGAAGGACGGTCGCCCGTTTTAAACCTTGAGAATAATTCTGCTATAGATCTAGTATACATATAATTTTACCAATCCTGATGCACTTAGACTATTGTAATCAATAACCCCTTCATAAGATAAGGTCATTAGCTTACCCGGTAGTGTACCTATATCTAGACTGTTTATAAATACATCAGAGGTGAGACTCCTGTATAAACTAAGCTGGTTACTTGATAGTAATGCAATATTAATAGCATCATTACATGCTTGCATACTATACTCCGATAAATTATAGCTATCATAACCTAGGAAAAAAGGTACCGCACTTAGCATAATAAAATCGTACGACGGTATAGTTTTAGAGTCTTCACTATAAAAACTATTTTCGTCCGCTTGAAGATCTCTAATTATCTTAAACTTATTCAAGCTTAAATTCCCTCTTTACCTCATCAATAAGGGTTTTCAGATAATTGTTGTATTCTTCTTGAGCTTTCTTAAGATAGGCTTTTGTTCCGTAGCTTCTACCAAACGCAATTTGTACTTCGGCTCCGTGCAGGTAAACATAAGCTCTAAAAATATTATTGTTAGTCAATCTTTGCATAGTACCTAGTGAAGGATTTTTATTCACTTTATCGAAAACTGCTTTAAATTCTGGTGTTCTATTTGCCAGTTCGTTTAGTTTTGTAAGTCTGCCTCGAAGCTCCTTGTAATCTTCAGGTGTACCATCTATAAAAATACCATCTGCAACTTTATTGCGTATTCGTTCTTCGGTTGAATTCTTTGCTATTGCAGCTTTATTAGGTAACTCTTTGAAATCAGTATTCATTGCACCGTATCCCAGAGCGGCAAGAGCTGCAGCTTTCCCTACAGTCTTGATCTTATTCATAATACCCTCGTTCAATAGGTCTGTCTCTAATAAGAACTTAACTTCTTTTTCATCAAGACCGCATCTCTTAGCTTCATACAACAGACTGATTGTGTCGTTTTCGTTTCTTGCACCCAGATAGGACATTAAAATATTTATTAAAAAACATGGCTCTTTCTATATATTCCTTAGTCTTAATCCTTTTGTTAGAAGGTACTAATGACTTTAAGATTTTGTCGTCATTTAATGATAGATAATAACAGACTTATATCAAGATTTTTCTTGAGATTCCCATATGTAACATTTACTCTAGATGGATGAAAAATAACTTCCTATTTGGTATTCTGGCCTTCTCTAAGCTGAAAAACATCGAAAACCTTACTCGCGTCAATCAGTTGGATAGCAGCTATCATTCGGAAATGGTTCCTCGATTTAAAACAGAAGAAGAAGCTGTCGAGTATGCAGAAGAAGTTTATCTTAATCTACAGGCAGAAAAGTTTAAACAAGGTAACGTAGTTCTATTCCGATATCCGAAGAATATAAAGAGCGGACAAATATCAGAAAAAGCGGAAGTGATCCGTATATTGAATAGACCTTCTTTCAGTCTACCCGAGCTACACAGGAAGGGTCTTAAGAAAGGACTATGCTGGGTGCATATCGATATGTCTGAAGTAAAGGAAAAGATGAAGCAAACAAAAGACGACTTTTATATTTGGTTCGATAAAAAGACAGATAGTTTCGTTGTTGTCGATGACCCAAGCTTACAAGTCTAGATTTCCCATAATAAAAGGGATTGAGCAGATAGCAAGAAGACCAATCGACGCATAGACCGCTTCCATTAAAATTTTACCCTCTCTGGATGGGCGGCATCCTCAGCAGATTGCATTGTAGGTACATCTGGGTATTTTGTCTTATACTCCGATTCTTTTTGTACGGGAGTACAACTACATAAAATTAAACTAAGTAGAATAATCTTCTTCATATAATCTTTAATAATTTAAGCAATATAAGCGTTGAGAAGATGAAAGAAACGAAAGAAAATAGAGTACGTAATAACTCCATCTTATGATTATGAAAGTCAAGCCATACTTCAAAATCTGATCTTAGTTTATTTTGTTTAGCTAATTTTCTCATTTCCAATTTAGACAGCTTGGTATAGAGCTTAATCATACAATATTTTACTATAAATACATATATAAGCAATGAAGTATCAGCTGACAACTTCCTATGTAAGGCTTTTTAACGGAGAGCACTATATACACGGTCTATACGATACAGACGAGTCGGGGTATCCGTTCTATCGATTCTTTTATTACAGAGACAATGCCGTCAAGTACCGAGATGAAAAAGAACAGCAAGGAGAGAAGTGGAATCCAGTTAACAAGTATAAGTGGGTGAGTATTGTTAACTCTTTTAACACAAAGGAATTTACCGGGGAAGGTTACCCAATATTTTTATGAGATATACATATGCACGTACGGGCTCACGAAACGTATACGGCGGTGATCCTGCAGCTGTAGTTCTCTCGAGATTAGTTACTTCTGTTAGCTGGACTGCACCAATACGTCAGACGGGTAGAAATAAGAAAAGACTGACTCTCAACTGGCACAGAGTCGGTCGGTATTTTTATTACGAAGAACACGCACGTCGGTTTTATAATTTTCTAGCTAAAAAACGAAGTGAGAGACAGCCTAAGATAGATGAATTTTTTAGCGGGACTGCAGAGGCGCAAGGTTTTACAAAGGAGGGGCTACCAACCCAAATATTATTATGAATATAAGTGTGTTTGAAGTTTTCTATTATATTGCTATTGCTATAGCTGTATACGCAAAGTTACATTAAGAAGAATTTTGCTATAAGAGCAATTAGCCCGAGAATAATAATTAGGACTACAATAACAGAATAGTCATTCACTATCTTTTTTATGATACGCTCATACCACTTCAGATGATATAAATTACTCATCGATATTAAGAGGGATACCTTCCAGAGTATATACCGGTATCAAATAGCCTTGGAGTTTCTTTTCGAAGGATGTTTTTATAATAGCAGGTATATCGGGTATATCTACAGAGATAGGTTGGGTTAATACAACAAAGGGATGATCGTCGGTGATGGGGGTGGCAGGTTGAATCTTATAAAATTTCTTAATCGAGCCTAGGGTTGTATCATAGATTGTTTGTACGGGCAGTATACCGTTATAAGTAACTCCGGCAGTTGTGTATTTATATGCATGTTCTGTTCTCCGTACGTCAAGAAGAGAGGCATAAGGTTTCGTTACTTTGTTCTTACGGTACTTCACACTTGCCCTCTCATCATCCAAAAGCTTGCACAAACACCCTCGATAGTCACTCCTGCGTTGAAGGCATTCTCCTGCTCAATTAACCATTCATAATCATTTATAACAGTTGTAGCATAAAGTTTATAATAACGGCTCGTCTTGCCTGTGGTATCAAACGCGGTAACTTTTCTGAGAAGAAGTTCTGTATCCTTATTCTGACTATCTTCTTGGAAATTTGATATAAGATCGTACATACGCTTCCCTCCATATGTCATCTTAAGAAGATCTTTATGCCGTTTGTGTAATTTATATCTCATAAAAATTTAGGTATGCCTTCTAGGGTATATCTAATACTGTAGGGTGTACGCAAGATGGTATAATCTTCCCGGTATCTCAAGCCAAAGAATCTCATGTCTTTCTCTATATCAAATATATCATGATGATTGTATTTTGTAGGTGGCTTAGTACCAATTAAAAATTCTTGTTGTTCTGGAGTAAAATTAACACCGTATTTTTTTGCAGTACTAATAACTGTCCCACCATAGATATAGTAGAAAAGATCTATGCCCATCATGCTTTCACATTTGTGTGTTTTTCTTGCCAATCTTGTTCCGTATTTTGTATCGTAGAGCATAATAATTATCTAGGGTAGTCAAGATTAGAAGGGAACCCTTCAATAGAATAGAATAGTCCTTGCTTCTGATTAAAAGTTTTCTCATATCTCTCAGTTAGTCTGAATAGCTTTGTCTTCATTATATCTGATTCTGCTTTTGAATCATAGTTAGGAGTATAAGGATTATTCGGGGGTGATGTAACTTTATGAAATTTCTCTATTTCTTGTTCGGTAAAATCTTCATCTAATACTTTACCGAGTGTGATGATGCTAGTGTTATAACAGTATCTAAAGATCTGTAGATGTTTATAAAAAAATTCTCTATCATTAAGAAAAACCCGATGCATAAATTTCGGATCAATATTATTATAAATAGGATCGTTGTAGTAAGATCTATCTGTACCAGTATAATATCGGTTTGTATATCTCATATCCTATCCGGTATCCCTTCAAGATAAATATTCTCTTGTCTTAGATTGACGTAACGAGTATCGCGATCATCTGCATAGGTTATTGAGCGAGGGTAGTGTTTTATTAAAAACTGTTCGAGCTTTCTATTGAACCCCTGTAAATTATTTTTCTTAATCAACTTCTTTAAGCTTTTTTCATATAGACAGTAGACAACGAGCCCTTGACGATCAGCCCCAAGAGAGATAAAAGGATTTGAAGTACTACTAATATGGTCTTCACTTAAGTCAAGCTCATATCTCTTTTTTCCAGATGAACCAGTATACCACAATTTATATTTCATAATTGAAGAGGTACTCCTTGCTCACTAAATTCTTTTACTAGTCTAAAAATTGATCGCCAATTACTCCACTCCTTCTTACCTTTGAGTCTAAAGCCTGTTCCACCTAGGGGAGAGAAGTAATCGGTTGCATGCTTTTGGTTTACCCCGATACCGTCAATATCCCACCGAATACCGTGATTAGCTTCTTTCTCTGAATCAATAGTTCTATATTCTTCTGGGCAATATATTACGCTTATACGGTGGATATTATTACCATGTCCGTCAACAATCCTCTGTACGGTACGATACTGCATACTATTACTTATTTTCTGTCTTAATAGAAACCCGTTATTCCTTTAAGCCGCAGGCTTTCTCCGGCTCTGAATTAAATATACATATGCTCTACGAACCCACACGCATGTCTCTGGCAGGGAGAAAGAGGGGCGAGACAACATTAGCGCTGCATCTACATAGTCGATATCGTTCTGTTAATGGACAGAAAGCTATCATATTGAGTATATATGCACTTTATGATTCAACCTTGGAAACAAATCCTTTCTTTAGTAGTATCTTTCGAGACAAGGATATTAGTAAGATCGATAAGTTTGCGGTGAGAAAGTCTCTCATGGAACATGGTTATATACAGAAGAATGACACCCGAGTGTATACTGCAGAAGGTATATCCCATACTTTAGAATACCGTATATGAGATACAAAAAACAATGGTCCGTCACTATGCCCGAGCAGACTGATAGATGTCTAATTCAATTTGCTAACAACACTTATTATCATAAAAATAGAGAGAAGAGATGGGTCCTGGATAGATGGTTTATATATCCAAAAGAAGGTACAGAGCCGAGAAAAGTAAAAGGTTATATGACCCAACCAGCCACACTCCATTCTATTAGATATTATAGCTATAGTGAAGAGGGCATACCCGCGAGGATTAAGAGAATATGAGATATACATATTTCTTTACAACAACAAGAAAGGAATATAAGATTGTTATGAATAGTGAATATATGATACCACGAACAAAGAGTGGGGAGGATTATGATGTGCTGCATACCCCTTGGAGATATTATGTAAGTAATGCAGCGGGTTTTACTAAGATGAAATTCACAGCAGGGTATATGAAGATAAGCACATGGGAGCATCCCCTTAACCCCGTCTATTACGCAGTGTATAGCGTGGAGGGTCTCCCTTCAACGGTATAACAATGAAATACAGAGTAACCCAGCATATTAATCCCCGGCATAGCCATCTTGTCTCAGCTTATAGATGCAAGATGGAATTCCCAGATAACACCTACTACTTGCGTGTAGCACCCGATCATCATCCCACGGGTGATGGCTGGCGGGTATACGGGGCAGGGCGAGCTGACTTCAAGGCTTACACCGATGATTTCGATGCTTACTATCGAGGTGATTGGGAAGGTAAGAGACCTTTCCAGGATAATCTGTATAACGATTATAGTGAAGAAGGATTGATAAGCATTATAGAGAGACCCACATGAAGTACGTTAAATTTGTTTTACCACAGTTCGATGGAAGGAACCTACCCCTTCTTATTCTGGAGCAATTCCATAATCATAACATCTTCGCAAGTACCAGAGATCTTCGAAAGTATAAGGATGATGTAAAGAACCATCGAAAAATTCATTGGTCTCTATTTCCCAAGAAGCTCTTCGTGTGGTTGATGATGCGAACTAAGAACCCGGCTTTCTATCGTAGATCAAACATGTATACAGAGTACTGTGATGACGGTGTACCTTGGCGTATATAATTTTTTTGTCGAGTTCGCGAGCCCCATTATGCTTTTAGGCCGCAGGCCTTTCCGGCAAGGTTTATAAGTATCTATATGCTCTACGAATATACCCGGAATGTCCTTGGATCTAAATATCCTATTGCTAATGATATTCGGTTGAAGAACTGGCTAAAACACGCCAGATTTATAGCTATACGGGATTATAGCGAAAAAAATTATA
>Ga0164295_10002641_pt1 | contig 14653 bp, 11 predicted proteins | sample GEODES006metaG_FD_111798 | JGI IMG/M metagenome (GOLD analysis project Ga0164295, IMG submission 111798) | Oligotrophic lake water microbial communities from Sparkling Lake, Wisconsin, USA - GEODES006 metaG | ecosystem: Environmental > Aquatic > Freshwater > Lake | place: USA: Sparkling Lake...
AGCGTCTGCTTGCCAATGCCGTAGGGCAATGAATCGAAGCTTTGGGGGTGGCGGGTAGGAGCCTCTGAGGTGGCTCGTCGGAGCCTTGGGGGTATCTCGTCGATGCCCTGGGGGTGGTGAAAGGGTGCCCAGAGGCTCCGATTGACCACCCCTGAGGGTGGTGATGACCACCCCAAAGGGTACCCATTGATGCTTGGCAAGCGACTGATAGACAGTCACTTGTGGTGTTTCCGACATTCAGGCTTCTTGCCTCTGCTGCGTTCCATTCTCTCGCGGTGTGAAATGCTTGTCCTTTGAAACCCATTTTTTCACTCATTTAGGGAGCACTGTTGTTTTCACCTTCTCAGTAGCTGACTTAGTCGGCTACCGCACCTGATACTTCAATCGAATCTAAAATCACCACATGCCACGAACGGTATGTCGTTGGAACCAAAGCATGTGATTCCTGTCGGTTCAGACTGATTTTTTTCAAAGCAGTCAGCGGGCGACATGTAAACGGTGGTCGCATCAGATGGAAATATTTGTATTTCATCTTCATTCTCGTCCGAGATATTGCCGATTCTATACGCATGCATCAAGGATTGCCGAATCTCGATTGCTTCGCTGCGGGGAATGAAAGGTGATATTCGCACTTCGCTAACCAGAGTTTTGGCGTTCAGTGGTAACAAACGATTGCCAGATGGAATCCTTGGGAAGATGACCCGAACCTCACGCTCGTGATGATAGCAGCGCCGTTTGAACAAGTAAGGGCGCATGAAATGGTGGTCACCACTTTTTTGAGTAGGATCGTCAGTATAGCTAACAGGTGCGATAAGGGCGGTATCAACAAGGTATGGATCGAAAGCTTTCTTTATTCGCGCGGGAGTCGTTTTGACGGCCACCCCTTCTTTGGCATAAATGTTCCATAGCGCCATGGATTCGATACTAGCATTATGCCAACACCATATGGTTCGTCGCCGAGCTAGCTCTCTATCCCAAACGCATCGAAGAGTTTCCACTTTCTGCCGCACTTCGGCATCTGGATGTTCAATGATCTTTCGCTCATAATCCTGGGCGTGAACCATTAGCCACTCATGATCATCTTTGGGTAGGTTTCCGAAATGGGCATGCGTTTTCAGACATCGCATTTTGGCCTCGAAAGGATCTACACTACGGAGCTCTTCAATAGTTGGGATAAATACTTTGCCGCGAAGCAGCATTAACAGGGCGCTCAGACGCATGTAGCGCCACAGTTCCGCATCATCAGGAAGCTCGTCTGAATTTGGAACGGTCCGAATAGAGTTATCGAAAATAGGGGTCTTCATGGTCGGATAGTATTGGTATTTTTCTAATGTGCAGATCACGGAAGATTTTCGGGAGCCTGGCAGTCATGACACATTATAGGCTGGATGTTTGGCTCGGATTGGTCGTCAGTATATTCAAACATTCGGTCCGAGTAGCCTCATTCCACTTGCTCGGTATGCTTGTTCGCATGTAAATCCGCATTCAACAATGTCAGACGAAAAACTGCCTCTCACTCTCCATTCCGGCAGCGCACTCGTACAAATAGGACCGCAGGGTGGGCGGATTTTGGCGGAGATGGTGAATGGTGCCCTTGTTTTGTCGAGGGCCACGGGTTCTAGCGCAGCGCTGATGCGGAGGTTTAGGATTGGTACGCATGAGCTTTGTGAGCCGGATTACCAGCAGATCCTGCTTTGGGCAAATTCTCTGAAATTGGAGCCAAAGACGGTGATCGAGAGATTGCTTGCTAAGCCAAAGAGCATATCGAAGCGAGGACCTGGCACAAAAATTGTGAACGGGAGAATCATCAAGCTTGGCTTGGATATGGGATTGTTGCCGCTCGTTACCTTTGAGTGGGTGAAAGGGCTTATCATTGAAGACATTACATTTTTCGTGCCTGAACAACATGAGTTGGTGAAGCGTAGCCTCTCACTTCAGTTGCCTGAACTTCGAAGTTTGAACTGTAATCGTGTGGGCTTTTCGATTCTAGATCTGTCGAGTGTTCCTCAGCTTACCTCGCTGAATTGTGGGGGCAATCAACTCACCAAACTCGACCTGTCAGCAGTCCCGCTGCTTACCTCGCTGTATTGTTGGGCCAACCAACTCACCGAACTGGAGCTGTCGGCTGTTCCGGTGCTTACCTCGCTGCATTGTGGGGCCAACCAACTCACCAAATTAGACCTGTCAGGAGTTCCGCTGCTTACCTCACTTTATTGTGGGTTTAACCAACTCAGCGAATTGAAGCTGGCCGTTGTTCCGCTGCTTACCTCGCTTGAATGTGGGTTCAACGAACTCGCCGAGCTGGACATGCGTGCTTTGCGGAACCTATCCTTTCTCTTTTACAGCAAAGATAAAACCCGACTCATCCAGCGGCCTGACCAAGACTTCTAATCATGCGGCAAACTGACTGGATCATCCTCGATACCGAAACTACGGGCTTTGCCACGCCGATCTTTGTGGTCGAAATCGGCGCTCAAAGAATGCTGGGATGGGAGCCTGTCGGTGAGCCTTTCCGAAAACTGATCAATCAGAACCAAGACATTCCACCGGAAGCATCTCGGGTGCATGGTTACACGCGGGAAATTTTGGAACGTGATGGTGAACCCGCCAACCAAGTTCATGAAGCTCTCCGGCTCTATGTGAAGGACCTGCCAGTGGTGGCCTACAACCTCGACTACGACCTGGACAGGGTGCTGAAGCCTGAGTGGGATCGGCTGGGCATCAGGCACATGGGGCGCGGTGGCTTCTGCGCGCTGCGCCTGGCTCAGCGCCTGCTCGATCCTGTGCCTGCGGGTAACTGCAAACTGCAAACCCTGCGCCAGTATTACCGCCTGCCAGAACGCGGAGCACACACCGCTCTGGGCGATGTGGAAACCGTGGCGGATTTGTTTGCACAGGTGCTCCGCCCCATTGCTGAGCAGCGCGGCATTCACACATGGGATGCCATCAAAGCATATGCAGAAGGTGAATGGTATCCGAGCCGCTTCCCCTTTGGCAAACACAAGGGGAAGTCCATCGACGATGCGCGCCGGAATCCTGAGCTGCGCGGATGGCTGGAATGGCTTGCCGGGTCATCCAATGCCAGCAGTGCGGCCATGGGCCGCTGGTATCTGCGTGCATTGGAAGATAAACCGCCCCTTGAAGCGAAGGCTTTCTTTGTCGCCACCGAGAGGCAGCAAGGCGGCGCTGAAGCTGTGCCGCAGGGCGAAGGGATCGTCATCTATGTCCACCCAGGTTTGCAGCGGCTTCGGAGTCTGATTGATGCCTCACGCGCACGGCTCGCTGAACTGGAAGCGGCCTACACCTCCGAGAAGAATCATGTCACTGCGCTGCAAGCCAAAATTTTCCAACGCCTGCGCCCACATTTTGAAGAGCGTGATCGGCTGAGGCTGGTGGTGAACTATCGCCAGACTTTCCTCGATATCCTACTCCGTGAAGGTGAAGACGAAGCGGAACGCGTGCGTGAAGCATACCAGCAGGCCGATGCCCAGACCCAGCAGGAATATGAAGACACAGACGCGGCCATGGAAGCCAAACGACGGTTGTCAGACGAGGAGGAAATCGAAATTAAAGGTCTGTGGCGCAAGCTGGTGAAGGTGTTTCACCCAGACCGCTTCGCCAATGATCCGGCCATGCAGGACACGTACACCAAGCTCACGGGTGCCATCAACACGGCCAAGGACAGTGGTGACCTGGAAACGCTGCGACAGATCGCCGATGATCCGCTGGGCTATGTCCTGCGCCAAGGCTGGACGGCCATTGAATTTGGTGACTCCGACGAACTGGAGCAAATGCAAAAACTCTTCAACAGCCTGGAAGCTGAAATCATCTCCGTCATCGAAGCGACCGATGCACTCAAAGAGAGTCCTGCGTATGAGCTGTATCAGATCACTGAGCGTGAGCCTGAAGCGCTGGAGCGCGTGGTCGAGCAGCAGATCGAGGGCATCAATGAAGAGCTGACCAAGCTGAAAACAGATGCAGAACGACTCAAGAGGGAAATCGCCGAACTCAGCGGTGACGATGTGTCGGTGATCGGGTGAAGTGCCTTATCGAGGTGGCTAGGAATACTCAAAAAGAGGATGCCTATTCGATTTATAAAAACGATGCGAGTGTTTGACCTCTATTCTTGGTCTCATGCCCATTCACTCCAAACCAGGAAGTCTGAGGCTAACCTTGCAGCATCCTACACCACCCGCTTCGCCCTTGGCTCGCGGGCCACGGTGTCAAGAGCGCCGGCGCTGGTGACGAAGGGGCCGTCGGCCATGGGGGCAATGCCGGTGAAGCCGACTTCAGGCATGTCGCTGGGTTTACCGGCAAGAGGAAAATCTTTCCGCAGGGGAAAGAAGGGGTAGCCTTCCCACATGAGGATGCGACGTAGATCGGGGTGACCGGCAAATTTGATGCCCATCATGTCCCAGATTTCGCGTTCATGCCAATTGGCGGTCGGCCAGACATCACTCACAGTCGGTACTTCTTCATCATCGGGGATCTGGGCTTTGATGCGCAGATGCTGATGATGGCTGTAGCCAGTGAGTTCATAGACCATCTCGAATCGTGGCTCCTGGCCCATTTGGTCCAGGCTGGAGATGTCCACGAGGTAATCAAAGGCTAGCTCGTCTTGGCAGTATTTAAGGATCGGCTTGGCAGCAGCCAGGGTGACATTCAGCGTGTGCTCACCGCGAAATTCGACGGTGCTGAGCACGGCGGCTCCAAATTTTTCCTTCAAGACGGTGACCATCTGGGCGGCATTCATGGCAGTGAAAGGGCTAAATTAAGAGAGTTCGTTGATCAATTCCTGCTTCTGCTCAGTGAAGGAGTGCTCTCCCTCGATCTTCCGTTGCAAGCGCATGAGACCTTCCAAAAGCGCTTCTGGGCGGGGCGGACAACCTGAAATGTACACATCCACTGGGATCAGGTGATCAATGCCCTGAAGCACGGCGTAACTGCGATACATGCCGCCGCTGCTGGCGCAGGCACCCATGGCGATGCACCATTTGGGCTCGGGCATCTGGTCCCAAACGCGCTTCACGGCTAGGGCCATTTTATAAGTCACCGTCCCAGCAACGATCATCACATCTGCCTGACGTGGAGAGAAACGCATGACCTCCATACCGAAACGGCTCAAATCATAACGACTGCAAGCAGAGGCCATCATCTCGATCGCACAGCAGGCTAGGCCCATTGGCATCGGCCAGAGGGAGTTTTTGCGCATCCAGTTGATGGCGCTATCCAGCTTGGTGAAAACGATGTTTCCTTCGATTTTCGAGTCGTAAGTGGCAAGTGATTCAGCGGGTGCGACCATGATATGCGGGCAATGAAGTGTGCTCAGAGTTACGCCCCCCATCCGCGAGCGGCAACCCCTTTGTGAAAGTTTTCACAAGCCTATCCCCAAAAAACGTCGCCCTGCGCAGCGGTTTGCCTGCAGGCTAGGGCTTTTGGGCCTGCTTTAGCAGACTCCAGAACCAAAGTCACAGTGCAGCAACTGAAGCTAAACTAGGTAAAAAATGCCTAAAAGCCGATGACTTGAGTGTGCCCTTATTTCATGGGAAAGCTAGACGGGACGCAGAGCGTTGGTAGAAGATGTTACTTGCTGACTTAACCTGGACAGATGTGGCGGCGTTGAACAAAAACACGCCCGTGGTGTTTCCTGTGGCAGCACTGGAGCAGCATGGGACACATATGCCGCTTTTTACGGACTCGATGCTCATGGGAGAGATTGCGCGGCGAGCGGAACTAGAATTGCGGGAGGAAGTTCTTTTTGCACCTTTACAATGGCTGGGAAACTCGCACCATCATCTGGAATTTCCTGGGACAATGTCGGCGGAGCCCCGTGTTTACTTGGATCTGCTCTGCGGCATGTTGGAAAACTTCATCGGCCACGGCTTCAGACGCCTGATCATCCTGAATGGCCATGGGGGCAACGATACACCTGGAAAACAGGCCGTCTTTGAGATACGGCAGCGATACCGAAAGAGGCAGGATCTTCTGCTACTCTTTGCCACTTACTGGAACCTCAGCGTCGATCCTGCAGATTCGCACCCCGACCTGCAACAGCAGGTGATGGGCCATGCCTGCGAGTGGGAAACGTCGATGGTTCTTCGGTTAGCACCCCATTTGGTCAAAGACCAGACCCGTGTAGGTGCAGTGGCGTTTGGCAATCCATTTGAGCCAGCCTCACGTGGTTGGATCATGACAGACCGCAGTCAACCAGGCCATGTCGGTGATCCCAGCACGGCCAGCTCCGAAAAAGGTGAAGCTCTCTTTCAAACCTTCACAACTGGCAGCGTGGCCATTCTACGCAGAATGATTGCGTGGGACGGTGAAAGCTGGGAAGGTTAAAACCAGGAATGAAGATTCCTTCACGATCCAAATGACCGTCATAGCACCATTGCTAAGGCTCAGCATTGCTCAGCACTTAAGACCCACCACATGACTCAACGCTCTTCATCTTGGAAATGGTGGATCACGGGGCTGCTGCTTCTAGCCACCACGATCAACTACATGGACCGAGTGACGCTGGCAAATGCATCAGTGAGGGTCACGCAGGAGTTCGGACTGAGTGAGCAACAATATGGCAATCTTGAGCTGGCTTTTGGCTGGGCCTTTGCGCTGGGATCACTGCTGTTCGGCTTCATGGCCGATCGCTTCCGTATTTACTGGCTTTATCCCTGCGTGCTTGCGGGCTGGTCGGTTATGGGCATGACATCGGGCTGGACGACGGATTACAGTGGGCTGCTCATCTGCCGCACGTTACTGGGATTTTTCGAAGCTGGACACTGGCCCTGTGCACTGAAAACGACCTTTGCGCTGCTGAATGAGAAGGACCGCACCATGGGCAACAGCATCTTGCAAAGTGGGGCCTCCATCGGTGCCGTGATCACGCCACAAGTGATGAAGCTGCTGATGACAAATGACGTTGGCTCCTGGAGATCTGCCTTTGTCGTCGTCGGTGCCACGGGTTTGCTCTGGGTAGTGATTTGGCTATGCATACTGAAACCGCGCGATTTGGAAATCGCCGCTGAGACAACAAAAGATTCTCCGAAGACCGGTCTTTGCACGCTGGTGCTGAGCAGAAACTTTTGGGCTCTTGCCCTACTCATCACTGGCGCGCAGACGGTGTGGCACATGTACCGAGTCTGGTTGATGAAGTTTCTGCAAACGGGTCGTGGGTATGGGGAGTCGGCAGCCCTGGACTTCAACTCGCTCTACTTTATCTCGACCGATGTCGGCTGCTTCCTGGCGGGGCTGATCTCTCTTTGGCTCATGAAAAAGTCGACACTCAATCCACATCAGACTCGCCGTTGGGTTTATGCAGGGGCCTGCCTGCTCACGTCTCTGAGCCTACTGATTCCCTTTTTAAGCAAAGGCTGGTTACTGCTCGGCGTGCTGTTGATCATCGGAGCTGGAGCCCTGGCTTTATTTCCCTGCTACTACAGCTTTGTGCAGGAACTTTCTTCACATCATGTCGGACGTCTCACAGGTCTGCTTAGCATGTGGGTCTGGGCAGTCACATCGCCTTTGCATAAGGCCTTTGGGTGGCTAGCAGATACCACCGGCTCATATGACATCGGTCTAGTCCTCGCTGGCGTGGCTCCGTGGATAGGCGTGATAGCCATGAAGTGCCTATGGACAACCAAAAGCCCTGAAACCGAAAGCCTTAAAACTCAGCCAAAATTTTCCTCCGCACAGCATTGACCAAAGACTCCAAACTAGGGTAATAAACTGCCATGAATTTTATCCGTTCCTGGGCAGCACTGATCCTATGCATTCCATTGGCCTCAGTTGCCTTAGGACAGGAAAATCGAGGGACCCTGCCGACCCTGAGAGCAGATCTGGATCCGCTGCTTAACTTCTCCAACATTTGGAACATTCAGCCAGAAACCTTTGAGAACCTCTTTGTGCCACGCATTGAAAAGGAGAACAACAAGCCACAGTTTGATTGGCTGACAGCAACCAAGGACCGCGCACGCTTTTCACGGCACATGTTCAGCAATGTGCAGACGACACTGACAATCTTCCAAGGGCAAATGAAGATCGAGGAGGCAGTGGTCGAATTTATCCAAGGCAAATGCGCACGCGCCACGCTGTCGATCTACAATCGCGGAGATTCAGGAAAGATATCGATGCAGGAATTTGATGCCATTTTTCGCAAGGCGGGACAAAGTTTAGGCGCTCATTTGAAGGTGGCCCCTAAAAAGCAATTCATGACCAGCAATGCTGCCGTGAAGGTCATCTCATGGATTTGGACAACGCCCACAGGCATTGCTATTCTAGAGCACAATGATTACCAAATCGGCGGCCAGATCACCCAGCCCGAGTTTCTGCGCCTGAAGCTGGCGGCACCCGATCAGGCCGACTGGTCGATGGGAAAAATGGCCATGGGTGTGCAACGCATGTCTCTGCAAAAAAACGTCATCAAAACAGCGACTGGAGATGTCTTTATCTCAGGCGTGCCCATGGTCGATCAAGGCGCTAAAGGCTACTGCGTGGCCGCCAGCTGCCAGCGTCTGCTAGAGTACATGCGCATTCCCTGTGACCAACATGAGATCGCTCAGCTTCTGAATGTCGATGTGGAAAAAGGGGCCAACGCCATGGTGATGCAGAAAAGCCTAGCCAAAGTGGATCAGAAATTTGGTGTCTCCTTCAAACCGCTGATCAATCCCGAGATCTATTACGATAATAAAGGCAAGCGCAAGGTCTCGCTCAAAGAGTTCGCCACCATCATCCGCGAACATGCGGATAAAGGTGTACCGTTGCTCTGGGCACTGGGACTTGGAAAGTTCCCAGAAGAACCACCGCTGACCTCTAGAGGCGGCCAAATCAGCGGCGGTCACATGCGCATGATGATCGGCTATAACAGCGCTAAAAACCAGATCATCTTCACCGACTCCTGGGGCGCTGGTCATGAAGTCAAACGTATGGCCGCAGCCGATGCCTACGAGGCCACACTCGGCCTGTACAGCATGTCACCAAGGGGTATGTGAGCCACTTGGTGAAACCAAGTCTCACTTCAGCAAACCACTATCCGTCAACCATTCCGTGAAGCGCTCAGGCCATCGACCAGCGGCAGTGTTGGTGCCAGGCTTATAACCAAAACCATGACCAGCGTTACTATAAATGTGCAGCTCGGCTTTCACGCCTGCGGCTTTGTATTTGAGGTAGAGTGAAGCCATGCCCTCTGAGATATCCGGGCGGTCACCGTAACCACAGGCAATGAACAGTGGCGGCATACCCTTCTCAGCGGAAAACAGACTGGAGGTGCCCGGATATATCAGCGCCTGAAAATCAGGCCGCGAACTCAAACGTTCCAACGGCTCCGCGGCTTCGACCTTCCCAGAATCGCTTTTCATGGCGGCAAAGGCTGCCAATTCGCCACCAGCGGAAAAACCCATGATACCGATACGGTCCGGCTTAATGCCCCATTCTCCTGCCCTGCTACGCACCATCCGAATAGCACGGCGCGTGTCCGCCATTGCATGATCCTGGATCGTGTAAGTGGAGCCCTTTTCGCGAGCTAAGCGGTATTTCAGAACAAACGCAGCGATCCCGTGATCACGGAACCACTCGGCCAAAGCATATCCTTCATGTCCCAAACAGAGCTTTGAGTGCCCGCCGCCAGGAGCAATGATCACCGCCGTGCCGGTCACATTCTTGGTCGGAAGGTATGGCGTGATCGAGGGATTATGCACATTGCCCACATTACTCCCCTCCAACTTCTCAGCCTCGCCTTTACGGGCTTCTGAACCAGGAGCACCCGCTTCCCAAAGCAGAATGGGAGCCGGCGTCTCAGCTGCCTGGAGAGAGGCGTTCAGCAAAGTAAAAACAACAAAAAGGCGTATTATTGAATCGATCATCGTCCACAGAAAACGGCAGCCCCAGGGACATTCCATCACAGGATCTGATGGTTCCACCCAATTCCTTTAGGACAATGCGTAACATTTTCTCGACAGTGCGGCCTGTAGCGGCGTTCTTCTAGGCCACCATGAAGTCTCTGCTCTGCGCTGCCCTCTGCTTTACCACCCTCAGTCTTTCCCATGCTCAATGGCCCCAGGATGCCAGTGATCTGAAAGCCGACCCGAAAGCCAATTTTGGCACACTCGCCAATGGACTGAAGTATGTGATCCTACCCAATGACGAACCTCCAGGCCGCGCCAGCATACGCATTTACATGGATGTAGGATCGCTCATGGAAGAGGATGATCAGCAGGGCATGGCGCATTATTTGGAGCACATGGCCTTCAATGGTAGCCGTCACTTTCCTGGCGGAGAAATGGTGGAGTACTTTCAGCGTCTTGGCATGGGCTTCGGCGCCGATACGAATGCACACACCTCTTTTAAAGAAACCGTTTACATGCTGGAACTGCCCAAGGTTGAGGCCAAGCTGATCGCTGAGGGATTGCAGCTCTTCCGCGATAACCTTGACGGCATGACCCTGGGGGAAAAGGAGATCGATAAGGAACGCGGCATCATCCTGAGTGAAAAACTTAGCCGTGACAGCATCGAGTATCGAACCCAGATCGCTGGCTACGAGTTTGCCATGCCCGACTCACTGCTGCCCAAGCGCCTGCCAATCGGCATCGAAAAAACAATCAAATCCATGCAGCGTCAGCGTTTCGTGGACTTCTACAGCAAGTGGTATTCTCCCAAACGCGCCACCATCGTCGCTGTGGGTGACTTTAAAGACGTGGCTGCTGTCAAAGCTGAGATTGAAAAGAACTTCGCCGATGCCAAAGCACCTGCCACGGAGGCACCGGACCCAAGCTTTGGAAAGATTACGACAGGCCGCGGCATCATCGCCAAACTCCACACGGAGACCGAAGCCAAGGCGGTAGACCTCTCAGTAGAACTGCTAAAGCCTGCTGAAAATAAGCCTGACAATGCCGCCAATCGCCGTGAAAAAATGGTGCGTGACTTGGCCGACTCCATGGTGAACCTGCGCCTGTCTGAGTTAGCCAAAACCGAAAACACACCCATCCTCGGCAGTGAAGCCTACAGCTACGAGTATCTGGAGTTTGTCCAAGTCACTGGCATCATGGCCCAATGCGCGCCAGACCAATGGCAGCGAGCTTTGACCCTGATGGAAACCGAGATCCGCCGCGCTGTGCAGCATGGCTTTACGGAGGCTGAGTTCGAAGAAGCCAAGGCCTCAATCTTGAAATCCGTCGAACTGCGCGCCGCTCAGGCAGATACTCGGAAGTCACGTGATCTGGCCAGCGGATTGGTGAGTATTTTAGCCGCTCAAAAAGTCATCACCCATCCCAGTGACGACCTCCTCCGAGTGAAGGCTGTCTTAGCCCAGTTGAAAATGGAAGAGTGCCATCAGGCCTTCGTCGAAAGCTGGAAGGGCCAGGACATCCAAATCTTCGTCGGTGGTAATTTGAAGCTCGAAGGAGACTCCTCGGCCCAAATCATCTCCACCTATCAGGACAGTCAAAAACTGCCGGCGGCCGCACCTGCTAAGAAGCAAACCGCAGCCTTTGCTTATGCTAAAATCGGCGAGGCTGGCAGCATCACCTCACAAACGGAAGTGAAAGAACTGGAGATCACCCAAGCCGTGCTTTCCAATAACATACGGGTGAACATCAAACCAACGCCTTTTGAAAAAGGCACCGTGCGTGTCGGCATCAGCTTTGGCGGCGGCAAGCTGGTGGCTCCGCTCGACAAACCAGGACTCATCCCCTTTGCCCAAAGCACCTTCATCCTCGGTGGCCTCAAAGCCCACAGTGCCGACGAGCTGCGCCAGTTGTTTGCCAGCAAAACCATCGGCATGGACTTCAATGTCGGTGATGAGGGCTTCATGCTCAGTGGCCGCACCACACCCGCCGATCTAGAGGCGCAGCTGCAACTCCTGACCGCCTTCATGGTGGCTCCCGGTTACCGCGAAGAAGCCGAGCGCCAGTTCCGCAAAAACATCGAGCCCATGTATGTCGATCTAGCCCACACGGCCGATGGCATCATGATGAACAAAGTCGTCAGCTACATTCACAGCGCCGACCCGCGCTTTGGCTTTCCAGCCATTGAAGAGATGCAAAAGCGCAGCCTGGCCGAGGTGGCAGCCTGGCTCAAAGGCCCACTCGCCAGTGACTCTGTTGAAGTCTCCATCGTTGGTGACGTCGAAGTCAAAGCGACCCTAGAGGCCATTCTAAAAACCGTCGGAGCTCTACCCAAGCGCGATGCGGTGAAGCCTGCCTATGCCAAAGAACGCGCCGTGCCTTTCCCGAAAGGCCCCAGCATCCAAGACATGCCATTTGAAACCGAGATCCCCAAAGCCATTTCCGCCCTGTATTGGCCGACGGGCGATATGCTGGACATCAAACGCACACGCCGTCTCTCCCTTGTCGCTGCCTTGCTTGATGACCGCCTGCGTATCAAAGTGCGGGAAGAACTCGGAGAAACTTACAGCCCCGCCTGTTACCATGTGGCCAGCGACACCTTCACAGGCTACGGTTACATGACTGCCATGATTGAGTGTAAGCCTGAACAAGCCCAACCGCTCACTGCATTGGTCACCAAGATCGCCGCCGAACTCGCCGCTGGCCCAATCACTGCCGATGAATTCGAGCGTGCGAAAAAACCCATCCTCACACAGATCGAGCAGATGCGCCGAGACAATCGTTACTGGGCCCAAAACGTTGTCCGCAATTGCCAGGAACACCCGGAGCGCATCGAATGGTCCAAAAATCTGATCAGCGACTTTGAAGGCATCACCCTCGAGGAAGCCCAAGACTTAGCCAAACAATTCCTCGGAAAAGACCATGCGGTGGCCGTCAAAGTGCTTCCAAAGGGCAAGAAGTAGATCTCACCTGGGATCTGAACTTTGCGTTCAATGAACTTTTAAATCCAATCTAGCCCACTTTTTAGTTCCCTAAATATTCTAATGACGTATGAAGGGGGTGATCATTCAACAGTGCCAACCCACTTTTCATCTCTAGTCGGCGCCATCTGGGGCCAATTCGTCGGTGATGCCGCCGGACTCGGTACGCATTGGATCTATGATCTCGATGATTTAGCAGTTCAGTTTCCTTCCGGCGTTCAGGGTTTTGAAACACCCAAAAAAGGCCATTATCACGAAGGCAAGCAAGCTGGTGATCAAACGCATTATGGAGATACCGCCCTTCTGCTACTTGAATCACTTGCCGCATGCGGAGACTTCCGTGAAAATGATTTTGGCCTGCGCTTTGAAGGTTACTTCAACAGTCCCATTTGCAAGAGCTACAAGGACCACGCAACGCGCGAGACACTAGCCAACCTGTTAACGACACCGGGGAACTATCAGAATGGTGCCAACGATGACCAGATGACCACCATCACACGCTTAGCACCTGTCGTGATCGGCTACCATCAGAACCCGGAAAGTGAGAGGCTAGATGCGATCCGCCGCCTGACACGTGTCACCCAAAATCATGCCACAGCTGAAGCCTGCTGCCTGGCCAATGCAGCCCTTTTGCAGCACCTGCTCAATGGCTCCTGTTTCCGTAAGGCCTTTGAGACCACTCGTAAATCAGCCGAAGTCAGCTGTGATGGATCTGACTACTTTGAATTTGCCTACATGCTCCGAGAAATGGATGTCATCACTGCCACAGGTCGCTTTGGTCAAAGTTGTCCACTACCTCAGAGCTTCCCCTCAGCACTGCATGCTGCCTGGACACATCATGACGACTTTGCCACGGCTATCCGTAGCACGCTGAGGGCAGGCGGCGACAATGCAGGCCGAGCTGCCATGATCGGTGCTTGGCTAGGTGCCAGTCTCGGCATGGAAGGCATTCCTGAGGAATGGCTCAATAAACTCACCCAACGTCCGCGCATTGAAGCCGCCATCAAACAATGGTTTGAGAAGCTGATCGAAAAAGCCTGATTGACGTTACCGCCAGTGCAATCCAGTCTCAGCGCCTTATGCGCTTTGCTATCTGTAACGAGACCTACCCGAATGACTGGCCCTTTGAAAAAGTCTGTGAAGACGCCGCAGCTGCAGGCTATCACGCCCTAGAATTAGCCCCGTTCACCCTAAAAGAAGATCCGCGTGAACTCACTGAAGCCGATGCGCTGCGCCTGAGTCACATTGCCTCTTCGTTTGGTCTGGAGATCCTCGGTCTCCATTGGTTACTCACCAAGCCGACCTGGTTTCACATCACCACACCAGACGATCTTCAACGCAAAGAAACCGCTAAATTTGGCCGCCACCTCGCTAGATTCTGTGCCATGACCGGCGGACGCATCATGGTCTGGGGCAGCCCGAAAGCACGTAACACCCTTCCCGAATGGGCCTATGAAGATGCCTTCAAACGTGCCGCTGATAGCGTCAGAGCCGTCGCAGAAGAAGCTGGAAAATACGGCGTCGTCATCGCCATGGAGCCCCTAGGGAAGAAGGAAACAAATTTTCTTAACACCGCCGAAGAAACCATCCGACTCTGCCAACTCGTCGATCATCCCAGCTGCAAGCTACACCTCGACGTCAAAGCCATGAGCGACGAATCCAAGCCTATAGCCGACATCATCCGAGATAGCAAAGATTGGTTCGTCCACTTCCATGCCAACGATCCCAATTTGCTCGGTCCAGGCATGGGCGAAGTTAAGTATGAGCCCATCATCAGTGCTCTCAGAGAGGTAAAATACGATGGCTTCCTCTCGGTGGAAGTCTTTGACTACCATCTCG
>Ga0164295_10002642_pt1 | contig 14652 bp, 8 predicted proteins | sample GEODES006metaG_FD_111798 | JGI IMG/M metagenome (GOLD analysis project Ga0164295, IMG submission 111798) | Oligotrophic lake water microbial communities from Sparkling Lake, Wisconsin, USA - GEODES006 metaG | ecosystem: Environmental > Aquatic > Freshwater > Lake | place: USA: Sparkling Lake...
CGAAGAGAGGGTAAGGCTGACTGGCGTCAGCCAGTCAGCCGGCCTGTCGGTAAGCGGCTTTAGCCGCGAAACCCAACGGGGCTGTGTACGTAATTATAGACTTCACGGTACCGTGCTGTCTAAAGGCCCTGAATGAGATCATTATAAAGAACCTAGTCTTTGATGAAAACAATACAGTTTGCCGGCGCAAAAAACGCGGCCCTCCCGCTCTTCGCAGCTACCCTGCTCGCGAAGAACCTCTACTATTTCAAGAATGTCCCGAAAATCAATGATATCCTTACACAGATTTTCATCCTACAACAATTCAATGTCCGCGTCAATTGGATTAATCATTCCTCCTGCTTTATTGACACGACCGATATGCGCGTACCTTCCGTGATTGACTACTCGCAAAATACGCGGGGCACCTATTATTTTATTGGGGCGTCATCGTATCTTGATTCGGATATGAGATTCAAAGTGGCAACAGGATGTGAGATAGATATCCGTCAGATTGATTTCCACATCGCCCTGCTCCAGATGTCAGGGAAGACGGCAACGATGGAGGGTAATACACTGATCGTATCTGGGGTCAGCGCGAACACGGATAGTACATACACGTTCCCTAAGCCAAGTATCGGTGCCACGATCAACGCGCTTCTGATGTTTGTGCGTTCCAAATCTGTGACGACCCTTCATAATTACGCCCGCGACCCCTATATTACGGATGTCATTGCCCTCCTTCGATCTATGGGAGCGCACATTGATGTGACGGATACAACCCTTGTCGTTCACGGATCTCCTGTGCTGCACGAGGGTACCCTAATCCGACACAGTATTATCCCAGATCCCATCGAGGCACTAACATATATCATATTCTCCGGCATCGTACTCCCATCCCATGCTCGATCCCCATACATCATGGGACCTGTACGGCGCGCAGATTACGGAGATGCGCTCGGTCTTCTGGAAGCGGTCGGTATTTTCCTGGAAGATGGGCCGATTCAAGGCTATTGCCATGTACGCAAAACGGAGCTGCAGTCCTTTACTGTGGAGACAGGGTATTTCCCGCAGATCTATACCGATATTCAGCCATTTCTGTGCTTGATCGGTCTCTTTGCCAAGGGGCGGAGCACAATCACGGAGATTGTCTGGTCCGATCGGTTCCAATATACGTTGGAACTCGTTAAAATGGGATACCGCATTGACATTGTACCTCCAACCATTCATATCCACGGATTGGTGCGCGATGCAGCGGAACCCGCCGCCATCTGTTGTACGGATCTGCGTGGTGGAATGGCCATTCTTCTGATGATGCGATATCTCCGATTAGCCATCCCACTTGAGAAACGGAAATACGTCGATCGCGGCTACGCAAATTATGAACCGATTATTGCGACTATTTTGGAATCTAGCACAGAGTATTATACGAACTATCCCACGAAGCACTTATCGAATATTGAAATCGGCGGCTACGCCGCCATGTTTGCCGAGGTCACCACAAAAGAAGATCTGTTCTGTGTAATACAGGATTGTCAGGCAAAGGGGGTCCCTTACAAAGTAATCGGTGGCGGCAATAATGTATATTTCGCCGAACAGTGCGGCATGATCGTAAAAAACAGTTGGAGCGAGTTGCGCGTTGTTGGTTCTACACTGGTCGCCTCTTCCGGTGCATCGTTAATGGACCTCGTGTTGTTTGCAGCCTACCGCGGGTACGACTTGTCAGGACTAGCAGGAATACCAGGGACTGTAGGGGGCGCCGTGTATGGGAACGCAGGAGCATACGGCCTTGAGATGCGCGATATTATACTATCGTGCGAGGTGTTCGATGGTTCTACTGTAAGGATCCTGGGAGGCAATGATATGCAATTTGCCTATCGTTCTTCCTATATGAAGGATGAAGGATGCAAAGATATACTAGTGACCGCGACATTCGTCGTACCTGCATCTGATACACCGACAATTCTGTCTAATATATGTAAGACAGTCCGTCTACGGAATTCGAGGTTACCGTCAGAACGTACGCTAGGATCCGTGTTCCGCAACATACGTGGTCCTTCTGGAACAACCTATGCATGGCAGCTCATTGATGGATTGGGTCTACGTGGTCAAATTATTCACGGCATCAAAATTCACGACACACATCCCAACATATTTCTAAATGTCGGCATGGCAACTTCGGCGGATCTAACCACGCTGATTGCCGAAATCACGGCACAGGTGCCGCTTACATTAGAGATTGAACGAATTACATAGACAAACACGGGTCCGTGTTAGGCAAGAATGGTTTCGAGCAGATCCAGATAAGTATAGCGACTGGCCCACATATGCGCGAAAAAAGAGGTCTTCGTCAGACCTGGAAGGGTATTCAGTTCGTTAAAGTATAGGGCGCCATCCTCAGTAAGAAAGAAATCAATCCGTGCATAGCCTTCTAAATCGCACCGTTCCCATAGAACTAATGCATTCTTGCAGATCTGATCACGAATAGGTTCTGTAAGTGTGGGGGTCGTGTCATAGACCGTAGTGGTATTATATTTGACGTCGTATGTACGAATGGGGTCATGCTTCACAAGTTCTGTAATATCGCTCAGTTCCCCTTTAAGGACGCCGATTGAAATTTCCCGCATAGTAAGTCTCGTCTCAACAAGAACAATGGTATCACGCGTGAATGCCTCCTCAATTGTTGCTGCCAATGTATCTTGTGTGCACGGATACACACCGATAGAGGAGCCGCCGCGATTAATCTTGACAATGAGATCGGTCCCCAATGACGCGCATGTACGAATATCTCCATCCCATGATCGCTTATGTATGCAAATATACGGTACAACAGAGACACCATACGTCTGCGCTATGATTTTTGTAATGTACTTGTTGAATCCAACACTTGATCCTGTAACACCGCATCCAGTGTAGGGGAGATCATTCAATGTAAGGAATCCTTGGATATGTCCGTCCTCTCCGTATTTTCCAAGTGTTGCCAGAAGCACCTTTGTGATTTTAATATTATTGATCATACCATTTCCAATTTGATGCACTGTAGGACACGCCTCATTGATACAGATAGTTTTAATATCGTCTGGATCTTTAAAAATTGTACTATCACGCGCATATTTCCAGGTACCGTCCTTCACACCGACACATAACAAATCATAACCAGCGGCGCTCAGTTCTTTATACATGCTGCACGCAGTTTTCAAAGAGACGGCATGTTCATCGCTGTTAAAACCGAATAGGATTACATACATTATGGTTTAAAGTTAATACCTAACTCTTCTCTTTAGACAATGATTCATATTGCGAGACCAATCATACGAAATTCATCGATTGAATATCCTGTAACATTTGGGGATATGAAATATCGCTTCAAGATCAATGTTGAGACGCAGGCTCGGTCACAGGCTCTGTCACAACCTCTCAATACCAACATTGACGGTATTGTATGTATGCTTACACCAATCGCTATTCTTAATAATATGGAAATACATTCAGACGAACCGATTGATGTCCATCTCTACAATAATCTCATGGAACTACCAGCGGTTTACAAGAAATACCATTACCGGCATACACTCATGTCTCATATCAGTGTAGATGACATCGCACTTCGTCTTCGGATGCCCATGTGTGAGCGCCCACCTGCAACGGGTCCATCTGTCACGCCGATTTCAATGGGTGTAGATAGTCTCTACACCATCCTAAAGAAGAGTGCCGACGTGGATACGGCGGTTCATATTCGCGGCCTAGACGGTCATATGGATCATGTTGCAGAGACGAATCTGAAATATGCAAGTACCGTGCTAAATAAACCAATTCAATATATCACTACGAATATAAAGAGATTAATGGGAAAGCTGCCGCTGAAGGGAACGAATTACGGCGTTTTCACGGGCGATGGTATCTTCGTCGCAGCTGTATATCCTCTTGCCCCGCGTAATATTATATTCAATGGATTCGGTTGTGAAAATAACTTCCCCTGCTTGAGTGGCCAACACCACGCAATAAACCGACATTTCAAGGGCGGCGAATTTGTCTCTGAGAATGTGGACATAGCCCGCGTGAAGAAGATCAAGTATCTCATAGAAAACAAGCCGCGGCTTCTCAATGTATTGAAGGTCTGTACTATGCAGACTGATATGAGGATGATCACCTATACTACAGATAGCGACGGCTCATACTATGAGGCCGTGGTCAATTGTTCAGAATGCGGTAAGTGCGATAAGACATTGCTTTATATCTGGATGCTCGGATTCTATAAGGATGCGATTACATTTTCCCGCAATAAATCAGACTTCTTATCGCATTTTGAAAACAAGTATGTCAGTAACATAGAGTATAAAAAGAAGAGACTATTAGCAAATCGTTTCTATGATATGATTGTCGATCAAGTGATTGCGCTGTACAAGAAAAATGGGGGTAATCTCCACAATGTTGAAGAGTTTTCATTTCTGTACGGCCCAACTGGTGATAACGTTACTTTGCAGCCTCTGTCGCCTTTGCAGCCTCTGCCGCCTTTGCAGCCTCTGCCGACTTTGCAGCCTCTGCCGCCTTTGCAGCCTCTGCCGCCTCTGCCGCGATCATAAATTCATCATACATCATTAGTTGTGGATTATCATTAATAATATGGTCATAATTCGGCTGAATCCCCCCAATATCGTATTTTTTCGTATAGAGATCATATTTATTTTTGCGACCCTCAGGAGTATTATAACTCAAATGCTTAATCTGCAATACAGAGTTCGCCGCATTGCCCATATACGGGTTAAGACTAAAATGCAACATTTGATTTGTCCTTAGGGAATACGGCATCGTCGGCTTATGACGAATGAGACGCAACTTGTATTGTAAGCCCTTGTACGAATAGGGGTACTCTGCATTATATTGGCAATCATTCCACATATGAAAAAGCGGCAGAGATATATTATCTGCCGTGGTCTCCAAGAGCTGCCTCTTCACGCGTGTCAGAAATGTCTTGTTTGTCGTTAAACGCTCATCAAGGTCCAGCCACAGGAACCAGCCAATCTCTACACCGGCGCGGGCAACGGCCTCAAGTAACTTCAGCAACATGGTTCGATTCTGCAGATCATTAAATGTGGTTCGTGTCTTCCTACATTTCATGATGAGTTTGGGATGATCAATCAGATCCCATGTACCATCCGTTGACCCGTCGTCGAGTACAATTATACCATCCACGAATTCGCCTGCCGTGTTAAGAAACTCAACCATATTCTTCTCTTCGTTGTACGCCTGTGCCAGTAGGATTATAGGATACTTTGCGCATAGATTATTGGTGACAACTGTGTCCGTTACATGCGGCACCGCGCGTAAGGCAGACGTATCCATGCCGGTTACAGTCACAGGTCGGATATCATTGTATAAACTCTCAACTGGATTCTTCTTGTATTGCGACGTCGAATTATATTTTCTTTCTAGGAAATCCTGTTCGCTCTCTGGATGGACAAGTACTGCGTTCACACGAACTCGGCGAACACCAATCCGTGTGAGCTTCTGTCGAATATTGTCATCTTCTTTCCCCCATCCACATAGACTATAGTCTTCGCTATAGTAATTCACCTCTGCAAAATTCGCCCTTGTACAGCAAATGGACCCAAACCTAACGGGTCCAATAATATTTGTGTCCTCCTCCATATATACAGTGTTTATATAAGGCAGTAGCTTATTTTCGAATGTATCATATGACATAAACCGCACGTCCCCCACTGCATATTTATCTTTAGTACAGCCTTCTACCAATGCAGGGATCGCATTCGGCGACAAAATGGATTCAGGGGATATAACTATGCATTTCTCACTCGTTGCAGCGAGAAGCCCCCTATTGATAACGACGGCCGGGTTTCTCCATGGATGCACTTCATGATTCATGAGAAATACAAAATTAATAGGATATTGCTTGAGGAATGCAAATAATGCCAAATTCGCAATGGGTTCGTCGATTACGAGAATAACTTCACGAACCTGCGCAAACTGATCATGGTTATATGTTAGGGCGTAGCGAAATTCCTCTAGTCGTTTATAATACGGAATAACAACTGAAACATCGTATTGTTTCATCTTAACATTGCACCCAAAATATAAGTTCGGGAAATCAACACAGCATCCTGGTTTCAATAATCGTTGAGAATAGCTCGCACGGTGAAAACTTCGATGAAAATGACTTTATGAAATATGCATCGCGACACCGTGTACCTGCGAGTGTATTGACTTCATTCAGATACAGGGTATCGTTGTGTAAAAAGAAATCTATGCGAGCGTATCCCTTTAAATCGAGTATCTGAAACAGTGTACGCGCAGTCGTACGTATTTGATAACGGTGCGCGTCAGAAATAGAGGGGTCTAGTGTTATACCAGTATAGTACGCGGATGCCGAGTCGTATTTAGATGTAAAATCACATATACTGCCTGGCATTGTTAATATTTCACCTATATCACCTACATCAATCGTACCTTTATTGTTCATCACCCCAATGAATACTTCGCGTACAGATAGAAATTTCTCAATCAACAGAACATCGTCCATCGTAAATGCATGCTCAATAGTATCCATTAGAGACTCCCTGGTGCATTTAAATACGCCGATACTAGAACCACCGCGATTTATTTTAACAATATACGTATCACCTAAATGGGCGACTTGATCCGCAATCATCGTGCGATCCGATGATTTATGTAAGCAAATGTATGGGACAGTAAGGATACCGTGCGCGCCTGCTATATACTTACATATGTTCTTATTAAAGCAGTTTACGGATCCCACTACATCGCAACCGGCATACGGTATTCCATTGATTGTCAAGAATCCTTGAAGATTTCCATCTTCGCCGTATTTACCGTGCGTTGTCAAGAATGCACAATCTATTGCAATGTTGTTTATCTTTCCGGATCCTATTTGAAATACATCCTGGACGCTTGCACTCTCATCAATATGGACGGTGTTTATACTATCGACGTCTTTTAGCAAGGCGTCGATCGACTGTGCATACTTCCACACGCCGGTTTTTGTAATTGCAACATATAGAAGATTATACTGTTGCAGCGACGCTAGTTCCTTGGCTACAAAATACGCAGAACATAATGATACTTCGTGTTCTAAACTGGCCGTTCCGCAAACTATGACAATATTCTTTTGATTTTGCATTTGCATTTGCATTTGCATTTGCATTTGCAGTTACTATATAATGCACACGTTTAGACCGCCTTATCTAATATAGGTGTAAGCATAGGTTCTATTAGTTCAAACAATGGGGTTCTCCTCATATTTACAATACATAAGTCTGTATGTATATACAAAAATACATATCCACCCTTGGCAAGTTCTGCTATGCGTTGTACGAGCATATTCGTATTCGGACATTCCTCCCGTGGATTATGCATACCGTATACAATAACATTGGGCGTTATTGCACGTGCTGCTTGCAGTGTTGCCGCATAAGTAGAATCAATTACGATTATTTTTACAGATCCTGGTGCCTTTATTGATGCAAAATCGTTAAGATTTGTTATAACTGCCAACGTCGAACAATTATACGTATGATTATACACTATGGCTTTCTTAAACACATGCATAGAACCTCGATTTCTATATAGCCGGAATTTGCCCAACGCCGCCGCTATTTTGCCGAGTGGAATATTATAATGAAGCCCGCACGCTATAGCATATCCTGCATCAAACGCATACGCCTTGCTTATAGCGTTCAGTAGTATACTGATCTCCCCCTTTGGAGTTTTGAACCGCGCTCTTGAAGATATATTATTTTCCTGTACTACATGGTCGAGCAACTGAATATCATCGGTGGAGGATGTACCGCAACGGATTACTGTAACCGATTTCGACGTCCTTTTTCCTACTCTATTACCATACCGTTTCCAATGCCATATTGCCTTTTCTTCCGTATTAATACCTAACCGTTTTAATTCGGGATATTTGCTGACATATCTCTTCCAGTCAAACACATCCGCCGGTTTTATGTTAGACACATATTCACGTATTTGCGGATTATCGTTATTGATAATAATTACCGATGTATTTGTAAGATCATCTAAATACGATAATTTCTCTTTATGCAGATTCTGCAAACTTCGGAAGGCCTTGACATGTGCATCGCCTATATTCGTGAATACTTTAACTGTTGGGTTCAACACATCAAGTATTTTCTTCATATCACCTGGTTGGGCTATTCCCATTTCGCATAACCACATATCATCCGATGCACGGAATATTCGTTCTATTGCGCCTGCAACACCGACACATGTATTTCCCTCCAAATCATTTCGCTGCACTTTATACTGTGTTGAGAGTACGGCCTGCAACATACCGGTCGTCGTTGTCTTCCCACATGATCCGGCAACAGATATAACGTCTTTCTGATACTGTTTCCGTTTCTCGATTACTGCCAACATAATCTACTTATACTGCTGTGTCTTTTATATCCCGCAGAGTTCCGCAGAGTCCCAGGTCTTATTTTGCGTTGTCTAAAGTAGAGTCAATGAACGGTCCCTATGCTCTTGTGCTAGGTGTTCTCGGCGCCGGCGCGGCGGCCTTTGCATTCAAGGCCAATAGCCACGATATGGCCCACGTCGAATCCGTCGTTGATCATCAGAAATACATCGTACGTAATCTCCCCGATAAACAGGAAGCAGCCGACCGGCTTGCCCGCACTCGCGCAAAGATTCTGCGCCTTATGACGGCGCTCAAACAGACCCATGCGGAGAAACCGTTCGTGGCACAGATGCTCCGCAATTTCGATGCGGATCCGTCGCGATTTTCGGAATCGACGCCGGATGCCAGCTACACGTCGTACTCGGTGAATAAGGGCGAAAAGGTCTATATGTGTCTGCGCCAGCGCAATGAGCGCGAGGAGCTCGTGGATGAGAATGTTATTATGTTCGTCGCCTTACACGAAATGTCGCACATTGGCACGGCGGATATAGGCCATACACCCCTCTTCTGGAACAACTTCGGCTGGCTTCTGAAGCAAGCGGAAGAGATTCAGATCTATCAATACACGGATTTCGCCGCCCATCCCGTAGAATACTGCGGCATCCATATTACGGATCAGCCGACCTATGACAAGGCCAAGGACCCTGACGCGTAGGCTCTGCAACGTTTATAGAGTTCCATCGCCTCCTCTTTTCCCATGAATCCAAATGTCCGCGACCACTTATCTGGGCAGCCTATTTTGTACGATGCAAAAAAGGTTTCGATCACAGCCAACACACTGGACTCAACACTCTCCAGATCCGAATCCACGAGGGTACATAAGACTTTTTCGTCCATCCCGTTTTCATCTTCCATGCGGAGAGCCCCGATAATATATGCATCGTACGTCGCATCATTGCGCAGTTCAGTATCACACAGAATCAGCGCATCCAGCTCATCTCCATCGGGCGCCAGCGTATTTGGAATAAAACCATATGCATGCGGATATACATGCGGATGCGCAAGAATCCTATCAACTTCAAGCTGCTCGGATTTCTTATTGTATTCGTATTTGATGTTACTCCCCCTCTCAATTTCTATATACACGGGGATCTTATTCGACATCTGACTACAGAATATTTGTATTTAATTGCATGGATTTAACCGGAAGGGGAAAGACCGCAATTACCGTGTTGTCTATAATTATACCCCGAAGGGAGGTAATTATAGACAACCGATAGCTAGAAGTCTATAAATTACGGAGCCCGATCGAAGAGAGGGTGTACCGTGATATCTATAATTATACCCTTCGGTGTACGTAATTATAGATAGCCGATAGCTAGAAGTCTAAAATGTACGGAAACCCGACTAAAAGGAGGGTGTACGTAATTTTAGACTTCACGGTACGTAATTTATAGACTTCACGGTATAGTTTTTACAGTATAAGTAGAGGACAATGAGTGTAACATCCGTGCCACTCCTTGAGAGTCTACAGGGGGCATGGGCCGCTCTCCAAGTGGAACTCGCCGGTGTCGGCACTGTCCAACTGACGGATGTATTTCCCTTTACGAGCGTCACGGATCTCAAACGCATGATCTGGATACAGCAGGGCGGTGACCCCCGGTGGGCGCCGGAACGTGTCTTTGTTGGTGTGCGATCTGTAGGGGGGATCCGTCCCATTGAATTTCACTGGCCCGCCGCAGTAACCGACATTGATCTCCCTGATCCGATGGCGGGGCCAACACCTAACACCGCGCTAGTGGATGAGCTGGGAAACCGGAAACCCGTGGGTGCAACGATGCTCGGATCGCTGATTCTCGAAACCGCGCTTTCCCCTGAAATCCTGCAAACCGGCGCCATACCGGTGGTCACTGCTATATGTCTGTCTTCGCTGGCCGTCACCGACAATGCACTGACGCCCCAAGTGTATAATGGATTCTACCAGCTCTACTTTCCGTGGCTTACGGCGCCAGGTCAGGTGCTCACTGCCGCTACGCCGACCGCCGCACTCGGGGAGGCGTATGCCGCTGCGGTGCCGTACATCGAGGACCGTGTTGGTCGTATCGACATTGTTCAGCGTGCGCTGGCACGACGTGCAGGTGGTACCAGCGTTGCAATGAACACCATGGTGCGACTCAGGTGGATACTGCCGCCGCCGTCCGCGAAACCCGACTCATTAGAGAAGGTATTCTATAGTCTCCGCACATCGGAAACTATCCCGTTTCTGCGGTTTTTCCCAGTATCGGGATCGCCTCTACTGAAACTCGCGCTGAAATCGGATGGAACCCCGTTATTAGATGATGCCAAGACCTTTGCGCAGTACCTGAATCAGGCCGCACCCACCATGAAATCCGCCGTTATTTTGGCGAAGATACCGCTCTCGTCGCCGCATGTAGGGCGAGGCGCCTTTACGCTGTTCATGTTCGAAGATGGTACCTGCGACATCACTCTCGAAGTACCTCAGCGCGGTGTAACCTATGTCGCCGGCGTGGCGGCGGACGCACAGCGAGTACTTCGATCCGTCGTAACGGCGATCGGTTTTGCTCCGAATGTAGAGCCACTTCTGCGTGATATACATGCAACATACAAATGGACGCATCCGGAACCCCGTAGGGCGTCGCCATTGACGGCGGCTGCGCTACAACAGCGTGTAAGCGCGCTCACACCCTTCTTGGAGATGGTACCGACTCTACCGGATGAAAAGGCGATGGCGGTGTTCCAGTGGCGCGCCGTGAGTAATTACGAAAGTGAGACGGCGCAATTCGCCTACATTACGCAGATGGTATTGCGTGCCGGCGATCCATCAGAAGGTAGTGGAGTGCTCTCGAAATACAGTGCAGAACTCGCGAAGAAATTCGGTATTTCCACGGACACCGCCGCCGCTGTGATAGACCGCTGGGTGGAACAACGTGCGGATGCAGTAGCACCTGCTGCGATGGCGGGGTCGTTGGCCGTACCGAAACATTCGACTGGCGTCTCGGTGGCTATCCTGGGATCGCACCCCGAATATTTGTTAGAGATCCAGGGTGTGGAATCGATCGAAGATCTGCAGCGTCTGGTGAGCGTTGTAGGTGTGATCCTGGGCGCTTCGACTAAGGATCTGCGTATTACGGCGCCGGCGGCTGTTATACAGGAGGCGGCCGCAAAGGTGGAGATTGCGGATGCGGCAGTTCTTGATATGGTGTTAGAACCCGAAGATATTGAGATCGGCGAAATGGATCCGGCGATGGCAGCGCTCATGGCGGATCTGGGTATTGGTGCAGAGGAGGCTGAGGAGGCCGAGGAGGCCGAAGACTCAGTTCCTACTCTTGTGGTTGCAGAAGTGCAACCAGTGCAACCAGTGCAACCAGTGCAACCAGTGCAACCAGTGGAACTGCCTCAAGTACCCGCACCGGCGCCTAATCTTGATGCGGCTATGGCCGCCGTAGAAGAGGAGTGCCGTGGTACGCCATGGGCCGCAGGCGAAGCCCCTCTTAAGATCTCTGCGGACTACTATATGGCCAAACTCAAGAAGGAGGACAAGGTGCTCTTCGGTTATTCCAGTACAGCCACAGGTCGTGTAAAGACATACAGCAAATCCTGTCAGCGCCGAGATGACCGCCAACCCAACATCATGACACTCGCAGAATACGCCCGTGTCAAACGCTGCTACGAAGGTCGTGTCCGCTTCGTCGATCTCCCTCCGCGCAAACCGAGTGATCTACCCCGTGATCCCGACTGGAAACCCAAGCCGCGCCGCGACGATGAATACTACGCCACCGATCACACACCTGGCGCCACATTCGGTATGCCAATGTGGCTCGTGTATGGCTACGAAAATAAGACACGTCCCGGCGAGTACTTGTACATTCTCTGTGCGGAACTCTGGTGCGATCGCGACAATCTGCCACTATTGCGCGACGAATTCGAGGGCACCGCCAATGGTTCCAAGGAGCCGAACACCTGCCCCTTTTGCAGTGGCCGTGTCATTACCGACATGGCCCGTCCCGTATCAGGAGAATCCGTCATTATTCGCACCCCTAAAGAGAGTACAGGCAAACTCCATCGCTACATTGGCACGATTACGCGCAACAAGCATCCCAATGGATGGCCTCTGCCCTGCTGCGATACGACACCGCGTCTCCTGGAGAAATATCTGAAGGCGGCATTTCTGGGGCACGCCGTGTTTGGCAAGGACCTCGCTCTTGACGATGACGAGCCAGCCGATGCAGGAGAAGAAGCCGCTCCACCGCCAGAACTGGAACTGGAAGCTCCCGCAGAAGAAGTTCCTGTTGATTACCATGCCCGCCTCAGCAGTATGCAGACGCAATATATTCTGGGGAACGATAAGTCACTTGACGCAGGTAAAATCGGTCTTCTTCCGCCACTCCTGGATACGTTCTTTGGGCAGAGCGGGCCCAAGTCTATTGAATCGCGGGGAATCCGTCCCACATTCGCGGAGGGGGCGATCGTGTTTGTCCGCATGGGTGTAGATACACGGATACGCACTCCTGGCCTGAATCTGTTCGCCGGTCTGGCACCGCTTATGGGGTTTGGATCGGCCGAACGATGCCAGGAGCACATACTTACACGCCGCATGGTTCGTGCATTTGAATCCGCCAACTACGGTACTCTTGTACAAGAGTTTGCGGCGAAATCCACTGTTACGGAGGAGGAGCTGACAAAATCGCTGCCTGAATTTGCAGGCGAATTCGGCTACCGCCTTGATACAAATCGCGCCCATGTCGTTCGACTCTACCGGGCCTGGACGGCGTTCTTGACATATCTGGCCGACAACAAAGTGCCCAAGAAGCTGCGTCACGTGGAACATCTAATGGCCCAGCCCGGCGTAATCGCGAATCGCGGACTTCTGTTGGTCACCTTGGAACAAACGGGCGACAACGTCGATGTGGTGTGTCCCTCCTTTGGGATTCCACCTTCATCGGTGTTCCGCGATGTCCCAGTCGCATTTATGTGGCACGACAAGCGCGACGAGAGTTGGGAACCGATTGTTTTGTACAATGGTACAAAGGACGCAGTGCGCTTCTTTGGCGGCCGCGATCCAGGTATCGAGATACTACCGGATACGCTCAAGGGGGCACTGAATAATTGGCTGAATGACTGGCGGGCGTCTTCGGGATGTGGCCGGCCGCCGCCGCCGCATGTATGGACACCGAATCGTAATACGACGGATCTACCGCGTCTAACAGATTTCATTACCGAGGCCGTCGCCCTCGTGCGTGACCGCAGCAACCGACTTGCGGGCGTCCTCCTGATGAAGGAGGCGCAGATGTTTGTGCCATGTTTGGATGACGGAAATCTTGCAGAGAAAATCCCGCGTTTCTTTGAGGCAGAGAGTATTCCACCGGTGCCAGTGGATACCTACTTGAAATTTTATGCAGAGGTGGCTGCAAGTTGGCCAGGGCTCGCGCCGACGAAGCTACTTGCGAAGATGGAGGAATCTACGCAGATAGTCGGATTTATGACGAAAGTCGGTTCGATAGTGCCCACTGCGATTTCTGCGATATCTCCTTTTGGGGGCGAACTTCCTGTGCAGCAGATGGATATGTTCCCATGGGAACGCGATGCACTCATTCTGCGAAGTCCCGATGCGTTGATTGTGTCTGACACCGTGCGCGAGGAATCAACGGCGTCGGTGGAAGAGCAGCTCGCGGAGGCGTATCAGTATCTGCGACTAACACTGAGTCGATGGCTTGTGCGCGATGCACGTGGTCCGGCGATGCGCGAGACACTGAAGAAGCTGCTAAGCAGTCCATTACCGCTGCATGAACGGCGCAAACGCATGGATATTGTGTTAGAACCGCTTGTCCATGAATGGGTAGCGGTAGAACAGACAACCGAGCGTAAGGCACTGGCGCTGTTGCGCCAGGATTGTTTGTCCTTGGATGGCAAGGCCTGTGCGGAGGGCTGTACATGGGTTTCTGGTATGGGGCGGTGTCTGATTCATGCTCCGTCGCGAGAAGAGGGTTCTGATCCTATTCGTGTCTTTACGGCCCGATTGAGCGACGAGTTGCTGCGCTACTCGAATTCTCGTAATGAGGTGTTAGAGGGTAAAGTACCGGCGATACGAACTCCGAAAGGTGCAGTGCGTGTTGGTGACGAGCTGTTCATGGCGACGCGACCAAAGGAGGCGGCCAATGTAATTATGGAGAATCTCGGCTTTACAGGCAAAGCGGCGATAGCATTTCCTGAAGAGCTGTTGAGATTTGAAGGTGCAGAGGAAGAGGAAGGGGTAG
>Ga0164295_10002643_pt1 | contig 14644 bp, 12 predicted proteins | sample GEODES006metaG_FD_111798 | JGI IMG/M metagenome (GOLD analysis project Ga0164295, IMG submission 111798) | Oligotrophic lake water microbial communities from Sparkling Lake, Wisconsin, USA - GEODES006 metaG | ecosystem: Environmental > Aquatic > Freshwater > Lake | place: USA: Sparkling Lake...
GGGGCTAGAGCGAAAAATCGGCGCGCAGAGCTTTTCCTATCGCGTCGCGCCACGGGGGCATCGCGGGGAGCCCTGCGGATTGCGCTGCGCCATCACCTAGAACCGAATAGGCAGGACGTTGCGCTGGACGAACGAACGCGTCAGAGGTGGTTTGGCCGACCAGGGTTGTTGGCGCACCGACTTCCTCGTAGATTGCGACTGCCAGATCCCACCACGAACACGCACCGGAATTCGTCGCGTGATAGGTCCCTGGCGCAACGTCAAGAAGCAGGCGAATTCGTTCGGCAAGATCGCGGGTCCATGTTGGCTGGCCGAATTGGTCGGTGACGACACTCACGGGTTCGCCCGCGCGGGCCTTGGCGAGCATTGTCGCAACAAAACTAGGTCCACCCGCGCCATAGAGCCACGCGGTACGGACGACGGTTGTCCCGTCCCGGTGCGCTGATCGCACGGCGAGTTCGCCCTCGAGCTTGCTCTGTCCGTAGGCGGTCCGCGGGTCTGTTATCGCATTTTCGGGGTAAGGGCTCGTGGCGAGACCGTCAAAAACGTAGTCGGTTGACACATGAACGAGGCGCACACCTGTGCGTGCGCACGCACTCGCCACGTTCATTGCGCCATGGACATTGACATCCCTGGCCGCGTCATCGTTGGCCTCGGCATAATCGACGGCGGTGTACGCGGCGGTATTGATGACAGCCACCCGACCGACAACCGCACGCTGAACAGCACTCTCGTCGGTGATGTCAAGGTCTGCACGAGTGACGAGGTCTGCGATATCACCGAAGACGTCACCCAAGGCGGTTGCGAGCATTCCGCCGCCACCGGTCACAAGAATTGGTGCAGTCATCACTGTCTCCCTCGTCCTTCAGCGTAGTGCGGCAATAGGCTGAGCGAGTGAAGAAAGCGTCTGCTCAACCGCTCGTTCTCGTGGACGCAACGGCAATCAGTGCGCAACGAGGCGGCGTCGGGCGTTATGTCGAGGAACTGGTCCGCGAGTCGGTCCTTGCGGGTCTCTCCCTCGTCGTGGTCTGCCAGCAACGCGACGAGAAGGCGTTTGCGGACCTTGACTGCGATCTTGTTGTCGCTCCTCGACGTGTTCAGATCGTGTTCCTGAGATTTTTGTGGGAACAGATTGGGTTGCCCGTGCTCGCGCGTCGACTTCGTGCCACGACGATTCATTCACCGCACTACACGTTTCCGTTGTTAACGGGGCGTCACCGCGTCGTGACCATTCACGACCTGACCTTCTGGTCCCACTCCGATCGTCATTCAGCGTTGAAGAAGTTGTTTTTCAAATTCTGGATTGTGGCATCCGCCCGCATCGGTCTTGACGTCATTGTCCCGTCCGCGGCGACCGGTGCGGAATATCAGCGCGTGGCCCGTGCGAACAAGGATCACATCTCGGTGGCATTTCACGGTGTCGACCGAGACACGTTCCACCCGCCCACGCCTCGCGCTGTTGCGAAATTCGCGGAGGCAAACGAAGTGGCATCGTGGGTTGCGTTCCTTGGCACGATTGAGCCGCGCAAAAACGTTGTTCCCCTCATCGAGGGGTTCCAACTCGCCACACGCGACATGGTGAAACGTCCAAGCCTGCTTCTGGCCGGGGCACCCGGGTGGGACGGTGCAGTGGCCGGCGCTATCGTGCGCGCGGTAGACGCCGGTTATGACGTGCGACACCTCGGGTACATCCCGCTCGACAATCTGCCGGCATTTCTGGGAGGCGCCATCGTGGTCGCGTATCCCAGTGAAGGCGAAGGCTTTGGTTTACCAGTTATCGAGGCGATGGCGTGTGGCGCGCCTGTGCTTACGTCGCGCTCATTGGCACTCCCCGAAGTGGGAGGAGACTCCGTGGCGTACGCGGACACGACACCAGAGGGAATCGGGAGCGCGCTGACCGAACTGTTGGTGGACGCGCCACGTCGAACCTTATTGTCAACGTCGGCCTCGAAACGAGCGACCCAGTTCACCTGGTCGGCATGCCTCGCGGTTCATCGCGCCGTGTGGGGCCTCTAACTCAGTTCCTCGAACACGGACACGAGCCGAGCCGCGCTCACATCCCACGAGAACTGGGCGGCACGGGCTTTTCCGCGCGAGGCAAGGTCGCGTCGAAGTGTTTCGTCATCCAACCCTGTCAGGGCCTCAGCGAGCTTGATGGTCCCGTCTTTACCATGCACGTCAACGGATATAGCGGATTGACCAGCAACCTCACGAAGCGCTTCGGCGGTTGAATGGATCACCGGTACGCCCAACGACATCGCCTCGAGCACGGGGAGCCCGAAGCCTTCCTCGATCGAGGGCACGACTAGTCCGCGAGAAGCGGAAAGGACTGCGGCGAGATCGGCATCGTCGAGTCGACCGAGCGCGTGGACACGGTGTGGCGCAATTCCGGTGCGGGTGACGAGGTCAGTGACGCTCACACCACCCCAACCCCGGGGTCCGATGACCACGAGCGAAAGGTCCTCGATGGTTGCGAGCGCGATAAGGAGTTGCTCGAGTCCTTTGCGCGGTTCCAGGGTCCCCACAAACGTGATGTACGCGGCCGGAAGACCCAGGGTGGATCTGCGGTTATCGGAATCGACGGGCACAACCAGGTCGGATGTCGGCGCACCACCAATAACACGAATGCGATTCCCGAGCGACAAGAAAGTCGAAAGCCGCGAGGCGACAGCGTCCGTTGGGACGACAACAATGTCAGCGAAGCGGCAAGCGCGTTCACCCATTGCGCGGTGCCACCGCGCACCCCGGCCCGTCAACGTTTCGGGGTGAGTCCACGGCACAGCATCGTGAATCGTCACGATGTGCTGACCGTGTTCGACGAGCGGCGCAAAAAGGCTCGGCGAATAGGTGACCTCGTGCTTCGGGACGGCCACGCCGCGCTCCCACGCGCGCGCGAGAACCGCTCGCGGAAACGGTGAGACCTCGATTCCATTGAGCAATGGAATGAATCCCTCGAGTTGGCGAACTGTGTCACGTGAAACTCGCGGGACAAATCCGACAAGTGACCGGCTGCCATCAACCCGCGCCGTGAGGGCACGAACCAGATTGAGCGCGTATCGCCCGATTCCGCCAGGGACAGGTGCGACCACTTGGTCGAGGATCACGGCGGTCGACGTCATCGCTCAAACCGCTGTCGTTACTATGGTCACGTGGACATTCAACCATTACGCATCGCAGGTGCGTGGCGTATTGCCCCACAAATTTTTGGCGACGCGCGCGGTTCGTTTTCTGAATGGTTCCGAGCAGACCACCTCGAGACCGCGACGGGCTTTCGGCTAAACCCGATTCAAGCGAACATTTCGCGATCGTCGCGCGGAGTCGTTCGAGGTATTCATTATGCGGATGTACCGCCAGGGCAAGCGAAATACGTGATGCCCCTCACAGGTTCGATAATCGACTTCGTCGTGGACATTCGCGAGGGCTCGCCAACATTTGGCCAATGGGAAGGCGTGACGCTGGACAGCAAAAATCACGACGCGGTTCTCATCGAACCAGGATTGGGGCATGCCTTTATCGCGCTAGACGACCTCACGACCGTCACGTACCTGGTCACGGACAGTCACCGTCCGGAACGCGAACACGGCATTAATCCGCTCGATGGCGACATTGCCCTTACCTTCCCGGCCGGAATCGAGCTCGCGTTGTCCGACAAAGATCTTTCGGCTCCTACCCTCGCCGAGGCTCTCGCTGCGGGTTCACTGCCGAAATGGGAGGGTCGATGAAGGGCATTGTTTTGGCGGGAGGAACAGGCTCTCGACTCTGGCCGATTACCCTCGGGAATTCCAAGCAACTCATTCCGATTTATGACAAACCGATGGTGTACTACCCGTTGTCGACATTGATGACCGCCGGAGTTCGCGAAGTATTGATTATCACTGCTCCCGAACACGCTGATTTGTTTCGAGCTCTGCTTGGTGACGGCTCCGCGTGGGGAATGCGAATCGAGTTTGCGATTCAGCCGAGCCCCGACGGACTGGCGCAAGCCTTCATTATTGCCGAATCGTTTACCGCGGGCGATTCGGTGGCGTTAGCGCTTGGCGACAACATTTTTCACGGGTCTGATTTCGAGAGCGCACTTCCCGACACTACGAATTTCGAGGGCGGCCACATTTTTGCGTACCCCGTTACAGAACCCGAGCGATACGGCGTTATTGAATTCAGCGCCGATGGCACCGCGCTCTCGATTGAAGAGAAACCACTGAAGCCAAAATCTCGATTCGCGATTCCCGGGGTTTATTTTTATGGCCCCGATGTCGTTGATGTGGCAAAGGCTATCAAGCCGAGTCGGCGCGGTGAACTTGAAATCACGTCTGTGAGCGATCACTATTTGCGCGACGGACGCCTTCGCGTCAGCGTGCTCGACGCGGGAACGATGTGGTTTGACACGGGAACGATAGATTCGATGATGGTCGCGTCGGAGTATGTTCGCGCGGTTGAACGTCGAACCGGCTCAAAGATTGCCTGCCCGGAAGAAATCGCGTGGCGACAAGGGTGGATCACGTCGGACCAACTTGCGACGCTTGCGGGACCTCTCGAAAAGAGTGGCTACGGAGTGTATCTTTTGGGACTTCTCGACAGCTAGCGTTGGCGCGTTTTCGCCGACTCGCGTAATCGTAGCCCGACCATCACGATGAGGCGAACCGGCCACCACACGATTCCCGAATAGCGCTTGCCAACCCAACGACGAGCACTGGCGTGATGCGCAGCGATCATGGACGTCGAGTGTTGTCGGGTCGAATGCCCGCCCTCGTGCTCGACCGTTGCGCTCGGCACAAAGACGTTGCGCCAACCGCCGAGGCCCAGTCGGAAACCGAGGTCTACATCCTCGAAATACATGAAGAATCCGTCATCAAAACCGCCAACGGCGTCAAATGCCGTTCGCCGCACGAGGATACACGCGCCACTGAGCCACCCTGCGTCGCGCTCGACGGCATAGTCGGCGGACTGGTGATAGTGGCGGGTCCACGGGTTGGCCGGCGCGAGGTCTCCCAACAGCGCGTGGCCGACTCCGAGCCTCAACGACGGGATTGCCCGTGCAGATGGATAGACGGTACCCTTCGGATCGCGAATCCGCGGCCCCAGTGCACCGATGGTTTGCTCTCGGTGGCCGACGCGCACCAGTTCGTCGAGAGACCCCGAATCCAGTGTGACATCGGGGTTGACGACGAAAATCCAGCCAATATCAGGATTGAGCGATGCGACCCCGGCGTTGATTCCGCCACCGTAACCCGGATTGTCGGGTCGGTGCACGATGCGTGCAGTTGAACCCACCAACGCTTCGACAAGTTCCTTGTCACCGCCGGGAACGTTATCGACGACGACGATGTCGACGGGGTGAGAAGTTGAGCCGGGAATCGATGCCAACAAGTTACGAATGGCGTCGCTTGATCGGAATGACACTGTCACAATTCCGATGCTCGTCGCAGGGCTGGGGCTACTCACGCACTCCATGCTAACCAACTCGCTCGGTGTGACGACGGACTTACTGCTTCCGCTGATTTCGCAATTGCGTAACATACACTCGAATTACACCTGTGTAAAGGGGTTTATGTCTTGTCCAATTTCTGGAAACGAGTTCTCGCCGCCATAGCGACATTCACCGTCGCCGCGGGGTTTTTGGTGCCCACTTCGGCTAACGCGTTGACACTTTCGGGGAACGACTTCGTAGCGGGCGACATCATTTCGGATGCCCAATTCTTTGATCGAACCGCAATGACTGAGCAAGAGATACAAACGTTTTTATCGAAAAAGGTAAGACAGTGTGGATCGCTCAACCTCTGTCTGTCGGTGTACACGCAAGAAACGTTTACGCGGGAGGCGACGTCGGTTCAGGACGATGGCCTGGACCCTCTCTGCGAAAGCTACGCCGGTGCAAAGAAAGAAACGGCGGCCCAGATCATTTACAAGGTTCAACGCGCGTGCAACATCAGCGCGAAGGTACTTCTCGTCCTGTTGCAAAAAGAACAGGGACTGATTACCAACGCCAACCCGACCGCCGACAAACTCAAGATTGCAACGGGGTATGCGTGCCCGGATACTGCCCCGTGTGACGCCAAGTATTTTGGGTTCTACAACCAGGTTTATTCTGCGGCGTCGCAGTTGAAGCGCTACACCGAACCCACGAGTAGGTTTTATAATTCCAAGCCGGTTGGAGTCCGATCGCCGATTCTTTTTCATCCCAATGCGCGTTGTGGCACAAAGCCTGTGGACATCATGAACCTCGCGACACACGCGTTGTACCTCTACACGCCGTACACACCGAACGCCGCGGCGCTGGCGAACCTCACTGGGACGGGAGACAGTTGTTCCAGCTATGGAAATAGCAACTTCTGGGAGTGGTACAGCTATTGGTTTAACGCACACGCCAACCTTTCCTCAGAGATTGTCGACCAGGGCGTCGCCATTACGGGCGACTGGGGGACGTTGATTGATGATTCCTCGTGCACTGAAACGGCAAACACCTGCTCTGCCGATTATGACAACGCAGTTGCAACGTGGAACATCACCGAGGGGCTCAAGTATGTGACAGGTCCCATCGCAACCAAGTACCAGTCGGTCGGTGGCGTAAGTGGCCTACTCGGGCCGATCTCTAGGCCGACGGAATTAGTCAATGGTGGTTCGAACGGTAACGGCTCTCGCCAGAAGTTCGCCAAAGGATTTATTTTCCGTGACCCGACAAACGCAACGTTCATCGTGCGCAATGACGTTTTTGCCTATTACAGCGAGGCGGGTGGACCCAGCGGTTCGCTCGGGTGGCCGACGGGTGACGCATCCTGCACAGACGGAAAGTGCGGTCAAGATTTTGCCGGCGGATACGTCGTGTCAAGTCCCACCGACACGTTCCTTGTCCTCGACGGCGCCATTGGTGAATATCTGCTGGCAAACGGAGGGATAAACAGTCCGTGGGGACTCCCACTCAGTGCGGCAGAGACTCGAACTTTCGGGTCGTTCGGAACCGGTCGAATCCAACAGTTTGAAAACGGAACGGTTTACGAGAACGACGGCGCGGCCTATCTCGTCGCCGACACACTTGCCGCTGCTCTCGAGGATGTCGGTGGTGTCGAAGAGGTTGGCTGGCCGCTGGCCGAACCCGTCCGCGCCGACGGCCAGCTGTACCAACTGTATTCGGCAGGTCGTGTCGTCAAGGTCGGATCCGCACAGGGCGTTCTCATCCCGACAGACACACTGAAGGCACTTCGTGTCGCGGGGGGGATGTCGGGATATTTAGGCGTCCCGACGAACAATGCGGTGGAATACCGGGGTAAAGACGGATTTGTCGGATCCAAACAAGCATTCGAGGGCGGCACGATCGTCCGTGGGACGCCCGGTGCTTTCGCGATGCCTGATGTTCTGTGGGACGCATATCTCGCGAAAAATGGAGCCAGGGGTAAGTACGGCTGGCCCAAGGGTATCGCCAAATCGACCTCAACGGCCTGGACTCAATCGTTCCAACGCGGAAGCATCAAAGTTTATCGATAGGTCCGACCCGAATGCGCTCCGCGATGATCGCACAGGTGATGAAACTGACGAAACCCCACTCGTGCAAAAGGCGGCTCTCGGTCAGTGACTGAACAGTGAGGGAACACAGGACGAGGAACGGCACGGCCACCACAGACAAGGATGATTGAGCGAACTTTTGCCATAAGTTCCACAGTGTGATGATGAGCGTGACGGCGAAGAGGAGGGCCCCCACAAGCCCGCTTTGCATTGATATATCGAGCCACACGTTGTGTGCTTGGGACATTGGAATGCCGTCGACCGCATGAATCGCAAACCACGGGTCCCAATTCGGCCACCATCCGACAAAACCAGACCCCAGAATCGGTTTCTCAGCGATGCGGTCAACGACCGCGGACCAAATGTCAAAACGGTGGGTGAGGTCGGGCGACTTTCCCAAAAGGGCAACGACCATCTCCCACTGAGACAGCGCGGCAACCATGGCGCCGCCGATGACGGCAACGGCACCACCTAAACCAATACGCCACCACGGGCCATTCTGTCGCGCCAGCGCGGTGAGTCCAAGGATTACTGCCAGCAATACAAGTGTGACCGTGACGGTTGCCGACATGGTCCGGGCAATGATGACGACAGCGAGCGCCGCATCGAGAACTGATACCGTGCGCCATTGACGCGACGCGTACACACGCCAGAGCCCGATGATGAGCAGCACCAGCCCGAGCATTCCGAGCACATTCGCATTGCCCACGAGACCCTGGATTCGGCCGGCCGAGAAGAAAAGTCCGCGGCTCCACGCCATTTCTATGGGTGTCGCAGACGTCTCGGAAAAACCGACCGGATAAACCGGGTGCCCGACGAGTGCCACACTCAATTCGAAAAGGATGGAACCGAAAAGAATGAGGCGCAAACTCAGCGCTGACTGGCGAACCAACTCGTCCACGGGAATCGCACTAGTAATCGCAAGTCCGAAGAGAACGCCCATCAGCACACTGAGCAACATGACGACAGATGTCGTCGCATAAGGGGACCACACGGGGGTGATTGCCCACCACCCCAATAGCCCGAGCAGAGGTACTGGTAGTGCCCGCCACGTGACCCGGTTAATGATGACGATGACGAGCGACCACATTGATGCAACGATGACGAGAGCGGCCCACACTGGGACGGTGAGCGCGTTGCGAAAGAAATCACCGGCGAAAAGAAGCGTGAGGATTGCCACCATCACGGGTTTCTTCGCAATAATTTGGGCCACGGGACACTAGCCTAGTGAGGGACGTGGAGGTGTTGCGGTGTTCGAGATTGTCAATACTCCGCGTGACTATGCGTGGGGCTCGAGGTCGGCGATCGCGGGCCTGCTCGGGACGGTCCCGTCCGGGTCGCCAGAAGCCGAACTCTGGCTCGGTGACCACCCAGCGTGCCCCGCTCGAGTGAAGTCCACGGGACAGTCGCTCATCGCATGGGGGGCGTCGCACCCTGAGCGCTTCGGAACCGGGCCGCTACCGTTCCTCCTAAAGGTTTTGGCGGCGGAATCACCGTTGTCCATTCAGGCACATCCGACTCGCGTTCAAGCCGAGCACGGGTTTGCCGCGGAGAACGCCGTGGGGCTCGATCCCGATTCTCCGAATCGAAACTTTCGAGACGCCAATCACAAACCCGAGGTGATTGTTGCTCTATCGGATTTTTCTGCACTGTGCGGGTTTCGGCCGAGTGCCGAGCGAGCCTCGATCATTGCCGAGCTCATTAATCAGGGCATCCCCGGCTCATCGGAATTGGCGAGCGCGGTTACCACAGGACTCGACGTTGCGGTCGAATGGATGCTGACTCGAGGTGACGGCATGAGCCAACTCGTCGAGGCGTTGTCGGCGGGAATCCGAGCGCCATCCGACGCTGTCGTCGATGACGCCCTCGAGACCGCGCGGGTGTTGTCCGGCCATTTCCCCGGCGATCCCGGTATTGGCGTGTCGATTCTTCTCAACCACGTGATGCTCCGTCCCGGTGAGGCCCTGTTCCTGCCGGCGGGAAACATTCACGCCTACCTACACGGGCTTGGAATCGAAGTGATGGCCGCAAGCGACAATGTTCTCCGGGGTGGGCTCACGTCGAAGCATGTGGACATCCCTGAACTTCTCGATGTTCTCGATTTTCGCGAACTGCACGAGCCACGACTCGACGCGACCGAGTCGAACGGCGTGCGCACATTCGACCCCGGACTCGACGATTTCATCCTGACCGAGATTGAGGCACATCACGACGTCCACGTCGCAATTTCGGGACCGGCTATCGCCATTGTGGTGGCGGGTGAAGTGATGCTCTATTCCGACGCTGAATATGGGCTTCCTCGGGGCAGTTCTGTATTCATCGAGGCGGGAGAAACTGTTCACCGGGTCACCGGGACCGGGCGGATTTTTGTGGCTCATTCGCCTACACTAAATTTTTCGCAAACATAACTTGACTATTGGGAATAACAACGGTGTAATTAGGTGTCTCGCTGACCCACTAGGAGGAAAACTCGTCATGACTGATTATCGCAATGACGTCCCCGGAAACTGGGCAATCGACCCACTCCGATTGGGTGTCATCGGCACCGGCAATGCCGTCGGTGACGACAACCCGCTCGCGTGGCAAGCCGATGCCTTATGCACCCAGACCGACCCCGAAGCCTTTTTCCCCGAGAAGGGCGGGTCCACTCGCGATGCAAAGCGGATTTGTGCAGAATGCACCGTGAAAACCGAATGTCTCGAATACGCTCTTGCGAACGACGAACGATTTGGAATCTGGGGTGGCCTATCAGAGCGCGAGCGCCGCAAATACCGTCGCCGCGCATAAGGACTGAGGAGTCGGTTCGATGATTCGCGACTCACTCGCGGTTGTCGTGGTCACACGGCGGCACCCCGAACGACTTTCGGCAACCCTGCTGTCCCTGGCCGCGGACAAGGTTCCTGGCACTGTTACCGTGGTAAATCTCACCGGGGATTCCGTTCGCCTCAACGGACAGGCGGAAATCGTCGGATCGCCGACACTCTCGCTGTCTCACGCAGTCGATCGCGCCATGCTCGATTCCTCCGCCGAAACTGTGTGGATCCTGCGCGACGATACGAGTGTCCGACCCGGCGCATTCACTGCGTTGGCTTCAATTCTTGACACATCCCCGTCCGTCGGGATTGTTGGGCCAAAGCAAATGGATGCGCAGTCTCCCGTCACGATTCGTGAAATGGGCGAGTCAATGACCCGATCGGGGTACGCCTTCCAAATCGCCGAACGAGAATTGGATCAGGCCCAGTTTGATCGAACCAGTGACGTTCTCGCCGTCGGAGAGGCGGGCATGCTCGTTCGTCGATCGGTGTGGACGTCGTTGAAAGGTTTTGACCCAGCCCTTCCCGCCCTCGGCGGAGCACTAGATTTCTGTTTTCGGGCTCGAAGCGCTGGCTGGCTCGTTGAGGTCGTGCCGACGGCGGTGATTGATACAGCCGTGACGTCCTACGAGGCACTCGCGGGTGAGGTGTCCGAGTCGCAGGCAGAACGCGAAGAGGCGCGCGCCCGCGCACACCGTGTACTGGTTTACGGCCCCCCGGCGGTCCGACCGTTTCGGGCGTTGGGACTGACTCTCGGATCGCTGTTTCGGGGTTTTGTGCGATTTCTGCGAAAGCGTGTGAACCCGTTCGCTGAATGGCGAGGTTCGGTCGCGGGTGTCCTCGACCTGGGCGCAATTGCTCGCTCCCATCGTTTCTATCGGACAATGATGACCAATCCCGTGGCTGGCGGGCGCCTGTTTGTCTCCCTGTCCGATCTTCGGCACCGTCGGGCAATGCAACAGGATGACGAGCGCGCAAAAAAGGAAGTAGCCGATGACACTCCTCACCTCGAGTTCCGTGCCGCGGCGATGTGGTTCACGGGATTAGCAACAGTTCTCGGATTGGTATTGGGCGGTCGTTTCCTCGGCGCCACCGCGCTGTCGGGCGGCGCGTTGATTCCGATGCCCGCAACCGTAACGGAAGCGTTCGACGCGATCGGCGCAACGTGGAGTGACGTTGCGGGCGGAGTAACCGCCGCCCCGGATGGATTTGCAGCCCTGATGGGAATTGTGGGTTCGCTCACGTGGTGGAACCCCAACTTCGTTATCGTCAGTCTTTTTGCCCTCGCGATTCCGCTGTCGTTCGTCTCGGGGTTTGTCGGAGCAGGATCACTGACCACAAATTCACGCGCGGCCGTTGTGGTTGGAGCAGGGTGGGCGCTTCTCCCGACGCTGCACGTAGCAATTTCTGAGGGGCGCATCACCGCGGTGCTCGCGCACATCGCACTGCCTTTCTTTGCGCGAGCAATCGCGGGTTCCAGCACTCTGTCTCTCGGCTGGGCGTCGATTCTCAGTGCAATAGTGTGGGTGTCCGTTCCGGCCCTCGCACCCGTCATTGTGGCCGCCATCATCATTCGCTCCGTTACCGGCACGCCGACCGCGATGTTTGCGCTAGCGCCGGCCCTAGCGTTCGAATGGCCACGAATCGTGGCCTCCGTGTCAAACCCGGTGACATACTTTGCGGATCGTGGAGTGCCGTTCCCGACGGGAGCTCCGCACGGTGTCGTCTCGCTCACGCTGTGGCCCACTATGCCGAGCTTCCCGGGTGTGGATACCGAGATCGCAACGCTCGCGGCCTTTGTCGTCGTTGCCGTGTGTCTTTCGTTGACGGTGGTCGCGTTGGTGGTCGCGGAAAACCCTCGCGTCGGTGCACTACTTATGCTGGGGGCAACGGCACTGTTAACCTGGGCGGCACTGGGTCCCCTCGCGCTTGCGTTGTCCGAGGGTCAGGTGGTCGGGTTGTTCCCAGGACCGCTCTATGACGTGGTGTGGTTTGGCCTCCTCAGTGGTGCGGCCATCACTATAAGTGCGATTCGCTTCGCCGCGGGATTCCTTGCACCCATCGCGGTCGCGGTTCTCGCCGCGGTGGGATTCGTCCCGCTCACGGCAGTTGCAGCCGGGATGTCGCTTGTTTCACCCACCAGCGTGAGAACTCTTCCCGCTTACGTGGAGGCGGAAACGACCGCGCACCCCGGAGGGGCGACGCTAATTTTAACACCGACGGCCGATGGAATCCGCGCGGAATTGCAACGAGACGCGGGTGTGACGCTCGTTGAGTGGACCGCAGCAGCAGCCACACGACGGACACTGGCGGAACACGAGGCCGCAATCGCCGAGCTCGCCGCCAACTTGATTGTCGAAAGCGGCTTCGACGTTGTCGCCGCCGTGTCTGACGCGGGCATCAGATTTATCGTGCTCGAGGCATTGCCGACCGCGCCCGAGGTCTCCGCGATCGCGTCGCACGCGGGGCTCACGGCGGTTGGTGTTACCGACCGTGGAATCCTGTGGCGCGTCAATGAAACAATCGAGGCCACGCCGGTGAATCGTTCCCCCGACCTCGCATTTCGCTTAATTCTTGGTCTCGTCGGACTGGTGGCTCTCATCGCTGCAGTTCCCACCTCGCTACCACGCCGTCGGCCCGTGATGGATGACCTCACGCCAGTGGCAGGAGAGGTCGACGATGAGCATTCTTAGCAAGATCACGATCGGCGCAGCCGGACTCACCGCACTGGGTTTCTCGGCTTATTCCGTTGCTTTAATTCCGACTCCACTGTCGGCGGGGATTGCCCCACTGACAACGGTGATATCGCCCTGGTCCGTCACGAGGAGCATCGTGTGTTCGGGCGACGTCGTTGGTTATGTTGGAGATTCAGCGATTATTTCGAGCATCAGCCCGACGACTCGGGTCCTGTCCGGTGGGGACGTTCCCGCGGACCTCGCGAGGGATTCGACAACGAATGGTTCGGTATTCACGAACTCTGGGGATTCACTCCATGTGGCGGCAACCGAGTACAACTCTGTCAACACCGAATCGATAGCGGGGTATCTCGCGACCGAGTGTGGTGACCCTCTTAATGACCAGTGGCTGATTGGCGGCAGCACGACGACAGGTCGGGACACCATTGTGACGATTTCGAACGGCAGTGATGTTGAGGCGCGAATCGATATAGAAATCTGGGGCTCGGCCGGGAAAGTGGATGCGCCGGGCTCTCAAGGAATTGTCATCCCAGCGAAATCACAACGCTCCTATTCCGTCGCTGGATTTGCACCAGACGAAGCGTCTCCCGTCATACGTCTCGTGAGTAACGGGGCAGCCGTGTGGGCGACGCTACAAACCACCGTCGTCAGAGGGCTCGTGCCGGGCGGGTTAGATCGCATCGGACCGGTCGCTGCGCCAAACACCTCGATATCGTTCCCGGTTCTTCTCCTGCCGTCAGAGAAATCTATTGGCAAACTCCTCGTCGACCCGTCATATTCCGATGTTGTCGCTGCACTGCGATTCCTCGCTCCCGGTGATACTGACGCAACAATAACAATCACGTTGGACCCATACGCCGAGGGGGAACCCCAAGTCGTCATGGCATCAGTTCCAGCCGGGTCCACGCTTGACCTTCCGATTACCGAGTTGAGTGAAGGCTATTGGGCTGTCTCGGTGGAGTCAGATCAGCCGATTGTTGCGGCGGCGCGGGTCGGTTTTAATGATGCATCGAAAGGAATTACCGACCTGGCGTGGGCTAGCGCCGCACCCGCGCAAACGGGCGTCGCATCGGTGATGGTGCCGGGTGGCTCGTTGCTGGGACTCACCAATTTTGGCGCGTCCGATGCGACGGTCACTATAGAGAGCGGCGGCGGCATCGTGGAAAACGTTGTTGTTCCTGCCCACGGAAACCTGCTGAGACCCGTAGTGAAGGGGATGCTGACGGTGACATCAAGCTCATTGATTTCGAACACAGTTTTTGTCCTGACCCGCGACGGCATCGCCACTCTTCGCGGCTTGACGGCACCCATCGATGCATCCAGTGTCGTCGTCATCCACGGTTAAGCGTGGGGAAAGTACCGGTTCGGCGCTAGTTCGTATGGGTCGATGTCGATGAGGTCAGCAATCGCCTCGATGACATTCGTTTCAATGTTGTTGCGCCGGTGCCAATCATCTTCGCGATGAAGCTTGGAACCACGTTCGATAGGAAGACGATAGAGAATCACGCGACGTTCGCTCCGAAGTGCAGTCCATCGGCGAGGAACTCCGTCGGCGCGTTCGGGGCTAGGGAGCAGCGTCATCTCGACCTGGATGTCGTGCATCAATGTTGGTTGCACGTCGCAGAGGTAGTTGACGAC
>Ga0164295_10002645_pt1 | contig 14639 bp, 5 predicted proteins | sample GEODES006metaG_FD_111798 | JGI IMG/M metagenome (GOLD analysis project Ga0164295, IMG submission 111798) | Oligotrophic lake water microbial communities from Sparkling Lake, Wisconsin, USA - GEODES006 metaG | ecosystem: Environmental > Aquatic > Freshwater > Lake | place: USA: Sparkling Lake...
ATATCCATCAGCTTCATGCCCGGACCGACCACGGCGCCACGTGCAAACACGCTAAGACCCATGACCACGCCATCCACCGGCGCACGCAACACCTCGTTGGACAGACTATGGTCCAGCCCGGTCAGGCGGCTGCCGAGGGCAGACGTCTGGCTCTGTGCTTCGGCCAACTGCGTGCGCACCTGCTCCTGAAAAGCCTGGGCGCGCTGTCCACGGGTCAGTTCCAGCTCGGCGATCTGGCGACGGGTGCGACCGAGGGTCCCCGTGTCCGCCGCTAACGCGGAGTTGGTCTGCGCGCGCGCCTGCTCGAGGTCCAGTAGACGGTTGCGGGCAACGAACCCATCCCGACTCAGCCCGCGGACGCCCACCAACTGCTCTTCCATGTAGTCGAGCTGTTGCTGCTTGCTGGCTACTGCCTGTTGGAGTCCGCGTGCCTGGAGCCGCAGGCCCTCTATGCTTTCCTGCAAGGCGGCGAGTTCACCGAGGCGCGATGCACGCCGCGAGGTAAACAACTGTTGCTGCACCATCCACGCCTGCGCGAAGGTGGCATTGTCACGGAAGCTTTCAAGTTCTGAGGTCAGGGTCAGGCTGCGTTGCCCGTCTCTTTCCGCAAGGAGGCGTGCCGTTGCGGCCGCTGCAGTAAAGTACTGAGCGCGTGCGGTACCCACATCAGCGGTAGATTGCACAGCATTCATCTTCACGAGTACATCACCAGCACGCACCCGCTGGCCTTCGCGCACCAGAATGGCTTCGACCGTGCCGCCGGAAGAGTGCTGAATCGCCTTGCTGCTCGATTCAACGGTGACCGTGCCCGACATGGGAACGCCTTGATCGAGGGGTGCCACACTGGCCCAGATGAAAAAAGTGAGTACACCACCCAGAATGACGGTCCAGCCGACCCGGATGTAACGCTGGTAATCGATGGCCGTCGACTGGCCATTCGACTGGCCATTCGACTGGTCTGAGAGGGAGTCAGAATTGACGCCCCAATTAGCAAGAAGATTCATTTGGCTTCTCCTGTTTGAGCGGCGGCAACCGTAGTTGAAGCCTCAGGGGGCGACGTCGTCGCACGCGACGATGCTGGCGGGTTATTCAGTCGCATCAGTTCTGCCAACACCTCACGGGTGGCGCCGAACAGGCGCGACGTGCCATCGGCCAGTACCAGAAGTTTGTTTGAGGCACCGAGGACGGTGCTGCGATGGGTGATGAGGACGACCGTACGACCGCGTTGACGGAGGTCGGAAATCGCCGCGACGAGGGCAGATTCACCTGCATCGTCCAGATTCGAGTTGGGTTCATCCAACACCACGAAGGCCGGGTCTCCGTAGAGCGCACGGGCGAGCCCGAGGCGTTGGCGTTGGCCGCCGGAGAGTCCCGCACCACCATCGCCGAGCAGGGTGTCATAGCCTTGCGGGAGTCGCAGTACCATCTCGTGGACACCGGCGCGCTGCGCAGCTTTGACCACCTGCTCTGGGTCGACACTGCCGAACCGCGCGATGTTTTCGCTGACTGTACCGGCGAACAACTCGATGTTTTGCGGAAGATAGCCGAGATGCGGCCCGAGTTCGTGCTTGGGCCAGTGGTGCACTTCGGCACCATCCAGACGGACGTGGCCCGCTACGGGTGGCCAAACACCGACCAGCAGTCGAGCGAGTGTCGACTTGCCAGCCCCGCTCGGTCCGATGACGCCGAGAACGTCGCCAGCTTCGAGTTGAAAGCTCAGCCCACGAATCGAGGTAACTGCCGCTCCAGGTGGCACCGCGGTAACGCCTTCGACCACGACCTTGCCGGTCGGGGCAGGCAGCGGCATCCCCACAGCACGCGAGGGGTTTGCATCGAGTAGCTCGGACAAGCGCTGGTAAGAACTACGCGTGGAGGACCAGTGCTTCCAGACCTGAATCAGCTGATCTACCGGAGCGAGCCCACGACCCACGAGGATGGAAGCGACGACCATCATGCCGGGCGTCATTTGTCCCTGCAGCACCAAGAGCGCGCCGAGGCCAAGCACCGCTGACTGCATCGTCGTCCGGGTGAACTTGCTCCAGGCACTGATGACGCCGGCCTTGTCGCTGGCTTGCCCCTGTAGTTGCAGGGAACGCGAGTGCAAGGTCTGCCAGCGCTTCACGAGGCCTGGCAGCATTCCCATGGCTTCGATCACTTCCGCATTGCGCAGGTTGTTCGTGGCCATGCCGTTTGAAGCAAACGACAGACTGTTGGATTCTGCGAGCGGCGGACCGGACGAACGTTCGTTGAGCACCGCCAAGGCCACCAGTACCAACGTACCGACCAGCGCGAACAAGCCTAGCCAAGGGTTGAACAGGAAGATGACCAACAGGTAAATCGGGAACCAGGGCGCGTCAAAGAAGGCGAGTGGGCCACTGCCGCTGAGAAACTGCCGGAGATTGGTGAGGTCCGACAAGGCCTGGCCGGCGTTGCCACCGACCCGCTTCAAGTTTTGCTCGAAGGCGGCGGTATAGACGCGCTCAGCCAAGCGCTGGTCCAAGCGCGCACCGATACGGATCAGCACGAAGCTGCGGACCAATTCGAGCGCGCCGATGGCGAGAAAGGCGCCCACCATCAGGAGGGTGAGCATGAGTAGAGTGGTACGGTTGCCACTGGCCAGCACTCGGTCGTAGACCTGAAGCATGTACAGCGACGGAGCCAGCATCAATAAATTGATGATGGCGCTGAAAGCACCTACGGACTTGAATGCACCGCGGAATTCACGCAGGGCAATCTGGATTTCGGTGGGGAGTTTCGAATCCTTGGATTTCATGGGGGGATCTCGTTAGCACTAGAGGGGGTCGAAAAAAGATGCCCTGCCGCCCGCTGGGTTGCGGACGGCAGGGAGTGTGGCGGTTACAAGACAAAGTCGGTGGAGCTTAGCTCGACTCGACCGGTAATCTGGATGCGCATCTCAGGTGCCACGTCGTTATCGTTGCTCACTTCAATAACTGTGACGTTATTCACGTCGTCGTAGAACCAACGCACGCCGCCGTTTTGGTTCGCTGCCGTGAACGCTGCGCTACCGATGAAGTTGAACGCCTGGTTGCCGTTGGTGCCCGAGACGGCGTCGATTGCCGACAGGTCGATTCGATCCTGGCCTTTGATAAAGTCCAGGATCAAGTCGACGCTACCCGTCGCTGACTCATTGACTGCGCTGTAGGTGAAGAGGTCGTTGCCTGCACCACCAGTCAGTTGGTCAAAGCCCGTGCCGCCGCGCAGCACATCGTTCCCGGTGCCACCATCCAGCGTGTCGTTGCCGGCATCGCCTGACAGCGTGTCATTGCCTGCTCCGCCGCGAAGCACGTTGGTGAGGTTATGGCCGTTCAGCGTGTCATTCCCGGAACCACCAATAAAGTTGTCGAAGAACTGCAGGGTGTCCGAGTTCGCCGTCGTGTCGCCGCTACCAACAACCGTACTGGTGACGACCAGCGAGAGGTTCGTCGTCAATCCGGTCGTATATGCGGAGTAGTCGGCCGTATCGGTGCCAATGATGTTGCCCACGATGACGTCGCGAACGTTATCTGCTCCAACGATGATGGTGTTGTTGCCGAGCCCCAGGTTGATGGTGCTGGCTCCGCCGTTGATGGTGACAACATCGTCGCCCGCGCCGGTCGTGACGTTCTCAATGCCAGTTAGACGGTCCGTGCCAGTTTCTGCACTGCTGGCGATGCCGGTAGCCAAATTAATGGTCATGGCGGCATTGCTGGCGGTGGTGTTCAGGGTGTCGGTTCCGGCACCGCCGTCGATGTTGTCGTTGCCGTCACCGATGGCGGCGCGGAAGGTGTCGTTGCCGGCACCGCCACGAAGCAAGTCGGTACCTGCACCACCATCGATGGTGTCGTTGCCATCGCCACCTTCGACGATGTCATCGCCACCCAGCGCATTAATCGTATCCGCACCGTTGCGGCCGTGGATCAAGTCGCCGACTGTGGTCGAATCCGTACCATTGAGCGTGTTGTTGACATCGCTGCTGACATTTACCAGGAAATCACGGTTCACCGACTCGCGATAGCCGAACTGGTCGACGTAGCTGACGGTCATTCGCACCAGTGTTCCCGCCACAGGCGTCTGGGCGAGGAACAAGCTGCCATCGGCATTCCGCGTGAACGCCGTGTTGGCTGGCGTTGTCGTGGGGAACGACCAGGTCACCGTAATGTCCTTGGCGCCCGCGGCCGAGCCGGTCGGGTTGTTGGCCGTAACGAGGTCCTGGTCGAGGATGCCGTCGGGCACGCCCGTCAGCGTCAACCCGGTCGCGCTCGCCGTAGTGCTTACGCCTGGCTGCCCCGTTGCCGTGCGGTTGAACAGCTCGGCGAAGCTCACGTCCACCGTGCCGCCTGCGCCGTTGGAGAAGCGCAGGGTTTCGATGTTGATGAGTCGGTCTTGGCCGTCTGTCAGAACCCTGCCATCGGGTGCGCGGTTGTCACGAATGAGGTCGACGCCCGTCGCGGAATCGCGGGTGAACGTGTAGTCCGTCCGCAAGCCGGAATAGACGGCCACATCGTTCGCGGTGTTATTCGCGTCGCCATCGAGAATCTCGCGAACAATCGACAGCTGCCCCGGATTCAGGGTCCGGTCCAGCATCAGTGCCGACAGCACGCGCCCGCCGTAGAGGGTGGCACCAGTCACGCTGTCGTAGACCTTGCCGGTCATGCTGTCTGCAGTCGCGTTCGGGAAGTTCGGGTCATCGATCGCGATGCGCACGTTCAAGTAGCGGTCGCCATCGATGATGTCATTGCCGGCCTTGCCCTGGATGACGTCGGAGCCGCCGCCGCCAAGGAGGATATCGCTAGCGGCTTCGCCGCCGTCGACCAAGTCGACCACGTTGCCTGCGGCGTTGCGGACGATGTTGGCATTGTCGGCGACCACCGCGGTGACCGTTCGGCCAGATACCGTAAAGGTGACCCGCTCGAGGTGCTTCACGAGTTCTGCAAACCCGTTGATCCGCGCCACACCTTCTTCCAGCAAGGCGTTCGAGTAAGAGGCGAACGGGGCGCCGGGGAACGGCTGGGCAGCATTGCCACCGTCGTAGCCGCCTAACGCCGCGTCACGACCGAGGATGATGTCGTTGAACTTCGAACCGGAGACGCCCTCTACCAGGTCGTAGCGGTCGCGCAGGATGTTGGCCTGCTGGTTGACGAAGATGGGGCGACCGAGGTCGATATCTTGGCCCGTGGTGGCGTACTTATGGATAACCCAGTCGAAGCCGGCCATGCCGTTGTTGCGCTGGATGCCATCGCGCTGGACCATGATGTCGTCGCCCGACTCAGCGTCATAGTCGGTATCGCCCTCGCGTCCGTCCATGACATCGTGGCCGATGATTTCGCTGTTGAAGAACAGTTGCGAGTTTTCTCCCGCGATTCCGTCGAACCCGGCAGAGCCGTCGCCGCCTTCGAGCCAGTCGTCGCCTTCGTTACCGACAATGACGTTCGAGCCGGTGGAGCCGGACAGGAAGTCGTTGCCTTCCATACCAGAGATATGTTTGTCGTCGGAGCCACCGAAAATAAAGTCGTTGCCGGTACCGCCGAACAACAGGTCCAGGCCCTGGCCGCCGTTCATCACGTCGTTGCCGCCGTCACCATGGTGGATTTCGCCAGCGCCAGCGTCGGTGCCGCCGTCGGTGATGATGTCGTCGCCGTCACCGCCCTTGATGGAGTCGATGCCGTAGCCGCCTTCGAGACGGTCGTTGCCGCCGTCACCCCAGATGGTGTCGTCGCCCTCGCCACCGATGATGGTGTCATCGGCGTTCGTGCCACCGAGCACCACATGCTCGGCGCCCGTGTACTCGAGCCAGTCGTTCACACCGTCGCCATTCGTGTCCAGACGGATGACCGGCGAGCCCTGAACGGCGCCGAGAAAGATATCGGTGGGCTTCGGGTCCGAGATGGACTGGCGCGCCAGATCCATTTCGAAGATGAAGGCCGGGGTACGGAAAATGGAGTTCGGCAGGTGGGTGGCGTCGTCTGCGCCAAGGTCGGTGTTTCGCTTGACGAAGTTCGCGAACGAGTCGTTTTCCAACTGGTTCAGTAGGTTCATGCCCTGGGTGCGGCTGAGGTAGTAGAACCGGTCCGCTGCCTGCAGCTTCTCCAACTGCACTTCGAACACGAAGTTGAAGGTGCTGCCCAGCATGCCGCTGAACGCCATCTTCTTCTCGGCCAGGCCGCCAATCCAGAAGTCGACATCGTTCAGGCCACCAAGCGAGGCGCCCTGCGTGGTGGTCGCTGCCCACGTGCCGCGTGCATTCAGGAAAGAAATACGATCGGCCGGCGCTCCGGCGCCACCCATCACGATCAGCATTGCTGCATCACGCTTGGCTTCCGCGGTCGTTGCCGCCAGGATTGTCGGGTGCGTGCCGTAGGCCGCCACGAAGTTGATGATGGACGCCGGATTCTTCAGGAACTGGGCGAACTGAGCCCAAGACGTGTAGGGCGCCAAACGGCTGTCGCCGGTCTGCTCGAAGAACTGGGCGCGGGCCTCATTCAGCGTCGGCACGCCGGTCTCGCGACCGCGGGCGATGTTGAGGGTGCCGAGGTCCAGGGGAAGACCGACCAAGTTGTTGCGCAGCGCGCTGGTCAGGAACTCGTCAATTTCATTGCCCGTCTGCCGAGTCATGCCGCGGATGATGGCGCCAGCAGCCGCTGCCGAATCGACGCCACTCCCTTCGTACATCACCGGGTTCAGGAAGGCCTCGATCAAGCCGACCTGCGTCAGCGACTGACCGTCCGGCGAGAGCAAGTCCACCGTTTCGTTCAGCATGGAATGGCCGAAGCGGTAGACCACGTGGGCAAATTCCGCGACGATTGCCGGGTCGAGGTTGACGGTGTTCGAGAACACGAATGCGTCGATATCCGGCGAGACGGTGCGCGCGAACTCTTCGAACACGAAGTGCTGGTACCACATTTCCGTGGCAAAGCGGGCCGCCTGGAACAGGCGCTCGCCGCTCCACACCAGAGCGTCGATGTCGGCCTGCAGCGTCGGGATGGCGGTCACCGCCACGGCGAGGTACTCGTTCAATGCCGCCAAGTCACCGCTGATCAGTAGTTCGTTCTTGATTTGGTCGATGCGGTGGTTGTGCTCGGAATGGAACAGATGGTGGACGGCGGTGAGGCCGATGTTCTCGTTGCCGCGACCGTCACCGACGATGTAGTGCTTCGCGAGCAGTTCGTCGTCATAGGTCGTTGCGATACCAAACTGGTTCACTTCGATCGCGTTGCCGGCGACGTCATCGGCATCGGCGGTGCGCGCAATCATCGGCGTCCCGGGGTTGCGGTCGTGGTCGACCATGCCCGGGGCTGCGGTATGCGCGATGTCCATCAGGAAGACATGCCCGGTCGCGAGGGCGAGGCTCGCCGATACCGGCGCTGCTGTATTGCCTTCGACCAAGCCGGTTGCCGTGACGAGTTGCGGCAGGCCATTCGGACCCGGGATGAAATTGCCGTACAGGTCTGCGGCCAGCAAGGGGATGCGCGTCACGTCACTGTCGGCCAACTCGATGCCGAAAATGTTGCGAGCCTGGGCCTTGATGTCCGCCCAGGTCGGCGGGCCGCCGTTCTGGCCTTCCAGCAACCGGCCGGTGGCGACTGGCTTGCCGTCGCGTAGCATGAATTCGCGGAGGAAGACCTGATGGGACTCGTGCGACGAGTACAACTGGTTCAGGTCGATCCACGGCGTGGTGCTGTTGACATGGTCGCGGACGTCGTCAGCCGTGCCCATGATGCCATCTAGGCCCGGCTGGTTGGTGGCACGGGTGAGCACCATGAAGTTGGTCGGACTGCCCGGCACGTACAGCGGGTCGTCTGGCATCAGGGGAATGTAAACCGTGCCGCTGCCGCCCTTGCCGACCGAATCAAGGCCATGGTCGAAGAACTGACCGAACAGGGTCATAAAGCTGTTGTAAGGCGCCGAGAAGTCCGTCATCACGTTCGGGATGAGGACCGTCATTTCGCCGGTGGAGTTGCCTTCGAGCGGGATACCGAGATCGCGCAAGTCCTGCAGCATGGTGTTCAGCTGGGCGTCAAGCGCGGCGACGTCCGCGGCGGGCTGCTTCTTGGCCGTCAGCAGGCTCTGGTAGCTGTCGGAGAAGGAGCGAGCGTAGGTGAGGGCCGCGCTCTGCGTCATGCCGGCGGCCGTCAGGGCGACAATCAGCACCACCGGGTTGGTCGGCGCTTGGTCGGAAATGAGGTTACTGATGACGCGCGGCTGAGCGTCATAGACGCTGCCAGCGGTCTGGTTATAGCTGGTGGGCTGGCCAGTACGCGGGTTAGTGCCGGCATCACTCAAAGTGGTGGTCAGCAAGCGCGGCATCACCTGGTCGGCAGAGCCGGCCGTGGGGTTGTTGAGGTTGTTGAACTGGCCGCTGACGGTGCGAAGACCCCAAGGGACGAGGTTGCCGATGGGGTTGCCCTGCGCATCGAGCAGTTGTCCCGTGCGAGCGTGGTTCTCAGCGATACGGATCATCCGTGCGATGTGGATGAGATCTTGTAGGTTTAGACGAAAGCCAGCCATGTGAAAAACTCCAGGAGTTCGGTAGGGGAAGGACGATCATTGCGAAACCGGCGTGGCCGGTGTGGCTCAACCTTCACCGCGGGGGGACGGCGTAGGTATAAACCACTATCTCGATGCGAAACAGAGCAGCAATTCCCGTACCAGATTGTAAAAACCCATTATTTTCAATCACTTGTGTCCGCGTTATGGAAAATCGCGGAGCGGCGTGTAAAGTTAGCCGACTTGAATTGCGTCACAAAAAGTGGCGCGTACAGGACAAGAAAGGCAGTTCGGGGGTGGTAGCGCAGCGTTAGGAGGGATTCGGCGCCTCAGGGGCGTCTTTGGCTGCTTGCGCGGTGTAAGCAATTCCGGCACTCAGGGGCTTGGTGCCTGCCGAAAACAAGAAAGCCGGCGTGAGCCGGCTTTCTGATGGAGCCCTATTAGGTTGCGCGTGGCAACGAGGGCGAAGGCGGTGCGAATTACTTCGCAGCGGCGGCCTTCTTGGCGCCAGCCGCGAGGCGGCTCTTGTAACGGGCGGCAGCATTCTTATGAATGATGCCCTTGCTGACCATGCTGTCGATGACCGGTTGCGCAGCCTTGAGGGCGGCAGCGGCGTCTTCGGGCTTGCCGGCGTCGAGGGCGGCACGCACCTTCTTGATGGCGGTGCGCATGCGCGAGCGCTGCGTCATGTTGTGGGCCCGGCGCTTCACTGCCTGGCTGGCGCGCTTCTCGGCAGACTTGATATTGGCCAAGGGAAACTCCGCAAAAACTGTGCAAGGAAAACGGTTGTTCTTCGGGTGGCACCGAGACCGGGTCCACTTAGAGCCGCATATGGTGCCCGCGGGCGGTGTTTTTGTCAACGGCTGTAGGGGGTTTGGCCCGGCGCGGGTAGACTGCCATTCCCATGAGTGTGCTGCGCAATACCTCGCTGGTCGGGGCCATGACCTTCCTATCCCGGGTCTCCGGCATGGTGCGGGATCAGGTCTATTCGGTCATGTTCGGCGCCGGGCCGCTCATGGACGCCTTTTTGGTGGCCTTCAAGATCCCGAATTTCCTCCGGCGCATCACTGGCGAGGGGGCGTTCAGTCAGGCCTTCGTGCCGGTGGTGTCGGAATATCGTCACCAGAAAACCGTTGATGAGCAAAGGGAACTCATCGCCGGGGTGATGGGTACTTTTGGGGTGGTTTTGGCCGGCATCACGGCTATTGGCGTTATCGCCGCGCCCCTGGTTATTCTGCTCTTTGCCCCGGGTTTCGATACCGGCGGCGAACGGCACGACCTGGCCGTCGACATGCTCCGTTGGACCTTCCCGTACATCTTCTTCATCTCCCTGACGGCACTGGCCGGTGGGGTGGTAAATAGTTACGGTCGCTTCGGTGCCGCGGCGTTTAATTCGGTAGTGCTGAATCTGGTGATGATCGTTTCCGCGGCGTATGTGGCGCCACGCTGCGAGCGTCCTGGCATCGCCCTCGCGGTGGGAGTGTTCATCGCCGGGGTGCTGCAGTTGATTATGCAACTGTGGGGCCTGAAGCGCCTCGGGCTCCTGCGGCGTCCGCAGTTTTCGCTGTTGCACGAAGGTGTGCGGCGCGTGGGCAGACTGATGTTGCCGGGTATTTTCGGCAGTTCCGTGGCGCAGATTTCCTTACTGCTCGACACGTGGATCGCCTCGTTTTTGGTCACTGGCAGCATCGGCTGGATGTACTACGCCGACCGGCTCGTAGAATTCCCGATGGGGGTGTTTTCCATCGCGCTGGCCACGGTCATTTTGCCCGGCCTGTCGGCGCACTATGCGGCGCAGAGTGGTGAGCGTTTCAATACCATGCTGGACTGGGCGCTGCGCATGGTGTTCCTGGTGACGGTGCCGGCGGCAGTGGGCCTGTTCATGCTGGCCGGCCCCTTGTGCGCCACCATTTACGGCTACGGCAAGTTCCTCAGCCACGACGTGGTCATGGCCTCGTATGCGCTCATGACTTATTCGGTGGGCTTGCTGGCGTTCAGCTTAGTGAAGGTGTTGGCGCCGGGCTATTTTGCTCGACAGGATACGAAGACGCCGGTCCGGGTCGGCATCATCTCGCTGTCCACGAACATGGGCTTCAACCTGTTGGTGGTGGCGCCTTATGCCTATTTCGGCGGCACCGCGCCGCATGCCTTGCTGGCGCTGTCGACGGGAATTGGGGCGTACGTGAACTGCATTCTGCTTTGGCGCGGGTTGCGTCGGCAGGGGGTCTACCGCCCGGCCACGGCGCGTTGGCGCAAAATGGCGCTGCAGTTGGTGCTGGCCAATGGGGTCCTCGGCTCGTTCCTGTGGTGGTCGGCTGGTTCCTGGGATACGTGGATGCAGTGGCACTGGTCCGCGCGCGTGCTGCGGCTCGGGCTCTGTGTGGTCGGTGGCATGGCGCTCTATGCCGGCGTGCTGTGGGTGACGGGGCTGCGTCCACGAGACCTCAGGATGCCGGCGCCAGCGCCTCTGCCCGCGTCCGCCGCGCAGGTACAATAAGGCGATGGAAATCCTGCGCGGCCCGGCGGGACTCGCGCCCGTGACGGGCGCGTCGGTCGTGGCCATTGGTAACTTCGACGGCGTCCACCTCGGCCACCAGGCCCTGGTGGCGGCTGTGCTGGAGGCAACGGCGCTGCGGGGTGGTACCGCTACCGTGCTCACTTTCGAGCCCCACCCGCGTGAAGTGCTGGCCCGTGCGGCGCACCGTGCCCGCGCCGAGGTTCCCGCCCGCTTGCAGCGTCTGCGCGAAAAAGTTCCGGTGCTGGCTGCCCTTGGCGTGCAGCGGTTGGTGGTGGCGCGCTTCAACGACCGTCTGCGTCTACAAGCGCCTGCCGAATTCGCCGAAGAGTTTCTGGTGGCGTTGCTCCGTGCTCGGCATGTGGTGGTGGGCGAAGGTTTCCGTTTCGGGCATCGCGGGGCTGGCACCGTCGATACCCTTCGCGAGGTCGGTGTTCGCTGCGGCTTCACCGTGCAGGCGGTGCCGTTGGTGTCGCTGCAAGGGGTGGCGGTTTCCAGCACCACCGTAAGGGAAGCGCTGGATGCTGGAAACTTGTCGTTCGCCGCTAGGTTGCTCGGGCGCCCTTACGCCGTGACTGCGCGCGTGCAGCGTGGCAAGCAGTTGGGGCGTACCTTGGGTTACCCCACGCTGAATTTGCGGCTGCATCGCCGCCGGGTGCCGCTGGGTGGCATCTTTGCGGTGCGGGTCGCGGGTGGTGGCCTCGAGCATTGGCCTGGGGTGGCCTCGCTCGGCACCCGGCCGACGGTGGACCTCGACGGCGAGGTGCTGCTCGAGGTGCATCTGTTCGACTGGCAGGGAGACCTGTACGGTGCGCATGTGACTGTGGAGTTCGTGGCCTGGCAGCGGCCCGAACTGCGGTTCGAGAGTCTCGAGGCGCTGGTGGTGCAGATGAACGAAGATGCTGCTGAGGCGCGGCGCCGGTTGGCGACCGCCTGAAGTTCAAGGTGGATAAGGAACTGAAGTGGATTACAAGACGACGGTGAATTTGCCCCAAACTGGTTTTCCGATGAAGGCCGATTTGGCCAACCGGGAACCGGCGCAACAGGCTTGGTGGGCGGAGCAGGGCATTTATAAGCGCCAGCGTGCCGAGGCGAAAGCTGAAGGTCGCCCGCAGTTCGTGCTGATGGACGGCCCGCCGTATGCGAATGGCACCATCCATATTGGCCATGCCGTCAACAAGGTGCTGAAAGACATCATCGTCAAGTCGCGCGCGATGGCTGGCTTCGATGCGCCGTATGTGCCGGGTTGGGATTGCCATGGCCTGCCCATTGAACATCAGGTGGAGAAGACCCACGGCCGCGTTGGCGCCAAGCTCGACGCGAAGGCGTTCCGGGCCGCATGCCGCGAATACGCCGCCAAGCAAGTGGCCGGGCAGAGTGTCGATTTCCAGCGCCTTGGTGTGCTTGGCGATTGGGACAACCCGTACTTGACCATGGCGCCTGGCTTTGAAGCGGCGCAGTTACGTGCCTTCGCGAAGATTCTCGACAACGGGCATGTGGTGAAGGGCTTCAAGCCCGTTCATTGGTGTCTGGATTGCCGCAGTTCGCTCGCTGAAGCGGAAGTGGAGTACGAAGACCGTACTAGCCCCTCCATCGATGTGCTGTATGCGGTGGTGGATGGCGCAGAGCTCGCACAGCGCTTCGGTCTGGCCGCCGCGGTGGCTGGCGCCAGCGTCGTTATTTGGACCACGACGCCGTGGACGTTGCCGGCCAGTCAGGCGGTTACACTCGGCGCTGAGCTGAGTTACGTGCTAGCGCGGCTTGCCGACGGTACGCTGGTGGTGGTGGCAGAAGAGTTGCTGGCCGCGGTCAGTGGTCGGGCTGCCAAAGAAGTTGCGAGCAGGCTCGCGCCCACAGCAGAACAGGCCTCTCCTGTTGAAAGCCAGAGCACTCCTGTGGGAGGCCGCTTGCTGGCGACCGCAGCCGAAGTGCTGGCGCGCGCCACGGGCGCACAGCTTGAAGGCTTGCAGCTAAACCACCCGTTCCTCGAGCGTGTGGTGCCGGTCATTCTCGGCGACCACGTGACTCTCGATGCAGGTACAGGCTGCGTGCACACCGCGCCGGGCCACGGCATGGAAGACTTCCAAGTAGGGCAGAAGTATGGCCTGCCAGTGGACAACCCGGTGGCTGGCGATGGCCGCTTCGTCGAAGGTACGCTTTACGTGGCGGGCCAGAAGGTGTTCGAAGCGAACGCGGGCCTCGTTGAGCTGCTTCGTGAGCGGGGTCGGTTGTTGGCGTACGCGCCCTATCACCATAGCTACCCGCACTGCTGGCGCCATAAGACGCCGCTCATTTTCCGAGCCACGCCGCAGTGGTTCATTAGCATGGAAAAACAGGGCTTGCGTGCTGGTGCGCTCGAGGGCATCAAGCAGGTCGCTTGGACGCCGGCCTGGGGCCAGAACCGCATCACGGCCATGATTGCCAACCGCCCCGATTGGTGTGTGTCGCGTCAGCGTACCTGGGGCGTGCCTATTCCACTGTTCACGCACCGCATCACTGGCGAACTGCATCCGCGTACGCAGGAACTGATCGCTGCCGTGGCGGAACGCGTTGCAGTTCAGGGTATCGACGCGTGGTTCGACCTTGACCCGGCAGATTTGCTCGGTGCGGCGGCGGCGGACTACGACAAGTCGCAGGACGTGATGGACGTCTGGATGGACAGTGGCGTGGTGCATCACTGCATCCCGTACTTGTTCCCCGGCATGCCGGAAGTGGCTGATCTGTACTTGGAAGGGTCCGACCAGCATCGCGGCTGGTTCCATTCCTCGTTGCTCACCTCGGTGGCCATGCATGGGCGCCCACCCTACCGCGGCGTGCTGACGCACGGCTTCGTGGTAGACGATAAGGGCCGCAAGATGTCGAAGAGCCTCGGCAACGTGGTGTTGCCGCAGAAGGTGGTGGGTACGCTGGGTGCGGACGTATTGCGCTTGTGGGTAGCAGCCACCGACTACAGCAACGAGATGGGCGCGTCGGACCAGATTCTGACGCGCACGGCAGATTCCTACCGCCGTATCCGCAACACTGTGCGCTTCTTGCTGGGTAATCTTACCGGCTTCACGCCGGCTACCGATTGTGTGCCGGCAGCGCAGTTGGTGGCGATTGATGTTTGGGCGCTTGGCCGCACAGCGGCGCTGCAAACGGAAATCCAAACGGCGTACCAAACCTACCAGTTCCACCAAATCTACCAGCAACTACACCAGTTCTGTGTGGTGGACCTTGGCGGCTTCTGGCTGGACATCATTAAGGACCGCCTCTACACCACGCCCGCGAGCAGCTTGGCACGACGCTCCGCGCAGACGGTGCTGTACCACCTGCTTGAGGCCATGGTGCGTTGGTTGGCGCCCATCACGAGTTTTACCGCCGAAGAAATCTGGAAGTTCCTGCCGGCGCCAGCCACTGGTCAACCGCGTGCAGATAGCGTGTTCCTCACCACTTGGTATGAATTGCCTTCGGTCGCGAGCACTGCGTCTGTGGGTGTCATCCCGCAATGGGATGCAGTCATTGCGTTGAAGGCGGCGGTGGCCGCACCGATCGAGGCACTCCGTGCCACGGGCCAGTTGGGTTCTGGCCTTGAGGCGGAAGTGGACCTCTACGTGGATGCCGCCGTGGTAGAGGGGCTCGGTGGGCTCGGTGGTGCCGG
>Ga0164295_10002652_pt1 | contig 14624 bp, 14 predicted proteins | sample GEODES006metaG_FD_111798 | JGI IMG/M metagenome (GOLD analysis project Ga0164295, IMG submission 111798) | Oligotrophic lake water microbial communities from Sparkling Lake, Wisconsin, USA - GEODES006 metaG | ecosystem: Environmental > Aquatic > Freshwater > Lake | place: USA: Sparkling Lake...
ATTGTTTCTAGAACAATCACATCAGATATATTATAGATATGTTCATAGAATTGTTCCGCAAAATATAAAACATCTGTGATTGCTTTCTTAAGCAATTCTTGACTTTTCTCATATGTTAAATTTTCTTTGGGCAAGTCAATGTCCAAAGCAAATTTTAAAGGGGTATCTTTTTGCCAAAACTCATAGAAATGACTATCTTTATTCTCACATGTTTTAATATATATATCTTTTATCGATTTAACCAAGAACTGTTTCCTTCCAGTTTTTGCACTTGGTTTAGATTTTATATCTTCTTGAAATAAATATAACTTAATATTTTTTTTCAAGTTCTTATCGTACTCTTTAAGAGCATCATTTTTTGTAACTAGACTCATTATGTTTTATATAATTATTTCTTTATACTATTAATATTTTTCTTTATCAATTTTTTATACTATATCATATATGGTATAAAATATTAAAAATTTCGCATAAACACATCCCCGTCAGATTCATATAAATTTATAATTTCACTGCCGTCTGAATTAGTGCGTATAATAATTTTTTTTGAATGAAAAATTTCTCTTGGGATTTTATCAATTTTTAAAGTACAATTTTTAGCAATTGTGTTACCATATAAATTAAAATAATCTATAACTGTTTTATTATATCTTATTTCCATTGGATTTATATATGGTAAATAATTAGTATTTATGTCAAATTTACCAGATGTTGCTAATAAAATCGGGATTGTATTGTTCATATAAAATTGAAATATATATTTATTTAAACAAATAAATATATGTATACTAAATGGATAATATCCCATGGATTGAAAAATACAGACCCTCACAGATAGAAGATATTGTTGGCAATACTCAAGTAATTTCTATTTTGGATAATATGATAGCAAAGAAATCATTGCCTCATATTATTCTATTTGGATCTTCAGGAACAGGAAAAACATCAACAATACTTGCATTTGCTAAAAAAATATATGGTAAACATTTTAGACATATGATCTTGGAATTAAATGGTAGTGATGATAGAGGTATTAATGTGGTTAGAGAACAAATAAAGGAATTTTGTTCAACTAATAATAATTTATATAAAATGTTTAACAAAGAGAATATATATAAACTTGTTATCTTAGATGAAGTTGATTCGATGACATTGGATGGTCAATTTGCGTTGAGAAGAATAATCGAAAACTACACAGAGAATACACGTTTTTGTTTGATTTGTAACTACATTACAAAAATTACACCAGCGCTAAGAAGTAGATGTTTATCATTTCGTTTTGAACCATTACATAATGACTTTATAATGGATAAAATATATGATATAATGGATGTTGAGAAAGTAGATTTATCGGATGAAATAGTTGATAAAATTATTGTTAAAGCAAATGGTGATTTACGTAAGGGTATAAATATGTTACAATGTTTGGCGACATTTGTAAAGATATCAAAAAATAATAATATAAATTTATTATTTAATATGATTGATGATGGAGATATTAAAATAATAATGGATGAATTATATGGGAAGTCGAGTTTTGTTAAAAAATATGAAAAGATAAAGAAAATAATTGATGAGAAAGAATATAATTTAACTGAAATTATATCTTATATTATCCAATATATTATTAATAATAAGTTAGTAAACAAGGATATAATAAAAGAGCTTAGTAAATTGGAGTTAAAAACATATAATAATCTAGAAAATGATTTAATAATATGTTCACTAATTGGAACTTTTGTAATCTTAGAAAAAAAAATATAATATAATGTATGGACAAATTTATAATTGTTGTTATTGTTTATTTATTAATAATGTATGGAAATTATAAGAAAATTAGAAATGATAAGTTAGAATGGGAAAGATATAAGGAAGCTATGGGACGTTTTACTTTTTTACAATTCTCTTTTGGAGTTTATGATGCCATACAAAATAGATTTACGATAATATCATTTTTGTATAGAATTATCTTCTCACATATTGGTATTACATCATATTCATTACTTAAAGATTATTTATATTAATTATAATATATTATGTATATTATATTAAGTATAGTATAGGGAGCTTAATGAAACCATTTAATATAATTAAAGGTGATATGTTTAATATAAAAATAGATCATGAATATAAAATTTATGTTATAAATAGCACAGACAAACTAGTAAAAGAAAAATTCTTTAAAGAATTTATGATACAATTTAACAAAAAGACATTAGATGCTACAAAGAAATTATATATTTGTATAGATTGTGAATTTAATACTAAAAAGATTGCACTACTACAAATAAACTTTGAAGCAGATGATGGAGGTAATATATTTATTATTGATCCAAGAATAGTTGCAAATGATGTAATTGAAATATTAACAAATGATATTTTATGCAATACTCGTATTGGTAAGATATTTCATGGCGCAGACAGTTTAGATATTCCATATTTCTTTTATGATTATTTTAAATCTGATGCTAAAAAGATAACAAAATTTATGGAAACATTTGTTGATACTCGTTTTTTATGTGAATATAGTAATGCATATAATAAGGTGTATAAAAATATAGAAGACAATCAATGTAATATTTATTATTTATTAGAAAAGTATCAAGTTATCAATAGGGGTCATCGTAAGTATTTAGATGAAAATGAAGAAAAGATGGGAAAATTATATGAAATGATTATTGATATAGATACATTAAGTGATGAGTTAATATTGTATTCATTATATGATGTTGTTTATTTAAAGTATTTATATAAAAGAATGATTGGAACTATTAAAGAATATCAGTATGTTAATGAGATGGTTAGAATTGTTTATTTGGATAAACGTGATATAGTTAAATTTGTTCCCAAGGAGGAGGTTGAAAAGTTTAATACAAATTATTATTTTAGTGATGGGAAATTAGTTCGTTTGAATGATGTAATTGAAAGTAATATAATATTTAAAAATCAAATATTTAATACATTATATCATGTAAATTACTTTAAGAAAAATTTAATATTGATGATAAAGAATATCATATATAGTAAAATATTAAGAAGGGAACGAGTATTTTTACATAAGAATGAATTACAGAAAAAACAATTATTGTATTCTACAATGTTGGATAAATTAAAATTGTATAAGATGGTTAATATAGTGGGTTTAATAGAAAATGTTTTTTAAAATCAAAGAAATTAATAAATTAATTTTTTTGTTGTTCCTCGTCTTGAGTTCTTGTGCTTGACCGCTCCAACTGTGTGGAGGATGTCAGCACATGTAGTCTGGCTGTATGAAGAGGTACTCACTTCGCGCCGCGTAGCTCCAGCAATTTCCGGCAGAGCAATTTCTCGATGCCAGACTCGCCGACGTATTTGTTGAGGCGGGCGAGGTTTAGCGCTGTTCGGCCGTTCTCGTCCTGAAGCGTCACATCAGCACCATTCTCGATCAGCCGGATTACGACTGCCTCATTGAGCGCAAAGCACGCAACATGGAGCGGTGTCCGACCACGCTTCATGTAATACGCAACATGGAGCGGTGTCCGACGACGCGTACTACGCAGATTGATGTTTGCGCCCTTGCCCTCGTACTTGCCGTCGAGAAGTAGAGTGACGATGCGAGCGTCGCCGTCAGTGGTACGTACGATGTTCTTACCTTGCTTGAGGAGCACGTTGAAGTTCTCCTTGCCGCTTGACACCAAGTGTAGAGGCGAGTTGCCGTCCGCGTCGACTGCGTTGAGATCGGCGCCGGCTGCGATGAGCTTGCGCACGAGCGTCTCGTCGCGCTCTAACACCGCACGTCCAAGCTGTGTTGTGTTCTCCTCACGCGGAGAAGTGCGCGCTGCGTCGAGTCCCTGCAGTCTGCCGGAAGACTTGATTAAGTCGGCCGTGGCGCCGAGGTAGCCCGTGCGGTCGAGGCTGCCGTCGGCGCGTCGCACGCCTTCGCGCAGCGTGAGGCCGCAGATGTAGCGAGCGTGGTACAGATCTAGTCCGTATCCGTTTGCGCAGACGACACCAATGATGTCAAGGAACTTCTCTCCGAGCTCTGAGTCAGCAGCAGGGCCGTGGAAAGGCTGAGGCTCTCCAACGGCAACGGCCGCAAGGGTCGCTGCGACTAAGAGCGCCTCGAGTGGTCCGGAATTGTGTGAAGGCTCAGTCGAGCCGCCGCCACCGCCCGCAGCGGCGACGGCGGTATTCGTCGTCAGCGAAGCAATCTTGACGGTAACTTTTGTGAAGTCGGGTATGAGTCTTTGAGTGCGTGATATGTGATGTGTCTGAGTCGTGGATGGTGTCGATTAGAGATACAATAGGTCTTATATATAAAATAAATTTCAATTTTTTATAAAATAATAGAGTCTTCAGTAATCCATTGCAAAACACCAACTGTCATGTGAATATTTAGAGCGGTAAAAAGGGCGAGTTCTCTGTATTGCCCTTCGTCTATCCTCCTCAATCGCAATATACTCAGCTCCGGTAGTAGAACGATCCCTACGCTCACATAGAAGCTTGATCATTAATCCATTGACACTTCGTGAACGCATAGCGTAGTCCCAAACAGTGTAATCCCATTTATCGCGAAGAGTCATGGATGCACCTCGCTTAAGTAGTAGACTTACCATATCACGCCGTAAACAGCTTACTTTATCAGAATTAAACTCACCATAACGATCACTAAGAGTAATATAATTACTCATAATCATTAATGCTGTACTCCCAAAGTTGTCTTGCATGTCAATGCTTACACCACCCTCATTCTCGAATTTTCCATCGAGTAATCGTTTTAGAATAGGTACATTTATAGCACTAAATATTATTGTTCTTCCTTGATTATCGACTAGGTCAAGTGGTACACCAAGTGCAATCAAAGTAATTACTACTTTCTCCATTTCAATTTGCACTGCTTTAATCAGTGGCTCACGGTTAGATCTAAGTAAACTAAAAAGATACATCCTCTTATTACGACGTATATTAATAAGTTGAGGTGCCTCGTTTAGCATTGCAAGACGTGTCCCGTTATAGATCATGTCAGCAGTACCACCCTTATAACCAGTAGTATCGAGATTACCATCTTCACGCCGAACTCCTAAGCGGAAAGTCTCGCCACATATATAGCGTGCATGGAACAGATCAATACCGTATCCATTCGCACACACGATACCAATAATATCAATAAACTTCTCTCCTCGCTTGGAATCAGCTACAGAACCTCGGAAGGACATGTCAGTCATTTTTAAGTATTCAAGCAATGATTATATTTGATAAATCATATATATAAAATAAATTTCAATTTTTATACTTTCTAACAAAAGAATTAATAAATTAATTTTTTTATTGTTCGTCTTAGATAGACGCACTCAGATGCGCCTTCTTGGCCTTTCTCTTCCTGCGAAGAGTCTTAGAACCGCGCAGACTCGGCTCGTCGACCTCTAGCCAAGCCCTGTATCTGAAGCAGAACTCATCTAGACGAGGGTCGTCAAACTCAACACGCTCCCACTCCTCGACCGACGAGTACCCATTTTCCTTCAGGTAGCTCAAGACCTTGAGGTTCTCCTCGCGGCAGAGGTTGCAGTCACAGTTACCCCAGCACGGCATCTTGGAGAGACAAAGACTTGATTGTTTTGAAAGAAGATAGTTCTCTAGGCAAGTTATTTAAGAACTTTAAAAGAGTTTCTATATAAATTAAATTTCAATTTTTTATAATAATCTGTAAACTCTCGCCAATACAGATAGTCATTTTATCATTACAAATAACCTTTATCTTTTTATTACTAATAACACTATTATATATTGTTTCTAAAGTTCTACCACTCACAATTGATATGTTATGTTCTACACAAAAGTATAACAAAACATATTTCCAAAAGGATAATGGCTTATCCCTACAAATAGGATATTCATATACATTCCCATTTATTTTTACTAATTTCATATATGGCTTAACAATATCATTTATTACCAATTCTTTCAAATCATCTGACTCATGTGATACCTTTGTCAGATTCTTTAATATCCCAATTCCAAATGTATCAATTAATGATGGCAATAACTTTTCACGCCACTTACCACGATTTGACCACGATGGTGTTGTATTCTTAAAATATGGAATATTCGAATTATGTGCATAATCAAAAATGAGATCCTTTGGATGTCCAACAAGTGGTCTCAAAATAGTTACACCATCAATTACACTACTCTCTTTCATAACTGTCAAATCAATTAGTGATCTCCCACGAACCAAATTAAAAAAGACATTCTCCTGAATATCCCCAAGATGATGTCCAAGAACAACACCAATATGATTTTTTGTAATAACTTTCTTATACAAATTAAAACGAATTTCAGTTGTTAAAGCTTCATATTTCTCACGTTCATTTCCACGAATACGATGTGCTTCATAAATATACTTATAATACAATTCAACATTAAGAAATCTACACCATTTCATTAAGAATTCTGCTTCAAATGATGACTCCTCACGATTCCCATAATCAAGATGAACCGCATTAATAATTAGATTAGGAATAGCAAATGATTTCAAAATATATAATATTACCATCGAATCAACACCTCCAGACAAAGAGACTGTTATAGTATGAAGTTCATCAGACTTAATATTCTTTTTGATGAACTTTTGGAGAACATGACATATTTCATTTTCATATGTAAAATATGGACGAATCGTTACTTCCCATTTGTTCTCAAGAATGTTTGAATAATCTTGAGAAAAAATATTAATTACAGGACGGTCAGGTAGTTGACCAGTCTCTTTCAAAGTATTATATCTTCTAACAGTTTGCATTAAAAAATTATCTACTAAATGTCCACTATAATCTTTCATATAGTTAATGACAAACTCATAATCCTTTAAATTTGCTTGATGTCTGAATGGCATCAATAACATAATTCTTTGTAAAATTGTTAAATCCTTATCCTTCTTCTCCAAAATAAATTCCTTTGCATTGTAATATGCGATGGTATCATTCTTAAATTGTTCTGGAGTATCACGGTAGATATGCCTAGAAAATTGATCTAATATAATAATCAATGCTAGATGACCTTCAGGAGTCGCCTTCCAATTATTCAATTTGTGATTTTCAGCAGCAATTAGTAGCTGATTATATTTTTCCTTAATGATGGTGTCGAATTCTTGAGTTTCATTGAACCAGAACTTTGGAACTTTGTCTTCAATTGGAAACCAAAAAGATAGAATCTCTTGCTCCATTTTGTATGAAATTATATGGTTAGGAAAGAAGGATAGAAAATTTCAATTTTTAATGGGAATTTCATTTTTAACAAAAGAATTAATAAATTAATTTTTTTGTTAAATCATCTCCGACTCATTATTCCGTCACGAGATGCTCAAACTCCCTCAGTCCATCGATTGTTGCCGGATATGACCTATCCATTAAGTGGTTTTGTAGAATGCTCACCATATTATCCATCTTAAAATGTATGAGCATATCAAGAAGAGTTTTCCCATTTATACGAAAAGCATTAACGTTTGATCCATATTCTAAAAGCAGTTTCACGATTTCCACGTGATCATATTCGATTGCTAAAATGAGAGCAGTACTTCCATCATATGTCCGCCATTTATTATAAGGGATATTTATTCCATGTTCATATTTCCATGTCTTGTAAGGTTTACTTATGTCACGAGCATCGTACTCTAGTAGTCTGCTTACGATTCTCTTGTTACCCTGTTTACTGGCAATCATAAGAGCGTTTAAACCATCTTTATAACATCTTTTATTAACACTCGCGCCATAATCTAGCAGCAGACGCGTCATGTTTTCGTTGCCATCCAAAACAACAATCATAAGAGCAGTGTACCCATCTGTTCTAACAGCATCAATGTCTGCACCATATGCCAAAAGCAGCTTCACGATTTCTATGTGATTATGTTTGCTAGCTAGCATGAGTGCACTGCTTCTCATTATGTTATCATCTTCTTCATCATAACTTGATATAAAGTTAACATTTGCACCGTACTCTAGTAGTCTGCTTACTATTTTCTTGTTACCCTGTTCAATGGCCATCATAAGAACGGTTCTATAATCCTTTTCAGTGAAAGTGTTATTAATACTCGCGCCGTAATCTAGTAATAAGTTTACGATATCGTAATGTCTTCCATAGAATGCGAAAATGAGCGCAGTACTACAGTCCGAGATTCCACCCACTATATCGATATTTGCATTGCAATCCAGTAGCATACGCACGATATCTTTGTTACCGTTGTAACTGGCAATCATGAGAGCAGTCTCTTTATCACCATTTTTAAGGTTGAGCGGTGCACCCAATGCGACGAGTGTTCGCGCGCGTAGGTAATCATCCCGATATGTTGCACGGATGAGTTGCGTTGTGTTGTCCCTTCTGTTTGGTTGAATCCGTCTCATTGCACGCGCCTCAGTTGCGCTATATCCAAGTAGGTTTTTACACTGGCGCTCGAGACTGCACACCATCATGTCATTTGTAGCACCAAGGAATCCCTTACGATCAAGCGAACCGTCATCGCGCGTGACACCCTTGCGCCACGTCGTACCACATAGGTAGATGCAGTGCGAAATATCAACAGCGTAGCCTACAGATGCTACAATTGGTAGCACGTCGATAAGTAGCTCACCAAGCTTCGAATCTGCGACCGATACACGAAAGGACGATTGTAAGTCGTCCATATTGAAGTTAGATGTAGTTCTTAGTAGAGACTTTACTTGGAAACTTTCAAAGCAAAGACTCAGGGTCAAATAAACCTGAATCTAATAACAATAAAGTGTGAATATATAAATTAAATTTCAATTTTTTTAGATTTCATCTTGTGAAATATTAAAAAATTAGGATGAAGTCTCAATTTTTTTAGATTTCAATAACCGTATTAAATTCAAAAATATTCTCTAAGTGTTCAACATTATGGTAAAAAGCATACGATTTTAATGGTTTAAAAACAAACAAAATAGTTTTCTTAAGTTTCTCAAATTTTTCAAGTGCATTTATATCATTCGGATTATTGCGACGACGTAAACGTTCCTTATTCATCATTTTTTTTGTTTCTTGTCTAAAATTATCATATAATTCTTCAGAATAATTATTTGGAGAACGTCCACAACACATATTATAAATAATTGAATATAATCTTCCTTTTTCATTTGTATCTAATACAATATCCTCATCAAAAATATACTTTAAAAAATTCCATTGTTCGTGAAATGATAAATGATTATTTGACATATTATATTAATTGATATATTTTTATATATAAAATAACTTATAATTTTGCAACCATACTTTTCAATAGATTGTATTGTAGTTCAAAATTTGCACTGTTAGTACTAATCTTCTTCCACTCATCTAACTTCTTAAAGATATCATTTTGTTTCAGTTTAAAATGATTCTTAATAATATCCTCAAATCCAAATGAAGGATTTTTTAATTGTTCAACCATCCCTAATCTCAAGGTATTATATCTGATAGGTTCCATATAGGCATCATTTTTTACTTTTCCTTCTTTTGTTCCGCGAGAAGACTCATATCCGGGCTCATTAAAATATGGCTCCTCGCAGAAGATAAGCGATTGAATAGATAATAAAACTTGGAGGATAGTCGATTCAGTTGACCATGACTCACCACCAGTACCACTCCATGTTCCAAGTAATGATAGACATACTTTACCATTATCATATAAGTTCGGATTAAATCTAAACTTACCACCTCCTGTCGTAATAATTTCAACATGCGGAGGAGTATTCGGATAATCGGCATTTAAATACATGTCAAATTCAAAACATCCATACGCATACGGTGTATCCGGGTGCGGGATAATTAGAAATTTCATAATTGACATATTTTCTTCATCCATTTTTAGGAAAATTGATGAAGTATCAGAAATTGGTAAATTTGATGATAAATTTTTCATTTCAGATTTAATTCTTCTTGAGAAATTTACACCTACCGTATTTACATTTTTTCTATCCATAAACTTAAAATGCTTCGATTCAATAATTTTAGCAAATCCAAAAGCAGATTCTTTCATGATATCTACATAGGAAGTTTTCGTAACAATATCCTGTTTCTTTTCTAGGATAGGAATACTTTCATAAATTTCAGAATAATCTGAAAATGATTCTCTTTGGGAACAGATTTTTTCAAGATTAAAATTTTCATTATATTTTCCTAACTTGTAAATTTCATTGAATACCTTAAATAATACAGTATAATATTCCTTATTTTTCTCAATTTCAAACAAAGATGCATCATAGATATATTGTTTGACATACGGAATTAAACATGTTTCGCCAATATATTCTCCATTTTCTTTAATTAATGGTTTGATTAATTGCAAAACTGTTTTAATTACCTTATTCTTTGCTTCCTGAGTTGCAATATGAGATTTAATATCCCATGTAGAACCCTTAAAATCATAACCAATACCCTTACTATTTTGTTTATCCTGAATTTTAAGAAAATCAAAATTTAGATTATATGATTGTATATTTAGTGGCGCAGTATTTGTAACTTCTATTAATTTAGTAGTATATGCTTGAAAATCTTTATCTTTAATTTGAGACTTAATTGTATCAAAATCAAGTTTGTCAATATTATTGTAAATACCAATAATTATATCTCTTAGACTAATTAATGGATTCCATTTATTTGCATTTAACATTTCACAATTAGTTAATGCATAAGTTAAACTTGCAGAACATGCGGTTTTTACATTTATTGATGGAGGTTCATAAGGATATCTTTCACTGATAACTAATTCATACTCAAATTTATTAGATCCATGTTTGTTTTCAACATTAACCTTAAAAACAGTATCAATTGGCTTAATAATAACATTCTTAGTATTTTTAATTGCATTATTAATTTCACTTATAATTTGATGGACAGTTGAATGTCTACCAATTTCTTTTGACTTTTTAATAATTTCAAATGGTACATAATTATCATTTTCATGATTATTATCAATTATAATATCATCTGATAAATCAGGAAGTAATTTTTCAGGTTCAATATCTATCTCAAATTTAACAGGCTTTGAATCTTTTAGTGGTTCATCTTCTACTTCTAGAAAACCATTATCTGAATTTACATCATCATCATCTAACCCTTCAAGTGAAACAATTGATTCATTATCATCTTTCTTTCCATGAAAAATTTCTAACATATTAATCCTTTTTTGTTTTGGTTTTTCAGAACTTGCGTCAGAATCTTCATCTGAATCTTCCTTATTTGTTTCATCATTCTCGTAAAAATAATCATTAAACATAATTAGATTTTCTGATATAGTCTTTCGTTCATCTATCAGATTATATAAATCCTGAGTAATCTTTTCTTGATTATAACATTCTATGTCACTAATTGTATTATCTTTGTATGTTAATTCAATTTCATTATCTTCAGTGTAACACATAATGCAGTTATCATCTGGATATATTTCAAAGTCAGAAATATATCTATAATCTTTTTCTACATGAAGTTTGAAGAAGTTTATTTCTTTCTTTATTGTATCATCCGGTTTATTAGGTAATTGAACGTTTTTGACATCAAAGCTGATATTCATTTTGTCTATATACATATTGTATTATTTATATAATATGTAGATTTATCAATTTTTTTAGGGATTTATTCCTGTTAAACTTTTATAGTATATTCCATGCATAATATTCTTTCACTTTCAGTATTAAACCATTCATTCTTGATTATAACTTTACCTGATACACCAGATGGAACTGTTCCTTTACTTTCAGAAACATAGTTTCCAATATACAAAGGACATGTAGTATTACTCTTTGCAATTTCTTCGCATAGATCATTAGTTGTTGGAGAAAAAGGAATACCATTAAAGCTTATAGAATATTTAGAAGTTCCTCCAGTTACTTCTTTAGATAAATCTGTGCTTAAAAATAATGTGTAGTCTGTTTGGGGGATAACTGGTAAAACATCTAACTTTAAGTTTTGAGCAATATCTGTTGATGTTCCACATGATCTATATGTAAATGATGATACTGTGTTATTATAAACAACTAATTCTTTACTCATGTTTTGTGTAGAATTGTGTCTTGAATGATTATGTCTTAAATGGGGATAACTTAATACAGGAATTACCAACAAAAGTAGAAGAGAAAACATTTTATATATATTATATTTATATTTTTTTATATATTAATATAAGAATGCAAGTAAATGAATGGGGTCCATCAGGCTGGAAATTTTTACACACTATAACTTTTAATTACACTCCTACAGATGATAATAAGAAAAAATATAAAGTTTTCTTTGATAGTATAGGATCTGTATTACCATGCCCTTATTGTTGTACATCATTTTCAATTTATGCAAAACATATCCCAATTGATGAATATTTAGATTCTAGAGAAGGATTAACTTATTGGTTATATATTATTCACAATCTTGTAAATCAAAAAGTATGTAAACCAATGTCATCATTTGAAGAAGTTGTTATTGAGTTTGAAAAAATTAGAGCAAAATGCGGAAAAATAACCGGATATAATGATGTTGAAATTAAAACATGCCAAATTAAACAAAAGGAATATATTGATCATAGTTTTATTACAACTTTTGTTAATACAACATTTAGTAAATACAGAGAGAGATCTAAAGAACATATTTTAAAATTATTCGACAAAAGTGATAATCCTAATAAAGAATCATTAGATTCTTTTTTGAATTGTAAAAAATAAAAATATTTTTTGTAAAAAATAAACATTTTATATATAAATTATTTATACATTGTTTGATGCAGTTCCATTTGTTCTTGGTCTACCACGTCCACGTGTAGTTGTGGATCTTGTTTGACTTCTACCAACTGTTTGAAATCCTTCATTATCTACAGGCCCCGATGAAGATCTTTGTGCAAGCATTGGGGTTGGGGAAGATGTTGATTGTCTTACATCACGTGGTGCTTGTCTTGTGTCACGCGGTGCGACATTTCTTACATCACCTTCCATTGTTCCACGGGTTTGAGCCTTCGTGCGATTAAACTTGTAGAAAGTAAAATCTCCCGCCGTGTATGCACGGAGAGTATTATAATCTTCGAAACGATCTACAACAACTTTTCCTGTGTGACCATTGTTATCAATACGCGAATAGCTTACTTCTGCATCTGGTACGACAGACATAATCTTCGCGTTTAGCTTATCAACTTCTGTTGACTTAAGTTCTGTATTGAACTTTGCAAAGATTGAATAAAAGTGAGGACGGAAACTTAAATTGTTAGAACTTAAAACACTGATGACATCATCAATCTCCTCTCCAGTAATAAATGTCTTTGATTTTGATACATTTCCCTTTGATTCTTTTTCAAGAACTGAAACTCCATCTTGCTTAAGAAGTGTATCTTTTACTGATTGAGGAAGACTACCGAGAACTCTGAGTGTGCGACTTTGAACGTTTGAAACTTGTGCCATTTAACTATTTATATTAAATATAATATTTAATCTTTATATAATATTTCTTATATAATATTTCTTATATAATATATAGTAATGAGTATACAAAATATATTAAGTTATTTTTTTGAACAACAAAATAAAGAAACCCCAAACACAATATCTAGTTTATTAAATCAGATTACAGGCGATGGAAACAAATCAAAAGGAAAAATTGTTGAATTAAAAGCGATTGAAACTCCCGAAGTTGATAATTCCATAATGATGAAACAATATTTAGAAGATCTTAAAAATTCTCCCACGCTAAAAGAAGTAGAAAAAAAAGAAATAAAACCTCCAACAATAAATAAATTTTATTCATCTGAAACACCAATTTAAACAAGCTCTATGTTTAAATTACTCAAATAATTTTTATTTATTTTTATCATTAATTTTACTATAAAATAAATTAATTGATTAATTGTTCCTATAATATGTTTTTTAATATGATAATTCTTATTAAATTCTTTATGCTTTTGTTTTTTTATATTTCCAATTTCTTCTCCAACTTTAACATATGACTCAATATTTTCATTTGTAAAATATATTAGATCATCATCAAAATATATATTTTTATCACTTACATAAACAACACATGATCCCCCATATTGAAAATATGCTATTTTTTCTTTTGTATAATATTTTTTAAATAACTCAGTATTATGCATTATACTTGATATTAAAATAGATCCAATCATTACTAAATAAAAAATACTATCATCATCTCTCTTAAATTTAAAAACAACTCTTTTATTTTCATTTAATACATTTATATCACTCCTTAAATAATCTCGATCAACTGACACATATTTTCCATTAAATTCTTTAACTTCCATTAATATACCATCTTCTGGCATGTGCATGTGATGGTAATCATTTACTGCTAATCTTGCAATAATAACACTATATTTTAATGATATATTTTCTTCATCTATTAATTTTGCTAAACTAAAATGTTTACCTTTAATATGTAATTTTAATTTATAAAAATTTTTATAATTATAAAACATAGTTCTAGCAGAAACTGGTGCATAAATTATCTTTGAATTTTTTATAATATCTAATGGAACCTTTAACTCTCTAATAAAAAAATCATTGAATGAAGGACCATTTACAATAAATTTTGATTCATTTATAGAATAATGTTGAATAAAAGATTTAATTAAGAAAGAACTTAAATTTGATTTTACAAAATAGGCA
>Ga0164295_10002653_pt1 | contig 14623 bp, 1 predicted proteins | sample GEODES006metaG_FD_111798 | JGI IMG/M metagenome (GOLD analysis project Ga0164295, IMG submission 111798) | Oligotrophic lake water microbial communities from Sparkling Lake, Wisconsin, USA - GEODES006 metaG | ecosystem: Environmental > Aquatic > Freshwater > Lake | place: USA: Sparkling Lake...
TAGAAAGTGCGATGGAGCTGTGGGCTGGACGATATCAACTGCGCTTCCAGTACAACGCTGCAGATCGCTACCTACAGTCCCCAATCGACATCTGCTTGGGCAGCATATCCATTCCATATGGTCTAGAGTATGGTGGTGCAAAGATCAGAATCGTCCACGATTTGAAATTGGAAAGTGCACTGCAGAAAGTGATCGGTTCAGCTCTAGCACTACGCGGATCAGTATTCGTGAGCTATGACAAGCTAGACCATGTTTTCGCTTCTGTTGGTGAGTATGCAGTATCCATCAAGGACATAGCCGCCGCCTTGGGTCGTGTGTGCACTACAATCACGAACATGGACACTCCCTATGCCATCTACTTCTATCTCTCTCGCCTGTTGTACCTGGACGGAGTCGGAAGCATGGACTTCACGAACATCACCTATCACAGCTTGCGGGTGTTGATCGATTGTATGCATACATTCTGGACTGCGATTGAGAACAAGACTGATCAATTCATACAGGACTCTTTCGCCTTCCCTCTGCACACGAAGGTCAATCGCAATGACATCCAGAATGAAAGACGCAAAGCAAATCTCCACAATTTACGATCTACAATCTCGGAGCTGAAGAGAAGTAATAGATACACCGGCCTAATATTGGTGGGCATGGCATCCGAGTCCTTCTACACGAGTCTGTCCGTATGTGATGACTTCTACAGAAGTATTTTCAATGCCATCTCTATTCCCCACAATGAACCCATCAATTATCTGGGTTTATATTTGACGTCTCTAGGCTTTAAATATGGTATGAATTTAGAGCTAACTTTGAAGTCGACCATTAAGGACTTAAAAGAAAAGCGATACAAAGAGTTGATGAAACCATTGTTATCATCAATGGAGATGAAGAGATTAGCGGATACATGCGCCTTGTCATTGAAGCTGTACCTACTGAGTAGAGTAAAGGTATCGAGGGATGTCGCTGCTCGGTTGAATGTGGAGATGCAATGCTTTTGTGCTACTTTATGGGAGAGGCTGTTGAAGCTCAGTAACCATGACAATATCCAAGTTGACATGATCGCGCTTCGAAACGACTTGTTCCTATCGTTCTACAAGTCCTTAGAAGTCGTGGCAAGTGCTGAAGAAGTCATCGCGTTCGATGCATTGATCGGTCCTAACGACTTGTCCGTAGAAAGTCGGTCAAATATTTCCATTTTGAATGCTTTAAATGCCACTGGATTGTTCTGCAGCAGTGAGCTGATAACCAACTGTGCTTTGCTTTGGGAGATGATATCCGAACCAGCAAATTCATTGGTAATTATATATGGGGATGCCGGAATAGGAAAGACTGTAATTCGCAATGCGGTGGTGCAAGTTATACGGAACCATGGACTGCGAGCGAACAGCTTCTTTAACGATTCTTGGCCATCGAGATGCCGCCGATCAGCTTACTTGATTCTGAACTCTATGCGTAATTGGATGAAACATCTGAAGCTGAAGAGAACTGCGTTAGAGAAGAGGAGGGCTGTGTTGGAGAACGAGCGATTGCATGAACTAGCGAATATGACAAGGTTTGTGTCATTTAGTATCGATAAGACTGCTGTAGACAACGCTCAGGATCAGAAGAAGAAGTCAACACAGAAGAAGTCGCAGGATGACTTCAAGTTCCATGTGATACAGTCCGTGATCCATCATGCGTCCCTTTCCGCAAATAGTTTGCTTGGACATTTTGATTTAAAGGGACGATGGATGGATGGTATATTACTGCGCAAGATTCGATTAGTTGATGCAATCAACAGAAACAAACAGCTTCATAACGTAGTATCAATCGAGACCTTGAATATAATTGTTCTCAATGGTCCTATTGGCTACTACGTGGAACAAATATTCAGCTGCCCCTTCTATCTTACCCCTGCCTCAATCGCATCTAATAATTTCTGCACCAGCCGTAATGTAATCTTTCCTAATGGAGAGCTCCATAAGCTACCAGGCTGTATTAAGATAGTCATCGAGACCAACGATGTGAGCAATGCTTCTCCGGCATGCTTTACCTATTTACCCATGCTAAGGGTGTCCTACACCTCTGAAGTGTGTGTGAAGAGACTGCTGACAATGTGGACACGAAGTCTTATGCACTGGTTAGGAGACTTTCATCCTTGGCTTGAGTTCCTGGAGTTCTTGCAGAGTCTATTAATGACCAAGCCCTTCGTGAAGGACCTGCTCTACGATGACCATTATGCATCTGATACCCCTCCTGTAGTGATCATCTCCAAGCTCTCTTCCTTCCTCAGGTATCTCGAAGATCTGCTTCAACATGTCCACAATATTGCTATGGCAGAAGCTACCTTCGTGATTCCCGATGAGCAATCCCCACAGAATTCAGACGGTAGTAGTTCCGAGGACGAAGATAATGGAGGAAGCGATAATGATTCAAAAGCAATGCACGATATCAATACGGGTCATCAGCCTCCAGGCAAAGGAAATACTTCGGGTGATAAAGTAGAAATTCGTTTGGAAGGGATTATGAATCTTAGTGCTAAGAACAGAGAATTACTTCAGAATCGAGGTTATGTTTCTATCATTTATGCTGCTATTTGGGGATTCGGTGGCAGCTGTAATACAAACGAGAAGAGAAAGTTTTTTGATAACGCATTGCGGGATTCCGTCTTTCGATACTTTGAGAGTAATAGTATTCAGTTATCTGGCGATTGCTCTGTGTTCGATTGCATATTGGATCTAGAGAACTGTTCAATAGTACAAGCAGTTCAAAAAGACTCTCACACTAATACAGTCCTCATCAATCCAGGGTTACCACCTAAGTTCGAGTCGTATCACATTTATGCTGATGCTGTTCCGGACTACTTCCAGTCCAGAGACTCGATTGTTTTCCGGACTCCGAGCACTCGAGCTGTAGATGCAGCATGTCGCCATCTACTGAGCACAGGGGCTAATCTACTATTGATCGGTAGCAAAGGATGTGGGAAGACTTTCCTGATCAATCAAATACTTGCCGATGTTAAGAGGTGTATCGTTACTCCGCACAAATTAAGAACTCAGATAGACAGCAGTATAGTTGAGATTATTAATGGAGACAAGAAGAATGATGGGATATTTGCAGCATTGGAAATATTGAGAAAGATCATGGGTCAATTCTCTTCATCAGCTCGGACCGATGATGTGTCGGATAACTTCACGACTCTTTGGCAAGTTGCGGGGAAGGCTCTAAAGCTATTATGGAGAGAGAACGCGAAAAAAAACTTCGAGGATAAGACTGTGTCGAGCTCGGTGACTAGTTTGCGTGGCACTCCAACAGCATATGCTCTGAGGCGATGGTTAGAGAGGGAGTTCACTACAGAAACTGAGTATGTTCTGGAGACATCTCGCTTCAGCTATGGTATTGCTTTCATTGATGATGTCCATCTATCGATGGCTCAGTTCTCGAATGAGGATACTCGGTTATTGGAGAATCGTAGCGAGTCATTGCTGAAGGGTCTGATGGAGGGTACACCGTTTTCGAATTTAACTAGAAACCTCAGCGTTCGTAACCCTAATAAGCTGGGCTATCATGACAGCCATCACAGTAAAGCCCATTTGTCAGAGGGATTTGAACAGGCTATTCTGCATAGAGAATTCTGCTCCGACCCCAGATTCCCTTCACTGTATGAACTGGATGACTTCGTGCTGCAGCGCACTGGAATCATATGTGCCGGTACGGGTCAATATTCAGAGTTTCTGGACTCTTCTTGCATGACTCAGATTCTTCCCCATATGTGTATTATTGGACTACCAGCTAGTACAATAACTGACTTACATGTTTGTCTTATCGCTGGTGCGGTAGTAAGTATGACACAAGGCGCAGTCGATAAAGCTATCATACAGCTGTTAAAAGCAGAAATCATAGAGCTATCTCGCTTCACAATCAATATGTGTAGTCAGATAGTAAGTCCTATCGATGCTCAGCTTACCTCTGAACTAGAGCGGACAGTGCGATCTCTTGTCATGATCGACATCTCGTTAGTGTCACGATTCTGCACGTCACTGCGGTATGGTTGCAACAATGTGTATAATCCTGGCGGGCTGTTGCAGCTCTATTGCCATGAGTGGAAGAGATACTTCTTGGATCCATTGCCACAAGGCGTGCAGCGTGATCGTATTGTGAACTTGCTAACTGAACAGCTAGATACCTTGAATCTAGCTAATTGGCATGTATCCAATGACTGGATAAAGGCATTAGCTGAGGATTTTGCTGCACATAAAGATAGAGTATGGACGGACTCCAATGTTTTCCGATTCAAAGAGTCCGATATAGCAGCAAATCCATCCGACGAAGCATCTGAGAAGGAGGGCTTCATTGCTTCTTCCTATCTCCCTGTGGAGCTAGATTACTTGGGCACTGAGTCATGTCTTCAAAATGGTACATGGGATGCGACGAAACAAGATTACAGAGACGTAAGAGCTCCTGATGAACTAGTGGTAGGTGGTGGCACTGTTAGAGTGTTCGACTTCACGAATTCTATCGGAGCTAATGATGTCAGGAGGGTCTTATATCCAGCAGCGATATCTTTATTATTGCGAATCGTTCGTATTTTATCCGTCTCTGGTAAACATCTGCTATTAGCTGGATACTACGGCTCCACTCGCATGACAGCTATTCATCTAGCAGCTAAGCTATGCGGACTGGAGTTCATAATGTTCGAAGTGAAGCAATCTCCCGGAGTGGTGGAAGCAGCACCCTCTGAACATGCGAAATACTCGAATGACTTTTTCCGATTTTTGAAGACAGCGATATTGAAAGTTACCGGTCTAGAGGTCAAAGCTGAAGTCGGTTCAGATCCTTCCCTTCCAATGTATGAAATGATTCCTCCACAAAGACTGCTACTAGGTATAAGTGGTTCACAGCAGCTACCAGTGGAAGACCGCCGGCTGTTGATTAACTTACTGGAGTATCAAGACACGAGTTGTTTGTTTGATGATGAAGAGGTGCTCGCTATCGTTGACACGCTTCGTGCTGCACAGAGCGCTCACTTCGCAGCGAATAATGTCAACTTTTCTGCAGAGAATATCGGGGAATTCATTGAGATCATGTCGACTAATAATAGTTCCGAAGCAAATAATACTGGAGAAACTGTCACTACAGTTAATCACCATATCCCGAAAGTACAGCCTATCTTTACATCATATGCATTCCATTGGATGCAAGAACACTTGAAGTCTGCTGTGTCAAATAATTTGTCGATTGTTATCAATGAAGACGTGTCTCGTACAGTGAAACTAGATTGCAATGGCAAGATGCAGGATGCTGCTGCGATGATCAAGAAGATGACTAACAAGTTTTCGTTCAAAGCAAACAGTGACAAACTCAGCCGAGGCACCAGTGTTGAGGCTCAAGCAGGGAAGAGTAGAGATAGCCAGAGATACTCACTGCTATCTAGTCGGAGAGGATCGACGGTCACTGCAACTGCCAATTCTTCTTCGACTCATGATAAATCTAACAGTATTTTATTTGTTCCGAGACAAAATGGAGCCATCGTGAGAGATGAATCTAGCACCGATGGCGTGCCCATTGCTGGTACGATTAGTGAGGCGCATGGCGTATTCACCTGCGCTCTGCTCGGCCCCATGATCAATCGTAGGTTCTACACCATCTGGTACGACGTGCAAGGCATTGATGCTGTCAGAGGGATATGCACGATACTCATGAAGAATGAACGCAATAGCTTTAAAGCATCTTCTATCGAAGCTAGAGACACTTCCCCAATTATTCTAGCTTTACGCACATCTAGCATTGGGATGTATGATACAGAGCATACCATGTCGTTTGGGACGACGGACTCCAATGATGCTGTTGTTCGACTGAATAAAGAGGAGGAAAAGTTGAAAGTCGCTGAAAAGCAGAAGAGGAAATCGACTTTCAAGTCTCGAGCAATTCTTGAGCGATTCAATTTCCAACTGAAGCAAGACGACTCTGTCTATACCAATGCACTGTATTATCTTGGAGCTCTAACAGAGGTTGGGGTCTTGAAATCGTTCCAATCTAGTCTATGCTTCGACGAGATGAGAGAGGAACGAATAGAGGCTAGCATTGCCTCACTCATTGAAGAGTCACGATCTGTCCTGCCCCATCTGCTGACAATTCCTATCATCGCCGATGCTCTCTTTCTCACAGAACCTATCGTCTCCCCGGGACCGGAACTGATCGCCCAAACAGCCTCCCTCATCGTTATGTACGCTATAAAGAATCTGTCGAGGTCTTTACTCCGACGAAATGTGTTGTTACAAGCTGTCTTGAATGCTTTGCATGACTCTGCAAATGAGCTCTCCAGTTCCTCTTTGATTGAGGAGCAGTTGTCTAGCAGCAATGAAAGCTTGTCCAATGCCTTGAAAGTAGTGACAAGTAAAGTCGATGCCGTCAAATGCGAAATCGACGAGTTTCCGATTATTTTCGAGAGGTCGACTCAATGTGAGATGCAGCTAATGATGGCTGAGGACATTCGATCGTTCGAATCTCAGGCGACAGATTTGCAGATGGAATTTGACGCGTCATGGCTAGATATACAGCATCGTATTTTATCATTTGGATCGACTGAATGGCATGATTTTGCGACTTATTATTCCATTAAGAACCCCAGTAAATTATATCTTGAGCTTATGCGCGGAGTGATGGTGCTGGTGAAGCAAAACATACAAATACCTACTAAAAGCGAAAAAGGTAAATTGAGAGCTGAAGAGGAAACGATTGCTAAGTTCGCAACGACTCTTTTGATTAAGTTCACTGACTTTGTCCATTTGATTATGAATTCAATTTCTAATGCTCTGTCTCCAGCCCAGCTGCACTCGATCCATGTGATTAATACTAATCTAGGCAATAGCTATGAGTATGCATTGGATAATCAGTGCACTACTAGTCCTTATCGACTCAGTAAAGTTACCCGCGCTTTAAGTATAGAATTGGCCAAAGGGAAGAAAACAATCTTTGATACCTTCCGAATATTCCTGTTGTTGACAGAGATTAGAGAAATCAACAAGAAACTAATTAAGAGATTCATTGAAAAGTCGAACGTCCTTAAGCCGTTGTACTTAAGTATACAGAATAGTAATACGACTGTCAAGAACAGCAAACTATTGGCATTGAGACAGAATTTCGATACTCTGCTAAACAAAAGCTATCAGATCGATGGAGTTTTGCTCAAAAACAAGAAGAAGCTCAAAATCCTCGAAGCCAACTGCAGTAGGTTTGCTGATGTGTTCCGTGCCATCGAAGAGATGAAGGCATTCGTACAACTCGAACTCGACCAGCTGCAAGATATTCTCAAATATTTTGTGAGTGATATCTCGATCGCTGCTTCTATACTGCTGCGTGCAGGATGGCTGCCCGAACAAATACGACAAGAGTGCAGGGATCAAATGCGGCGAAGTCTCATCGCGAATGGAGTCTCCGTCAGTGACAGTCCATTCATTCTAGGACACCTAGCCGATCGTATGCAAATGCTTCATTGGACGATGTTGAGCGAGAACAGTCTGCCGCGGGACCCAGCATCTATCAACTGCATGTCTCTTCTGCAGCTCGTTCCATATTACTCCTTCATCATTGATCCCAACGGCTCTGTCGCATCAATTCTGAACTCAACGTCATGGGATGGCTACATATCCTACACCATCGCCGCCCAGAAGTTTTCGATTTCTCTTCTGGAAAGCTGGATTGAATCATTGTCCGGTACTGAGCACATCGGTATATCACTGATCGTCACGGATCTACAGGCTGGAGCGTCCGATGACCTCATCTGCTTCCTATGTGCTGATTTCATTCCATCAGAAGAGTCTCATAACGTCATTCATAGTGGCTTACAACTTGCGGTGAATCCATATTTACCAGCGAGTCGTAATGATGATAACGTGCAAAGGGTGATATCTCTGTCATCCAAGCTTAGAGTGTTTCTGATTTCAACGAAAGGAATAAGTATGGATAGTTTCGGGGTCAGTCGCCCCATTCCTACTTGCTGTATGAAGCATGTGACTGTTGTGCACTGGGCAACTGATACAGTCTCATCGTTCAATGTTGACGCGCAACCTGATGTCAATATACAACAAAGACATATCGTAGCTGACAATTTATTAGCTACAAAAATGGCTTCTATTCTGTGGATCCGAATGTCCTCAAATCATTTCCACCTCGCAGTACCCTTAAGCCAACGAGCGAAATCCTTTATACTTAAAGCATATGAGCTGGAAGAATCTTTGATTTTGAAGATCTTCCAAATATTATGTGACGAGGAGGTGTCGATAGATGACGTGACCATAGATATAGAGGGATCAGCTGTGGACCACACCGTCATCCCCATGTGCTTATTTGTCGACGATCAGATCCTCAACACATTGGTGGAGGCAATGCCTCTACGGCACCAGTACGCCGTCGAGATTGAAGTGCTCAAGTCCAATATTAGAGACCTTTTGGCGTACTTTGGCATCATCATCGAGGTGTTTTCGATGTCTGTGGACTTCATTCGAACATGCAGCTCATTCCTACCGTCTGAAATATTAACTCCGTATTCACTGTCTAGTTCCGCGATCTGCAATAGTTTCTTAATGCCTGCTATGGAGCTTGCGAACAGAAACAACTTCTTTAACAAATTACCTCATTCTCTGAAGGAAGTCGTCCGCATGACGAAAGGATTGATGAAATTGCAGTCGAAATTCAGATCCATGAGAAAACGTGGTGATTCTCACGTTTCGGCTCCAATTAAGAGTGCTTTCAATGGAAGCAATAATAGCAGCACCAGTGAGGACTACCGGAGACCAAGTGTAAGCGTTGACAATCACAGTGATCATGCATCAACGAGGAAGGGGTCCGTGTCTGTTTCTCATCCCAATTATCACAGTAAGGGTCACCATCACGGGAGACCAAGTATCAACAACATAAAGAAACGCTACACATTGCAATCAATACTTTTAGACAGCAGAATGGGTCTTATGCTCTCAGATCGGAAGAAGGCCAAACACGAGTTGAGTGTGCTACTTATCCCGCTACGGACTTTCTTTCTGCGTGAGCTTGTGCATTATGTCCAGTTGAGCATTCGGCCCGGGTTGGAGTGGCTGGCAAAGTTTTTATTCATGACGACCACTTGGTCGCAATCTGAACCAATCCCCACCGAGGAAATCAGGACACTTATGAAATTTGTAATGGATGCAGTCGAGCAGCCTCCTCAGAGATTTGTTCATTACATCCCATATCGAGATACCGATTCGCATTTCAGAGATTTGTTGTCCACTGATCGATCGAAGTCATCATATGATAATATAGGAATAGCTGATGATATGCAAGACATTGCAGTGGAAAATAGTAATCACGAAGAGTTCCTCGATGAGCTTCCGAATGCTAACAGTATGAAGACTCGAATAACTGCTTATCGAATCAATGCAGTGAGGAAGATGATGGAGAAGTCCAACTTAATCCATGATCTACCATCAGTCGAGCAAATAACCGATTCTTCCACAGGCAAGGATAACCACAATATCCAAGTAATCCAGATTCCAGAATGGCTGAATCGTGGTGTGGGATTGATAGAAGGATTGATGATCAACATAAAATCTGACAAGTGGGCGTTAGCTGGTTCTGATTATAGCGATTCGCCTTATCAGTTTGAGAAGCTTCTTCGATGGAATACAATCAAGCAGTCCTTCAACGTCCGATTCGATGTGAAGAGTTCCTTCTCTAGTTCCCTGCTAGGTGATCCCTTCGAATATGAGTGGTTGAAAGTGAAGGGTAACAGAGTGTTTACGACGGATAATGTTAATGCAACAACTGCATTGGGAGGTACAGTCCGCAGGCTAGATAGAGGCACAGTTCTTAATTCAAAGTATCAGAGTAATCGGAGCTCCATAGCCCGAAGGTCCACTACATTCCAGCCAAAGAATGATGGTTTTCGTGGAACTTTAACCAATTTATCAGAGAGGCTAAAGAGAATTTCCACGAGTAGTGGGAGCAGCAATCATGTTATACAGTCAAACAAAGCCAGCTTTACTTCTAGGCGTCTTTCCTTGATGAATGTAAACCCTAGGATAAGCGATGCCAATCAAGACAACAGAAAGAGCTCCATTCACATGGTGGCTGAATATGTCTCCGCTGCTAGAAGTTCAATGTGTGGGAGAGTATCTGGAGTTCTTGCCAATGCGACTGTAGGGCTGGGCAAGCATCGTCGCACATTGACCTTGAATGATAGCAGCGATGCAAAGAGCAGCTTTACAGGAGGTCATCGATTAAGTATAATGAATGTCGCATTTGCAAGTCATAATCGGAAGTCATCAATCACTGAACTGTCTCAACGACGACTTACTTCATCGCTAGCAAAGCGGAAAGCATCTACGAGCCCAATGCGGTCCGCCATTACAGGATCCACCAATGGTTCCCTCTTCGATCGATTCACTCCTGAAGGCGACTTGATCGAGGACCTCGACGACTTATTGAGTAGCCCCACCTGCTTTTCCAATATGTTAATGTTAGAGATACATCCCCACTTATCCGGAGTTTTTAAAGGCATGTCGAGTGGAATCGTGCGAAACATCTCTGATTTTGCCGATTGGAAGAGTGCTCTCATGGCGTTGAAGACTGTGGACCCGATAAAGCTGTCACATGACGACCTAAAACTATTGCTTTTCACCATAAAGCCACCAATTTTCGACGATTTTGATATTGACACTGACAAAGAGATGGATGTTGGCTTGTGGCTGCAGGGGTATGAATTGACCCTCATTCAGTCATTATTGTTGAGCGAGGCAATCATCCCTGGCTCCAGCAGCTCATTGATCGAGGTTGTGTTCGCCTTGCAAGCATCGTATCTGCAGAAAAACGGACATATTGTGCGCCATCCTGACGAAGATCATTTGTCGACTGATGTATATGAAGACATATTTTCAGATGATGACAGCCATGATAGTGAAGATGATAACGACGATAATGATAGTGGTGATGATGATGATGATGATTACTTTGATGACGGCTCCGGTAACGCCACTCGTGCAATAAAGGAGCAGCGTATCGATGAGGATAGGATTGAGAGTCAAGATCGATTTGATGTGCGCGGTTCCATACAAAGCCAGCAACCTCGCAGGTCAACAGCTGTTATTGACAAGTCGAAACGGTCGTCCTTTTTCAAGCGAATGGACAAGTATGACACGATGAGCAGCACTCGATCCCAGGAGGGAGTTCATATCATCAACTCTTGGTCGTCTCTAGAGCTGGTGCTGAAGGGCAACTCCTCCTTCCGTGGGCCTCAATCGAAGTCGAGTGATTCTAGCGCCGTGTCATGTAGAGACTTCGAAGATTGGGAGTCTGTTCTCCTAGATGTCTTGATTGAGGATCTCGGTATTGAGAAGTACGTGTTCACCAAGGAGCTGCGAGACACCGCCACGGGTCTCAAGAGTGATGTGTTCCTCACCAGTTTCCTGCATCCTTCACAGATCTCAATATTCTCACAACGGGCACGTGACTTAGCAGTGCATCATTATGATCATATTAGTGTCATCAATGGTGATCCACTGCTCTCCTGTAGCCCGTACCATGAAGATGCGGATGACCTTCATAAGCAGCAGCGACTGTTCTTATCTGACTTGATCAAGTATACAAAGAACGCAATCAACAACCATCGCTCTAGGAGAGCCATCATGCAGAAGCTAGACCTGCTATCACCCTTCGGGAACTCTATCATCAGTTCAGTGCTGCTCCATGCCCATCACAGTAAAAGTAACAGTATGCCGGATAAGGTGAAGAACTTTACAACTGCAGCTGTTGGTACTTCTTCTTCTGCTGGTGCTACTGTTGCTGTGAGTTCCAATGCTAGAGCTGACATTGATCGGTCGAAGACCGCTCCTAAAACAGTATCTAGAATCCAGGGCAACAGCAGCAAGGCAGTCGAGTCGAAGTCATGGCAAGCCTTGTTCCCGCTGATAATTTCCTCAGAGTGGGGACAGTCAAGTCATGGCTTTGGTGCGTTGAGTGCTTTGGCCGATCTGAATTTCGTCTGGTTGCCCCGATTGTCAGCTCCTGATGTCATCTACACCGACCTGAGCAACGACAGTGCGTCATCATCTGCCATATCACCTACATCAGTTGACCTGTATTCTAGATTTACTTCTGGTACTCCTCCATCACTTTCTGAATCCTGTGGTATTCTGTATGAAGAACTAGAGGGTAGCTTGTTGTGGGTGTTGAATGCCAGTAAAATATTGAACAAGTCGCGCATCACCGAAGAGATTCGTAATCGTCTGAATAGAGCATCACAAGTGGAGATACGTGTAACGGCTTGCATGATATCGATATGGCAGCTCGTTCATTATCTGCGATGTGCCAGTCGCGAACTAAACGATATCCCTGCTGTCTGGAGTGCATGTCTAAGCCCTATCAGCTTGTGGCAATTCACTCGATTGACGCTTAAGCTGTGCGATATGATTGGTAAGCGTGTCGTGTTGTACGTTATACCAGCAAGTAAGTTATTTATCGATAATGATGATGATATCATTTTTCTATTACAGCGGCTGATTGGGATAAGAATTTATCGATTAAGAATCGTTTGCGCGAGGAAAAATTCGTGAAGGCTATCTGGCTAGTCGCTGAAAGCTTCAGCAGCACCGATAACAACATCTACAGCCTTTCGCAGACCTTTATTGCTGCCCCTGTTGCTGTCAAGTCCAGAAGTAGTCCTATGAAGGATACTACAAGTATCCGGAGGAACGTGATGCTACTCAACAAAGTCAAGCCTCCATCTATTCAGCTTAGTATCAGTAGTGGTGGACTTGGAATCCCGTCGAAGAGCTCATCTGGCTTCAAATCATCATCTAACTTCATCATGGACCTGAAATCATCTCTAATAGCGAATAGAGGAGGTAATTTATTGAAGACGAAAGAGTTGAAGGCAAAGGATGGTGCGATGTCTCCAAGGGCAAAAAAACAACAGCGGCGATTAGTGAGGCAAGAGAAGGAGCGGAGGGAAGCACATCTATCCTCACTTAGCTCGACAGATTTATTCTCCCCTTATTACGACCGAGCTTCCAAGACTATCAATCACAGCGATGTCGGCAAGGAGGATACTTCATCCAACGCACAGCTGATCGAGAGGGAGTTTATGAACCAGTTTATGTCCTTCGCTGCACATTACATAGCAGAGGTCATCTCCCAGATCCAACAATATGAGGAAGCCGATGGCTCTAACAGTCGACTAAGGAAGAATAGGGCTCATTTCCATCAGAGAAACGCTGCATCGAAGATGAAAGACACATTCCGAAGCTCTGCCATGAAGCGCAACACAAATAAAGTGAATATCAAGAGTCTGTCGTTTCTAGATTCGAAGGAGAAAGCAGCATCGGGTAAGGCAGGTGGTATCAATGCAGACGATTTCGGGACGTGGCCGGATATACCGGAGAGCATGAACATCGCCTTCGGTAGCTTCAATGCGGAAGACATGGTGAGGAGCATGGTTGATTGGACCTTCAATGGCAGCAGACTATCGAAGAGCAAGGAGGAGGAGAAGGCCTACCACCGCAAGAAGATTTTGAAGGCGATACTGAAGTTTTCTGTTCTAGTGAAGCAGGGCAAAGCAGATGCACTTGAATCTAGTATCAAATATTGAATGTTTGCTTTTATTTATTCATGCTCTACTCTATACTGCGTGAGTTTATTAAGCAGATAGACATGTAAAATAAGTGTAACTTGTAGCTTGTGCTGATTTTGATCAACTTAAGTTGATCATCTGTCGAAACGATCGTGCGCACACTAATTAATCTGATACTGCGGCAAGCGCTTCTGAGTTACGAATATTTGATATTAACCATCTTTCCATGGGTTATCGCAGTGTTTGATGATTTCAAGGAGGTTCGTATATGTATCTATTGTATCGATAACGATATAGCTTTGAATAGACCCTTGCTCGACTATCATGACTTGACTTACCACTACACCACAGGTGTGCTGCTTCTGCGTGCAATTTATCAATTTAAAATTCGCTGAGAAGTAGGACAAGAAACACCTTCGACCATGATCCAAGATCTGGGCAGTAGCAAATTGTTTATGAGCATGGAAAAATTACAGAAAGGATCCGATCAGCACGCTCATTGAAGAGATCAGTAATCTAGTCGGAATGAAGATCGACTTGTGACTATTCTGTTGCGATTTTTAAAATAGTAGAAATGATGATGATTGAATAAAATTTTACAAGAGACGTACTTTAGTACTACCAGTATCTGTTTTTGGATAATCAACCAATAGAACACAGCATTGGAGACTCTATATTAATTTGTCATAAAGAAATCGAAGAAATAATATCACTACTGCAGTGCTAGTGATACAATACAACGAGCAGCAGTTCATCTCCACTTGTTCATGAGATTCTCCTTGTGTTGCGCAAGTGGGTGAGAGCATGAGCAGGGAGATAAATCATTTGATGACATTGCATTGATCACATACTCACTTCAGCAGCTTAAAGCTACAAAATCAGCTGCTGAATACGCTGTATGCACAATTATATGATACCGCAGCAATCAGCATCCATTCAATACCGGTAGATCATGTAGACCTAGCTGCATCTCTGTCGTTAGCTGCATGGTGTTCTTCTCGGCAACGACTTTATTGTGTTCTATCTCGAGAACTATAGGGTGGA
>Ga0164295_10002656_pt1 | contig 14614 bp, 11 predicted proteins | sample GEODES006metaG_FD_111798 | JGI IMG/M metagenome (GOLD analysis project Ga0164295, IMG submission 111798) | Oligotrophic lake water microbial communities from Sparkling Lake, Wisconsin, USA - GEODES006 metaG | ecosystem: Environmental > Aquatic > Freshwater > Lake | place: USA: Sparkling Lake...
CCATTTAAAGCTCTTTGAACGCCAACCCAGCTGCCAGCAAAAACAGCTAATGTAATTGCAAGAATTGAAAAATCACTCATTACAAATCTATCCCAAGCAGATATCACTACTGCACCTACCGTAATAATCGCTGCAATTATCCGCCGCTTTGAGATAACAGATTTTATACCGCCAGCTAAACCGACATGATCAACCCAAAGTGAGATTGCAGTCTGACCGGCTAGGGATGCCACAGTAAACAATGCAACACCTGAAATGGGAACTACATGGGTTTGCACTGCAACAAATGAGGCACCTAACATCCCCGCGCTTAGTCGCCACATTGGTAGTTGTTTTGACGTCACTGCTTTAAAAATATCGGCAAAGCCAGATCTAACATCTTTTCTAAACAATGAAATTAGGGAAACAAAGATTAAGCCTGTGCCAAATGAAACTAGGGCAGCTTCGAGAGAATCACCCATTTGATCTGATAACTCGCCATTTATCCGGGATTGCAAGGCAATTAAAACGCCAGAGAATACGGGAAGTACTTCAAGCCCACGTAACTTACTTATCCTTAAAATCATGTACTCTATCTTCTAGTATGAAAGTAGTTTGTTAAAACTAAGTTCTATTTTAGTATTGCTCATCCTTATTCCCTTATTATAGTATGTTATGATTACTTTTGATTGAATTTACAATCAGTAAAGTAATATTTAGAAATGCCTTACACATACCCTTAAATTTAATATTATTTACAGTAGTGATACAGTACTTTTATGAAAAAACAAATCTTATTTAATTATCAAAGCCTTAAGCATAATGAGTTTGAATTGCTTAAGAATTGTACTTTAATTATAGCCGGCCCAATTAATACTAGAATTGAAGTAAGTGATTTTAAATACTATTTACAATATTTACATTATATCTCGAATTTAACTGGCCTTAAAGTAATTATATCTACATATCTTAATGAATTAAATGAAATAGATGAATTAGATGAATTACTAAAAAATATTAAAATTATTAGATCAGAGGATCCAGGGTTAGATAAAATCTCTAATAAGAGATTTAGTGACAAACCAAGGAATACAAGTAGAATGCTAAAAACAACAATTGCTGGACTTTTAAATGTAGAAACTATATTTGCAATAAAAAGTAGAATAGAAATTCTCCCTACTAATGAAAATTTCATTAGTGCTCTAGTTGTTGCACTTCAACAGCTCAACTCTATTAATGACGTGAATTTAGTAACTCTCTCAGCCCACTACCGAAGCCTAAAGTTAAATGCAAAAAAAACTTATCTCCATGTGCCCGATACTTTCCAAGTAATGAAGACCCAGCAAATGCTAGATCTTTGGTTTTTTGCTAATGAGTATTGGGCTACCTACAAAGAATTGTGGCTTGGATCTCAATATGAGCTAAATAATGAGCAAATAATGGGTCTGGCGTACGCCAAACTTAATAAACAAAAAATTGAATACTTAGACCTAAAAACTTTAGATAAATTCAGCCTTAATAAAACAATTTTCAGAATTAACAAAGAATGGGAAAAAAGGTTTATGTTTACAATTCCAATACATATTTGGGGATTTGGTGATAATCGTATAACTTTATTACTTGGAAGAAGTAGGCGTGTAAGGGAAAATCATTTATTGCTACCGAGTGACGCATATAAATTTAGTTATACAATTTTTATTAGTCGTCATTTGTTAAAAGCTTTTAGCCACCGGTTAAAAAAAATTATAAGAATTGTTCTGCATATTGGATAGAATAATCAGTACATATCCCGAAACTTTTATTCAACTCAGAAAGTCTTGAATTTTTTACCCATTTTTCTGGCAAAACTGATACTGCGCCACTCGGAACTAACTCGCCAGGATAGACCCATATTGTACCCTGTGAAGTAAGAGTGTATTTATCATTTTCATGCCAAAAGTAATTAAATTCTAATTCCTCTAAAGATTTAAAATATTTAAGTGCTTCTTGATTTTTACAATGGCACCAGAGTTTTTCTCTCCTTTCTACCAGCCAATTTAAATTTATTTGTGTGTTCCCCTTATCATGACCAAGGAAAATATTGTTATTGATTAACCATACATCTACTTCGCAATCAATACCTAAATTTATACAACTATCAATTTGTTTTGGGGCATTTTCACTCGAGCTAGGTCCATTAAGATTACCTCTATGAGCAATGATTTTCATCTAATATTTCTAGCTGTCTAAGGTGAAATTCTCTGAAAAGTATTTTAAGTCTTCAGGTGTTCCTAATCCCCACATCTTATCAATATTTAGTATTCGAAATTTCTTATCATCAAGGATTGCTTCATTAAATACTGGACAAACATAAAACTCACCGTTTGTTCGAATGTCTTTTTTAATCATTGATTCTGCATACTTAACATAATCGGAACCCTTTTTCCAGAAATAAATACCTGTTGTCGCTATATCACTAATTGGTTTTTTCTCTGCAACTTCTTTTACTAAACCATCTTCCCCAAGGCGAACAAAGGACCATTTTGGGTGCGTTGAATTGAAAGTCAGTAGCCCCCCATCCAATTCACTAGACATAAAATAGTATAGAGACTGACTACTATCCCATTGAATAAATTGATCAGAATTTGCAATCAATAATGATTCATTATTATCAATGTATTGCTTAGCCAATAAAGTGGTACACGCCGCACCTTCTGTTAATTCATCAACAAGCACTATTTTACAATTTGGTGTTATTAAATTTAATAGATACTCTAATTGATATTTTTCAAAATGTTTCTTTTGAACTATATAGATGAAATTTGCGTCAATATTTAGATTTTCAACAACAACTTGGATCATAGGTTTTCCGTGTACCTCAATTAATGGCTTAGGAAATGTATACCCTGCTGCAGTAAACCGCTCTCCAGCTCCAGCCATTGGTATCAAAACATTAAGTGTCTCTGATTTCCAAGGGATGTTCAAAGTGTCAGCCTGTAGATGGTCATCAAGAATCTTTATTTTTCCCCAAGTCAAGTCAGACCTATCATTAATCGGTATAAGGTTGGCCCCACTTCTTTGAGCAGCTAGTCTGCCAATATAGCTATCCTCAAATATATAGGTTCCGTGAGGAATTTCTCCAAAATGTATCATGCACTTCCAATAAATCTCAGGATGAGGTTTAGGATAAGTCACATCTTCATTACTTAAAATCAAAGAGAAAAAATCAATAACGCCTAATTTAGTTAATACCAAGTCGATAGTTTTTTTGATAGAATTACTGGCTAAAGCAAGTTGGACGTTAGTGGCTTTGAGATAAGTAAAGTACTCAATTAGCTCTTTATCATTATCAATATTTGCAAAAAACTTCTGAGTAAACTCTTGTTTAAGGTTCCAAATCATCTCAAATTGTTCTCTAGGTAGGCCTTTCTCAAGGTTTAGAAGCTCAAGTTTTTCCCGAGTGGAAATTCCATCATATTTTAGTTTGTGTTCTTTTTCATTAATTACAAATTTAGATCCCAATGATTGTAATGCACTATTTAATGCATTAAAATGGATTTCCTTACTATCAATTAGTACGCCATCTAAATCAAATATAGCTAACAAGTTCGCCTTATTTCTCTTAGTCGTACCTAACCTGGCGAAGGCTTATATTACTGGATCAGGTTCAAAATACAGTGCTATCAGCAACTCTAAATATCAAGTGGTTTGGCAAAATTCTGAGCATAATTTAGTTGAAAAACGAAATAAGAAACAAAGGAACTGAATTTAGTAATGCACTCAGTCTTAAATTGCAGCATTTATATGCTTTTGTAGTAATATGAAGGCGATGAGAAATTTAAAGCTTTACATCGTGGCAAAAATAAGTATATTTTATGAGTTGGTCTTAAGTCATTTTCGATCACCCACCGACTTACTAAGGCATTCTGAAAAATTCTTTGACAATGAAAGTCCAAGAATGGCACATGAAAATCATCTACACCATAACCAAAATAATTATCTATATCAAATTGGATACGGACCTCTCTATCATAATCCAGAATTTTTCTCTGGAAGTTATGCACTGGATTTTGGATCTGGGGGAGGGCGAAATGCAATAAATATTTCTAAAATTGCAAACTTTAAAGAAATTCATTTAGTCGATATTTCAAAATCAAATTTAGAAAAATCTAAAGTTAATGTTGATCGATATGGTAAAGGTAAATTTGATTACTTTAAAACAGATGGTATGCACGTTGAATTAGCTAACAAGTATAAGTTTATATTCTCTACTATTACTCTACAACATATTCCTTCAAGAACTATTCGAAATAGTTTATTAAAAGATTTAATAAATTTACTAGATGATGATGGGGTTATTTCAATTCAATTAGGTTTCGGGTTAAAATATACTTCTAAAAAAAAGTTAAAGTCGGTGGCATATAAAAATAATGATTTTGCCTCTAAGGTGACAAATGGTCGGCGAGACGTAAGAATTAATTCTGTACAGCTAATATTAGAAGATCTAAAAGCTCTTGGGGCCAAAAAAGTTGAATGGTTTATCACACCGTCTTTTTCAGATAAACATCCAAAATGGCTTTGGTTATACATTTATAAGAGTGATGCCAATTTCTTGAAAACCATTCAATATTAGATTTTTTTATAAACGTATATCAGTTTTTATCTACAATCTTTATGTTATTCAATACTAATCTGAAATAAGGTGCTTAAGTATTTCATGCACTTGAAAATACTTTGCATCCCTAAAATTCAAATAAATAAAATAATACGTAAATTTTACCTTAGTCGAATTGTGCGCCCGCAGGGATTCGAACCCCGAACCTTCTGATCCGTAGTCAGATGCTCTATCCGTTGAGCTACGGGCGCAGTCTTAGCGTTGGGAAGTCTAGCGATTTATTAGGACCTACCCAAACTTAATAGCCTCTTCCAATCCACTTCTTTTATACGAGGTTTCCCTGCTATTTCACCAGAGATTACTTCAGAGGCATTTATTTTTTCCCAGCTAACTTGATCAATAACTTCATGGCCAGATTTAAGTAAGGAACTAACTCCTTCACTCACTTTTGGCTCTGTTAAGTTACTAATAATTAGCTCAACAACATCATTTGAATCACTTTTATTTGTGCCAATAACTCCAACTGGCCCGCGCTTTGCCCAGCCAGTTACATAAACATTATGCTCAACATGGCCTGCAATATTAGCGATTCGACCATTTTCAATATTAATACCAGCGTACTCAGCTGCGTCATAACCAATTGCAGTAACTACTAATCCAGCCTTAATCGTGAAGGTTTTATCAGTAGTAATAACTTTACCATCTTTGACCTCATTGATTGCAAATACAATCTCTTCAACCTTATCTCTACCTTTAAATTCAATTGGAGCTGATAAGAACTTAATCTCTAGCTTACGTTCAACACCTTTTTTATCATGCTCTGCAATTAATCTCATTGCCTCTAGATTATTTCTTAAATCTTTCTCGACCTCACCTAATTGCTCAATTCGAGAGGCTGCCTGATTTATTTGTTCAGCATCAATATAAACGTCAGTATTTTCAAGCTTTGGTAAATCTCGAAGTTCAGGGGCGGTAAAGGCTGCATGTTCTGGGCCACGCCGCCCACATATAACTACTTTCCTTATCTTGCTTTGCTTAAATCTCAACAGTGCGTGCTCTGCAGTATCAGTTTGATCAAGCTCTGCCGGATCTATGGCAAGAAGCCTTGCCACATCCATTGCGACATTACCAGCGCCAATCACAACTGCTGTATCAGTATCTAAATCAACGCCAACATCAACATAATCTGGGTGGGCGTTATACCAAGGGACAAACTCTGCTGCAGATATACAATTAGATAGTTCTTCACCGGGAATGCCTAGTTTTCTTCCTTTAGAGGAGCCGGTTGCTAACACCACTGCGTCATATCTTTCTCGTAAATCCTTAAGTGAAATATCTTTACCAAGTTCAACATTGGCAAATAATCTAAAGCCACTCTCTTTGGCAATTTTTTCAAATACTTTAGAAACGGTTTTTATCTTTGGATGGTCCGGTGCCACCCCACTTCTTACTAATCCCCATGGGGTAGGAAGACGTTCTATCATATCGATGGTGAAGGTGAGCTCATTAGTTTGTGCATTTTGAAATGCTTGAGAGGTGAAGTAACCAGCAGGACCAGCACCTACTATTGCAATTTTGTATGCTGCCAAGATTCCTCCTACGCTCCGCGCTGAATTCAACACATCAGAAATATATTGAAAACTAAGATCATAAAATTGCAACTTTAAACCTGACCGATATTTGTAAACCTATTATACCAACAACTTAATAGTCAACAGTGAGTATAACTTATTCCAAAGATTCTATGATTTACTGCACTTAATGGGGTCTGAATAAAGAACTAAATCCTTTAAATTAAGATTATTTGGAAGCGATTCGAGCCATCAATTCTTTCAAAAGTAGATTTTCACAATAGTCCATAGCTTCAATAGTAGCTCCACCAATATGTGGAGTTATATTTATTCTTGAATCGTTTTGGGATTCATTCCATATGATCGAATTTACTAGTGATCTACCATCGTCTTCAATTGCAAGTACGTCGGTGTAATAAGACGTGATAACGCCTAAGTGAATTGCATCTATTATTGCACTCTCGTCTACAAGTGCAGATCGTGAAGTATTTATCAATATAAAGGGAGACTTGATCTTCGATAGTATCTGTGAATTCAAGATCGGACTTCGTGATTCAATAACATTAGCATGGAGAGAAACAATGTCTACCAAGTCACAGAGCTCCAACAGTGTTGCTACATGGAAATATCCTTTATCAGTTCCTTGTTTGACTTTCTTTTCATCAATTTCACAAAAATAAACAGCTGCACCTAATCCTGAAATTGTTTTTGCGAAAAGTTTTCCCAAGCGGCCAAGTCCAACAATACCTATTTTCAAACTTGAAATTTGTGTTTTCCTTAAATTTGACTCCCGAGCCCATTTGCCTTTCCTTACTTCTGAGAATATATTTTCCAGATTTAGTTGACTGTGGAAAAGAAAATTCATAGCTAATTCAGCTGTACTGGTGACTTTTTCCAAGTTTTTTTGGAATAGGTTTAAACTTATCAGTTTTGTTCCTAAAAATTTTATTGTTTCTTCACTTAAATGAGTAAGGCCTGTAGTGGTAGTCAAAACAAATTTACAAACTGGCAATTTACTCAGAAACAATTTATCAATAGGGCAATCAAAGTGTATCCATAGACATTCAACTCTTGAGAGAATACGTTGATCTATGTGAGATTCAGAAGAAAACTCGAGAACTTCAAAGAAATTTTCAAGTTCGTTGATCACGGACTTATTTTGTACAGCGAACTTTGATTTTAAAAGAATTGGTTTAGAGTTTTTCGACATTTTTAAATTCTTGATTTCAATTTTCCCATGAATCCCATGAATTAACTTGCTTAGAACCTTGCCAAGACGCAACCCTGCCCTTGTAGTATTTTGCATTTTTTGCTTCCTGTGTATCAATTTCAAGATCGCTAGAGCCGAATATGATTTGCGGAAGTTTTTTAATTTTTGATAACTCTTCATACCTGTCTTGTGGATTCATATTGGAAAATTTATAAAGTTCAAGTAATTGCTGCGGGCTTATTGATACAGGTCCATCTCTGGTCTGATCTTTTTCTAAAACCGTAAAATGTCTTTCAATATATTTCGCACCTAAGTGAATGGCAACTTTGCTAGCAATCAGTCCGTCTACTTCTGGACGGGAGTGATCTGATAATCCAGTTTCCCATCCTAAATACTTTAGAAACATCATCCGAGAGACGTTCATGTTTTCAAGAGGTGTTGGATAAATTGTTCGGGCATGTAAAAAAGCAATTTTAGTATCCTGTTTTTTCTTTTTGGCTATCAACTTAGAAGTTAGTTCGATTTCGTGCCATAGAGTTGCACCAGTTGAAATCACAAGTTCATCAGCATGCGTAAGAACTCTGCTAATTAATTCGCGCGAACCACAGTCATAACTAGCGATCTTAAAACTCTTAAAGCCAGCGTTGATCGCTCTCTCTAATCCTGCGTGAGTAAAAACAGTTATCATTGGAACTATTTCAGCCTCAATGCACTCTTGAACAAATTTCAATTCCGTCTCTGGAGTTAGATCCAGTTTTGAAAGTCGATCAAATTCTGCTTGGAAAGGTCGCAACATTGAATCTTCGGTTTGATTTTCTTGCTCGAACTCAGCCCGTTTCGTTAGTTCAGAGCTATATAGCCCTTGAAGCTTTGCGTGTGATGCGCCATTAATCTTTGCTTCCTGAATCATTTGATTCAAGATCTTTAAATCGCCGTTATGGTTTTGACAGAACTCTGCAATTATATTTGTTTTCATACTGTGCTCTCTACTCTACTTTATTCAGAGAGAATTTCTGAATAAAGTCTTGCTATTGCTAAATCAATTTCATTATCAATATTAATTGTCCATGGTCCATTTCTTATTATGGGTGTCGGATTAACTGAAAACTGTTTTCCTTCAGATACTAAACTGTCGGAAATGCAGTAAAAAGCGCCATCTCTCAGGTACACCGGATCTAAATCCTGCCGCCTCGCGGCTTTTAAGTGTTCATACCCGGGTAGAGAGGTAAGCTTATTCGAGCTCGGTAAAAATTCGTACATCCTAGCTGGATGTGAGTCTTCGACTTTCTTAACGCTAACCCACGAATCATGAGGACCAAAATTCTCTTTAATGTTAGATGCGAGTCTGTGTAGTTCTTCTTTGGATCTAAATGGGCTTGTTGGTTGGAGTAAAATCCAACATTCATATAATTTCAAATTTTCTAGGCAGATTGATCTTAAATTCTTAAGCACATTACCAATTATAGCTTTTGAGTCTGAGAATTCTTGACTCCTATAATGTAAAGTAATCTGCCCTAAATCAAATATCGAATCGTGATGTAAAGTTTGCAAATCAAGACGTTCCAAGCCCAAGAAATTTGTAATCTCATTAAGAATTAACTGGCTATCCGTACTAACTATTATTGAAAATTTTGAGTTAAATTCAAAAGCTTGCATCAAAGTTCTAACAACTAATGGATAGCCACCTACAACTTGAAGATTTTTATCCGGTATGCCTTGCGACCCACCTCGGGCAGGGATCACTATTACGTTCATTTCACTCATTAGGAAGTATCTCTACCGAATGGCTTAAAGTCAGATAGGTGAAACCTTTAGGTGTATATCTAAGAATTTCCCTAGGATTCCGAATTAACCGCCATGGATCAAAAATCCAAACTTTTTTCTCGTTTAAAACTAGCAAGGAAGTCAATTTTTCTATATTTCTTTCATGATTATTCATAATGAGAAATACTTGTGGCTTATCGACACAAAATTCTTGATCAAAAATTTCTGGCAGTTCTGAAGTATTAATCATTGCATCCCATACGATAATTCTTTTTTGCTCTTTGATGAATAATTGAGCTAAGTCTACACTAGGAGAATTTCTAATATCATTTGTTTCTGGAACGCCCTTGAAAGCCAAACCCAACATCACAATTTCAAGTGAAAACAACTCAGGGATAACTGCTTGTAAATGTTCCAGTACGAATTCACTCATACTTTCATTAATTTTACGTGCTGCATAAATTGGTGATACTGGTTCCGTATGCACAGAAACGCTAAGTAGATAGGGGTCTTTCGACAGACATGGGCCACCGACTCCTGGTGATGGTTTAGGGATTGTATTTCTTGAGTAGCCAAAGTTCGCATTCTCTATTATCTCATTTACATCTAGATTGTATTTTTGAGAGAATTTAGTTAAATAGTTTGAGAAGCCAAAAGAGTAGTCGCGAAACGCATTGCTAGCTATTTTGATTGTTTCTGAAGCCTCTGCGGAAGAAACAGGTAGTATTCGTTTAGAAATTCTTTGGAAAAGTTCGGTTCCGTATTGAGTGCAATGAGTTGTTATACCACCTATAATTTGAGGTAGCTCGCGTAATTCATAAAGTGCATTGCCTTCTACTGTCCGTTCTGGAGCAGATATTGCGTAAAAGTCCTTGCCTACTGTCCAGCCAAATTCATTTTCGATTATCTTCGAAATCTCTCGGGTTGTCCCAATTGGTACGGTAGATCGTAAGATTACCGCATCTCCTACTTGTATATGTGGAAGTAAAACATAGATGGCCTGCCTGATAAAACTTGTATTCAAACTTAAATCTTTGGTTAATGGTGTTGGAACACAAAGTATAAAATTCCAACATTGACCTGGAGCCCTATTTAATTCAGTAAATGCGCTTATTGGAAAGAAATTAGTTTCAACTAATTCTTCTAAAAGATCTTCAATTCCTGGCTCACTAATATATGATTTTTTATTCTTTAATGATTCAATTTTTTTCTTATCCAAATCAATTCCAATGACTTTAATACCATTTGTCGCGGCTGATAAAGCCATTGTAAGACCAACATAACCCAAGCCAACCACTACTAATTGATCACGTTGAGCCGAAATCTCTAGTTGAAGGTCTTCGGTATCTATAGCCCCTACTGGAATTCGAGATTTTAATACGGGAACAAATCGCACCGGCAATACGGTTTTCCAACCTCTTAGTTCCATTTGCGACAACAATGAAGAAACGATTTGAATCTCATTTAGGCCTGATTCGACTGAGATGAAATTTGTAGGTGCTAACTCTTTGATAGATCTTGGAATTCGACCATTTTTTGCAGTGAACTTCCTAAGGTCCGCATCCGTCACAACTCCGACTATTTCATCACTCTGACCCGTAACTATTGCATAACCTGAACCAAGCCTGGGGGTGATGACTTGGGACATAACATCCAAAAGTTGTTCCACAGAATCTTCATGGTTAACTATAAAATTCTTAATTTGATCTGTTGAAATTTCCATTGCTATCCATCCTTAGAATTCTTAAAACCCATTAACGCTAAAATTTCTATAATGGGCGAGGAACTTTCCAACCAGTATTTACTAATTTTATCTTGGATTTGATTATTTCCTATGAAATTTCGTAAAATATTTATATCTGGGCTCTGATTACCCTCCCAGTCGTGTGGAATGAGACCAATACGCTTTAATGTGTCTTGGTTGCGGCTCAACTCGAGGTCTTCACCAACCCAGCACGGAAGGAATGGGAGGCTTAATGCAAGACAATCCCTTATTGTGCTCAAACCTGGTCTACCTATTACTAGAGCGGGTAATTCACTGCTTCTGGAATTGTGTGTCTCTCTTATCTTCATATCGAGGCCAAATTTTCTAAGGCCTGCTTCTAGTCCATTTGTATTGAACTGATTTAAACCCGTCGTTCCAATTGAATGCCATATTTCGGACTTAGAACGATGCCTCGACACCGATTCATCATTTTTATACCTACACAGCGGAATTTCAACTGTTTCAATATGTTTCATTTCTATTGGGACAAAAGAAAAATCCTTCGGAGTAAACCATTTTGAAATTTGCTTAGTCTCGGTAATTGATTGCTTGATTGATGATCTGAAATTATTCAAGCTTTTGGTGCCCCAATAATCAATCCACGAGAAATGCCCCATGAGTATGAATGAATCCGAGATGCTTCCTGGCCATGTGACATTATCGCTAACGATAAAATCTAAATTTCTCAGGTCTCTCCTTAATCTTTCTGGAATCACTAATCTCTGATCTAGCGAGCACATAGGGCCATCAAGCCCGTGTGTGTGTATCTCGCAAACTTTAGTTTGCGCACAGATTAATCTAATCTCCTCTGAAAGTAGGCGGGCCTGACGATTAGATAAATATAGAAAAACTTCAAATCCCAGAGCTTCGAAGCTAGCTGAAAAATGGACTAGACGCCTTGCATGCCCAAGTCCATTTTGAGAAGCGATGAGTCCAACACTTGGCACAATACCCTCACTTCTTTACATAAGCGCGCCTGATGGGAAACTTAGTCTAAACGGTAGCATGCCAACATGTTCAGAATATCGCTGACTACCCAGCGCTGAAAATTTGGCACTCTTGAGGAAAATTTTCGATTAATCTATGAGTTAGAGAACTCCTTGGTAGTGTAGTTGAAGTAGAAGTCATCGGGAAGTATTATTGTGTGGATTTGAAATAATTAATAGTGAATAACCATGGGTCTAGTACAATTACTAGGAACCCAAGAGATTTCTCATTTAATAACTTATACTTTTTATAAATTGTCCAATTTATGATAATAAATATAAAAATCAGTCTAGAAAAATGTTAAGATATACTATGAGTAAAAAACTAATAATTTATATACCTAATAGAAAAGTTTTTAAAGAGTATAAAGAATTATTCCCAGCAACAGAATTATCTAAGCATTTTGATATAAATTATATTTTTGGCAAAGTGGTCTTTGATAAAGATGTTAATTTTGAGCAAATACTCTTCCCGCAATTTGTAAGAACTTTTCATGCATTGCTTCATTTTAGTCAAATGTGGTATCGAAAATTCACCACTCTTAGCTACAGGCTTAGAGCCTTACAGTACTTTGGTACGAGTAGTGATATTAAAGATACGTCAAATTTTTTGATATACAATGGTAGGAGACATTCAATTTTAATTCGCTTGACTATTTATTTTTTTGGTAATTATGTTGGTACAAAGGGATTACATAATATACTTAAATTACTTTTTTTTATTTGGCAAACTAGATTTAGAAAAATAATTAGTAGTGATACTCACTGTGTAATCCTTCCTTACGGCGGTGGGATCAGCTTGGAATTCGATTTTATAGTGTGGTATTGCCGCCGCAAAGGGGTAAAAACTATTGCGATACAAGAAAATTGGGATAATTTAAGTTCAAAATCGTTTTTGCTAGAGCATCCTACTAATTTTCTTACTTGGGGAGATCAATCCTCTTCTCATCTTAGAAGTTTTCAGCGGTTTAAAGGTGATATTCATGAAATTGGTAGTTTGCGTATAAATTCTTTTTACGAATATAGAGACAAATATCTAAATGATTTTAAACCAGAATCAGAAAGTAACTCAAATATTTTCACGGTACTACTAATTGGTACAGGGCCTGCGAATCATGACCTAAATCTTATTGAATGTGTGTTGGAATGCTTCAAGGATGAAAATTTGAGCAAATTCCTATTGATTTATAGACCTCACCCTTTTTCGCAATTATCAAATTTAGATTTGGATAAGATTCGGAAAATTCATGACGTTAAAATTGATATACCCCTTCAAACAGAGACAAATGACCATCGACTTAATTTAATTGTTAACTCTAATGCGGTTGTTAGTTTGTATTCAACTGTTTTACTGGAAGCCACAATACTAAACAAGCTTTGTATCATTCCTAGCTTTATTGTAAGAGATACTGGCTATGATACCAGTGATTTCTTAGACGATTCCCCTCATTATTCAGGGATATCTACGCTTGGAAATATTTTTTGTGCTGACAGTGAAAATGAATTTTTGAATATTCTTAAGGGCCCGAGAGAAAAAAGTAGGGAGCCAGTAAGTAGTAATCTACTCAATTGGTTTTGTCGGAATTTAAATTCAGCTAACGAAATAGTTGATGAAGTTTTGAATTTACATGAGAGTAATGAGTGAATAATTACTATAATTTTAGAGCGGAGACGAGAGGATTTGAACCTCCGAAACCCTTTAGGGGTTAACCTCATTAGCAGTGAGGCGCACTAGACCGGGCTATGCGACGTCTCCAACAAGACCAAGGTTACCGCCCAATGATGAGGTAACCAATTTATCAGCGAGAAGTAGGCTAACTGCATGAATACGGTGAGTAATTCCAACAATAATGAAAAGGCACTCGAAGTCAGAACTCACGATATCCCAATCGCTGATGCGATGAGTGAGTTTATGAAGCAGGGTTGGGCGCCATCACCACTTTCTGGAATTAATCCACATCCATCAATTCCATTTACAAAACTACGGCGTGAGAAATTATCTAAAAAATATCCGGGAGTTAGATTAGTTTTTCCAGCTGGTTCATTAAAGGTTAGAAGTAATGATTCAGATTATCCATTCCGTGCTCACTCAGCTTTTTCTTGGTTTACTGGAATTATTGCACCGGACGCTGTGCCTGACTCTGTTTTTGTAATGGAGCCAAATACAGAAGGTCATGAAGATTTATTATTTATTCACCCAAGATCTGCCAGAGACAATGATGAGTTTTATAAAAACACAAGGTATGGAGAGTTCTGGGTTGGTCGGCGAATGAGTTTCGATGAGACTCAAATTAAGTATGAACTTAAGGTAAGGCAAATTGAATCTATTGAGCAGTTTTTTGCAGATGAAAAAGAAACATTAATAATCCGCGGCGAGGATAAAAAGGTAGATACTCTAGTTACGGAGAGTGAAGAAAAAGAAAAAGAGTTTTTAAACTTTACATCTTTGATGAGACTAGTTAAAGATGAGTATGAAATTGATGAAATGCAAAAGGCGGTTGATGCAACAGTTCGTGGCTTCACCGATATGGTGCGAGTATTTCCAGCTGCTACATCAGTTCCAAGAGGTGAGCGGGTAATTGAGTCAGCTTTTTATGGCAGAGCACGCCTTGAAGGTAATGATCTAGGTTATTCAAGTATTGTGGCAGCGGGATCTCATGCATGTGTGCTGCACTGGATTAAAAATGATGGTGATGTATTACCAGGGGACTTGGTATTAATTGATGCAGGTGTTGAAGTTGAATC
>Ga0164295_10002658_pt1 | contig 14611 bp, 16 predicted proteins | sample GEODES006metaG_FD_111798 | JGI IMG/M metagenome (GOLD analysis project Ga0164295, IMG submission 111798) | Oligotrophic lake water microbial communities from Sparkling Lake, Wisconsin, USA - GEODES006 metaG | ecosystem: Environmental > Aquatic > Freshwater > Lake | place: USA: Sparkling Lake...
GGAATTGCAGAATAGACGTTATAAAAATCTTTTTCATAGCGCTGATCGCCCAAACGATATACCAAAGACCTTCCATCAAAAGGCGGAGCCACTGAAATAGCGCCAATTTTTAACCAGTATTCTGTCCTAGGTTTATAAGGTGCTCCTGTGCGTTCTGGAGCAACCATCCATGCACTAGGTGCTACGGGTGCGCGTGTTGGTAAAGAACAGGCGACTAGAGTCAACAGCGTTACTGTAATCAGAATAAAGTGCTTCATTTAGGAGCTCCTGATGGACTTTGTGTACCATTCATCGGCAACACGATCTTCGGTGGCGGTTCTGCCCAAATCAGACTCGCAGGCGACTGGCTTGCAATACGACTAAGCTCATTGAGGTTTTCGCTGGTTTGTTTGAGATTTTCTAATGTAGCTCCAGTATCCCCCTGAATACTAGTGATGGTTTGACGTAAAGAGGTCACTGCCCCGACAAGCTCACGCATCAAAATATCCAACTCATCTTTGTCGGTTACCTTAGCAATGCGAGACAGCAAGAGATTGAGGTCTTTAACCGATCGTACAAATCCTTCATTGCCCTTACTATCACCAACCATCATAGTATTTAAATTCATCAAGACCTCGTCCAATTTTTTCTGAGTTCGCTCGATATTCATTTCATTTGCTGAGGCGATAAACTTTTGTATACCAGAAATGATTTCATCAGTCTCATTTGGCATGGCTGGCATTACCGGGTACATAGGATCCCATGTAAAGGGTAACGGTGGGTATTCTGAGGCGTTTTTCACAAAGTCAAACTCAATATAATTCACACCTGTAATACCCATAGACTTAACCCGAGCGCGCAGATTTTCCTTTACGAAATGATTTAACTGCTCTCTTGTCAGCTCTTCTCCAAAAATTTTCATGCGCACTACTACATACTGCTTTCTTTGATCAAACGGTAGATCTTTTTCATAGGTATCTCCTGTTAATCCGATTGAAGTCACTTGCCCAATCTTCACACCCCTAAAACGAACAGCAGCACCAGCATCTAGGCCTGTAACAGATTGCTTAATATAGGTCTCTAAGTAAAAAGCTTGTTTGAAGAACTTGCCTGAACCAAAAGTTAAAATGACTGCGATAAGTACTCCGATTGCGACAAGTACAAAGGCGCCGAGACGAAAATAATTGGGGTTAGAGTTATTACTCATGCTACATCCTTGCTCATAATGCGATTAAAGAATTGATGGACCCGTGGATCGCTGCTGGTATCTCTTAAAACCTTGGGATCACCTTCAGCAATAATGCCTTTGGCGCCCTTGTCCAACATAATGACCTTATCAGCAATAGCATAAATGCTCGCCAATTCATGGGAAACGATCACAAAGGTAATACCTAAATTTTTTGATAGATCGATAATCGTACTATCAAGATCAGCCGACGTAATAGGGTCTAGACCGGCTGATGGTTCATCTAAAAATAAGATTTTGGGATCAAGCGCCATCGCACGTGCAATAGCTGCCCTTTTTTGCATGCCTCCACTAATTTCACTAGGCATGTATGACTCATAAGGAAGTAATCCCACTAAATCCAACTTACAGCGCGCCAAAAGATTCATTTCACTTTGGCTAAGCTGAGTATATTCCTGCATAAAAAGTGTGACGTTATCCAATAAATTCATTGAGCCAAATAAAGCGCCCTGCTGATACATCACTCCAAAGCTAGTCATAATCTTTTGGCGCTCTACACCATAGGCTGTAGTGATATTTAGACCTTCAATAAAAACATCCCCAGAGAGCGGCTCATAGAGTCCAAATAGATTTTTGAGAAGGCTGGACTTGCCACAACCTGATCCACCTAAGATTACAAAAATTTCACCATTATTAACAGTGAAATTGAGGTCCTTCATCAGTACATTGGATCCATATCCAACCGTAAGATTTTGTACGTCAATCGCGTAGGAGCTTGGATGATCAATCGCCATTAGAAGCCTGTCCTATAGGAGATTACAGCAAAAATGCCATCTACTAATACGATCATCACAATGCTACTCACCACAGCCTTAGTTGCAGAAATGCCTACTGCTGCTGCACCCGTACCCGTCTGCATACCTCTAAGGCAGCCTACTGCAGAAACAACCACGCCAAAAAGCGTTGCTTTTATCAGTCCCGATGCAACGTCTTCGATCCCGACTGCAGCTAACATGCCGTTGTAAAAATTAATAAATGGAATACCGTATGCCAGCATCGTCAACATCGATGCCAAGATGCTCACAATATCAGCATATAAAGTCAAAATGGGCATGACCAAGATTCCTGCAAGAACACGCGGCACCACTAAAAATCGGATTGGGCTTAATCCGCCAGTGACCAATGCATCAACCTCACTATTAACGGTCATCGTGCCAATTTCTGCAGCAAATGCGGCAGAAGAACGTCCAGCAAGCAAAATGGCGGTAATTAATGGCCCCATTTCACGAACAATCCCTAAAGCAGCTATTGGACCCACAAAAGAGGTTGCCCCAAATTGCTGCATGCCAATAGCAGCCTGGAAAGACAAAATAACGCCAATCAGAAATGAAACCAAGCCCACTATTGGCAAAGCAGCAATGCCTGCTTGTACTGCTGCATTGACAAAATCACCCCAGCGCACTTGGCGTGGGTGCATAAGTGACCAGACCAAATCTGCAGATAAATGTCCAGCAAAGGTAACTAAGCCTTTGGTGTCGTCCAACAAATTTTGCGTGGCCATGCCAGCACTGACGATGAAACTTCTCTGCGGTTTGACTGCAGGAACTGGAAATAAATTGGTGATGGGATTGAATTCTTTTAACAAGGGTTGGTAGCGAGCATCAAGACCGACCAAAGTAAAGGTGCCACCAACTTTTTGTTGAGACTCTTGAATATCAATTAAAAAGGCCATTCCTGCGCCATCTAATGAGCTTACCTGAGAGGCGTCAAATATCAGCGTTTTGTTACTGGCATTACCCTGAGCTAACCATGCATTTTGTGCTTCCTGAACCTCAGTCCAGATTCCTCCAAGCGTGTAGACATCGACTTTTCCGCTTAGGAGGATTTTTGCATTTGTAGCATCAATCGGACTCCATACGGCAACTGGCGGGGTCTTAGCGATAAGGGTAGATTTTGAAATTACCATACCCAAACTATAAAGGGATCTGGGGCAGTACATAAAAAAGTGCTTCAAAATGAAGGGGGCCTAGTGAAAACTAGGCCCCCAATATGAAATGGTGCGGCTGGCAGGAATTGAACCCACGACCCCTTGGTTCGTAGCCAAGTACTCTATCCAACTGAGCTACAGCCGCAACAGCCATAATTATGCCATGGAAGAGAAGAACTACATTACCCCTGCAGGTCACGAACGCATTAAAAAAGAGCTTCTACAGCTCTTAAACCTCGATCGGCCAGAGATTGTCAAGGTGGTCCATTGGGCTGCATCGAATGGAGACCGCTCCGAAAATGGTGACTATATCTATGGAAAAAAGCGTCTACGGGAGATTGATCGCCGAATTCGGTTTTTAAACCAACGTCTTGAATTTGCTGTTGTTGTCGATAATTCTGCTCGTAAATCAGGTGATGCAGATGCTGATCAGGTTTTTTTTGGCGCCACAGTAAGCTACTCGCCGCTTGCTGGTTCATCAGCTGGTAAGGAAACGACTATTACTATTGTTGGGGTCGATGAAGTCAATTTAGATATAGGACATGTGAGTTGGGTGTCACCGATTGCAAAGGCTTTAATTAAGGCAAGACTGGGTGATTGCGTCAAAATTCAAACACCCACCGGCCCTGCTGAAATTGAAATTCTGAATGTCCAATATCTTTGAGCAATGCGCCTAAATTGCCCGAGTCCGAATCACTCTCATCACGTCTGGGTTAGTCCGCAGGCTTCGCATCACTTTGGATAAATGTAGTCGGTCATACACTTGAATCGTAAACCGGATGGTGACTGAATCTTCTTTATAACGATCTTCCATTGAAACATTCATAATATTGGAATCAGCAGCGGTAACGCTACTAGCGACACGAGCGAGAACACCTTTGCCCTGCAGTGTATCTATTGCAAGATCAACTTCAAACTCACGATTGAGCTCTTTACCCCACTCAACCTCAACCCACTTATCGCTATCTTTTGAAAGCATGCGCAATGCAATTGGGCATTCATTCGTGTGAACTTGCAGGCCCTCACCCTTACCGAGATAACCGATGATGCTATCACCGGGAATAGGATGGCAGCAAGTCTGAAAACTAATTGAATTACCTTCACGCCCATCAACCAAAATAGCTTGCCTTTGGTGGTGATGAATCTCTTGGGACGGCGCGACCCAATCTGCAGCGCCAAGACGCATCTGCTCAGATCCACCCTCATCATCAATCAGAATCTTTAAGCGGATAGCAAGCTCTTGGGGGGACCGTCGTCCTAATGCAATATTGACGCAAGCCTCTTCGCGATTCTTATCACCCGTCCAATGCATGAGTTTTTCCCAAATTTCTGGGGTGATTAATGCACCATCAACTCCTTGCTGGCGTAACGCACTCGCTAGCAGTCTCTCACCCAACTGTAAAGACTCTGCATAATGTTTTGTTTTCAGGGAATGCCGAATGGAAGCACGTGCCTTGCCCGTTCTCACAAATGCTAGCCAACCTGGATTAGGCTGTGAATTGGCTGAATTAATTACTTCAATAATGTCGCCATTCTTTAATTCACTTCTCAAGGGCAACTGTAATCCATTGATCTTGACAGCAACACAGGTATTACCTAAGTCACTATGAATAGAGTATGCAAAATCAAGTGCAGTAGCGCCACGCGGCAAAGCACGAATTTGGCCTTTAGGAGTAAAGACATAGACTGCGTCTGGGAAAAGGTCAATCTTCACATGTTCTAAGAACTCTTGTGAATCACCGCTACTGTCCTGAATATCAATTAAGGACTGCAGCCACTGATGAGCACGATTTTGAACTTCGCTCATATCAGGCGAGCCGTCCTTATAAGCCCAATGGGCTGCAACGCCAGCCTCTGCAACAGCATGCATTTCTGTTGTACGAATTTGAAACTCAACAGGAACACCGGATGGCCCTAAGAGAGTGGTGTGCAGTGATTGATAACCATTAAGCTTAGGAATAGCGATGTAATCCTTAAATTTTCCAGGCATCGGTTTGTACAAGGAATGCAATAAGCCCAAGGCGCGGTAGCACTCATCAATACTATGTACGGTTACCCTAAAAGCATAGACATCTAAGACTTGTGAAAAGCTTAAGTGCTTAGTTCGCATCTTGCTATAAATGCTAAAGAGGGTTTTTTCACGGCCCCTAAGATCTACTTCTAAATTTGCTTTTGCAAATGCCATCCTGGTGGCTTGCAAAATCTTTTCAACCATTTCTTTACGATTGCCACGTGCCCGCTTGACTGCGCCCTCAATGACTCTAAACCGCATCGGCATAGCAAAGCGAAAGCTGAGATCTTGTAAATCGCGATAGATAATATTTAAGCCTAAGCGGTGAGCAATCGGTGCATAAATCTCAATGGTTTCTGCAGCCACTCGGCGACGCTTCTCCATCGGTACCGCATCTAAGGTGCGCATGTTATGCGTACGGTCAGCCAGCTTTACTAGGATGACGCGTACATCCCTAGCCATCGCCATAAACATCTTACGAAAGCTCTCTGCCTGAGCTTCTGCATGGCTCTGAAACTCTAATTTATCAAGCTTAGTAAGACCTTCAACTAGCTCCGCTACTTTATTGCCGAACTTTTCTACTAGATCCGCTTTGGAGGAGCCGGTATCTTCAATCACATCATGTAATAAGGCCGCCATAATTGAAGGCGCATCTAAGCGCCAAGTGGCACAAAGTTCTGCAACTGCTACAGGATGGGTAATGTAAGGTTCGCCACTATGTCGATACTGACCTAGGTGTGCAGCATCAGAAAACTGAAATGCTTTTTTGATGAGTGCTATTTCATCTGGCTTGAGATAGCCTAGTTTTGCTAATAAACCTTCAATCGATACAACTTGGTGTTTTAGTGGTAGCTTGGGAGCAGAGGTGGGCCCAAATAAATGACGACTAGAGTGCGCCAACAAAGTGGCTAAGATGGATTTTTTATTAGCTTGTGGTTCAGTATCTAAAAGATCTGCTTGACCTACTAAACCTGAGGCCTCATTGGGTGAGACCCCTCCAGAATATTCCGATGATTTTGGTGAACCTAAAGGGAGCTCCACACCGGAACTCCTTTTTTACAAAGGTACTTTGGTCAACATGTCACGGTCAGTCACACCAGCAGCCACTTCACGTAAAGCAACTACAGTGGCTTTATCTCTGGACTCAACACGTGGCGAGTGACCTTGAACCAATTGACGAGCGCGATAAGTTGCCGCCAAGACTAGTTCAAAACGATTTGGGATGGTTTTAAGGCAATCTTCTACAGTAATACGTGCCATGCTGAACTCACTTAATTTAGCTTCAATACCTATAGGATAACTGATTACACCCCAAGGCGCTTCAAAAGCGCTGGGTTTCGGGCCATGCTGGGTCCAGATCGAAGCCTGCTAGCAGCCAAAATGTGCTTTAAGTCAGCCAAGGCCTGCTCAAAGGAGTCATTGACAACAATAAAGTCGGCCTCATGGGCATGTCCAAGCTCAATATGAGCAGCAGCCAAGCGACGATCAATAGTAGCTTCATCATCCTGACCCCGTTTACGTAAACGCTCTTCTAGGGCCTCTATTGATGGCGGGAAAATGAAGATCCACTGTGTTGATGGAATGATCTTACGAATCTGCTGAGCTCCCTGCCAGTCTATCTCTAGCATGACATCACTACCCGCAAACATCTGTGACTCAATCCAGGGGCGAGAGGTGCCATAAAAATGGCCATGCACTTCTGCCCACTCTAAAAACTGTCCTGCATCACGCTCACTTACAAAATCTTCTTTTGTGACAAAGCGATAATCTTTTCCATCAACTTCTCCTGACCGAGGGGCACGTGTTGTAGTTGAAAGTGATAACTTCAAACCAGCGTCATCTTTCAGCAAAGCATTGACTAGCGATGATTTACCGGCACCTGAAGGCGCCACAATCATCAGCATGCTGCCTTGATAGGAAGGAGACAAAATCGGACTGGTCATAAAGTGATTGTAAGGATTACTCTAAGTTTTGTACTTGTTCACGCATTTGTTCAATGAAAAGCTTCAGTTCTAATGCAGCCTGAGTACATTCTTCAGATACTGACTTAGAGCTCAGTGTATTGGCTTCGCGATTGAGTTCTTGCATCAGAAAATCCAGGCGTTTACCCACAGGGCCTTTGCCTATCAAGGCTTTATCTACTGCGTCCAAATGGGTTTTTAGTCTGGCAAACTCTTCTGCTACATCGATTCTGACGGCATAGAGCACTACCTCTTGTCGTATCCGCTCCATCAGTTCTGGGCCACCCTTAGATTGCTCTTGAGCGGCTAAGGCTTCAGATAAGCGCTCGGTTAACTTCTCTTGGTACTGTGAAACGTAAAGAGGCACCTTGGGCTCGATGATAGCGACAATATCGCGCATCTTGCCTGTGATGTTGGTGAGCACGCCAACCAAAGATTTACCTTCAGCACGGCGACTCTCTGTTAACGAAGTTAATGCGGCACGTCCAGCCTCGACTGTGGCAGTAATCCAACCATCTTCCTCGCCACGCGGTTCTGAAACGACACCAGGCCAGCGCAAGATATCGGAGATCGTCATCTCAGTTGCCTTCGGAAAAGCTTCCTGTACTTTTTCTTGAAGGGTATATAAAGCATCGAGACGCTCTTTATTAAGAGCCCCCAAAACGTGTGAGTGAGCTTTATTACTAGAAGCAGCTCCTGCATTAACCCGCCAAGCAGCTCTAAACTCCACTTTCCCGCGAGACAACTCTTGAGTCGCCATTTCTCGAAGAGCAGGTTCAGCCCCACGGCACTCATCCGGAAGACGAAAGCCTAAATCTAGAAAGCGGCTATTAACAGCCCGACACTCCACCTGCAGATCAGCAACCACGCCCCCTCCTAGGGAGACTTGGCGGGAAGCGCTGCCATAACCAGTCATGCTCGATATCATAGGAACATTGTAGATTGATAGCTAAACCACAGGACCAAATTTCATGAGCGCCACAAACCCAGCCAATATAAACCGCCCTAGCGGGCGCCATCCTACGCAATTACGCCCTGTCAGCATTACCAGAGCATTTACCAAGCATGCTGAAGGCTCTGTACTAATTGCCTTTGGTGATACCAAGGTGCTGTGTACGGCCAGCATCCTGGAAAAGGTACCGCCCCATAAAAAAGGATCTGGCGAAGGATGGGTTACAGCGGAGTACGGCATGCTGCCCCGCTCTACCCATACCCGCAGTGATCGTGAAGCGGCACGCGGCAAACAATCTGGACGCACCCAAGAAATTCAGCGCCTCATTGGGCGTGCCATGCGCAGCGTCTTTGATCTCAAAATTTTAGGTGAGCGCACGATTCACTTAGATTGCGACGTTTTGCAGGCTGATGGTGGCACACGCACTGCCTCGATTACTGGCGCCTACGTTGCTGCACGTGATGCAGTAAACCAATTACTCAACAGCGGCGTACTCACCAAAGATCCCATCATCGACAGTGTTGCAGCAATCTCAGTTGGCATTTACCAAGGAATTCCTGTGCTGGACTTGGATTACCCCGAAGACTCCTCTTGTGATACTGATATGAATGTAGTGATGACAGGTAAAGGCGGCATGATTGAAGTGCAAGGTACCGCTGAGGGAGCAACCTTCTCAAGAGCAGAGCTAAGTGCCCTTTTAGATTTAGCAGAACAGGGTATTAGCGAACTAACCCAAATGCAAATCACTGCCTTAAAATAATGACTAGAGTATGCAAAAACTGGTCTTAGCCTCTAATAATGCCGGCAAGCTGCGAGAATTTAAAGAGCTATTGGCGCCTCTTCATTTTGAGGTCATTTCTCAAGAAGATTTAGGGATTCCTGCGAGCGAAGAGCCGCATCATACCTTTGTGGAAAATGCCTTAGCCAAAGCACGTCATACCAGCGCTGCTAGTGGCATGCCTGCACTGGCTGATGATTCAGGTATCTGTTTACAAGCATTAGGTGGTCAGCCGGGCGTTTACTCTGCACGCTATGCAGGCGAACCCGCTAACGATACTGCCAATAATCAAAAATTAATGACTGCTCTGCACGGCGTTGAAAATCGAGCAGCACATTATGTTTGCGCCCTAGTGATGGTGCAATACGCGAATGATCCTGAACCATTGATTGTGCAGACACGTTGGCATGGTTTGTTTTTGGATGAAGCAATCGGTTCTCATGGTTTTGGTTATGACCCCCATTTTTTCTTGCCCGATCTTCAAATGACTGCAGCCCAACTAACTCCTGAGCAAAAGAATCTTCTGAGTCATCGCGGCAAAGCATTACGCGATTTGATTTCTCAATTACAGTCTCGTGCATAGTGATGGCTCTCAATAGCAATCCTAACAAAATTGTGCTCACTGCACTTCCGCCATTGTCTTTGTATATTCACTTTCCTTGGTGTGAAAAAAAATGTCCTTATTGCGACTTTAATTCTCATCAAATCAAAGAAGGTGCAAGCCTTACATCTGGGTTTGATGAAGAGCGTTATATCAATGCATTGTTAGCAGATCTGGAGACTGAGCTACCTCGCATTTGGGGAAGACAAGTTCACAGCATCTTCATTGGTGGTGGTACGCCTAGCCTACTCTCTGCGCAGGGGATGGATACTCTACTATCTGCCATTCGCGCGCGCATCCATCTAGAACCCGATGCTGAAATCACGATGGAAGCCAATCCTGGTTCAGTAGAAACAGAAAAGTTTGCCGGTTTTGCAAAAGCTGGCATTACTCGTGTTTCTTTAGGGATTCAAAGTTTTCAAGATACGCAACTTAAAGCCTTGGGACGTATTCATAATGGTGCAGAAGCAAAGCGTGCTATTGAAATCGCTTTGCAACATTTTAAATCAGTCAATTTAGATTTAATGTATGGCCTGCCCATGCAGACCTTGGATGATGCCAAACGGGATGTGGAAACGGCCTTAGCTTTTCAGACGCCCCACCTATCTTTTTATAACCTTACTTTAGAACCTAATACTTATTTTGCTAACTTTCCGCCTAAGCTTCCTAGCGAAGATGAAGTAGATGTAATCTTTGAACAAAGCCTAGACCTGCTGACTAAAGCAGGATTTAAGCGTTATGAGATATCTGCGTATGCCAAGCCAGGTATGGAGTGCAAACATAATTTGAACTATTGGCGCTTTGGTGATTACATCGGCATTGGTGCTGGTGCTCATGGAAAAATTTCTTTCCCTGACAAAGTTACCCGTCAGGTTCGTGAACGCCATCCAGAAACCTATATGCAGGCCATGGAACAAAAAGGCAACGCATTAATAGAGTTTAAAGATATTCCTGCTACCGATCTGCCTTTTGAATTCATGCTCAATACTTTGAGGTTAACGGATGGTGTGGCTACTAATACCTTCTCTGAGCGCACAGGACTTCCGCTGAATACTATTAGCAAAGGATTAGATGAGGCGAGCAAAAAGGGTTTACTTGATCCTGATCCCACAGTTCTAAAAGGAACCCCTCAGGGATTACGGTATCTGAATAATCTTCAAGAGCTATTTTTAGCTTAAGTTACTTTCCGGTCCATCTTGGAGCAACTCCACTTAAAAAAGATGTCACGCCATGCTTAAAGTCAGCACTCGCATAGGTCTCACTAATTAAATCCTGACAATTCGTTGCTTGATTGGCAATTTGTCTTGCCATCATGAGCTTTGAGGATTTTTGCGTGATTGGGGCTAAGGATGTCAGGCGCTCAGCCAATGCATGGATTTCTAGATCGAGATCTTGGGGTTCGCAAATCTTCAGTAAGTAGCCTTGCTTCAATAGTTCTGAAGCTGAAATCATTTCTGCCAATAGCAGCATGCGCTTGACGATCGGTACGCCCAAATGACTGACTAACCATGCTAGATTGCTAGACGATAAGCAATTTCCGAGAGTTTTAGCAATGGGAACTCCAAAGCGTGCATCAGGGGTAGCAATGCGAAAGTCGCAGCAGGTGGCGATCGCCAAACCACCACCGACAGCCATACCCTCAATTACTGCAATTGTTGGAATAGGAAGCATCGCTAAAGGAGCCAAGTATTGATCAATTCTCTCTTCGTAGTGAATGCCGTCTTGTCCGCTTTGAAAATCTGCGAATTGAGCAATATCGCTACCGGCTACAAAAGACTTTCCTCCAGCTCCGCGCAGAACCAGGACCCGAATTTCTGGATGCTGAGCGATATCCATGCACAGGGTCTGAAGGCTCTGATACATGCCCACCGTCATAGCATTGCGGGCCACTACATGATCAAAGCTCATGTAGGCAATATTGCCGCGCACTTCCAATACTACTTGCGCAAGCTTATCCTGATGCTCTTGAGAGCTCATGAATGATGGTTCACTCAGGCTTGATATTTAAACTTTTGACCAAGCGTTGATATTTAGTAAGCTCACCTGCCAAAAAGAGACTAAATGCTGCTGGAGTTGTAGGCCCTTCTGGCTGTAACCCTTGTGAATCAAGCGTTTTCTTAATCTCAGGATCATTCATTGCGCCTTTAACTGCTTGGTCAATTCTATTCACTACTGCAGGGTCCATGCTCTTTGGCCCCATCACGGAATACCAATTGGTAACATCAAAACCAACAATACCTACCTCATTAAATGTCGGTACATTTGGTAATAGGCTTAAACGTTTTGGTGTAGAGATCGCTAAAGCCTTTAAATTGCCCTGCCTAATTTGCTGCAAATTTGGTGGCAAAGTATCAAAGTTCATCGTAATTTGACCGCCGAGTAAATCGATAATCGCTTGACCGCTTCCTTTATAGGGAACGTGATTCATCGTGATACCAGCAATCTTTGAAAATAGCGCACCTGCTAAATGTTGTGTACTACCAATACCAGATGAACCGTATGTCATTTGCCCTGGATTAGATTTAGCCAAGGAAATCAGTTGCGCTACGGTGTTCACTGGCAATGAAGATTTGACAACCAACACATTAGGCACATATCCCAAATAAGTAATGGGCGTGAAATCGGTAGCTGGGTTATAGGGAACATTTGTGAGAACAAAGGGCGATATGGCATTGGAATTAGAGTGCCCCATTAAAAGGGTATATCCATCAGGGTTTGATTTAGCGACTAAATCAGCGCCGATGGTTCCTGCTGCGCCTGACCTATTTTCAATCACAATACTTTGACCCAAAATCTCACTCATTTTAGGGGCTATCGCACGTGCCACAATGTCAGTTCCACCACCAGGAGCAAAGCCAACAATTAAGCGAATCGGCTTAGTAGGATAATTTGACTGCGCAAATGAGAGTAAAGGGAAAGCGCCGATCATTAGCGCTAGAAGAATACGAGCCTTGGACTTCGGCGCAATCAGCAACATAGAGTCTCCAATTTTTTTCATTGTGTTTGATACTATTCGAAGATCATTCTAAACATATATAAACCATTGAGACAATGACGAAAACACCTATAAATCAGATAAAACCACCATTACCTCTTGCTGGAGTGAGGGTATTGGATGTAAGTCAGGTCATGGCTGGGCCATATTGCTGCATGCTCCTAGCCGATCTAGGAGCAGATGTCATTAAGGTAGAGCCTCCTGGTACAGGAGATCAAACCCGAGGGGCAATGGGTTTCAAGATGAAAGGTTCAGATAGCATGGGCTTTCTGAATATGAATCGCAATAAACGCAGTATTACTTTGAACTTAAAAACCGACGCTGGTAAAAAAGTGTTCTTTGAATTAGTCAAAACTGCTGATATTTTGGTCGAGAACTATCGACCTGGCGTCATGAAAAAATTGGGCATTGACTACCCTGCTCTTCAAGTCATCAACCCCGGCTTGGTATATGCCAGCATCTCAGGCTTTGGTCAAACTGGACCTTGGGCAGATCGTCCAGGCTTTGATTTAATGGCACAAGCGATGTCAGGCATCATGAGCGTGACTGGCTACCCTGATGGCCCACCTGTAAAAGCGGGCGTTCCAGTAGCTGATATTGGTTGTGCCCTATTTGCGGTATACGGCATCTTGTCTGCCTATATCGGCAAAACAAAATCTGGCGAAGGTCAATTCATCGACGCCTCCTTATTTGACTCTGCATTAGCGTTTTCAATTTGGGATACAGCTCAATACTGGGGAACTGGAGTTGAACCCTATAAGCTTGGTACTGCAAATCATATGAGTGCACCATACCAAGCAATGAAAGCGGCTGACGGCTATTTTGTGATGGGGGCAACCAATCAAAAACTATGGAAGCTACTGTGCGAAACAATCAATCGTCCAGAATTATTTGATGATGCGCGTTTTGTGAGTAATCCATTGCGCTTAGCTAATCGCCTAGAGTTAGCTGCTGAATTAGAAAAAACCTTTATTCAAAAAACCAGCGAAGCATGGGTCGATCTTTTATTGGCTGCTGGTATTCCTGCGGGACCGATTAACACTTATCCTCAGGCATTTGATAGTGATCATGGACAACATCGTAATATGCGGATGGAGATTGATCATCCCATTGAAGGCAAAGTTCCCAATATAGGATTTGCCGTAAAGATGAATGGCACCCCTCAACAGGTGCGTAGACATCCGCCTTTATTAGGTGAACATAATAGTGAGATATTGGCTGAACTAGGGATTAGCGCCGAAGTAATCAAAACCTTAGAGACCGGTGGTGCATTTGCACCTTAAGATGCATTGATTAAGCTGTCTAAAAAAACAAGCCTTCACCACTTACAATCTTTTTTAGGAGCAATACTTACCCTCTAGGCTTCGCACATCACTAAGCTTGTCATCAACCATTTGGTTTAAGGTCTTATTAGCAATTTCTCTATTTTCAGCCGTTTTAAGACTTTGATTAATCAGCGTACCCACATCTTTACGAATGGCGGTATTGCCATATCTCAGATTTTTCAAGGTGCCAACTGCTTCGGCTGAAATCCTGCACTGTTGCATGACTAACGCAGATGAATCAGAGACGGTATTGGCATAAGCGAATGCCGCTACACAAATACAAGCAACAGCTAATAAAGGTTTTTTCATCTCATTTCCTTAATTTGTGACCACAAGTTGGACAACAACCAAGATCTTTAGCCTTGGTTTTTCTTAAAGCCGCATACACCCCAGATTCAGAGATCTCCAACTTGCGAGCTGCTTGGGATGCAGTCATCCCCTTCCCTATGTAATCCAAGGCTATTTGTGTTTTTGCTACTTGTCGCTTCATTTAATCTCCCAGTAACACTACTATACTACAGAAGTAGTGAACTTCACAACTATAGTAATAAAATAAGTGAAAATACCTAGAGCGCAGGTAACGTGGGATTAATTCGGAATAGTTAGAACGCTTAGGGGGAAGAAAAAGCCCCTAAAAAGGGGCTTATGAAACAAGTACTGGCGGAGACGAGAACCGCCATTTATGTGTCAACATAAGATTAGTTGATATAGCTTGAGATAACCTGGATCCCTTTATTTATTTGGCTTAAAGAGAAATCTCAGCATCATTTCGTCTTATTCAATATAATGGAATCGCATACTTTATGGTATGTATTTAGGTATGTATTGAAATATCA
>Ga0164295_10002659_pt1 | contig 14611 bp, 9 predicted proteins | sample GEODES006metaG_FD_111798 | JGI IMG/M metagenome (GOLD analysis project Ga0164295, IMG submission 111798) | Oligotrophic lake water microbial communities from Sparkling Lake, Wisconsin, USA - GEODES006 metaG | ecosystem: Environmental > Aquatic > Freshwater > Lake | place: USA: Sparkling Lake...
CAATTGTTGGAGGCGCGTCGTTTTGAATCCCATGGCCGCGAGCGATGCGAGCCATTCGGCCTTTGCGGATACTTGCAACACATCCGTCAGTTTCAGGGTGATTAAGACGCCACGGATCGACGGTGCCATTTTACAAAACCGGCCACATTCCTTGAGGACAACCTCTGGCGACTGATTCATGTCAGACATGAACCAAGTCACGCCTTGGCCGAGGTCGCGCTTGCTCGCCAGCGCGGCGGGCTTGCAGCAGTGATAAAACCACGGGCGATCAGCGGGAGCATCGTCGCGGGCGGAGATCCCCGCAGCTACGACCACCTCGGCCATCTTCGCGGGATCCACGCCGATCACCGAAACCCCGCGATTCAGCAAAGCCAAGACCACCCCGCCCGGGGCACACCCCAACTCAACCACGATGTCGCTGCGATCGAATTTCAGGCCGAAAAACCGCGTGGCTTCCTCAAGCTTCAACCACGCACGTGATGGCGAATCCGCTGGCATCACCATGCCTGAATCCCCCGCTGGATACGGGCTAAGCCACTGCCCATGGCGATGCAGCCCCGCCCAGAATTCGTCCGGCCCAAGCTCGACCACCGTGCCGACCAGCTGCCCCGATTTCGGGAACTCTAATGAATCACCGTTAGAAACACCCTGCATGTTGCGGTCATAAAATCGCGCATGATGAATCATGACCGCGTCCTCGTTTCCCATTGCCTCATGGATTCGCGCGCAAGCCTCCTCGCGTGTCGCCGCCTTTCCTAACGAAAGACAAAGCCGTCGTGCACAGGAAAGCGGTTGTTCTAACGAATAAAGCGTGTAGGCCACATCCGACTTGAAGGTCACAAATCCCCTGCGTTGATAACCTGGCCGCCAGGCAAGACCCATCGTTTCAGACTCAAGCTTCAGCGCTTTCTCCGATCCTGGATTGGTGAGCGCAAAAATAAATTCTGCTGTGATGCTTCGCGTCATGATGGCTGCTCTTCAGTGAACGATATTTCATCGCCACCTCGTTTTACTGGAACTGGAATCGCCTCGCATACCTGGCGCCAACCGGGGAAATTCCATTTATTCGGAAATCCCGCGCACTGAGCAGGTTTCACCGGATGGATGCGACACGCGTTCCCATCGAGCATGATGCACTCGTGGCTCGGCTTCTCGATGAGCGAAAGCCCTTGGCGATTCGTCCGCAAGCGAGTGTATTGATCCAGAAAATCTTGTTCGTTTAGGCCGAGAAAACTGGCCATGGTCCCAATTTCCTCAGACTCGATGCGGACGTCGCCCGGCCACTTGCAGCATGCAGTGCACCGCTGACAAACGTAATGAATGCCCGGCTCGAGAACCACATCCGCGTTGCCCGGACTGCCATGATCTTTCGTTGGATGGATCAAGGTCAGTTCAGTTGTTGATGATAGTAGTTCACCTTCCCAAGAAACGCGCGCCACTTGGCTCCTGGGCGACCGTGATCCAGGAGGAAATGCGGACAATTTTTGTTGGCTGGATGTTTCCCGCGTCTCGGCCAGTGATAATGCGGCACGACATTTTTCAAGGGAATCTGGTTACGCTTCATCAGCACCGCCGTCAGCTTCGCGGTGCGTTCGACGGTTGCGGACAGGTTGTTCCCTCGATTTTCGCACATTTCAATGCCGATGGATAACCGATTCCCCGGCCCAGCGAAATCCGCGTGCTCACCCTGTTCCGTGATCGGCATGTGCTGAATCGCGACGCCCTGATCCACCGTAAAATGCCAGATCAAAAACCCGATGCGGTTGCCGAAGCGCGTCTTGGGGGAACGCAAAGCGCCATTCTTGAGTGCCAACGAATGCTGGCGCGCCCCAGCACTGTAATTCTGGGTGCTGTGAATCGTGATGAACCTTGGGGTCATCGGCCGGACCACTTTGCGCCCATGTTTACCACGGCTTACCATGTCGACACGCAGATTCACCTGACGCAACAGCGCAGAAACGCTGCTGCCGCCCGAGTTCGAGGCCCGAGGTGCCGCGGACCGATACGGATCCACCCCGCCACTCGGCGGACCGATCGGCCGACACTGCACGCACGCAAAACCGACAATGACGGTCAAAATTCTCCAGCAGATCGAAGCCACGCCGCAAATTATCACGGCAAATTTTGTTCGGAAGCTTAAATTTCAACCACACACGATTCCAAAGATTTCAAAGGCTTCTCCCGCCGCCGCAATGCGACCGAACTTTTCGAGTGCCACCGCGAAGCCGTAATCGTGACCATCTTCTCGATCCGAGATTGACCTCGGCGCGGTGAATATTGTTCTTTTGCACACGCCATGCCGTTGAGTCCCTCCAATCCCAAACCACTGACCATGACGCCGCACGAGGCGCTTCAGCGGTATTTCGGGTTTTCCGGTTTTCTCGACGGCCAAGAAGATGTCATCCGCGAAATCACCTCGGGCCGCGACGGACTTGTGGTCATGCCCACCGGCGGTGGAAAATCGCTGTGTTTTCAAATCCCAGCACTGTGTTTCAGCGGCGTCACCTTGGTGATTTCTCCGCTGATCGCCCTGATGAAAGATCAGGTAGACGCCCTCGTCGCCCGCGGAATTTCCGCCACAATGATCAACTCCACCCTCAGCTGGCCCGAGCAAAAAGAACGTCTCGACGGCATGCGCGCCGGGCAATGGAAGCTCGTCTATGTGGCCCCCGAACGCTTCCGGGCTGAGAGCTTTCTCAACGCCCTGAGTGGAATTGAAATCTCGTTGTTCGCGGTGGATGAAGCGCACTGCCTCAGCCAGTGGGGCCATGATTTCCGGCCGGACTATCTGCGACTCGGGAAGTCATTAGAAAAAATCGGCAAGCCGCAATGCGTCGCCCTAACCGCAACCGCCACCCCAATCGTCCGCGAAGACATCACGTCGGTGCTCGCGCTGCGCTCGCCTTTCGAACTCGTCAGCGGATTTTCCCGTCCGAACCTCTCGCTCAACATCTCTGCCATGGACAAGGCAGCGCAAAAAGATGATCGCATGAAAGCGGTCATCGCCGCTCACAAGACCGGCATCATCTACTGCGCGACCCGTAAGAAGGTCGATTCCGTATCAGAAACGCTGGCTAGCTGGGGGATCAAATGCGTCGCGTATCACGGTGGCATGACCGACACCGAGCGCGAAAACGCCCAGGAAGTTTTCATCAACCGCAAGGCCGATGTCGCGGTGGCCACCAACGCATTCGGCATGGGCATCGACCGCTCGGATGTCCGCTTCGTGATCCACTACGAAATCCCCGGTAGCGTGGAGGCCTACTACCAAGAGGCTGGCCGTGCGGGGCGCGACGGAGAAAACGCGTATTGCGAGCTCCTTTTCAATTACGCCGACACCCGAACCCAAGAGTTTTTCATCGATGGCGCGAATCCATCCGCCACGATGGTTCGCGCGATCTATCAATATCTCCTCAACGAAGCCGATCGCGAATACGAGGTGCACCGGACCTTGGATGAGATTGCCGAAGGTGCGGACATCAAAAACTCGATGTCGGTCGGCAGCGCCATGTCAATTCTTGCACGCGGCGGATACATCGAACGATTTGATATCCCCAAAAAACGTGTGCGCGGCACACGCTTGCTGAAGCCAGATGTCATGGCGCGGACCCTCCAAATCGACGAAGTGGCGATCGAAGAAAAAGACCGACGCGACCGCGAGAAACTCAAGGCGATGGTCGAGATGTGCTACTCACGGAGTTGCCGCCAGCAGTGGATTCTCAGCTATTTCGGCGAAGATGAAGTCGGTGGATGTGGCACCTGCGACGTTTGCCGGGATGGCAGCCTTGGCGACGTCCGCCCACCGAATGTCGAAGAAACCATGATGGTCCGCAAGGCGCTGAGTGGCGTCGCGCGCATGTCGAATCGCACTGCGAATGGTTGGGAAGCCCGCTTCGGCCGGGGGCGGATTATCCAAATGCTGGCGGGCAGCCGCTCTCAGGAAATTCTAACCAGCGGCCTCGACAAGCTCACCACCTATGGGATTCTCAAGGACAAGGGCACAGGCTACCTCAACCGCTTGATGCGCTCACTCGGCGACGCTGGATTGGTGGTGACGGTCACCGGCGAATATCCGCTTCTCACGCTCACGCCGCTTGGAAACAAGGTGATGCACGGCGAGGCAAGTTTTCAACTGGTCTGGCCAGATCCCGAGGCCGACCGCAAGGAAATCGCGCTCCATGACCACGGGTTCGATGGACAACTTTATTCGATGCTGAGAGACATCCGCGAAAAAATCGCGCGCCGCGAGGATGTCCCATCTTATGTGATTTTCGGCAATAAAACCCTCGAGGCGCTGGCACGCTATCAACCCACCAACGCCGATGAGGCGTTGCTCGTCCCGGGCATCGGCGTCGCCAAGGTCCAGCGTTACGCACGGCCATTTCTTGAGGCGATCCGAACTTGGGCCGGCTCCAAGGGAAATCCGACCCACGAGTCAGCTTAGCTTGCGGACAGAGAGAATCAGTCCCATCGTGCGGCGTGTCCCACATGGACGATCTAACTCACGGCTGGCTTCGGCGGGCCGTGACCCAGCCCGAATTCGCTGCACGCTTGGCCCCTCTGGCCAAAGGTGATCGCGAGGTCGTGCTTGATCACTCGGCCGAAGCTTCCCATGCATTTCTAACAGCCGTGGTGCACCTTGCGGCAAAGGATCAGCAGAAATCGCGCCTCTGGCTGGTTTGTGATCTTCCCCGCCACCGAGAACGACTCGCAGCTGAACTCGAGCTGTGGGGAGTTTCGGCACTCATCCTCCCCGAATGTCCCGTGGAAACGGGCGAAGGCAGCATCGCCGACCCCGAATCCGCCGCCGAGTGGTTCGCGGTCTTGGAAGTCCTTGCCCGCTCGGAATCATGCGTGGTCGTTTGCGGCAGCGATGCATTCGCCGGCAAGGCCCCCTCGCCCGCCGCACTCCGCGCAAGCCGGACACCCCTCAAGTCAGGAACCCAGCTGGACCCAGTTGAACTCGCCAAATCACTCGCCGACCACGGCTACGAACGCACACCCACCGTCACGGGTCGTGGCCAATTCGCAGTCCGCGGCGGCATCCTTGACCTCTTCGCATGGCAGGCCGCAAAGCCACTCCGCTTGGAGTTTTTTGATCGAGAACTCGAGTCGATCCGCGAGTTCGATCTGGATTCGCAAGCATCGACCCGCAAGCTGAGTGAGTCCGACCTTCTCCTCGCAGAACCATCGTCTGAGGCAAGCATCGCCGATTACCGCCGCCCATCCGACCTGATCATTTCCTACGATGCGGAGATCGAAAAACCGGATGTTCGAATTCTCGAAGGAGCCGCAACCTTGAACAGCGAGGAGGATTTCACCCTGTCATGTTTCGGCAGTCCGTTAGGAACCTTCGAAGCCGGCGACTTCATCCTCGAGGAAACACGAAGGGAAAATTTCTTCCGCCAGCTCAACGAGTGGAAACGCCACGAGTGGGACATCGCCATGGTCTTCGGCAACAAGGGCGAGATCGATCGCTTCACCGAACTCGCTGGCAAGGACCTCGAACGGGATCTCGGAATCACCGCAGTGTGCGGCGATTTATTCGCGGGGTTCACGGTACCCATTTCCAAGATCGCGGTGCTCTCGTCGTCCGAATTGTTCGGCCGCTATCGCATGCCGGGCGGCCCGCGACGCTCGCTGTTAGAAAAAGCCAGAGCCGCACGAGCCCGCACCACGGTCGATGAAATGGCAGAAGGCGACCTGGTAGTTCACTACGAATATGGCATCGGGCGATTTCGTGGCATCCAACAAGGCGATGAGGGCGACGAGCTTGTTCTGGAATACCGCGACGGTTCGCTGTTAGGGGTTCCACTCGAGCAAGCGCACCTCGTCGGAAAATATGTTGGGCTCGGAGGCAAGACCCCAGAACTCAACAAACTCGGCGGCACCTCATGGAAAACTGCACGCAAGGCTGCTGAAAAGTCGATCCTCGACTACGCCGCGCAGCTGTTGCGGGTTCAAGCTGAGCGCCAGTCGGAATCTGGATTCGCACACCCACCCGACTCACGCTGGATGTGGGAGTTCGAGCGCTCATTTCATTACACCGAGACGACCGATCAACGACGGGCGATCGAGGACACCAAGCTTGACCTCGAGGCACCCAAACCGATGGACCGCTTAATCTGCGGCGATGTCGGGTTCGGAAAAACCGAGGTAGCCATCCGCGCGGCATTCAAGGCGATCACCAGCGGCAAGCAAGTCGCCATCCTCGTGCCCACCACGGTGCTCGCAGAACAACATTGGCGGACCTTCCGAGAACGCTTTTCAGACTACCCGATCCGCATCGATTTACTCAACCGCTTCCGCAGCACCAGCGAGGTGCGTGAGACTATCACCGGCCTCGCGGATGGCTCGGTGGATCTCGTGATCGGCACGCACCGACTGGTCTCAGGCGATGTCGCATTCAAGGATCTCGGACTGGTGGTGGTGGATGAGGAGCAACGATTTGGCGTCGCCCATAAGGAAAAATTCAAACAACTTTTCCGGCAGGTGGATGTGCTAACACTTTCCGCAACGCCCATTCCTCGCACGCTCTACATGGCACTCATGGGCGCGCGCGACATGTCCACGATCGACACGCCACCGCCAAACCGAGTTCCCGTCGCCACCACCGTTTGTGCTTACGATGAACGCATCATTCGCGACGCAATCCTCCGCGAGATGAAGCGCGGCGGCCAAGTATTCTTCCTGCACAACCGCGTCAAAACGATCGACATGATGGCCAGCAAGATCCGCGAGCTGGTGCCCGATGCCCGGGTACTCATCGGGCATGGACAAATGGACAAGGACGACCTTGAGGTGGTCATGCACACCTTCGTCAAGGGTGAGGCGGATGTCTTGTTAGCCACCACCATCATCGAAACGGGAATCGACATCCCGAATGCGAACACGATTCTCATCGATCGCGCCGATCGCTTCGGCTTGGCAGATCTCTATCAGCTCCGCGGCCGTGTCGGGCGGGCAGGCGAAAAAGCGTATGCTATTTTACTGCTGCCACGCGACATGATGACCGTGGGAGATGCCCGCAAGAGAATCAACGCAATCAAAGAATACACCGCGCTGGGTTCTGGATTCAAAATCGCCATGAAGGATCTGGAGATCCGAGGCGCGGGCAACCTGCTCGGAACCAAGCAGTCCGGCCACATTTCGCAAATCGGCTTCGAGCTTTACTGCCAGCTCTTGAGGCAATCGGTCGACCGCCTCAAAGGTCGGAAAGACGCCCCACGCGGCGAAACGGGCTTCAAGGCGGACTTCATTTCGTTCGGCGAGACCGCTTACCTGCGCGAGGCGCCTAACGAGGTATTACCCGCATTTTTACCCGCTTCTTGGTTGGAAGAAACAAAGGTACGCATCACCGCCTATCGGGAACTCGCCGAAGCCGTGACCGAGAAATCTCTAGCCGCGTTGGAAAAATCCTGGCGCGACCGCTTCGGCAGAATCCCTGAACCCGCAGCACGGCTCATCGAAATCGCACGGATTAAGGCGCTGGCCGCCGCCCAAGGCATCGCCTCGGTGGAAATCCAAGGCCAGAGGCTCATGCTCCACCGAAATGGCGATTACATCCTGCTGGAGGGCCGCCGATTTCCTCGCTTGCAATCCGCGAGCCCACGAGAGAAGCTGAGTGAAGCGGTTGATTTACTGCGCAAATTTTGATATCCCATTACTCTTCATGAAGTTGCATCACGCATTCACTCTCCTCGTCTCCGCTACCCTCCTCACTGGCGGAGCCCTTCATGCGCAGGCAATCGCACCGAAGCTGTCCACTGGTCTGATGGAAGTGAACGGGATCGCCGCAAAAATCAACGGCCGGGTCGTTACCAAAAACCAAGTCTCGTTCATGCTTGCGCCGATTTATGCCCAGCTGTCCGCGCAGTTTCCACGGCGAGGCGCTCAGTTCGAAGCAAAATTCAAGGAGTCCAAGGCGAACATCGTCCAAGAATTGATCGACCGCCAGATCGTTCTCGACGAGTTCAAACAGCTCGGCGCAGCCATTAAACCGAGCATCATTGACGAAGAGGTCAAGCGCCAGGTTCGCGAACTCTTCAATGGCGATGAGGCAAAGTTCCGCGAAGAACTCAAACGCAGCCGACTCACCATGGAGGGGTACCGAGAAATGACCCGCGAGAAGATGATTGTGCAAGCGATGCGTGCCCAGCAGTTTTCCGATGCCCCACCTCCACTTCCACAGGAAATCGAGAAGGAATACGATGACGTCAAAGGAACCCTCCGCGATGTCACCCAAGACGTGATTAGCTTCCAGAAAATCTTCATCCCCGCGTCGGATCCACAGAATCCAGCCGCCAGCCCAGAGACCCAACTCTCTCTCGCAGAATCCCTCGCCAACCAGCTCGCCAAGGGCGCGGATTTCACCGCCCTCGCGAAGGCTAATTCCAAAGATGCCTTTGCAGACGGAGGCGGTCTACAAGAAGGGGTTCCGCGCGCCGACTTGTCACCCGAGTTTGCCGCCATCATGTTTGATGCCCCGGTCGGCAAACTCATCGGCCCACTCATGGACGCTCAGGGCTTCACTTTGGTCAAAGCGACCAAGGTCCAACTCGGCCCACCTCCCCCGCTCGTCAAGGTTCGAGAAATGATCGAGGAGCGAGTTCGCCGAAAAAAGACATCAACTCAGTACGAGCGCTGGATCGAATCGAAACGGAAACGGGCGATGATCGAGGTCCTGCTGTAAGCGGATTTCTCATCGATTTTTATCCTGGAATCCCAAAACTGAAGCGAAATTGTCAGCTTTCGTATGAAAAGCGCTGCAATTGGTCGCCCAGATCGTCTGATCCGGCTTGCCCTTCGCTTCCCAGCAGGTCATTGAAGGTCTGTGATGCGTGACCTACTCGCCAACCCGGCATGGCAGGAAGAGGATCTGGGGCTACCGCTTCCGGATTCCTCGCATGCCTGCTCGGTTTGTCTACCGACGTGGGATTCGATTTTGGGATACGAGGAGGGCCGCGAAAAGGTGCTCAAACGCATGCGGACTGGCTACCCAAGATTCTTCAAGCACTCGGTGGTCGAGCGGCTTTTCGCAGCCGCAAAGGCAGAGGTCGCCAGCAACTCAGAGGAGGTCATCGTCCTGCCGACCAAGGCATCCGTCCAACGGGCTCACCGCTGGGTCGAGCGCAGCGCAGAGACCGCCGTGCGCATCGCAAGTTTTCACGGACTTCAAGTGCTGGTGGTCCCAGCAAAAGCAAAACAACAAGCCAACGAATACTGGCGATTCTCGGGCGAAGTGATCAGCAGTCGACAAGCCCAAGACTTCATCGACGGCAAATTGCGCGAGGGCTCGAAGTCACACTTGGTTGCTCGGTCACTCGCAAAATTCACCGGAGCAGCCCCAGATCATACATTCATTTTCAGCAGTGGGATGGCTGCAATCACCGCCGTGTTGCGGGCCCTCCCAGGGGTTCAAGCAGGGAAAAAAACCCTGCAACTCGAATTCCCCTATGTCGACAGCTTGAAGGTGCAGGACCATTTTGGCCATGGAGTGGTTTACCTTAACGACGCGACTGGTGAGTCGTTCGATGAGGCACTGATGCGCATCCGCCAGGGTGAATTCGCCGCAGTGATGACCGAAGTCCCCAGCAACCCGCTCCTCCGGACGGTCGACCTGCAACGGGTCTCCCAAGCTTGCGCCGACGGAGCCACCCCACTCGTGGTCGATGACTCGGCAGTGAGCCCCCTCAACGTCGACGCCCTACCAATCGCCGATGTTGTCACCGGCAGCCTCACCAAATGGATTTCCGGAATGGGCGACGTCATGGCAGGAATGGCCACGGTAAACGCCAATTCTCCCATCGCTAAGACACTTTGCGCGGCCCTCGCGAGCGACCAAGCGGAGTGCTCCCCTCTCTACATTGCCGACGCGGAGGTGCTCCTTTCGAACATCAAGGGCTATCCACAGCGGATGGAAACCGTCAATGCCAACGGCATAGCAGTCGCATCATGGCTCGCCAACCACCCAGCCGTGGCCGAAGTTTGGCACCCATCGCTGACTTTTACCTCGAACTACGAAGCCATCATGCGCAAGGGCGGCGGCTTTGGTGGCCTGATGTCATTTGTCCTCAAAAATCAGAAAAAAACTGCGAAGGTTTATGACACGCTCCGCCTCTCGAAAGGCCCCAGCTTCGGAACCGAATTCACCTTGGTGTGTCCTTACACGCTTTTGGCGCACTACCACGAACTCGACTGGGCAGAGGCCTGTGGCGTTTCGGCCAATCTCCTCCGCGTTTCCTGCGGCCTCGAACCCTTGGATTCGATCCTCTCAGCATTCGATGAAGCCCTTGCTTTCGCCTAACCAAAATTTATGATGCGTCCAAAGAAAGCCAACATCTATCCCACAATTGTTTAGATTTTAAAGGTAGACTCTCCTAAGGATCAACATTACCCCCATGATTGGACTAGCTCTCAAGATGCTTTTTGGCGACACAGCCAAGTACGTGATGCTCATCGCTGGGCTGTTTTTCGCCACTTTCCTGATCGTCCAGCAAGCCTCCGTGTTTTGCGGCCTGATGCTCTGGACCACCGCCACCCTGAGAAACGTCGCTGCACCGATTTTCGTAGTGGAAGAACGCGTCGAACAAATCAATGAAACCAACCCCATGCGAGACACGGACGTGGACCGCGTCCGCTCCGTTTCATCCGTTCGCTGGGCGATGCCACTTTACTCTGGCATCCAACGCGTGCGACTCAGCGATGGCAGCTTCAAGACCGTCCAGCTCGTCGGGATCGATGCCGCCTCGCTCGCAGGTGCACCCGGCCGAATGGTCGAGGGAAGACTCGAAGACCTTCGACTGCCAAACACGGTGGTCATCGATCAACTGGCCACCACCCGACTCGCCTCGAACCCCAAAGATCCCTCCACCAAAATTAAAATAGGCGACCGCTTCGAGATCAACGATGTAGAAGCACGGGTGGTCGGCATCTGCGAGGCGATGCGATCCTTCACCGGTGGCCCTTACGTTTGGACGACCTACGAGAGAGCATTGCAATACACACCGCCCTCAAGAAAAATGCTAAGTGCGGTGATTGCCGCCCCGGTCAAAGGAATGTCCGTCGAACAAGCGGCTGCCGACATCGAGCGCACCACCGAACTCCGCGCTTATGTGAATCACAACTTTGGAAAAGACACCAAGGATTTCAATACCTCAACCGTCTGGTGGTACATCCGGAACACAGGAATCCCGATCTCCTTCGGAACCACGGTCGTCATCGGATTCATCGTCGGCGTGGCGATCGCCTGCCAAACCTTCTATTCATTTGTGTTAGATAACCTCAAACACCTCGGCGCACTCAAGGCGATGGGAATGTCGAACGTGAGACTCAGCATGATGCTCCTTTTCCAAGCCTTCACGATCGGCATCATCGGCTTTGGCCTCGGACTCCTCGCAACCTCGGGCTTCGCGATGGGCGCACTCAAAAATGGTCAGCCACCGTTCTTCATGCCCTGGCAGATTCCCGTTTTCGCGTTCGTCGCAGTCCAACTGATTTGCATGCTTGCCGCACTTCTTGGCATCATCCGCTTAAGTCTTTACGAACCCGCCATGGTATTCCGTGCCTAACCCCATCCCAACCACCCGCATCATTGTAGATGTCCGGAACGTCGAAAAAAGTTTCGGCGATGGAGACAACCGCATCCACGTCCTGAAAAAAATCATACTCCAAGCCTACAGCGGCGAAATTATGATGCTCGTGGGACCATCCGGATGTGGCAAAACCACCCTTCTCAGCGCGATCGCCGGCACGCTCCGCGTAGATGGAGGTGGAATCAATGTCCTCGAAAATCAACTGAATGAAATGTCCGGTTCAGCACTCACTCGGTTCCGCTCAAAAAACATTGGGTTCATTTTCCAACAATTCAATTTAATTCCCACCATCAACATCGCTGAAAACGTCAGCATCCCGCTGATGATTCAAGGGGTATCAAGCAGCAAGGCACTTCAACGAGCAAAGGATGCGCTTGATCGCGTCGGACTTGGAAAACGCTGGAAGGAACGCCCTAACAAACTCTCCGGTGGCGAACAACAGCGCGTCGCCATCGCACGCGCCCTCGTCCATGAACCGCCGCTCGTCATTTGCGACGAACCCACCGCCGCCCTCGATGCACGAAATGGGGAAATCGTCCTCGACCTCTTCAGGCAAGTCGCACGCTCGCCCGACCGTGCCGTGATCATCGTAACCCATGACAGCCGGATTTTCTCCTACGCCGACCGGATCGCTCGGATGGATGACGGTGAGATTGTTGAGGTCCATGAGCAAACCCAGCCCACCCCACCGCACTTCGTCCACGAACACTCCCACGGCTAAAATTCATTAGAAACTAACAGGAAAAATCAACCCGCCGTTTCTCCTCACGTCCATTCGCACGCACACAAAGTTTTCCCTTAACTGCATGATCTTCATCTCCAAACTGGTCCGCTACGGCTCGATCGCCGCAGCCATCGTCGGCTTCTACGCCATCTTCATGATCTCGCGTACCCAAGCGGAACGCCAATTGCCCACCTCGAGCGACCCGCCTATCATCCCACCACAGAAGCCTTACGTCGAGGCAGTCGCGGCAACCGGCATTCTTGAAGCGCTCAGCGAAAATGTCGCGATTGGCATGCCCAGTCCCGGCTTGGTCTCCTCAATTTTGGTGAAGGTCAATGACCTCGTAAAAAAGGATCAGCCCCTCCTCACTCTCGACAACCGTGACCTCCTCGCGGAACAACTCTCGACCCAGGCACAAAATGAAATCGCACGGGCGCAAATCGCCGTCAGCGAGGCACAACTTGCCAAGCTGAACTCCCAGCTCTCACGACTCGGAGCCGTGGCCGACAGTCGCGCCGTCAGCCTCGACGACCTCGAGAACCGCAAACAAGACGTCGCCATCTCCCAAGCTCAACTGATTTCGGCCAAGGCCCAGCTCGCCGCAACTGAGAGTTCGCTCAAACGGATTGACTTGCTCATCGATCGCCTGACGGTCCGCGCACCTCGCGACGGCAGCATTATCCAAGTGAACGTCCGCTCGGGCGAATATGCCGCAAATACTCCGAAAAACCCCGCGATGATTCTTGGAGATATCGATAAGCTCCAAGTCCGTGCCGACATCGATGAGCAAAACGCCAGCCGCATCCGTCCGGGACAAGCCGCTCATGGTTACCTCAAAGGTGACCCAACCGTCACCTTCCCTCTCGAATTCATCCGCGTTGAACCCTATGTGATTCCAAAGACTTCGCTGACCGGATCTAGCACCGAACGCGTGGATACCCGAGTGCTGCAAGTGATCTATTCACTCACCAGACCCAGCGATCCTCCGCTTTACGTCGGCCAACAGGTTGATGTCTTCATTGAAGCACCCGACCATCATCCGAAGCCATGAAACCTCAATTTCTCATTCTGCCGGCTGCATTCGCACTTGGCTCTTGCACGCTTGGTCCAAATTTCAAGTTACCCGAGCTACCAACACTCTCCAGTTGGCGGGAGTCAAAACCCGTAGCCGCCCAGCCTGCACCAGACACCTGGTGGAGGCTGTTTGATGATCCGGAGCTCACGCGCTTAATCGAGAGGGCAGAGGCCGCAAATCCCGAAATCGCTGCGGCAAAGGCCCGCGTGGAAACTTCTCGCGCTTTAGTTGGGGCTGATCGTGCCAAACTTTTTCCAACCCTCAATCTATCAGGAAGCGCTGGCGTTTCTCGAAGCTCTGCCGATGCCCTGAGAGCGAATCTTCCAGCAGGTGCAAACGTCAGCCTCAGCTCAGAGAACTACCGAAGCTCGTTCAACCTCGCCTACGACCCTGACCTCTGGGGGCGCAACAAACGCAGTGTCGAAGCATCGACCGCAGAGTCGTTCAATAAACTCGCATTACTCGATTCTCAGCGCCTCGGCGTGGCCACCGAGGTCGCCCGCCAGTATTTCCTTCTCCGCGGACTCGATGCCCAAAACGCAGTCCTCATCAGCACGCTCAAAAGTCGCCAAGATGCGCTCTCGATCCAAGATTCGAAGCTCGCCGCCGGCCTCATCGACGGCCTCGCATCCAGCCGTGCCCGCACGGAAGTGCAACTCGCAGAAAATGATATCGGCCTCGTCCAACGCCAGCGCGGGTCCGCAGAACACGCACTCGCAGTTCTTTGCGGCACGGCTCCATCGGAATTTTCGATCCCCCAACTTCTATCAAGTCGGAAACTTCCCACCATCCTCCCAGGGCTTCCTGCTGAGGTACTCAATCGCCGCCCAGACGTCCGCGCCGCAGCGGAAAACCTCCGCGCTGCCAACGCACGCATCGGCGTCGCTGAGGCAAACTTCTACCCAAATTTCAATCTCACCGCCGGCGCAGGTCTTGAGTCGGTGGATTTCAATCGCTTCTTAGACTGGGAAAATCGGGTGCTCTCACTCGGTGCAGGCGCAGCCGCCCCTCTATTAGATGGAGGATTCAACCAAGCGATCTACAAAGCCTCTCGCAGCCGCTACGATGAAGCGCTCGCAACCTACCGCCAGACCTTGCTGATCGCGCTCCGTGAGGTGGAGGACGCACTCGTGGACCTCAAGGGACTCGCGAAGTCGCGTGCCGCACTTGAACTGGCTCTCACCAGCTCACAAGAAACCCGTCGGCTCTCACAAGAGC
>Ga0164295_10002663_pt1 | contig 14592 bp, 17 predicted proteins | sample GEODES006metaG_FD_111798 | JGI IMG/M metagenome (GOLD analysis project Ga0164295, IMG submission 111798) | Oligotrophic lake water microbial communities from Sparkling Lake, Wisconsin, USA - GEODES006 metaG | ecosystem: Environmental > Aquatic > Freshwater > Lake | place: USA: Sparkling Lake...
ACTGAGAATATCGCAGGGGTTATCACAACGCTTGAGGTGCTGCGAACGGCTGTAGACGCTGGTGAACTTGATGGGCGTATTGAAGCCATTAGCGGACTGGTCAAAGCAGGTTTTGACAAAGAAGCTACTTCAAGCAAACGTGGAACTTTGAAGTTGCCAGCCAAAGCCATTTAAACAAATAGATCCTCCACAAGCCGACCTTAGTGTCGGCTTTCTTTTGGCTAACTTGGTTTGATAGGTTGAATGGGTTTGATCGTATTGGACTTTGGTTTGAGGAGTTGTTGTAGTGCCTTTTGTGCCCGTTGTGCCTTTTGTCTTTCGCGTTCAATTTTTAACGCATCGCTGGCACGGTTGCTCGAGGCTTTAAGCTGATCGAGTCTTAGTTGCTCTGGTGATTTTGGTTTAGCAAGCTCAAATATTCGCATGCATTTATTTATGGCAACGGATAAATAAATGTAGGAAAAGGAGACCAAATATGAGATTTACGGAAATTGCAAACCCAGAGGACCAACTAGCACTTTGGAAGTTGATATCCGACAAGATGTGGGCTACGTTTGCTGAGCCAGCTCCACAGGGTACGAGTTCCCAGCCACCACAGTCATCAACCCCAAAGGGTAGGGCGGCTAGCCCAGCCAAGCCAGTTACCAGGCCCATGCCCAAAACTTCACATAAAGCTTCAGCCAAATCTAAGGCCAAGGCGGGTAAGCCCAAGCGTGCGCCAATGGCCCCAGCTCCAAAACCTCTACCTAAGCCCAACCCCCAGCAAGTGACTTCAACCCAAGCTACAAAACAGCAGACCCAGCAGCAGCAACAACTGGCCCAGCACCTGCATAAGGAGTTGATGAAACCCAACCACCAGCAAAGAATCTACCCCCAGCCGCCAACCCCCATCCCAAAACCAGTGACCCCCATCGAGCCCATGACCAATGGCTATGACGAAAGAGACAAGGACGAGCTGGTATTTCACTCACGTGCCCAGCACCCTTTCAAGACCATAAGTCAGACAAAAAGTGCGTTATCGGGTCAAAAGCGTGGTTTTTAGGCAGAGAACATAGTGCTTTTTTGAACCGTAATCGCGGTCACGACAGGCATAGCTCAAATGGTTTGCTGGGTCAGCATAATTTGTCTATGTACTATTAACTTTCTTCACTTGACGAACCAATCTATTGAGTGCGGAGGCACGGGAGTCGCATCACCAATTGCTTAGGGCAGAATGACTTAATGGATGCCAGATAATTTTTGTTTCCTTGGCTGTAAGATCAAAAATCAAAATTTTAGCTTTTGGAAATTTCATGCATAAAGTTAAACAAGACTTCCTTGAGAAATGCAATACTGATCTAAGCATCAGTAAATATGTTTTGGGCAGACTTGATGACCAAAAAAGGTACATGGGTTGGGTAGCTAATCAGGATGACACCCCCACACATAATACTTTGAAGTTAAACCTGCATCAGCCTAACGATCAATTTCTACTTTATTGCCTTGCATCAGCATGGTCTGCTAGTGGGCAGTGGGAAAATGCAGCAACATTGGTCTATGCAATGAAAAGCTCTCAATCGGAGCTATCTAGCCCGATAGCTTGGTCGAGCGATAGGTTTGAAAAAAGTGCATCTGAAGCAAAAGAAAATTTTTATAAAAATAAAGATATTTTTCAGCCAAGAAGAAAAGTAAGTAAACCAAGAGAAGACATATTCCCAGCCATTAGGGAGCTAGCAATTAGATGGAACCATATTCAAAAGTCAATGTTGCTTGCTTACAAAAATTCAGCTTGGGAATCATTTGTATATGAGTTAAGAGAGATCAAAGGGCTTGCACCGGGAAATAGGTGTCTAAACATTAAAGTACCTTTAATTTTGAGAGAGCTTCGTTGTCAAAATGTATTTGACAATATTCCCGGTGGTTTGTGTTGCGTTCCAGATGCAAGAGTAATTGATGCAATTAGGTATCTTAAAATTAAAGGAAGATTAGAAAAAGGCTGCAATCTCAGTACATACCGACCAAGTGATACGAAGACTTTAATTAAATTTTCTAAAGCTATTTACACGATATACGGAGACTTATATGACATACCACTTTTTGCAGTTGCCGACTTATATCAAGACTTTAAAGATGTTATAAAGTTGAAGGAATGACAATTAGATTTTTTATTCTTATATTAGATTACCTTTAATTTGGTCATTAGCACAGGAGTGATAGGAAAAAAACCTAAAAATGATCAGTCAAGTTATAGACTGTACCCATTTTATCGATTGTTTAATTTACAGCCTCAAAACTTAATGAGTCATAATCTATATCAAGATAGACTTCATCTTCATCGGTATCCCAATAAAAAGACACACACCAAGTTAAACTATCGCCATCTTCAGACTCCCAAGATGCAACCATATCTTGAGTAAAGTGCGATTTAAAGGGAACCTCAAACACTGCATAAGCACTTATAACAATTGATCCGTCTTCATTAAAATCGAATGCAAAGGGGATAACCTCTATAGCATCGATATCGGAAACATCTTCTAGATGATCTGCTAATTCATCAATACTGACGGGTAAGAATTTTGCTTTTAAATAACCCGATAGAATTTCTAGGATCTCTTTACCCGCTTTCTCTGTTTGCTGTTTAGCCCAAATATCTGAGCATTGCTTTACGAAATTCGGTAGTTCAGACGACCAACTCGCATCTGCGCCTTCAATTCGTGCTAAACACTTCATAAAAAAAGCTCCAAATTTATTTGAATAAAAACAGTTGATTTCCAATTCTACATCTAACATAAACCCTGGGCGGAGTGTGCTGCTTGCTCGAACAATGAAGGGGTAGTTCACCTACTGGAAAGACTTGAACACAAAAAATGGTGAAAAACTGATATAGAGTTCATGCAGCATAAAGTGTCTATTTTAAAAAATTCATTAGGAGTTGATATGGAATTCGGAAATTTACATCAAATCGAAATTAGAGAAATTTGGGCTAATGAAGCTACCAAGTTCACTCCATGGTTGGCAGAAAATATCCAGCTACTTGGGGATGAGCTTGGATTAGAACTTGAATTAAGAGAACGTGAAGCAAGCGTTGGTGACTTTTCATGCGATATTCATGCGGTTGATTTAACAAAGAATAGAGAAGTTGTCATTGAAAATCAACTTGAGTCAACTGATCATAGCCATCTAGGTCAATTATTGACTTATGCTGCTGGCTTAGAGGCGTGTGTGGTGGTATGGATTGCAAAAGAAATTAGAGATGAGCATCGCGCTGCGCTAGATTGGTTGAATAGAAAAACTCCGCCAGGGTTAGATTTCTTTGCTGTTGTGCCAGAGGTTTTTAAAATAGATGAATCTAAACCTAGCGTTAAATTAAAATTAGTAGTTGTTCCCAATGAATGGAGAAAAGAAATTTCTTCAAGCGAGTTAGAGGATCCTAGTAGTCGAGCATCAATGTATAAAAGGTTTTTTCAAGATATTATTGATGAAGCAAGGAAGATTGGATTCAAGGGGGCTAAGAAGGCCTTGCCGCAAAATTGGGTGAGATTTTCTACACCTAAATCATGTATTGGAATATATGTAGCATTTAAACGAAATAGCAAAATTTCAGTTGAGATATATATTGAATCTCCAAGTAAGGATTTGAATAAAAGAATTTACGATGAATTATTGAAAAGTTCAGATGAAATTAATAAAATCACTAATAATAATTTGACGTGGGAGAGGTTGGATATTAATAAAGGATCACGAATAGCCTATTATTTGGATGGCTCCATCGAGGGGCAGCCAGAAGATCAAGACCAATTGAAAACAAAAACTATAGAAAAATTAATTGAAATGCGTGAAAAATTGTTGAGTTACATAATTGATGCTACAGAAAAGACAGAGCAAAGTTGAGTTTAATAATTATGTCAACCGATTACTACACCTAAGCCATTGGAAACTCTATATACTTTGACTGTGCTGAACTTTCGCCGACGCATCGGCTGTACTTCAAAACGAACAAGCGTAAAGAGTCTTTACGCTTGATGTCCTATAAGTTCTAAAATCTCATAAAAAGTAATATTTAATTATTCTTTGCTATACTACAACTATACTACTTTAGCCCCGAAGTGACGTGCTAACTTTTTGATTTTAAATAGGAAAATGGCAAGTTGTCGGAGTCTTCACACGGCGGGGGTCGGGGGTTCAAAGCCCTCACCACGCACCATTTGCTTTTTTTATTTATAAATCAAATACTTAAGTGCTTTTCAGGATATACTTTTCTAGCAAATTTTATATGCTTCCCAAGGAAGCAAATTTTTAGACGACAAAAATATAATTACTAATAATCAATACAGAGTGTATATCCTAGTGGTATCTCAGTAAAAATTATCATATGCTCACGCAACGTGAGCAAAGCAGAAATCAAAAAAGTCAGCAAGAGTTAACTACTTATCCATAGATACAGTTTGAATGATGTTTATGAATTTGGTATAGACATCTGGTTGGTTTTGTTTAATGAATCGAGAGATTTCTTGGTTCTCTATAAGTTTCGAAAGATAGCCCTTTGCTAAAACTAAATTAAGTACGTCTTGTCCATAAGACTCTTCGACTAATTTGTATTGCTCATTGAGATTACCCATCTCCCGTTCCATCTTTAACAATTGCTCTGCACTTATGCCACGAAACTTTCTTGATCTTCCGTCTTCAATCAACATGTGACTTGGGGTTGCTGCAAGTAAGGCCTGAGCGTAGGGTATTTTTATATTGTTTGCCGAAATCATTAATTCAACACATTCAATTTGCCGCGTTGGCTTCATCTTCCTAAGTATGTCGCTTAATTGTGTTGAGAAGACTTGATCTTTTAGTAGCTTTGTTGCCTCTGGACAAATCCCGTCAAGAAGCTTTACCTTACGCATAATTTGGAAACCCTCACCACGCACCATTACTTCAGTGCCATCGCACACCCCTCATGCGCCTGATCGGCGCTTTTTTTATTTCAACAGGATGTTCTCATGATCGATATTTTCAGCGCCATTAACGGCCGCACTTCTGCCAATAACTTTGACCCAACGCATGTGATGACCCATGACGAGATCACCGAGTTGGCTCAACTGGCCAACCAAACACCAACCTCGTTCAACCAGCAAAACTGGCGCTTGGTGGCGGTGTGCACGCCAGCGGCCAAAGCCCGTTTGAAGGCGGCTGCATACAACCAGCCCAAAGTAGGCGATGCGGCCGTTACTTTCGTGGTGGTGGGCAAGGTCGGCGGTCACAAAGACCTGCCCGTGTTGATCAAGCCGATGTTGGATGGTGGTCACATTGATCAAGCGGCTTTTGATGGTTGGATTGGCATGGCCAACGGCATGTATGACGGCAAAGATGCATTCCAGCGCGATGAGGCAATTCGTTCGGCTTCCATGGCGGCCATGACCCTGATGTATGCCGCGCACGGCAAAGGCTTGGTGTCGGGTGCCATGATCGGCTTTGACCCTGCTGCTGTCAGTTCAGAGTGCAAATTGGCTGCAGATGAAATTCCAGTGATGTTAATTGCTGTTGGAAATGCAGCACCTGGTAACTGGCCCCGTAAGGTGCGCCGTGCGGTGAATGAGGTGGTTAGTTTCAGCGCTGAATAAACGACTGAACTTGTTGATGGAGTGACTTCAAAGTTTGCCAAATTTCGATTTGGCAGATGCCATGCAGGCCTCTTTGGCTGATGAAGTCAAGACTTGACGCTTATCTTCCGCGACTTTCAGGAGAAAAGAAACTAAATCGGATGACGCATCCTGAAACAAAGAAAGTAGAGGGTTCAGATTGAAATCAAATCTGGCAGCAGTCGGTCGTATTCATCCTTCACGACTTTGTAGCATTCGCAACTTCTTTTTTCAATGCCGATTCGATCAAGTATTTCAATCTTTCCTCTGGCATAACTGATGAGACCGGCTTTTTGTAATTTACCCGCTGCCTCTGTCACCCCTTCACGCCGCACGCCCAGCATGTTGGCAATCAACTCTTGGGTCATGATCAATTGATTGGTTGGCAATCGATCAATGCTCAACAGCAACCACCGGCATAGTTGCTGGTCAAGTGAGTGGTGTCTATTGCAAACAGCCGTTTGGGTGGCTTGGGTCATCAGGGCCTGCATATACCGCAGTAACAAATGCATGACCGGCAGGGATACATTGAATTCTTTCACCAATTTTTCGGCATTGAGCCGTATACATAAACCTGCACTTTGAACAACTGCACGACTCGGCGTGGTTTTTCCACCCATGAACAATGAAACACCAACAATACCTTCGTTGCCGACAACGGCAATTTCAGCAGAGGCCCCATTTTCTAAAACAAACAACAAGGAAATGATGGCGTCAATGGGGAAATAGGCGTATGACATTTTTCCGCCCGACTCATAAAGTACCTGTCCCAGTTTCAAGTCTATGGTTTCAAGGTGCGGTTTCCATCGGGCCCATTCAGCATCTGGCAATGCCGCCAATAACTGGTTACTGCTTTTATTGATTGGTCGCTTCATTAAGGCTTTCATGAAAAGACTGAATCTAACGCAAATTAGTTGTCTTGTATGTTCGATTCAGTACATAGCATTTACAAGCCGTCGACTCATATTCATTGAAGGGGGCGATTGGAATTACCCGTGATTTGAGCGAAATAGGCTTGGCCCTGCAATTTCAAATGGAATTGATGATTGCGGGCTAATGTCCTTTACACACACGCTCGTATTCTTCGACGACCCGGTTTAAATCGTCACCGCTTAATTGACCTGCCATCTGACAGTCGCCAATATTCTTGAGGCATTGGTTGTGCGCCTCTTTCACATCGCTTTGATGGGGCGCTTGCGATGTGCATTCTTGGAAGATCTTGGTGCAGATTTCATTCACGTTGCCTTTGCCGTTTATTCGTTGCGCCATCAATTCACATTCCTTGCTGTTTTGCGCGTGCAGTGTGGTGTGGATCAACACCAACAACCCACAGGCGATGAGCTGCCCCATCCAAATGCTTGCTCGGTCAATAGACTTCAATTCCAAACTCCTGAAAAATGTGTATCAAGCAGCTCATCAATTTGCATGGCGAGTTGAAAATCTTTGGCCGTCAATCCATGGGCATCATGCGTGTTGAGTTGAATGCGCATTTTCTTGTAGTTGGAAAAAAGAGCGGGATGGTGGTCGACGCGTTCGGCCAATTCCCCAACAGCTGCAAAAAAATTCATGGCGGTTCTGAAGCTGTTGAAAGTCCATTCTTTCTGTATGCAGAGCGGTTCATCATTCAATCTCCAGCCATGGAGTCTTTGCAAGCCTAGCGCTATTTCATGTTCTGAGAGCAACATATCACTGACTGACCTTATCGATGGGGATACCTGCATTGATCAAACTCATGATCAGCTTCATGGCGTCTTCACTGCTGGCTGCGTAGGGGTCGAATTCTGGGTGGCCCATCTTCACCATGGGATCTTCCTTGGACAGGTGAACCAAAGTCATGGACCAGCGCCCAAATTCGCGTTCTGTAATTTCTTCCATGGAAAGAAGTTCTATGTTTTCATGGCGTTTATCAGCCATGATTTTCGCAAAAAGATGATTCACTTTGGCGCGTGGGCCTTCCAAGATCTGCATGTACAGCCCGATGCCTTGGCACAACACACCGGTGATGTTTTCTTGTTTGTTGTATTGACTGGACAAGGCCAAAAGCGAGGAGGTGATGGCTGTGGTGATCGGCCCGACTGGCTGGCTGACATACAAGAGACGAACAAGCATGTGTGATTCCTATGTCAATCCATCAGTCAATCAAGCAGGCGCGACACAGGTCTCACGCAAGCTGCATGGTCAAGGCTTTAACTATGTCTGATTTTGGTGCTTGTTGGACAGTGTTTACCCTTTGACCGCTCTCATGGCTAGGCTTTGTGCCTCTTGACCATCAGCAATGCCCAGACGCTGATGCTGGCCATGCCCGAGAGGTAGTAACCCACATATTGCAAGCCATGGTTGGTGGCCAACCATGTGGCAATATAGGGCGCGAACGAGGCCCCCACAATGGCCGACAGGTTAAAGCTGAGGGACGCGCCGGTGTAGCGCACTTCGGTTGGGAACAACTCGGCCATGAGGAAGCCCAGGGGGCCAAAACACATACCCATAAGCGCCATGCCAATAGACAGGGCCAACACGGTGGTCAAACTACCGGCTTGCAGCATCGGCCCCAAGAACAAACCCAACAACACAATGCCTGCTGCGCCCCAGGTAAGCGCAGTGGTGCGATCGTATTTGTCGGAGATCTTGGCGGCGATTGGGATAAACAGTGCAAAGAAAACCACTGCGATGAGTTGCAACACCAAAAAATCTTGACGTTTGTAACCCAAAGAACTGGTGGCCCAACTGAGCGTGAACACCGTGATCAGGTAGAACAAAACAAATTGCCCCAAGCCTGACAACATGCCCAGCGTCATGCTGCGGGTATGTTTGGTCACCACAGTAACGATGGGCACCTTGACCCGTGTTTTCATGTCCATCACTTTTTGGAACTGGGGTGTTTCGGAAATGTTCAAACGCACATACAAACCCACGAGAACCAACAACGCACTTGCAACAAACGGAATTCGCCAACCCCACTCTAAGAAATCGGCTTCAGGCATTTGCGTGGTGAGCCCCAAAAATACACTTCCAGACAAAAAGAAACCAATAGGCCCACCCAGTTGCGGAACACTGCCATACAAAGCGCGTTTATTGGGCGGTGCATTTTCAGTGGCCAGCAAAATCGCGCCACCCCATTCGCCACCCAAGCCCAAACCTTGGCCAAAACGACACACGGCCAACAAAACGGGCGCGGCTATGCCGATAGCTGCATAAGTGGGAAGCAGACCGATGGCGACAGTGGACAGGCCCATGGTGAGTAGCGACGCCACCAAAGTGGCTTTGCGACCGATGCGATCACCAAAATGACCGAACAAAGCCGAGCCCACCGGACGCGCTACAAAAGCCAAACCAAAAGTGGCCAGCGATTGCAAGATGGCAATGCCGGGGTCTGAAGCTGCAAAAAACAAATGCGGAAACACCAATACTGCTGCCGTGCCAAAGATGTAGAAATCGAAATACTCAATGGTGGTGCCAATCAAACTCGCCATCAAAATTTTCGCTGGTGAATTCAGCACCACATCGGTGTTGTCGCTGGCAGTGGACATGGCTTGACTCCTGTTCTGGGCGGTCGCTTTGGAGACACGCCAAGGGCTGTGGGATTGAAAGTGTGGGGGATGATAAATCCACTCCCTAGAATACCGCATCGCATTCGTGACACCACATTCAGTCCAAGGAAACAACACCATGAGCGTTCAGCCCAGCACCCCCGACAGCCCCAAGCGTCCATCGATGACCATGCACAGCTTGATGAAGATGTACAGCGAGGGTGAAAAAATCACCATGCTCACCGCCTATGACGCCAGTTTCGCCGCCGTGGCCGATTTGGCCGGTGTAGAAATTGTGTTGGTAGGTGATTCTTTGGGCATGGTTTGTCAAGGGCACAACAGCACCTTACCCGTGACGCTGGAAGCGATGCGCTATCACACCGAGTGTGTAGCGCGTGGTTTGCAAAAACAAAATGGACGCCCCATTATTTTGGGTGACATGCCTTTTGCCAGTTATGCCTCGCCCGAGCAAGCCTTTGAAAGCGCGTCGGTCCTGATGAAGGCCGGTGCCCACATGGTGAAGTTGGAAGGTGGGGCTTGGTTGGCGCCCACGGTCGCGTATTTGGTCACCCGTGGCATTCCGGTGTGCGGCCATTTGGGCTTGACCCCGCAAAGTGTGAACACCTTGGGTGGCTACCGGGTGCAAGGTCGAACCGACAGCGGGGCCGAGCAACTGATGCAAGACGCATTGCAGTTGCAACATGCCGGTGCACAAGCGCTGGTGCTGGAGATGGTACCTGCGGCGCTGTCGGCCAAGATCACCAAGGCCTTGAGCAGCTGCGCCACCATCGGCATTGGCGCGGGCGTGGACACGGCTGGACAAATCTTGGTGTTGCACGACATGCTGGGTGTGACCCAAGGCAAGGTGCCCAAGTTCGCGCACAACTTCATGAACGAATCCGGCACCATCTTGGGTGCCATGAAAGCCTTTGTGAATGCAGTGAAAGAAAAACAGTTTCCTGTGAATGAATTACATGCTTGGTAAGCTTGTTCTCTTTGACTAGAAAAACACCCATGAATTCTTCTACGCCATACCAATTTGCCCTTGCCGTGGCTGTTTCTTTCACAGGCAATATGGCTTTAGCCCAAGATGAACCCGATGTTGGCGGCACCAGCCGTCCGCTGTGGGAAGCAGGTGTGGCTGGCTTTGCTTTGGAAAGCCCCGCCTATCCGGGTGCTGCACAAAGCGTGCAAAAGGGTTTGGTGTTGCCCTATTTTGTTTACCGCGGGTCTATCTTGCGGGCGGGTGGCGGCACCTTTGGTGCGCGCATGGCGAAAACCGATGACTTTGAAGTGGACATGGGTTTTGCTGGTTCATTGAGCGCTTTGAGTGATGACATCACGGTTCGAACAGGCATGCCAGACTTGGGTTTCTTGTTGGAATTTGGCCCGTGCGTCAAATACACCTTGGCGCGGCCCAGCGCTAATAGCTTGGTGCGATTGGAAGTGCCTTTGCGTGGTGTGTTTGAGTTTCAAGATGGCGTCAATCTTCAGGGCTTGGCCTTTGAACCGCGCATCACCTATGACCATCGCAACCTCTTTGCAGGCACTGGTGTGTCAAGCAGCTTTGGCCTCATGTATGGTGACAAAAAATTCAATCAATATTTGTACGGCGTCCCAGCCTCCTCCTCCACGGCGCAACGCAATGCATATGACGCCAAGGCAGGTTTGATTGCGCCACGTTTTCAATTGACCCTGAACCATGCCATCAACAAAGATGTGCGTATTTTTGGCTTGACCCGTTTTGATGCCGCCCATTGGGGTGTCAACAGCAGCAGTCCTTTGCATGTCAAAAACAGCGGCGTCACGGTTGGCTTGGGCATGGTCTGGACCTTGGGTCGGTCCACCCGTCTTGAGAGTGAATAAACGTTTTTTTACACAAGAGATTTTTAAATCAGCAAACCCCAAACGTTCAAAGGCAACAAGCAACACTTGCCCAGCAAGCCTTGCAAAACCTGTGGCCGCGACATGACTTGGCGCAAGGCTTGGGCGAAAAACTGGGAACAGGTTTTGTATTGCTCTGACAAGTGCAGGGCGGGCAAGGCCAACCCATCAAGTCTGGGTTAGTGCAGCCCTGATTGCTTCAGTTGCCATTTCTTCCAGTTGACCAAAATCCAAGTGCTGGTGCGATTCACAGATGAACCAAGGTTCACGTGAGTCTGGTTCGAGCATGAAGCCCCGGTCAATCAACCCCCAAGCAAAGCGGTTGTAAAGCGCACTGTTGGTTTTGCGCCAGTCGCGGTAGTTGGTAGGCACCGAAGCACTGAAGTGGATGCCAAACATGGCTGGTGGTCCAGCAAATGCATGCGCCACCCCCGCTGCGGTGAAGACCCGGCCCAGCAAGGCTTGCAAGCGTTCACCAGTGGCGTTGATGGTTTGCAAGGCATCGGTGTGGCTCAAGATGTCCAAGGTTTTGTGGGCCGCGCTCAAACCCACCAAATTGCCGGTGTAGGTGCCACCATGCACCACAGAATCTGGTCCCGAGCCCACCACGTCCATCACCTCGGCACGGCCACCAAAAGCGGCCACCGGGTAGCCATTGCCCATCGCCTTCGCATAAGTACTCAAGTCGCCATAGATGCCGTACAGCGCTTGTGCACCGCCCTTGGCCACGCGAAAGCCTGACTTCACCTCGTCGATGATCAATAAACTGCCGTGCTCGGTGCACAGGTCGCGCAAGCGTTGCAACCAGGCTGGGCTGGCTGACACGCTGCCGGCGTTGCCAATGATGGGTTCCAACACCACGCAGGCCAATTGCTCACCTTGGGTGTTGAACAGGTTTTCCAGCGCGTCGAAATCGTTGTGGCTGATGATGCTGAGCAGCTCACGACTGCGCGCTGGCACACCAACGCCAAATGGAATGACCTGGGGTGGAGTGCTGCCCCTCGGGTCCCAATGCTCGATGTCTGACTTCCACATCATCTCGTCATAGAGGCCGTGGAACGAACCTTCGACGATGGCGATGCGGTCGCGCTTGGTGAAGCCGCGTGCAGTGCGCACCGCACCCATCACGGCTTCGGTGCCCGAGTTGGCGAAACGCATTTTGTCGATCTGCGGGCATAAGGCTTTGATTTGCTTGACCACGGTGGTGTCGAGTTCGGTGGCAAAGCCGGTGAGGGTGCCGCGTTGTGTGATTTGTTCAATCACGGCCTTGTCCACCCGGGCATCGCGGTAGCCCAAGATGATGGGTCCATAGCCCAAGCGGAAGTCGACAAAGTCGCGGCCATCTTCATCGGTCAGGGTGCAGCCTTGGGCATGGGCCACAAACACGGTGCGGTCTTCGCCCCAATAGCGGTAGTTCTCGGCCACGCCTTGCGGCATGTGCAGATGCGCTTCGGCCAGCAAACGCTTTTGTTGGCTCATGGGCGCAGCAGGTGGCCCACCCGCTCTTCCAGCAACTTCACCACATGCAACTCGGCAGCGTCAGGGCCGTAGGTCTGCATGGCCTCTTGAAACAAGGCTTGCGCTTTGCTGCCCATGGGCAACTCGTAGCCTTGGTTTTTCGCAATCTGGTTGATGAGCCCCAAGTCTTTGCAACACAAAGCCAAAGAAAAACTCGGGTCGTAATGACCGGCAAAAATACTGGGCACATCGTGCTCGGCCACCCAGCTGTTGCCCGCACTCGACTTGATGGCTTCCCAAACGGTGTGCAGTGGAATGCCCGCTTTCGCGCCCAACATCAAGCCTTCGCCGATGGCGGCAGCGCTGACAAACCACAGCAAATTCGTCAGCAGCTTGATGGTGGCCCCATTGCCTGGCGCACCGACATGGAATATTTTTTCGCCAATCACCTCGAACAAAGCTTTGTGTTGTTCAAACAGCGCTTGTTCACCGCCGACAAAAATGGACAAACGACCCAAGGCCGCCATATCCACCGCGTTGGTCACAGGCGCTTCCAAAAAACCCAGACCTTTGCTTTGTGCCAATACCACCAGTTCTTGCACCAGTTCGACGGCACTGGTGGAGGTATCAATGATGGTGGCACCGGACTTGGCATGGGCCAACACGCCGTGCTCGCCCAGCATCACCTCGCGCACTTGCGGTGGCCCGGGCAAAGAGGCCATGACCACATCGGCGTTGGCGCAACCGGCCTCGATGTTGTCGGCCCAGACCGCGCCCATGCTGATGAGGTTTTGCGCTTTCTCTGGGCTGATGTCGTGCACGGTGAGCGGGTAACCGGCTTTCAGTAAATTGGCCGCCATGGGGTTGCCCATGTTGCCCACACCAATGAAGAACAAACGGGGCAGTGCACTCATACGTCCACTTTTCTGAATTGCAAAAACATTTTGTGCGCGTCCGGCTCATTCACAAACTCGAAGCCAAAACTGCGCATCAAGGACTTGGCCTCGGCAAAGCTGTAGGTGCGGTAGTGCACGGTTTGGTCCATCACGGTTTGGGCGCCGTCTTTCAAGTAGTAGTGCTTGGTGAAGCCAATCGGTGTGGGGTCGATTTTTTGCGAATACGCCATGCCATTGGAGATGGTGGTTTCGTAGTCGTGGTGTGGTCCTTGAATGCCCAACAGCAAAGTTCCACCGGGTGCCATGTGCGCAGACAAACGCTCGAACCCCCTTCGGTTGGCTTCTTCATCCGCAATATGGCTCACCATGAACGGCTCTTTGTTGCCATCGATCACAAAATACCAAACGCCGCCATACGAAAACGCCAGCTCGTGCTGCACATCCAGCGTCAGCTCGCAAATGTTTTGTTGTGACAGGGAAATGGTGGAGAAGGGAGCCAAGCGTTTTTGCGCAATGGACAGCATCGGGCCGGTCAGGTCGATGCCGGTGATGGGCAGGCTGGGCTGGCGTTTGGCCAGTTCTTCCAAAATCAAACCGGTACCACAGCCGATTTCAAGGACATTGTGCTGGGGTCCGTGGGAGGTGAGGCTGTCCACAATCTTTTTGTAGTCGTAATAGCCCGAGGTCATGATGACGTCGTAGTAGCCCGACATGTTGGTGTAATCGCCCATTCTTTCCCTTGAAATTATCATTTTGGACGACTTTAGCAAATTAATTGCTTTGATCTTGCGTTGCTTGACGTGCATCAAGCTTGATTTCTGCAGCCCTTCCAGTCTGGGGATACACACACGAATCAAGGATTTCCAGTGAACAAATCTTCCGCAGTCTCTCGTTGGGCCCTGTTGGCGGTCATCGCCACAGCTGCAGTCACCAGTGTCAGTGTTCAAGCCCAGGACCCAGCGACGACGCAGGCGCAGGTCTATGGTTCGCAATTGATGACGGATGCTGAACGCACGGCCTACCAAACCAAGATGCGCACCCTGAAAACAACCGCAGAAAAAGACGCCTTCAGAACAGAGCACCATGAACTCATGAAAGTGCGTGCCGCTGAAAAAGGCGTGACCTTGCCCGATGCGCCCATGATGAACAAGGCCAACAAAGGCCAAGCAGCAACCGGCAAAGGCCAAGGTTCAACGGGCAGCGCCGGAACAGGTGCCG
>Ga0164295_10002664_pt1 | contig 14590 bp, 10 predicted proteins | sample GEODES006metaG_FD_111798 | JGI IMG/M metagenome (GOLD analysis project Ga0164295, IMG submission 111798) | Oligotrophic lake water microbial communities from Sparkling Lake, Wisconsin, USA - GEODES006 metaG | ecosystem: Environmental > Aquatic > Freshwater > Lake | place: USA: Sparkling Lake...
CCGCAGGGAGCAAGGCTCCCTGCGGTGTGGGTTGTCAGCTAACCGTCAGTCTTATGGGAAGAACTGCTGGGGCGGCTGGGGTTCAAGGCTACCCACGGCACGCGGATCGAACTGGTTCATCATCTCGAAGTCTTCATGCTCATTGTTATGGCAATGGAAGACAAACGGGCCTTTGAAAGTGCGGAACTTCATGCGGACGGTGATGCTCGAATTGGGTCCAAGCTTGCAGACATCCTGCTTCTGGGTGTCATAATAAGGCGGAACCTTCCCGGTGGTCAGGTTCATCACCTGCTGATGGGACTCCAAGTGAATGTGGATCGGGTGCCACCAACCGCCGGAGCTATTGGTGAGAGTCCACTCCTCAGCGGAGCCCAGAGTCGGGCAGGCGTTAGCAACGTGCTCGTCATAGAAGCCACCATTCATGGCCCAGGCGCCGTTCTTACGCTCGAAACTGAAGGTGCGGCGGGCCGCAATTTCCGAGTCGAGAATCTTCACGTGCGGACGCAGGGCCGTGTTGGCCGTGATGGACGCGTCGGAATAGGCGAGGTTTCTGGCCACCACGTCAAAGCGCATGAGCTGATGGGTGAACGCTGGTTTGCCAGACACCACGTTGCCGTTTTCTGACTCCAGCGTGCCGCGCGGTCCGACACCTTTATCCTGTTCAAGGATGTTTTCGATGAAGAGCTGGGTGCCCGGCTTGAACTTGGAGAAGTCGATGATGATGTCAGTGCGTGCTCCGGGAGAGAGCAGGATACACTGACTGTTCTGTGCGCGGTCGAAGAGCCAGGCATCATGGCCGATGTGCAGGAAGTTGATCGTGGCACCGGAGGCATCTGCCACACGGATGCGGCGCCAGCGGGCGGTGGAGGCTCCATGCAGACGGAAGCGATATTTACGCGCCTCAACCGTCATCTTGGGATAGGCACAGCCATTGATTGTTTCGATGTTGCCGATGTAACCATTGTGGCTGTTCGAGTCATACCAGCCCTCACCGGCTTGCGTGAAGACGCGGTCAGTGAAGGAGAGATACTCATCGTAAGGATTGTAGTATTGCGGCCCGACATCCGACATGCCGCAGATCCCAGGGAGAACACCACGCTTGATGAGTGCCAGTTCGAGATCATCGAAACCTTTGCAAGTGCCGACCATGCCACGAGCTACGTGAACGGCGGTCATGTCCTGCGCATGGTCATGGAACCACATGCTGGAGGGACTTTCCGAGACATCGGCTTCACCTTTGTCGGTGCGTGGCAGAACGTTCGGGTAGTAGTAATCGCGCGCCTCACCCGGCAGGATGAAGAAGGAGGCGTGGCCGTCCGAGTGGCTCGGCCAGTGACCACCGTGCATGTGAACGCCGGTTTCTTCTGGCAGTTCGTTGTTGGTACGAACCAAGGCAGGCTGGCCAATGCGGAAGCGGAACTCCGGGAGGTGGATGTTGCCAGTTCCGGTTGTTTTCTTCCCGGTCCAGCGCCAAAGGGGCGTATTGAGTCCCATTTGCGTAGGCAGGATCTTCATGTTTGCCTCCTCGGCGCTCATGCAATAATACTGCACGGGATACTTGCTCCACTCTTCTTCTGGGATCTGCGGGATATCTTTGCGACGCACGTCGAGATTCCACTCTGGGGCAACGCCGTGGAAGACGTCGCCGACGCCGACGCCATTGTATTGCGTTGGCACGCTGCCGGTGCTGAGCGGTGGCACCCACTCGTAACGAGGCATTTCATCGGTCCAACGCGGAACGGCGGTGTTTTCAATGGCGCCTTTGAAGAGCGAGGAAGGGATGTCGAGGGGCACGTCAGCGCGGGAGGAATTTCCGATGCTGAACAAAGAGGTGCCTGCAACGGCGCCGAATCCCTTTTTCAGGAAGTCGCGGCGGTTGGTTGAGGATGCACGGTGGTCTTGAGTCATTTTTATTTGGTATTTGTTGGGGGGTATGGCTGGGAAAGTGTCGGGTGGGAAGTCGATGAGGCTAGTTCAGTGGGAAGTTGGGGGTTCCTGGGCCTCCTGAGCGGCCGACTGCTGGGACTTCAAGGAAAGTGTTTAGCGCGCGGCCTTGTGCGTCTGTTTGGACGCCGCCATCGGCCGTTTTGGGGTGCCCGTTCGGCACGAATAACTGCGGATGATCAAAGGGAGCCTGCTCAAATTTGACCCGAGCATCAGTGAGGCTGATCATGAAGGCGACGAGGGCCTCTTTCTCCGCTGGGGTAAGCCCCAAATCGGTGATGTCCGTGGGCATGTCAGCGATGTTCTCGTCACGGTAGTCTCCGCCCCGATTGTAGAAGTCAACCACCTGCCGCAGGGTGAGCTGGCCGCCATTGTGGAAGTAAGGTGCGGTCAGTTCGACATTGCGCAGTGAAGGTGTTTTGAAGGAGCCATCGGCCGAAGGGGCGTAGTGCTTGTCAGCGGTGAAAAAGGGCAGTGGCAGACCAAACTCCGGAAGCTTCCCTGCATAGAATAAGCGGGCCTCGGCCAGGGGATTACCAAACGGATCATAGGCTCCGATGCCGAGATCCTCATGGGAAGGACGCACGCCAATGTTGTAGAAACCGTTGTCATAGACCACGTGGCGGCCAGTGGTGTTGACCATGCCTGAGGCGCTGGCTTTGGGCGAAGGGGAGGCAAAGACCATGCGCTCGATGCGGTCAGGAATGCTTGAACTTGCTCCGACGGTGATGGTGTCAGTGAGCTCTGCTTCGACTGGCTCTGGAAGTTCCATCTTATCAATCTTGGAAACGGTCGCGGCGGAGAACTCTGGGCCGTTGTGGCAGGCGGCGCATTTGGCCTTGTCTTTGAAGACCGCCAGACCGCGCTTCTGCTGCGCTGTCAGAGCGGATTCAGAACCCTCAGCATAGCGGTCGAACGGAGAATCGTCGGAAACCAGAGTGGATTCATACATCTGAATCGCCAGACCGAAGAAGAGGGCGAAATTCCAGCTCATGTGATTGAACTGCTTGGCTGTGGGATTCTGAGGAGTCTTGATCAGCAGCGGTGTGCCACTGGCGGTCATTTCCACCCAATTGACGCCCTGCCACCAGACCGGCTGGAAGGCTTTTTCGATCATTTGCTGGTAACTGACGCTCAGGAGGCCCTTGCCCGAGGGATGCACCATGGATCCAAACACGCTATCCTCACGATGCACGATCTGTCGGGCGAGCGGACGCAGGCCGAGTAATTTTTTACCAAGATCGGCAAAGGAGCGGCCAGAGGCGGACATTTCGATATCGCTGATGGGCGGCCCGACTGCCTGGGAGGCCAGACTGGAGTAGCGGAGACGGACTTGCACTTCCGCCATTTGAGTCGGCGTGGTCGCTTGCAGAACATAGGCGTCCGGATCACGAGCTCCGAAAGGGTTGACGCCATTGAACACGTCCTGCGCGCGGCCATCCCAAAAGTTGCGCAGATAAAACACCGAGTTGATGACGGATGGCGAATTGCGAGGTGCCACTCGACGGGTGTTCACACCACCGACCTGGTAAGCGCTGTCTGGAAGGGATTTGCGTGTCTCCTCGGCCCGGCGGGGCAACACCTGAACAAATTGCTCATTCATGACTCCCTGTGAACCCACGATGTCGTTGCTGTCGGCAATGACGCGGGAATGACGGTCATTCGTATTGGAAACTTTGTGGAAAGGGAAGTCAGTGGCTTTGAGAGCATGATTGGCTCCCAGTCCGATCTGGCGATCTGGAGTTGGCTGGTGCTGAGCATTGGTTTGCAGCAGCGCCGGAGCCAGGGTATTGACGTTGCGGCTATCGGCTCCAGCGTGAAAGTGGCAGGTGGCGCAGGAAGTGATCCCATCACTGCCGATCTGCATATCCCAGAACAAGGCCTTGCCGAGTGCGATGGCGGCTTGGCGATCTCTGACAAATTCCGAGAGGTTCGCCGGTGCGGGTATCGTTACTCCCTTGAGAGTGCGTAAGAGTGAAGCTGCTTCACCTTCGGCAATCATTTGAGCCTCTGTGACAGGGGCCTCTTTCTCTGGAAGAGTGAATTGTGCTTGAGCGCTTTGCCCGATACAGAAGACTGCCAGTAATACAATCAAAGCAAGTCCACGGCCATGATGACCAACAGCACATGCATTAAAATCAGTTCCAGTAGCAGGTAACTCGTTGTCACAGGTGCAGAGTTCAGAATCGCAATTAGAGCGTTCACGATCGCAGGGGCACTGCGACTTCCTGCGCTGATTTGATCCTATATTATTTGTAATCACTGTTAGTTTTGCCGTTGTTCGGTTCTAACGATTACAGTGGTTCAAGACTGTTTTACAAAGTGTAAATAGGGTTACTCCGATTCTTTTGATGTTACCCCATTTTAAAAATTATAGTGGCTATTAAAAGACGTTTTATGAGCCGTCATCCGCGCTTAATCCCTAGATTTGCTTTTAAATTCAGGCCATTTAACGACTGTTTAGATTGGCTCGAAAACTAGATTATCACCTCGTTATGAGGCGAATAAAACAACGCGAAGTTGGCAAACGGTCGATCGAAGAATGAAAGCGTTCGGACCGCCTGTTATATTAGCTATAATTCTAAGGTTTTAACTTAACATTGAGGCTTTCAAGACGAGATTTGATCGAAAATAATAAAGGAAGCCTAACATTTTGAGTATCCTTCATTATTTTCATAGAAAATTTTGGCTGTTTTTGATAAATGATTCCAGTTTTTACAATAGATGTGGTTATACAACCATTGGAGCAGGCATTGCAGGGCTCTTTAACGGGGCTGCTCTTTGGACTAGAGCCCTAACTGGAAGTTGTGTCGGAAGTCCTGTTTCCTAGAACGGCGTGGCCGGCGAATTTCCGCCTTATTGGAGGTCTGTGGTTAGTTTTTAGATCTCTGGTTTCCAACTGTTTCAAGCTCAATTTCATGCGTACTGCAGTGCTCTCTCTTTGCTCGCGAAGGTCGATCTTGAATTCAGGTCTGTGCAGTTGCTTGTGGTTGTTTGTGCGGTCGGTTTAAGCCTTTTGGCGCTGGAGGTCTTGGCCGTGTCGTTAAATACTGGCGTTGACGGCATGCTTGGCGAACTCATGGCGCTGGGAGTCAATGGCCACTTGGCTGACTGCCTAACTGCAGCCTTGCTGGCGGATTTTCGTGCTGATCTGACTTTCTTGGATCAGGCTTCGATTGGCTGCTGCTGAGGGCGAAGGTTGCGTGGGTTGTGATATCAGATGTATAAAAATGGCTCTGGCAGGATACTGCGGCCAAAGCGTCAGGGGAACTCAACGAGAACTCTAATGAGGACATGACGGTTCGAGTCCGCGTTTGAGTCATTAGGGTGAAGGGTCACTGCGCGTGCAGCAAAGAACGGTTGTAACGATCGGCTGTGGCCGATGACGATGGGCTACGTGTTGAGTGAGGGGTAGTTCAGCACCAGATCTGATCCGGCCGAGGCAGCTTTGCAAAAGTTAAACGCTCTCGTTATTGGGCTTCGTGCTTGAGCGCTATGGAGTGCTGGCGTCTCTGCCAGGTCTGCGCGTTAGTCGTGGAGTCCCGCGTCGCCTGCCGCTCATGGACTCAGAGAGGGGATCATGAAAATCTCGGGGGTTCTGCGTTATCCAGGCATTGAGTCTATGAGGCAGAGTGAAGACACCCCATATAAGAAGCCGGTTAAACTTTTCCGTCATTGCCAAAAACCTCAGCCTTCGTTCAAGAGACATCGCGGATTGAGGGTGAGATCCACAGCGGGACCAAGTCAATACACTGACAAGAGCCAATTTCCCGAATGAAGATCAAGGGTCTGATAGCTGATCGATAAACGGCAGGGTGAAAGGCGGGGAATGAAAAAATGGAATCTTGAGTGAGATTAACAAAGCCAGTCTGACTGCCGTCCTGCTGGAGGATGCGTCTCCTAAGGTGTTGGAAAAGATTGATTTTGAGATGATTTTGAACGTGCGGGCGCGGGGAGGGTGGGCCTGCAAGCTGAAATTGGAGAAAAAGAAGTTTCAGGAAACTTCTTCATTTCGGAAATAATCTTTGACATCAACTCTTCACGCCCTAGTTTCGCCTCCACTTTTTCGGAAAAAAGCCGAGGTGTACTCACCAAAGACCCATGTCTTACGTGTCCTGTACCTCGGTTTTCTTGTCGAAAGAGGAGGAGATCCCTCTGCGGGTCGCCGCCGGTCAATGCTGTTGTAGCTCAGTGGTAGAGCACGTCCTTGGTAAGGACGAGGTCGAGGGTTCAAATCCCTCCAACAGCTCCAGCGATGACATGCCTTGGTCTCTCCGTTACACGACAAACGAAACTGACAATAAGCGCAAAAAACTCATCCCATCATGGCTAAAGAAGCATTCCAACGCAACAAGCCGCACGTCAACATCGGCACGATTGGCCACGTTGACCACGGCAAAACTACACTCACCGCAGCGATCACGACCACCTTGGCTACCAAGGGATTCGCCACCGCTAAAAAGTATGATGAAATCGACGCCGCCCCTGAAGAAAAGGCACGCGGTATCACCATCAATACAGCTCACGTTGAGTACCAGACTGACAACCGCCACTACGCCCACGTGGACTGCCCAGGACACGCTGACTATGTGAAGAACATGATCACCGGTGCTGCCCAGATGGACGGCGCGATCCTTGTTTGCTCCGCTGCTGACGGCCCAATGCCACAGACTCGTGAGCACATCCTGCTCGCTCGTCAGGTGGGTGTGCCAGCTATCGTGGTCTTCCTGAACAAGGTTGACATGGTGGATGACGCCGAACTTCTCGACCTCGTCGAAATGGAAGTTCGCGATCTGCTTTCCAAATATGATTTCCCAGGTGATGACATCCCGATTGTCAAGGGTTCTGCCCTCAAGGCTCTCGAAGGTGACGAAGAACAACGCGGAAACATCCTCAAGCTCATGGAAGCTGTGGACAATTACATCCCGCTGCCTGAGCGTCCGATCGATCAGGACTTCCTGATGCCAGTTGAAGACGTATTCGCGATCGAAGGTCGTGGTACTGTTTGCACCGGTCGTATCGAGCGCGGTATCTGCAAGAAAATGTCTGAAGTCGAAATCGTCGGCCTCCGTGACACCATCAAGACCACCGTCACGGACATCGAAATGTTCCGCAAGCTGCTCGACGAAGGTCGTGCTGGCGACAACGTGGGTCTCCTGCTTCGTGGTGTGAAAAAGACAGACGTTGAGCGTGGCCAAGTCATCGCCAAGGTCGGTTCCGTGAAGCCCCACATGAAGTTCAAGGCTGAGATCTATGTTCTCTCCAAGGACGAAGGTGGCCGTCATACGCCTTTCTTCAACAACTACCGCCCACAGTTCTACTTCCGCACAACGGACGTGACTGGTAGCGTGACCCTCCCTGAGGGTGTTGAAATGGTGATGCCTGGTGACAATGTTTCGATCTCTGTTGAGCTCATCGTTCCTGTTGCCATGGAAAAGACCATTCGCTTCGCTATTCGCGAAGGTGGTAAGACGGTTGGTGCCGGACGTGTGTCCGACATTGGCTAATCCACACTGTAACGTTTCGATTGTCGTAGGTCCGCCGTGAATTCTGTGCGCCAAAATTCACGGCGGGTGCCTCCGCCAAAACCAGACTTTACAAATGTTAATTTGCAGTCAATCTGCTCGAAGAAGGATATACATAGGTCAGTAGCTCAATTGGTAGAGTAGCGGTCTCCAAAACCGTTGGTTGCGGGTTCGAGTCCCTCCTGGCCTGCCATCCTTCTTAAAGCGGATAACGTCCCATTCAGATTTTTCCGTCAAACGCACACATGAGCCGCATTTTCGCCTACTGGAACGAGGTTGTCCTCGAGATGAAGAAAGCCAACTGGCCTTGGGACCCGAAAGAAAAGGGTTTTGCCAAGTATAAAGAGTTGATCGACTCCACGATTGTGGTCTTCATCGCGATGCTCCTGCTCGGTGGTTTTGTCGCGTTTTTTGACACTGCTTTTCGTTGGGCCTTCAACGCCCTAACTGATTTTGCGACCCGTCTGTAAAAGGACTCATCCGTCTCCAACCCCCTCAGTCACCCCCACCACTCTATGGGAGCTATCCCCGCCCCTCGCGATCAATGGTACGTCATTCACGTACGTTCAGGCTTTGAAAACAAAGTCCGTGATTCCATGCTCCGCCGCATCCAGACCGAGGAGATGAGTGACTACATTTATGCAGTGCTCGTGCCTACAGAGCGAGTCTCCGAAGTGAAGAATGGCAAGAAGTCAGAAAGTGACCGCAAATTCTTCCCAGGTTACGTGATCGCCAACTGCAATCTGCTCGATGAGCACAATCGCCTCGTTGACCGCACCTGGTATTTCGTGAAGGAAACCGACGGTGTTCTTAATTTTGCTGGAACCAAAGACCATCCGATACCCATGCGTCAACGCGAAGTGGATGGCATGCTGGCCCAGGTTCGTGATAAAGATGAAAGCGTCGTGCCGAAAATCGCCTTCAATGTGGGTGATACGGTTCGTGTCGCCGACGGTCCCTTTGAGAGTCAGACTGGGACCATTGAAGAAATCGATCCAGAACGCGGCGTGCTGCGTGTTTCGGTCAACATCTTCGGACGCTCTACTCCGGTGGACCTGGAATACTGGCAGGTGGAAAAAGCAGAACAGTAATTACGAATGCCTCATCTCACCTGATCGGGCAGAACTCAAATCTCAAGCAAGCGAACAATACCCATGGCCAAAGAAATCGTCAAACTCATCAAGCTCCAGATCAAAGCTGGCGCTGCTAATCCCGCCCCGCCAATCGGTCCTGCCCTCGGTCAGGCTGGTGTCAACATCATGGCATTCTGTAAAGAGTTCAACGCTGCGACCCAAAAGGCTGGTGGCGATGTCCTGCCGACCGTGATCACGGTTTACAAAGACAAGAGCTTTACCTTTATCACCAAGCAGCCACCGGCTTCCAATCTTCTCAAGAAGGTTGCGAACATCGCCTCTGGCTCTGGCGAAGCAGCCAAGAAAAAAGTCGCTAAAATCACCAAGGCTCAGCTTCTCGAAGCGACCAAGATGAAGATGGCCGACCTCAATACCACTGACCTTGAGCGCGGTTCCCGCATCATGGCAGGAACAGCCCGCCAAATGGGCATCGAAATCATCGACTAACACCAAACGCAGGAGAACGGCATTCCGTTCGAAAGCACTGCAACACAAACATGCAAACCCGAAGCAAACGCTACAAGAAAGCCGCCGAGATGGTTCCGGCGGGAAAAACCTTCACGCTTGAGGAGGCCGCTGAACTGGTCCGCAAGCTGCCAGGAACAAAGTTTAACCAAACCGTAACCCTGTCTTTCCACATGGGTGTTGACCCGAAGAAGGGCGACCAAATGGTTCGTGGCACTTGCCCACTTCCCCACGGCTCAGGTAAGACTGTCCGTGTGGCCGTCTTCGCCGTCGGTGCTGCCGCAGAAGCTGCCAAAGCGGCTGGTGCTGAAGTCGTCGGATATGAGGATCTTATTGCCAAGATCAAGGATGGCGTGATGGACTTTGATGTCGCCATCGCCACCCCTGCTGCCATGACCGAAGTTCGTAAACTCGGTAAGCAACTCGGACCTCGTGGTCTGATGCCAAACCCAAGAACGGGCACGGTGACAGACGATACAGGTGGCGCGGTGAAAGCCGTCAAAGCCGGTCGTGTTGACTTCAAGCTCGACAAGAATGGCAACATCGCCACGACCATTGGCAAAGTTGCCTTTGATGTCGCTGCTCTTGCCGAAAACGGTAGCGCTCTTATTGACGCAATCGTGCGCGCCAAGCCTGCATCGGCCCGCGGTAAATACGTCCAAAGCATCACCCTCGCTTCGACCATGTCTCCTGCTTTGCGCATCGACGTGTCCAAGTACATCAAACTGTAATCACGGAGGACCTGAATCATGAAAGCTGAAAAATCATTAATGATCGATAACCTGCTTGAGCGGGTAAACGCCTCACCATTCCTCTTTGTCGTGGATTACACTGGGCTGAAGGTGGACAAATTCTCTGAGCTCCGCAAGCGCCTCAACGCTGTGGGTGCAGAGATCCACGTCTTCAAGAACAACTTGGTGAAGAAAGCCACTGAAAAGGCCAACTACCCAGCTGAGCTTGCTGTTCACCTGACGGGCCAAAGCGCCTTTGTAACGGGCGAAAAAGATGTCTGTGGTACCGCCAAAATCCTCAAAAACTTCACCGCTGAGTTCACTAAACCAGTGATGAAGGGTGGCGTTCTCGATGGCAATCTCCTCGACATCAAGACGATCCAGACTCTGGCTGATCTGCCTTCTCGCGAAGTGCTCCTCGCCACTCTCCTAGGCGTCCTCCAAGGCCCTGCATCTGCTCTTGCTCGCGTGCTTAACGCTAAAGCTGAGCTCGGTGGTGCTAAACCAGCCGCAGAACCTGAAGCAGCAGCTGCCGAAACGGCTCCTGAAACTTCAGCTGTTGAAGCTGCTCCTGTTGAAGCTGAAGCAACCCCCGCTTAAACTAAACCCTTTGAATAGATGGCCCCCTAAAGGCCTGAACATAAAAACACCCAATGGTTCCTCGCCGGAGCAAAAGCTTTTGCTCTTAAACCAACCGATGCTTCGGCAATCGGCGACACCGACAAAATACTATGGCTGACCTGAATAAAATCGTTGAAGAACTGAGTGGCTTAACCGTCATGGAAGTTGCTGACCTTGTAAAATCTCTCGAGACAAAGTGGGGCGTTAGCGCTGCTGCTCCAGTCGCTGCTGCTGCCGCTGGTGGTGGTGCCGCTGCTGCTGTTGTCGAAGAGAAGACCGAATTTGACGTCTTCCTGACTGATGCTGGTTCCAATAAGATTGGCGTCATTAAAGAAGTGCGTGGCATCGTCGCAGGTCTCGGACTTGCCGAAGCTAAGAAGCTCGTTGAGAGCGCACCGCAACTTCTCAAAGATGGTTGCAAGAAGGAAGAAGCAGACGAAATCAAGAAAAAGATGGAAGCTGCTGGCGCCAAAGTGGAGATCAAATAATCTCTTCATTCTTTCCCGTGTGCCGTCCTTGTGGCGGTGCACGGCTGAAAGAACTGTTAATGTCCCGTTTTTGCAAAAGTTTAGTCCCGACATGCCCGCAATTTCTCCCGTTTCCACCTGCACCCTCGAAGTTTCTTCGTTGGCTGGGGTGTCTCACGGGGCTTGGCAGTCGTATATTTCCCCCAATCACTTGAGCTTGGACAGTCGTCCGTGCTCTCGTTTTGTTATTTCTACATCGGAGAATCTGATGACCGGGCTGGCCGCCTGATCTTTAGACCTCCGTTTTCCCGTGGAGCCAATGCTCCACAACCTCACAGCCAACGCCATCCAGTAGCCTCCCCACCTTGCTTATGTCCCAGCGCACCAACTTTGGCAAGATCCACGAAGTAGCCGAGCCACCGAATCTTATCGAGATTCAGCTTCGCTCTTATGAGGATTTCCTCCAGAAAAACGTCCTCCCCTCCAAGCGTAAGGAAGTGGGCCTGCAAGCTGTCTTCAAAGAAGTCTTTCCGATCGAAAGTTATGATCAGAAGATGACCCTTGATTTCGTCGTCTACGAGATTGGCGATCCGAAGCTGAATTCTCTGGAAGCTATCCGTGAAGCGGAAACTTACAGTGCACCTCTTTATGTGACCTTTGAACTAAAGGACGAAGCTGGTGCCAAGCAGGAGCGCGTTTACATGGGAGAAATCCCACTCATGACCGATCGCGGCACCTTCGTCATCAACGGCGCTGAACGTGTGGTTGTCAGCCAGCTTCACCGCTCCCCTGGTATTTGTTTTGAAAGCAGCCAGCATCTGAATGGTCGCTGGCTCTATGGCTTCCGTATCATCCCTGACCGTGGAACGTGGTTGGAAGTACAGTTCGATACGAACGATCTTCTTTACGTTTACCTCGATCGCCGCCGCCGTCGCCGCAAGTTCTTGGCGACAACTCTTCTCCGCGTTATTGGTTACTCGAAGGATGAGGATATCCTGAAGTTGTTCTACAACATCGAGGACATGAAGCTCAAGGAAGGCCTGAGCGAAGAGGAAATCGCCACGAAGTTGCTCTTCCGCGACATTCTTGACGGTGAACTCATCGTTGCCCGTGCTTATGAGCCGCTAACCGCAGGTGTTTTGCGTCAGCTCATTCAGTTGGGGCACAAGACGATCAAAGTTGTCACCGCCTCACAAGACGATCTCATCATCACGTCTCTTCGCAAAGATCCAGCCAAGGATGAAGATGAAGCCTTGAAGGAAATCTATCGTCGTTTGCGCCCAGGCGACCCACCGACGATCCCGAATGCACGCGCACTCGTGAAGCGCCTCTTCTTTGATCCAAAGCGCTATGACCTCACTCGCGTCGGCCGTTACAAGATCAACCAAAAGCTGGCACTCAAGACTGATAGCGACATGCGCATTCTGGATGCCAATGACGTGATCACAGCCATGAGTTACCTCTTCAAGCTTCGCGCTGGTGAAGGTCTTCTTGATGATATTGATCACCTTGGTAGCCGCCGTGTGCGTGCTGTGGGTGAATTGCTTGCTAACCAATGCCGCGTGGGCCTCGCCCGCACGGAGCGTCTGGTGAAAGAGCGCATGACCTTGTTTGACGTGAACATGGACACCATGACTCCGGCAAAGCTGGTCAATCCAAAGGCGCTTTCCGCCGTGGTGCGTGACTTCTTTGGTCGCAGTCAGTTGAGCCAATTCATGGATCAGATCAACCCACTCGCTGAGCTGACCCACAAGCGTCGTCTGTCTGCACTTGGACCTGGTGGTCTGAATCGTGACCGCGCTGGTTTCGAAGTTCGTGACGTTCATCCTTCTCACTACGGTCGTATTTGCCCGATTGAGACTCCCGAAGGTCCGAACATCGGCCTGATAAACTCCCTGGGCACTTATGCCCGCATCAATGAATTCGGTTTCATCGAAACGCCTTACCGTCCGGTTAAAGATGGTGTCGTGGCTGATAAGATTGAGTATCTCACGGCTGACCAAGAAGAGAACCACCACATCGCTCAGGCCAATAACCGCCTTGACGAAAAAGGGAACTTCCTTGGCGAAAAAGTGACCGTGCGTTATCGCGGTGACTTCCTGGAAGTTGAGCCTTCGAAGCCGACTCTCATGGACGTCTCGCCGAAGCAGCTCGTCTCCATTGCTGCTAACTTGATTCCTTTCCTGGAACACGATGATGCTAACCGAGCTCTCATGGGTTCGAACATGCAACGTCAGGGCGTGCCACTTCTTGAAGCCGAAGCTCCGCTTGTGGGGACTGGCATGGAAGGCAAAACCGCTCGTGATTCTCGTGCTGTGGTTGTTTGTGACGCTGCTGGTATCGTTGCTACGGCGACCGCTGACGTGATCATCATCACCAAGGACGGCGCACTTCCTGTCTCGGACAAAGTCTTCCTGGCTGATCCGATCAAGTCCTGTCAAACCGACCCTGAGAAGGGAACGTTTGTTTATCCTCTCCGCAAGTTCGGCCGCTCCAATGCAGGTACCTGCATCAATCAGCGCCCTCTCGTGAAGCGTGGTCAGAAAATCAAAAAGGGTGACGTCATCGCTGACGGTCCTTGTACCGATCAGGGTGAACTTGCGATTGGTAAGAACGTGCTCGTCGCCTTCATGCCATGGAATGGTTATAACTTCGAAGATGCGATCGTCATCAGCCGTCGTGTTTCGAAAGAAGACATCTACACATCCATTCACATCGAAGACTTCGATGTCATTGCTCGTGATACGAAGCTCGGACCTGAAGAAATCACTCGTGATATCCCGAATGTTGGAGATGAAGCACTGAAGAACCTTGATGCAGACGGCGTTGTCCGCATCGGTGCTGAGGTGAAGCCTGGCGACATCCTGGTCGGTAAGATCACCCCGAAGTCGGAGACTGAACTTGCCCCTGAAGAGCGCCTCTTGCGCGCTATCTTCGGTGAGAAAGCCGCTGACGTTAAGGACACCTCCTTGCGCGTGCCTTCGGGTTGCACTGGGATCGTCATGGACGTCAAACTGGCTCAGCGCGGTGGCATCAATGCTGGCGAGAAAGAGAAGCTTTCCCCAGCTGAGGCCAAGAAGCAGATCAAGCAGATCGAAGAAGACTACCGAACGAAGAAGGAAGACCTCACTGAGCAGCTGACTGAAAAGCTCAGCGACATCCTTCTCAATGAGAAGATCCCTCTCGATGTCGTTAACGGCCAGACAGGTGAAATCATCATCGGTTCGAACAAGAAAATCACCAAGACTCTCCTTCGCAAGTTGGCTGAGACTTATGATTCTATCGAAATTGATCCAAGCCCGATCCGTAACAAAATCTTCGACATCATTCAGAGCTTCGAGCAGAAGTTCGCTGATGCTGACATGGAACGTGAGCGTAACCTCGACCGCATTGAAACCAGTGAAGACGGAGCCGCAGACGGTGTTGTCAAACAGGTTCGCGTATTTGTGGCCAGCAAGCGTAAGCTGAGCGTCGGTGATAAGATGGCCGGTCGTCACGGAAACAAGGGTGTGGTTTCAAAGATTGTTCCTTTGGAAGATATGCCATACCTAGAGGATGGCACGCCGGTTGATATTATTTTGAACCCGCTTGGTGTTCCGTCTCGTATGAACGTAGGACAGGTATTGGAAACCCATTTGGGTGCAGCAGCAGCAGGTTTGGGACGTCAAGTCGAAACCATGCTGATTCAGTACAAGGCGCAACAG
>Ga0164295_10002666_pt1 | contig 14576 bp, 13 predicted proteins | sample GEODES006metaG_FD_111798 | JGI IMG/M metagenome (GOLD analysis project Ga0164295, IMG submission 111798) | Oligotrophic lake water microbial communities from Sparkling Lake, Wisconsin, USA - GEODES006 metaG | ecosystem: Environmental > Aquatic > Freshwater > Lake | place: USA: Sparkling Lake...
AAACAATTGATTTACACTACACTACAGCCAAGTGTATACGTGCCGAGCAATCGCAATGGCTTTTTGAGTACCATCGCCAGTGGCAGAGCACTTGATGATACCGCTCCTTTCAAAGTCATTCAAAGCACTCACGAAGCGACACTTCATCATAGTAGGCTCATCCAATAGCTCACTGCTGGTCTTCCTCTTCTTGTTATTGGCCTGATTATTGTTGTTCCTGTCAGAGATTTCTCTATACAGCACGTGCTTGCGATCCTTGGATTGATTCAAGCGGAGCGAGAAGTGGTCGAACCATTCCCCTGCAAGCTCCTTTCCGACGCTATGCATCACCTTATTGCCCAAGATGAAGGAGTCTGGAAGGAAGTCCACGGTATCTGTACCTTGGCCTTTACCTCTGCCCTTACTACTGGTAGCAGCATGGTCACCGGTGGATATGGAGATCTTAGGCACAGATTCGGCGGGGCAATTGATTGACGATGAGAATCTATCATGATAGGAGATGCAATCATTCATCAAAATACATTCATCACATCAGATCAGATCAGCTGAACAATCGATACACTTACTTGGAGCGACAGTTCGTGTTGAGGTACTGCAGCATCTCCACTTCGGTCTGAGAGCTGACTTCCAGTATGCCCTCCATGGAGGCCAATGGGATCGACAAGTCATTGAAGCCTTGATGCAGGGTCGAGAGCCAAGTCTTGAAGTCGTCTAGCAAAAGGGTGTAGAAGCTTAAGATGTCTACTAGCTGTGAGATGTCTTCCATACTGCTGCGACTATGACTATGACTGTGACTGGTAGTTGCGATATCAAATTGTCTGGTAATGTCATCCCAGCTACTCTCAGCGGCCAAGCTTTTACCGAGCATCATGTCGGCAAGGATATCGAATGTTTCATCTACGGTGCGAAGGGTGGACAACTGAGTGCTCAGGTACGAATTATAGGAGGAGCTGCTCGTCTTGCCGATGCTGCCTTCTAAGAAGGTGACCAACTCTGCTATGGCGGACTTCACATTCGTACAAGGCTTCTTAGGTAGTCGGTCGCTGAGAGTGTGGATCAAGTCGCTGATCAGTCGGGTCTGGACGATGCTATAACAGCTGCTGGTACTATCACCCCTGAGAGAGCGCTGCTGTCTCTTCGCTGCTTTGTTGGACAAAATCTCTGTTTGACATGGAATCATATATAGTGATGACCTCCTACTGTAGAGTCATGGTAGTGGCTTCATCACTCAACTCACCTGCCCAGAGGAGGCACACAGGGAACCTTCTTCGCTGAGACCTAGTTAGCAAGGTGTCCCGCAATATCTGCCGTTTGTTGACAATGCATACATGCAGTAGATGATGGACAAAAGAATGCTTTGGGAGACAGCTATATATTATATACCTTCAGACAATGGACCATGCAATCTTCGAGGAAAGCGCGGTCATGATGAGAGCGAAGCGCCTCCTCAGCCTGTGTCACCTCCCTCGACCTGCTCCTCTCGTCTGCTGTGATCAGCTGCACTCCTGTGCCTTGCACATCCTCGACGTCCATGATCTCCAGTAGCTTCGTGATAGCATCGGAATGAGAAGAACTAGACACTCGAATGGTATGCTTCATCTATATAAGAATCATCAGTGACCAACGTAGAGAGAGTATAGAGAAGAGTTACTGGCTTGCAAGAGAGTCTATGATGATGCTTGAAAGAACATGTATACCTGGTGCAACCAATTGGTCTCTCGGTACATACTTAGCAAGCTGCGACGATGGCTGAAATGGCGAGACAGGACGAGCACAATCCTGAAGAGGAGGAAGATGAATTGAATAAGCTAGCATGATGTAGCTGATGACTGAAGGTGTCAGTGCTGAGATGGTTGATACTGTACCTGTCTGCCTTACCTCTGCACGGTGGATGTCAGGCATAACTCGTCATCGTTAAACAAACAGTAGAGCCTGCGTATGATGCCTGGAGACAGCACGACAGGCAGCTCCTTGTCACCCAACAGTCTGCAGCTCAGCTCGTCGAACATATCCCATGGCTGTGCGGTCCGGACGACCGAGATCTCCACGGATGCTTGTGCGGTGGGATTCATGAAGGAAGAGGGTATGGGGCACAGCTCACTGATGAAGCCAATCACGTAGACTTCACAAGACAGCTCGTTGAGTAGGCAGAGCAGGTTGCCGATCACATGGCCGACCAGTCGGTCACAGTGCCTCAGCACCACCACCAGCGACCTCTCTGCCTTAGAGCGATCTCCTTGGGAGTGGTGATGCATGATACACTCCTCGATGAGTCTCGACGGCACTTCTCTCAGTTTCTCTAGAGCACTTGACTTAGTATTACCCGTAGCAATCGATTGCTTCTGCTGTGGTCTACTTTTGGTTCTACCAGTGCAGTAGAATAACTCTTCAGCGATGTTAGTGAGAAGGTCGAATGCTGTTTGATGATGTTCACAGCCAACATCGACATACACGACTGAGCCTTTGTCGAAGAGGCTCTTCACGCAGTTGATGAGAAAGACTCGATCCGGATCACTCAATCCTATCAAAATCACAAGAAACATACAACCTTTCATGTAAGCAGCCAGTACGTTACATTTAGACAGAACAGATGGGCGACTACCTGTGTGTACGTAGGTTAGAAGAACCTTCTTCCTATCACGGAATCGACTGTTCAGGCTTCGCAGCGTATCAAGGAGGAATTGGAAGAAGTCTTTGTGACATAGCATGAATATCGATGAGATTACACTGTCGATGACTTGGTATTGGAGACGGTGGATAGCATTGAATTTCAGGTCGAAGGTCTCGTCCTCCTCGAACAGTGCATGGTGCGTGCCGGGACGGAAGTCCTTCTTCCCCGCCTGTCTAGATATTATATTGCAGATGCCTTCGGTGACACCAATTCTCATGATGACAAAAATTACAAGACTGTATCTACAACAATTACACCCAGTTTGAATTCAATTTTAAAAGTTGACGGTTACTTTTACAGTTACAAAAAGCAGTAGGTTATTGCATGATATGGTGGTGGATGAGCCTTTATAAGCTTACAGCGGACAGTCTATCGACAAAGTAACTTTCAAATACTGCATCAGTAATGAATGACTCTGCGGATAACTTGTTGAATGATGGCGCTGAGCTACCTACCTCATATTGGCGGTCCATGTCACTGATCTTGATCGCGATACTGGTGACATTCGGCCTGTCGTTGTTGTGCATCGCATCTCTTCTGCAGATGCTCTATGATAGGACGACTATTCATTTGTTGAGCTTCATGGGACTATTTTTCTTGTGGTCTGCATGGGTATGCCTCCTTACTGTCGTGATGCATGAGCAATGCACAGCTAGGCGCTCTCATGATTACTATAAAGTCGATGAGAATGCGACAGACAAAGTAGATATCTGCTTGGTAAGCAATTGCAACTGCAGCGAGTTCTCACTGAACGAAAGCGCTGTCCGCTTCGAGATGTGTGTGTGCGGACACCCTAGGGACAGCCATGTGATCTTGAGCAGCGAAAATGAATACTTCGAGCACCCTGACAACTTACGTCATTGGATCCAAGCGGATACTAATAGTATCCATAGCGATGATCATGTGGTGGTGTGAAGATTACATCGATGTATATCCAACTGCCCCACAGCGTTCACGCCGAGGGCCACTCTAGATTCTGCGACTATCGCAAGCAGTATCGTAGCGAACATGATGCAGTAGTCTATTACCATCGACTGCAGCATTGCGATCGTATAGCTTTCAATAGATTAGATGAGATAACGCATCGAACACAAATTAAATAACGAATGTCATCAGCGTATGTCAGATATCAAAGCGACGTGTATTCATAATGTAGGTACAGTACATGTAAGCCTCGATCGATATACATGTAAAGTCGGCAATCATTTATCATCGTAAGCACAAGCACAGCAACACGAGAACAATTGAAAACATCTATTATCTTCTTCTCTGGGTACAGCCACAACCCATCTGTGATATAGCGCGATATCGGCCGGAGCAAGGTACCAAGAAATTGAAGGTGAGGGATGGATGGATGGATCCTCACAAGACAGACAGTGAAATCTACTGGTTACTTCGCACATCCATAAAAAGAGGATCATGAGAACGACAGGTTGAATTTGTCCTTCGATGATCAATATCCGTCGCTGAAGGCTTGCAGGAACTCTTCAGATTCAGCTCCAGCTCTACAGCATCATCGAACATACAAGAAAGGAAGGAAGGAAGGAAGAATGGATGGATGAGTACAATATCAACTAGCAAACGTAGGGGTATCGGCTTACGTGACTACAGTGACGTCTCTGTTCGCAACGAGGGCGGGTCCGATCAGCTCAGCTGCCTTGACCTCTCCCTTCAGCACACCAGCCGACCACCGCACTACCGCCTCCGCACACTCAGCAGCTACAGTCAAGTCGTCTTCCAGCGCAACATCCAGACCCACTTCGGAGAAAGGGAACTCAGGTCCGACCCAAATGAAGTGACGCAGATCCGGACACAGCAGTAGAAACAATGAAGCCTGCGATAGCGTATTGTAGGTATCATCAAGCATCCATTCACTCATTCATTGATCAAACCACCCTTCTATTCGAAGGGCTACTTGCTTAGCTGTAGTGTGGTGGTGCATTACCTTGTCGAGGTCTTCATCGTCGTACACACCCATCGCCTGCCACTCATGTTGCTCGACAGCCACTGTAAGCTTTTTGCTGAGCTTGGACTCGACGTCGAACAGTCGGGACTTACGGCAAGGGATCGCTTGGAACAGAAGGGGCTTCGAGAAAGACTCTACTACAGGTATCGTCGATGCGGGTAGGTACTGCGAGGAGCTACTTCGTATGCAGCCAACTTCACTGGGACTCAAGATTCCATCGGACCCGGACCCCACCTCCAAGATCGCTTTCACTGGAGTGAGATCTTCTACAGGAGTGGGTGCCCTCGACAAGCTGACATTCTCCGGGTGCTTCTCTCTCTCCACCGGAGTCCCTCTTCTCTCCGGGAGCGGAAGAGTCAAGCTACTGCTGCTCCCACCACCTATGTTGATGGAGTGACAGCTGTGATCTTGAGTAGGCGGCTGCTGCTGCTGCTGCTGTAGATTCATGTGCTGGGTGGTGTTCAGCTTGGTCGCACTAGAAGTGCCGCTGAGACCCGCCAGTGAGAGGACTGGCGACAGCGACCTGCCGGGTATTTTCAGCAGCCCTATGATGCCTCCTCCTCTTGATGAGTTGTTGCCACTCCTCGACGATGATGATGATTTGTCGTTGGGGCCATCCATACCTGTGTTGGTCCTGTCCGTCGCGATGTTGGAGCTCGAGATAGATGATCGACCGGTGTTATTGTCGCTTGGACAGAGCGCCGCTGCATCCAAGCTACTCATATTCAAGGGAGCTACTTTATTGCTTCTGTTTCCGAAGATTCCAGAGCTTTGCTTGCTGGCTCCCGAGCTGGGTCGGCTCACGGCGGAGCTGGGTCGAATGGAATTATCGGAGCCTGTCTTCGAGAGGGTTGGAGGAGTTATGTCCACACCCACAGGGGAGGAATGGATCACGATTTCTTTCGTAGGGGACATGTCCACATCAACATCCGCATCCATCGCTATGCCGTTCACAGAGGGAGCATCCATCGATATGCCCTTCAAAGTGAGAGCATCCATTGCTATGCCCTTCACAGGGGGAGCATCCATCGCTATGCCCTTCACAGGGTGAGCATCCATCGCTTCCCCTTCGGTGGACGCATCGAGCTCAGCTTCTGTAACGGACGAACCTTTCGAGACGGAAGTGGGTACAATTGTGTCAGCTTGGATTCTATCATCGGGATCGTCGTTATCTTTATCCTCCCTCGAAAATCTTCTCTTGTAAGGATAATGTGGCAGTGAAGAGCTACAAGCACTACTGCTCTCAGGACTGATGTAGTAGTTGTCGGAGTTATCAAAATCACGGAGACTTTTAATATGAGCAGACTGCAAAGCGATGGGTGCTATGACCAATGAGGGTGTCTCGATGATCAGCACTGCACTGTCGCGGGAGGTGAGGACGGACTCTTCCACGAAGGATTCGCTAGGAATTGGTTCGTTCTGGTTGGGAGCAACAGCGATGATAGTCTTGTCCCCGTCGGTTGCTGCTGATGATACATTGTAGTTGGAGTTCTTTCTAGACGATGGCACTGAGGAGGGATTGGAGGAGTCCGCGATGATGGAAAAGGAAATGCTGTTAGTCCGACTGTAGCGGAGCGAGTCGTCGGTGGAGTTATTGCTGTTCATCCTGATAGACGGCATTCGAGGCGGCCTTAGAGACGTGCATGGGTCTGCATCCTCCTCGATGAGCGGACTTTCCTCATGAGGTCGTGCATGGGGCTCTCTCTCTCTCCTCTGGTCGCCCTCCACACCCTTCGATGCGGACGACCTCCCCTTCCTTCCTTCATCAAAGAAGTTGTTCGAGCGGTCCGCAGCGACACGCGAGCACGACAGCTGGATCTCCTCTTGGCTGGGCGGGAAGTCGAAGTAGTCCTCAACCCACCTGAGAGGAGTAGCCACCATAGAGTTGTTTCCGGAAGCAAGAGACTGCTCCGACTCGTCCATCTTCAATGCCTCGAGGAACTCACGTGGCTCACTGCCTTGACTAATGAGTTGTATGTTCTCCGTGGTAGTGAAGACACCATGCATGTACTTAGCAAGCACCATCGCATGGTTGGTAGTGCTAGGGGTAGACGACGTGCCAGACCAGATGTAAATAGTTTCCGCCTCGAAAGCGTACACACTATTGGGGACCACCTCTTGTTGCGAGCCATTCCCCCAGACCACTCGAATCACATACACCGCATTGGGACTGAAGAGGGATAGCATCGGTTTGATGATCTTTCTGGTCTCATTGTTACGACATAGCTTCAGACAGGGTGTCGTGGCATCGTGAGGTAGGTGGTAAGCACATCGAAACATGAGATTGCCCACCACCACGTTATCTTTCGCCAGTAGCTCGGCTAGCTCTAGAAGGTGGCACGTGAAGGCTGTGTTGGGCGAGCAGACCTTCCTCCTGCTCTTCACGTAGTCGAAGCACGATCCGAACCCCTTGCCTATACAGTAACAGCGATCATCACTTAGTAGAATGATACACAACATGGTGTCGTCGTACCTGTGGACCACATGCAGTAGGCTATGGCAAAGGAGCACGACCTCGAGATGCCCTTCTCGCAGTGGATGAGGACCTTACCACTGACGGACCTCGCCTTCGTTATGAAGTGGATGGCCTCGCACAGGAACCAGCTAATGTCGTCATCACGGCCATCCACCATGTTCAGACTCAAGTACTTCAGATACTTGTCGTCCACGAAGTGGTTCTTTACTATGCCAGAAGAGCAGTTAATGATATGAGTGATGCCGCGCTGTCGCAGTAGCTCCCTATCGCCAGCTACGTAACAGCCTGACACGAAGAGATACTCCAAGACCTCCGAGCACTCGAACTCGCAATCAGCCATCCTCTCCCTGCGCATCTGCGACTCCGTATGCTCGTAGCTCATCAGCAGATCACTCTTTCCAACTAACAACAGCTTCTCATCGTCGATTCCTGTCTGCTTAGCATCAGCCACAAAACTGGCAGGTCTGCTTTCATTGCGTTCACCCGAGGGGGCATGGAGAGGATGAGGGGATGTCCTGTTGGACTTGTGGAAGGGAAGCTTCCTCTTGTTGCTCTGCTGGGAAGACTTATGATTAGTCTTATTGTGCGCGTTGGCATTGGTGAAAGGTAATATCGATTGGAAGGAGCTCCTGTTGTTGTCTTTGTTGGGGTCATAGAACATATTTAATGCGAAAGGGAAGTTACCCATCTTATCACCACTAGTTCAGCCCTTCCTTATAGTATCATGTGAATGCACCTGTACAGAGTAGCTCATTACATTAAGGTACGCTTGCTGTTGTATCCGTTGCTACGTAGTACAGTACATTGTACACAGTGTACATACAACATGTAACGGCGTACGTACGTTAAGGTTAAAGGTACCGGACCCATCGGAGACGACAATGTATACTGCAGTCCTTAGCTTACTAGTTACACTGGATCCATGATGACATGGCAGTATAGAAGCATTTCATTTCAAGGACCATATAGTAATTTGATTCATTCATTCTTTCTTCATTTATCTATTTACAGAGTAGGTACGTACACTAATGCAAACCATGTGGTAAGTGCTAAGCCTAAGAAAGTCACGGCGTAGATAGGCAAGTCGCCACCATCGTTGGTTACTCCCCACTTATCGCCCACCTTCTTCGCATAGCGCCTACGGGGAGCGCTGCACTGTGGACAGATGAATCCCTTCTTCTGCTGCTCGAAATACAAGCCACCACCATCAATATCTTTGTCGTAGACATATCCGCAATCCGCACACACCTGCCGATATCAGAGAATTCATTCGTGTCATAATAATGTAACTGATAATATAGACACCTCACTCTGCTCTCACTTACCCATTCGCCTTGCCAATATTCACTGGCAACTTCTACTGCTTTATCGTCCTTCTTAGCAGCGGAGGATTTGAAGTTGTAATGTCGAATCGGGTTTATTTTCGTGTGTAGGGATAAGGACTTGAACGAGAATCCATTAACGCCATTAGTCGACAGATAGCTGATCACCAAGCAAAATAACACAATATAAGTAATTGGAAGCATTTTAAACAGAAAGATCTTCCGAAGAGCTGTTGCAATATAAGAGGGACGGCACCAAATCAACTGATTCTGCTATCTACGATGAGGATGAGTGCGTAGCAGCAGCTCAGATCAATAAGCTTAATTGTGAGTCAGTCTTGAAGCGGATCGTCGTAACTTAACTTTAACTTGAAACTGCTGTAACTTTATTTCTGAAGAATTGCAAGGTGATCATCTTCGTCATCACATCATCAATATTATCATCATTAGATTTAGCGTAGGGAAGATATAATTGCAATGGACAAGGATGATACAATCCATCCTTCTATGATTAAACTGAGGAGCATGGAAGGTCATGAGTTCTTCGTAGATCGTCGATGCGCGATGGTCAGCGGAACCATCAAATCCATGCTGTCAGGTACCTTAAAACACTAGTGTGACCGCACATTTACAATATGACTAATATGATGGCATTTTTTCCGATATACATTGTATAAGTCTTATAGTATCATGATGGTCCCTGCTTAACCATGAATTTCTCTGCTTTATACTTTAGGACAATTCGCTGAGAGTAGAGGAGAGATCAGTTTCCCTGAGATTCCCAGCATCATCATGGAGAAGCTTATACAGTACTTATACTACAAGGTTCGCTACACAAACGCTACTTATCGTATACCCGAGTTCAAAGTGGAACCCGAGATCGCACTGGAGCTGTTGATTGCATCGGGCTACTTGGACTGCTGAGGACAGAATGAGAAGGAACGCTATGTATGGTTTAAACAGTTATGGGAGGAAGAAAGCAGTTCTAGTTCTATATTATCCATGACCGAAGTGAACAATCTTTGGAATGAGATACGCTGGTGAGGCTTTGCCTTCACATTACGATGGTCCAATAACCTAAGTACTTTAACCACGATTTTAATTTGCAGCATGCTATAGAGTAACCTACACTGCGTACCTAAGATTCATATAGTTACCTACACCGCCTGAGGAAGCAGCTTAAACAATATTGTTAGTCAATGACTTGTATTTCTCACTCCGGGAACCGACGGATGAGTCGGTGGGAACACCAGGAGAAATCTGTTTCAGCTGTACGTAATGATGGTTGATGGAGACTGTAGCTGGAATGAACACAACAACGACATCATCATCATCATCAACAACTCCTGATTGGACGATATCAACGTTCTCTCTCTCTGAGTGGCGGAAGACCAGAGACTCGACCCAACTGTTGGAGCTTTGTCACGGGGTGGGGTTCTTCTACGTCACTGATCACGGCATACCGAACGAGTTCTTCGACAAGCACTTCCAACTGGTAAGGGACTTCTTCCGACTGCCTGACAGTAGCAAAGCTCTCATTGAGAAACGGAAGTCCCGACACTTCCGCGGTTGGGAACGAGTGGGAGCAGAGTTGACGAATAATCGAGTGGATCATCGTGAACAGGTGGATCTTAGTGAAGAGCACGAGCCTTATGCGATCGACATCGAGCCTCACTATCTCCGACTAGATGGTCCCAACCAATGGCTACCTGATGAGGTGCTCCCTCACTTCAAGGAGGGGATGCGGGACTTCCTCGGTCGATTGAGGTCTGTTGCGAGTGAGCTGTTGAGTGCCATCGCGGAGGGCTTCGGACTACCCAGTGACTTCTTTAATGATATCTTCGGCACGCGACCTCTGAACTATATGAAGCTCATTCACTACCCACCTACTCCTGAAGGGGAAGCAGGTGTGAACCCTCACAAAGACGCAGGGTTCATATCTCTTCTGGTACAGGACGGGATGGCAGCCAGTGGACTGCAAGCTCTAGCTCCGGATGGACGATGGCTCGAGGTCAACCCTCCACAGGGGGCCATCGCTGTGAACATCGGCGAGATCTTACAAGCCATGTCTGGGAACTATTTGATAGCTTGTGTGCATCGGGTGGTCGCTAAGCAGCAACGCTTCTCATCTGCCTACTTCCATGGACCGGACTTGAGGACAGCGATAGTACCTATCGACATACCTCAGAGGCTGCGCGATGCAGTAGCTGCCAGTCCTCGTCACTCTGCTGCGAAGTTCATGTCCACGCGGCAGGAGCTGCTGGAAGGGAAGGACACCATCGGCAGCAGCTCCGCTCAGACATACGGGGAGCAGATCTGGAACTACTTGGTGCGCAGCTACCCCGACAGTGTCCGCTATCACTATCCCGACTACATCGAATGAAACAAATGCAGAAGAGGTAGTATTAGTATCTATCTCTCTTATCCCACAAGAAGCGATGATACTGCTCGATCCCGTCCATAGCTTTAAGCACAAGTGCTGTATGCAGTAGCTCGATGATTAGTTCATCAGTTATGGTAGTTCTACTGTAGGGATTCGCTCAGGTCGCACACGACAGAGATGGTGATTGAGGCGATATAGTGCTTGCATCTGTTTTCAATCATCTAATTACAATCGAAGTATAGATCAGTGTATCAATACTATGTTTCATCATTGCTATCGCAGCAAGCTACTGCAGGTGATGAGACCCAAGTGTGGAGAGCGATGACCTCTACCTATGTGCTGCAACCCACTGCCCTGATTGCTCATCGTAGTAGATAGATATGAATGGTAGGTATGATAGATATGATATGATAGATATGATATGAATGGAGAGATAGATCAGATAGATATGATAGATAGATATGATAGATTGAGATAGATGGATAGATATGAATGGTAGGTATAATAGATATGATAGATAGATATGATAGATGGATATGATAGACCAGATAGAGCAATAGATAGATCATTACCATCATGTATAGCTCTAATTACCACCTACCTTCCTCTTCCCATCAAGCAATTGTATCTGTTCTAATATCACTGCTTCCCATATAGTTTGCCATGTTCTTGTGTGATAGTTAGATATGATAGTGAGATATTATAGATATGATATAGATACAATAGATGGATATGATAGATGGATAGATAAATATGAAAGATGGATAGAAGATATGATAGATAGATAAACAGATGGATAGATAGATATGAAAAATGGATGGATAGATATGATTGATACACATAGATAGATTGATTGATATGATGGATAGATAGATTGCATCACGGTACGGAGATAGATGAATAAATGTAATAGATGAATGGATTCAAACGATAGATGGGTAGATAGGATATGATAGATTGATAGATAATTGGATCGATAGATAGATGTACGGATGGAAGATCATGATCATCATTATTGTTATCATTACCATCATCAATATCATCTATAGCAGTCTCTCCTATCTCTCATCAAGAGATTAGAGAGAGTATGTAAGTTCCATATTGAAGAGTATCTAATGTATAACAGATTCGTTGTATGAGACAGACATGTATAACATCCATCAATAACTATGTTCCTGTACACTATATGATGAATAGATAGATATGATGGATAGACATGAAAGATAGATATGATAGATACAAATATATGATAGATGGATAAATAGAAAGATATGGTAGATACAAATAAATAGATAGACATGACAGATACACATACAGTATCATAACTTGGTGAAAGTAACGTTTTATATTATGATTCGTGCTTCAATTCATCATTTGCCTTAAGCGCGAATAAGAAATTAATAACATATCACAACAATTATTTTGCTCGGCTGGCCAGATCGTACATTATAACTATATCTACCAACCCTACCAGATCGTACACGCAGTGTTTTCGAATAGTATAATAATTTAGCTCTCGTATTGTAAAGGTATAATTAAATGATAGTTTTAACAGCATTTTAATTTTGCGAAGCATTATTATCATGCAATTATTATTATTACTACTACTCTGTTCACGCGCGTACAAATTAATTTTCTTCAAATGTTTGCAGGCTTAAGTATCTTCCTACCTACTCCACCAACGAACATACACGAAGTGTTTAGCTACTGTATCACATCATCATCACATCATCACATCCATTATTTCAATCCCTCTTTTATCCAATTCGTGACTATAAAATATTATAGGACATGTATTTCAACACATACAATGAGTCTCAAGATCATTTAACCTCACAACCTAAGTGCAAGCAGTCTGTATATGGTACTGTTCTCTTTATACCGCAGAACTTTCGCCTGGACTTTGGCAGGAGCGTTTGGCCATCTCCATATCAGAAGAAGATCTGCAGTCCAATTATATTGTTCTGTCAAGGCTGGACAGATGGTAGGTCGGGGTTTCTTGGAGGTCAGATAGAGAAAGATGAGAGTGTTCTAGAAGCGATGAACCGAGAGTTCTTCGAAGAAACTGGTTCGCCAGTTCATTTCTCGATGTCGGAGTATCTATTCTCCTACATCAATCCTGCGGGAAATCAGATGTCGCATGTATTCCTACGGATAACTCACGATAGAGAATACTTCACGACTATCCTATCCAACTTCCATGGTAGTCCCGACCGCAAAGCCTACGTGGATGAGATAATCTCTCTCTCCGGAGTGCCTCTCTGGGTGGAAGGGCCGGAGAACGCCGCTGATGTATCGTGGAATAACAACGTGTGGGGCCTGCCTCGCTTGCTGGCGATGAATGGAGGCTTTCTAACGGGGACGCTCAATAACAGCAACATCGTTCGAGACCAGTTGGTTTTGATTCTTCTGCGCAGGTTTGTGTTTGAATGTATCTGAATGAATGCGCTCGTGCGCTCATCCCTATCGATTTGAACTCTATGTGTGTATGTTTTTCATTGTCTCCTATCTATCTATCTCTACATCTGTTGTGTGTATGTATAATGTGTTGATACTTCTTCTAATTTTATATTTTCGGGATATTTGAAATGTTTGGGATTACTGAGCGCGTATATGATGGTCGGTCGCATGTAATGTACCTTACCCTCTTCCTGCTCTACAGCGGAGTGGTCGATGATGCGGCCATGCGGAGGGTGTTCGAGTTGGCCGCCAAAGTCCCGAATTCATCGCTGTCCATCGCGAACTATGAGACCCTACTGAACTCTCCAGGCGTGGCCCAGCTGCTGGCCGCCTCGGAACCTCTTCCTCCTCTTGCAGCAGCAGGTTGTTGCAATATCCATTCATTCATTCCTTCACTGCCACGCATTGCTGACTAGAAGCATTTGGAAGAAGATCGATGCCACAGTGGCCATACATAGCCAAACTTCTTGAGACTTTCTTGTGTTCTTTTGCTCCGGAAATGTTATGTTCTTATCAACGTTGAGTTATCCCACATACATACTTACATACCTACTCTCTGTGTCCATATGAAGTGTGAAGTTTTCCATGTCTGTTACAGCAGGAGCAGCGAACAGTGAGAAAGTAGAAGGAGAGGAAGTAGAAGGAGAGGCCGATCGAAAAAGGTCCAAGCCGGACGAGGCCGCTGAGCTGAATTGAATAGATAGATAGTTGTGTCGATATTATCAATATCATGATCATCATTATCAATACCATCATCAATATCATCTATAGTAGTCTCTCCTATCTCTCATGAAGAGATTCGAGAGAGTATGTAAGTTCCATATTGAAGATTATGTAATGTAAATTTGAAGAGTATGTAAGTTCCATATTGAAGATTATGTAATGTAGATTTGAAGAGTATGTAAGTTCCATATTGCGGGTCCAGCAACATTAACAAACAATGACTCCGAGGCTTTGAGTAAAGAAGTCCATAGATCATCGTACAGCCATTTATAAGCTGTGTCAGGCTTATCGACATCTACTGGTACCTGCATCACATCAACAGGAACATTCTATCAATCCTCTGAAACTCAACTGCGAATATATCACCATCATTACCATGATCTATCACTCAACAGTGCCTACACCATCAAAATCATCACCACCATGATCGTCTTCATCATCGTCATCATCATCATGGTGATCGTTACCATCATCTTAATTGATATCACCATCTTCATCATCATAATCACTGTCATTATCATCGTCATCATCATTATCATCATCACCATCATGAGTGTTATCATCATCACCATCAT